>Ga0208220_1000950_pt1 | contig 12240 bp, 11 predicted proteins | sample NGESurdeep092012_9_FD_184484 | JGI IMG/M metagenome (GOLD analysis project Ga0208220, IMG submission 184484) | Arctic peat soil microbial communities from Barrow, Alaska - NGEE Surface sample F53-1 deep-092012 (SPAdes) | ecosystem: Environmental > Terrestrial > Soil > Wetlands > Peat ... | reverse complement strand
CGGTCTGGCAGAATCGCTCTGCCAAGTGGCAGAACAGCCCGACGGTCTGGCGGAATAGCCCGGCGGCTTGGTAAAAGGGTTCGACGGTCTGGCGGCGTGATTGTGCCAAGTGGCGGAAGGTTGCGGCGGGACGGCTGGCGGCAGTAGCCGTGAGGACGACCGACCGCTCCCGCTCTACGCGGTTGCGCGGTTGCGCGGTTGCGCGGTTGCGCGGTTGCGCGGTTGCGCGGTTGCGCGGTTGCGCGGTTGCGAAAATATTTTCTAAAATCTTCATTCGGATTCTGGCAGAGTTAAGCCTAACTATAATGCGAAGTCAAGTTGCCAAGTAAAATTTAACTTTGCGCCTTTGCGCCTTTGCGTGAGAATGGATTTCGTGAATTCATCGTCGCGCGAAACTGCCGGAGAAATTGTCGGACGCTTGCAGAAAGCGGGCTTCGCCGCGTTCTGGGTGGGCGGCTGTGTGCGAGGACATTAAAATCTGGCATGAGAAATAAAATTCCATTTTACTGTGTCAGACCACAATGAAAATGTTGCAGGATTGCTTTGGCCGGAATGTGCGGCTTACGGATGAGCGGCGGGCGCATGTTTTGGAGCATACTGAAATGCAAAATCTGGCGGCGGAAATTGAGTGGGTTTTGCGGCAGCCGCAATTCGTGCGGCGTTCGCGCGCGGATGAGGCGGTGAAATTGTTCTACGAATTTTATGCGCAGACAATTGTGGGTGGCAAATGGCTCTGCGTTGTGGTTAAGTATGCGGAGAACGATGCGTTTGTGGTCACGGCCTACCTGACCGACAAACCGAAAGCGGGAGAAGATTTATGGCCGATAAAGTAAAAATCTGGTTCGACGCGGAAGCCGATTTCCTCGAAGTGAGGTTTTCGGACGCCGCCGGTCACATGGAGCAAACTAAGCATGACGCCGTGATGGAACGGCTGGATGCCGGCGGTCGCGTCATCGGGTTCAGCGTTCTGGGCGTGAGCCGTTTCAAAAAGGGCAACCCGCTTGAAGCCGATTTGGTGGCTGCTTGAATCCCGCCTTGGAAATTGTCCGGCGCTTGCAAACTGCCGGTTTCGCCGCGTTCTGGGTCGGCGGCTGCGTGCGCGATTTTTTGATCGGACGCGAGCCGCAGGATTTCGACATCGCCACGGACGCCAAGCCGGAACAGGTTGAGAAACTTTTCAAGCGCACCGTCGCCGTCGGGCGCAAATTCGGCGTGATGGTTGTCGTCGAAGGCGGACATCAATTTCAAGTCGCCACCTTTCGCGCCGAGGCGGATTATCAAGATGGCCGTCGCCCGGAGAAAATTATTTTCGCCAACGCCGAGGCCGACGCGCTGCGCCGCGATTTCACGGTCAACGGACTTTTCTACGATCCGCTCACAAAAAAAATCCACGACTGGGTCGGCGGCGAAAAAGATTTGCGCGCGAAAATCATCCGCACGATTGGCAAAGCGGAAGAACGTTTTGGCGAGGATCATTTGCGGCTGCTGCGCGCCGTGCGTTTCGCCGCGCAATTGGATTTTGAAATCGAGCCGAAAACATTTGCCGCAGTAAAAAAACTCGCGCCGAAAATTAAATTGATTAGCGCGGAAAGAATCCGCGACGAGTTGCTAAAATTATTTGCGCCGTCGACTTCAATTGGTAGGGCGGGCAGTCCTCTGCCCGCCGACAGCGCGCACGGAGTGACGCGCCCTACCGCCGCGCGCGGATTGGTTTTGCTGCGTGACAGCGGATTGCTTCCATTTGTGTTGCCCGAACTCGCCGCGACGATTGAGTGCGAGCAATCGCCGGATTTTCATCCTGAAGGCAGCGTGTTCAATCACATTTGTTTGATGCTGGAAAAATTGCCGACGGATTCAAACGAGCTTTTGCCGTGGACGGTTTTGCTTCACGACATTGCCAAACCAGTGACAGCGGAAAAGGATTTGCAGACTGGTTCAATCCATTTTTACGGCCACGAAAAAGTCGGCGCGGAAATGGCGCGGACGATTTTGAACCGTCTGCGTTTTCCGAAAAAACAGATTGATGAAATTGTCGCATGTGTGCTGCATCATATGCAATTCAAGGACGTGAAGCAGATGCGGAAATCCACTTTGCGCCGGCTGCTGCTGCGCGAGACGTTTCCGCTGGAATTGGAATTGCACAAGCTGGATTGCCTCGGCTCGCACGGCGATTTATCGCACTACAATTTTCTGGTGGAGCAGGCGGAGGAATTGAAAAAGCAGCCGGCGATCCGTCCGCCGCTGCTCACGGGGAAAGATTTGATTGCGCTGGGAATGAAGCCGGGAAAAGAGCTTGGCGCGTTGCTGCATGAAATCCGCGAGAAGCAGTTGCAGGATGAATTGAAAACGCTGCGTCAGGCGAAGGCGTGGGCGAAGAAACGGGCTAGGGAAAGTTAATTTTGAACAATAATTTTTGTTTGGCCGGTTTGTTTGCCTAATTTTACCGCAACCTCTCCAGTGACGACAACTGTCAGTAAGTTGCTGGAAAATTGCATTGAATTGATTTTTACAATATTCGGAAGTGGAATTGCTTTAGGGTAGGATTTAATCGCCATTACAACATTGGTGGCCCAAATGACATCGCCGTTTTTATCTTTCAACGAAACAATGGTTTTGTCTGGATTCACAGCGGCGTATTCCCCAGTTTGAGCGTCGGTAATCACCTTGAAAAATTCGATGTGATTGGTTGGCGCAACGGCATCCTGTGCGACGGCTTTTGAAAGCGCGAAAACAAGGCAGAGCAAAATTGCGGCGGATTTCATGCAGCGAGAATTACGCGGCCTTCGGCACAAGTCAAGTGCGTGTTGTCACGCCTCGTTCCAGCAATTTTCATAGACGCCTTGGATTTCATCGGCTTCGCGCTCGACGGTGAACTTTTCAATCACATGGTCGCGGCCCTGCCGTCCCATTTCCGCCGCGAGCGCCGGGTCTTTCATCAGGGCTTCGATTTTTTCGGCGAGCGCTTCGAGGTTTTCCGTCGGAACGAGGTGTCCGGTCCGGCCCTCGGCGACGAGGTGGTGCGCCGCGCCCGCGCGCGTGGCGACGACCGCCGCGCCGCCGGCCATCGCCTCGATTGGCACGAGGCCGAAGCCTTCCCAGCGTTGCGGCCCGACGACAATCGTCATGCGCCGCATCCAGAGCCGGACTTCCGGTGGCGGCAGTTCGCCAAGAAATCGGATTCGTTCGGACAGTCCCGCCGCCGCGACTTTGGATTTTAATTTTCCCGAAAATATTTTTTGGTCGGGCGTGACCGCGCCGACGATGACGGCGGAAAAATCCGGGTAGCGTGGAAGCAAGCGGCACATGGCCTCGACAAACAAGTCCGTTCCCTTTTGCCGCCGCACGCGGCCAAACACGCCGATGCCGTAACGTCCCGGCAGTCCGGTCGCGAGCCATTCTTTTTCTCGGTCGGCGAGCGGATGGTAAAGCCGCACGTCCACGCCGTGCAAAATGATTTTGGACGGCACGCGCAGGCGCGAGGCCGCCTCCGGCGACGTGGCGATGACGCGATCCATCCGTCTTAACAATGCGCGGGTCAGCCAAGTGTGGTCGCGCAATCCCGCCGAGGTGAACACGAGCTTGAGCGGCATCCTTAAAACCGAGCGCAGGAACAGGCCGGCGAGCATTTCATTGTTGCGCCGCGCGTGCCAGATGCGAAATGGCCGGTGGAGCGGACGTTTCCAGCCGTGAAGGGAAAAATTTGCCCAGCCGATTTGCGGCCAGTCCGCAGGCAGGCCGAATCCCACGGCCGCGATTTTCAAACGTCTTGCCTGAACCGGCAGGAGCGCCGCAATCGTGGAGGTGACTCCGGTGTGCTTGAGTTTTAAGTTCGGGACGATGACCTCGATGTCGTGAGTCGCGCGCGGCATAAATTGTGGCCGCTTCCGGCGGAGGCGCGGCGGCGGAAATCATCTTCCGAATTCAAGCCGTTCGGCGAGGCGTTCGGGCAGGCCGGCGGCGCGGATTTTTTTCTGCGTGGCGGCGATGTCGTAGTCGAGGCGGCGCAGTTCGATGGTTCCGGCGTCCGTGTCGTAGATGACGTAGGCGGATTTGGGATTGTTGTCGCGGGGCTGGCCGACGGCGCCGACGTTGACGAAATATTTTTTTGCCGGGTCAACCTTGAACTTGGAATAAGTGCCGCCGCGAATGGCGGTGTCGCGCATGAAGGCGACGGGGACGTGCGTGTGGCCGAAGAAGCAGACCTGCGTGTTCTGATACGGAAAACTGGCGGCGGCGGCGAGCTTGTCAAAGACGTAGCCCCAGCGTTCCGGCGCGTCGAGCGTGGCGTGGACGATGGTGAAGTTGGCGACGATGCGGGAGTATTTCAAGTCGCGCAACCAGAGTTTTTCCCCGGCGTTCAACTGGTTGCGAGTCCAGTGGACGGCGTCGGCGGCGGCGGGATTGAATCCTTCGAGGTGGTCTTCGGTGGAGCAGTATTCGTCGTGGTTGCCTTTGACGCAGGGCAGGTTCAGGTCGCGGACGATTTTCAGGCACTCCTTGGGATTTGCATTATAGCCGACAACGTCACCAAGGCAGACGATGTGGTCGGCGTTCTGATTTTTAATGTCGTCCAAAACGACCTGGAACGCTTCCAGGTTGCCGTGGATGTCAGCGATGATGGCGTATTTCATTTTTAACGGACAATTTCAAAACCGCGAAATTCATTTTGCGCGTCGGCCCATTCTACACTCTCGTCGCGGATAAAACCAGCAAGCATTGTGCCGCGGATGGCGGCGCGAAAGGCTTCGAGTTCCGCGTCATCGCCCTCGGCCACGAGTTCGACGCGCCCGTCGGGCAGGTTACGGACGCAGCCGGTGATTTCAAAACCGGCGGCGACGGTTTTTGCGGTGTAGCGGAACCCGACGCCCTGCACGCGTCCTGAATATAAAATTTTCAAGCGGCGGCGCGCGGCGGCTGGAGTTTGAATCGGCACGGCAAGATGAAGCCAAAGTCGGCGGCGCGGCGCAATGTTTTTTGCCGCCGCAAAAAATATTTTCATTTTTTTGTGGAATTCTGTTTGACCATCTGGAGAATTTGACGTAGTTAAACGGACTGCCTCGCACGAAATTAAGAATTTCAATCGTGGCTTGTTTGCGGCGGCAAGAGATGGAACGGCAATGCTGAATACAAAATCATTTTTGACGGTGGATTTTGGGGCGGGCAGCCTCAAACTGGCGGAGTTTGAAGTCAACGAGGCTGGCGGGCTGCGGCTCAAGACTTTTGCCATCAAGCCGCTTGGCGCAGAAGGCTCGGTGGAGGCCACGCGCGAGGCGGTCATCCTCAAGGCGCTTCAGGAAGTGCTCGTCGAAAAAGGCATCAAGGTGAAAGGCGTGAACGTCTGCGCGCCGGGCTATCACGTTTTTTCCAAGTTTGTCAAACTGCCGCCGGTGGACGCGGGCAAGGTCACGCAGATCATCCAATACGAGGCGCAACAGAACGTGCCGTTTCCGCTCGCGGAAGTCGTGTGGGATTATCAGATCATGGGTTCGGCGGCGAGCGGCGAACTCGAAGTGCTGCTGGTCGCGGTCAAGTCCGACATAGTGGAGGGCTTGTTCCGCGTGGCGGCGCAGGCGAAGCTGCAACTGCAATTGTGCGACGCCTCGCCCGCCGCGTTGATCAACGCATTCAGATATAATTATGGCGACCTGGAAGATTGCACGATGCTCCTGGACATCGGCGCCAAGACGAGCAATTTGATTTTCTTTGAAAAGGGAAAAGTTTTCTCGCGTAGCATCAACCTGGGCGCGAACGCCATCACGCAGGATTTCGCGAATGAGGCGAAATTGAAATTTGACGCGGCGGAGCAGATAAAAGTCGCCGAGGGTTTTGTCAGTCTGGGCGGCGCGTATGAGGAGCCGGAAAACCCGAACCAGGCAGCGATTTCAAAAATCGCGCGGCAGTTCATGACCAAGCTGCACATCCAGGTCAACCAGACGATCCAGTTTTATCGCGGGCAGCAGGGCGGGGCGCAGCCGCAGAGGCTGTTCCTGTCCGGCGGGGCGAGCATCATGCCTTACACGGCGCAATTTTTCGCGGAGAAGCTGAACGTGCCAGTCGAGTATTTCAATCCGCTCCGCAACGTGCAGATTGACCCGTCCGTGAGCCTTGAGGAACTCGCGCAAGTCGCCCACTCGCTGGGCGAAGTCGTCGGCCTTGGCCTCCGCAACCTCGCGAACTGCCCGGTGGAAATGAACTTGATGCCCGACAGCACGCTGCGCTGGCAGGCATTCGACCAGAAGAAACCGTATTTCATCGCGACGATTTTCAGCCTGGTGCTCGTCGCGGGCGCGGTCGGATTCTTATTTCAGGAACTTGCCGTGACGAAGGAAAATGACATCGCGGATCTGGAGCCGAAAGTTACGGTGTTGAATGACAGTGCCGCCCGGTTCAACCAGGCCTACGCGCAGTTGCAATTGGAGCAAAGGAGATCCGAACAAATAGCCTCGTTGATGGAGGCCCGGTATTATTGGGGCGACACACTGTCGGAATTGCGCCGCGTGTTCATCCAATCCGAGGACGACATGAAGAAAAAACTCTCCACCACGAAAAACACGGTTGAGACAGGCATTTGGATCGAGCAGTTCATAACATTGTCCGGCGTCTCCGGCGTCTCCGGCAGCGTCGGTTCCAGTCCCATTCAAGCTGACACCGACGCAGCAAGAACATCTGCAATGGCTCGCTATCAGGCTGCGACGAGGGCTGCCGCGCAGCAGCAAGCGACGGCGGTTGTCACGACCGTTCAAACCAACTCCATCTCCTTGGTCTGCCGCGCGGTGGACCAGACCAAGGTCAGCGGCGACGCCTCCGCCAACAGCGAAACCGCCTTTGAAATCGAAAGCCAGTTGAAGGCGTCGCCCCTGTTCGACTCCAAGGCCACCCAACTCACCGGGCAGATCGTCCCTGACGATTCCACCGGCACGTTCACTTTTGGCATCACCCTTATGCCGTCCAACCCGCTGCATTTATGATTTGCGATTTACGACTTGAAAACAATTTGCCCGGCCATAGGCCTGTGCCCGCAACTGCGGGACAGGCCGCAAGTCAAAAATTGAAGACGATAATTGCATGAGGGTCGCAGAACGGATTTTGAAAAAAATAATTCGCAAATCGTAAATCGAAAAATTTTCAAGTGAACTGGATCAAGCGAAATAAATTTTTTGCGATCGCCCTAGTCCTCGCCATGGGGATGCTCGGCGGAGCCGGCTATTACGACTGGCAAAGCTGGAGCCACAACGCCGCCGCGCTTGTCAGACTTAACGAGATATACGACAATTTGAGAAATCTGACCGGCCAGAACGACCAAAAACCATCATCCGGCAATGAAACCAACATCGTCGCCGCCCAGGATCAAACCCGCCGCCTGCGCGCGTGGAACACCCAGGCCAGGAATTATTTCCAGCCCATTGAGCCTATACCATCCGCCGGCAACCGTCCCATCCGCGCGGGAGGAAGCACGGAAGAATTTTCCTTCGCATTAACCCGCACCCTGGCCCAGATGCAGCATGACGCTGCGGTCGCAAGCGTCACCCTGCCGCCCAACTTTCCATTCTCCTTCACCGCAGAGCGTAACCTCATGACTTTTGCCCCCGGCAGCCTTGGCCCCCTCGCCGAACAGCTCGGCGAGGCCAAGACTATCACCGACATTTTATATGCAGCGCAGATCAACACGCTTGAGAGCCTTCAGCGCGTCCGCGTTTCCGACGACGACAATGCCGGCCAGCAATCCGACTACATCGCCGATAGTCCCGAGACAAACGATCTGGCCGTCCTGACGCCCTGGCAGATCACCTTCCTCGCCTTCAGCCCAGAAATCGCGCAAGTATTGGACGGTTTTGCGGCATCGCCGCACGCGATCATTGTCAAAGGCATCAACGTGCAGCCCGCAGAAGCAACAGTCGCCGCACAGGTGGTGTCCGAATACAACGGCTACGGCAGGTATGCCGCGCCTGCCGCCGCTTTGCCCCTGCGCGGCCTACGAGTGCAAGGAGGACGTGCCGGCCGGGGCGGATTGGAGACCGTGCTGGACGAAAGGCTTCTGCGCGTCACGATCGAAATTGAGATTGTGAAATTAACACCGGGGAATTGACCCATGGAATTCATAAAAAAACATTACGAGAAAATCCTGCTGTGCGCGGTGCTGCTAGGACTGGTTGGCGCGCTCGTGATGATGGGCTTCATCATCGTGGCGGACAAGGAAAAGTCGGAAGAGATCAAGAAGGGATTTTTCGGCGGCAAACCCAAGCCGCTGCAGCCGCTTGATTTGACGCGGCAAACGAAAGCGAACGAACGGCTGCAAACTCCATTGTCCCTGGATTTCTCGACGACAAACAAATTGTTCAACCCGGTGCAGTGGCAAAAGGACGTGAACGGCAGGCTGATTAAAATCACCGGCGACAATGTGATCGGGGCGGGTGCCGTGGTGGTGACAAAAATAACGCCGCTTGATCTGGTGGTGACCCTTGATTCACTGGAGACGAATGTCCAGCCGCCGGGCTACTTTGTCAGTATTGAGAACCAGGCGGCCATGCAACCGTTCGCGCGCGGGGCGGTGAAGCATTATGTCTCCCCCGGCGATAAAAGCCCGGTTGTCACGCTGGATCACATCACGGGCGCGCCGGACAATCCGGATCAATTGTTTTTGAAATTGGCCGACGGCTCGACGTTGGCGGTGTCGAAGGACAAGCCGTTCCGGCGCGTGGAAGGTTACTCGGCGGATTTGAAATATGATCCCGAAGGATTGAAATGGCCGAATCGCCGGGTGGGTGCCGACTTAAAATTTGCGGGGGAAGATTACAATATCGTTGCCATCCACCAGGACGAAGTGATATTGTCAGCGCAGTCAAACCAAAAAAGAACAACCTTGCGATACGCGCCTTGATTGTGAATACGCCGGTGTTGTAGCAACAGCGCACATTTGCGACGAACCTGAACCGAACATGACAAAAGCAGTTTCCCTCTCGATTTGCCTGGTCATCCTGCTGGCATCCGCCGCGCAGTTGCGGGCGCAGACCAACGCCACGGATCTGGCCATCAGCCGCGCCGTGCAAGACCAGGCCTACACGATCGTGCTGCGCCAAAAGCTGGAGGACGCGAAAACCGCCGCCGCCAGCGGAGACTTGGCGGGCGCGGCCAAAATTTACGAGGAAGCCTACGCAGTCTCGCAGCAGATCGGTTCCGGAATTGATGTCGAAACCGCGCAGGCGATGTCCGGCCTCACAACCACGCGGCTCACTCTCGCCAAACAGTCGCAGGCCCGGGGCGACCTGCAAGTGGCCGACAGGGAGATCAGTCGCGTGTTGAAAGTGGATCCGAAAAATGCCGACGCGCTGGCCATGAAAAAGCAGAACGACGAAATGATCGCCGCGCAGGTCGGCACGGTGCCTGATCGTCAGACGACCGAACGAATCCCTGCCGTGCAAAATGATAAAACACAGGCCGCCACACTGGTGCAGGACGGCAAGCTGCTTTACGAAATGGGCAAGCTGGAGGAGGCCGATGTCAAGTTGAGCGAGGCGTTGAAGCTGGATCCGGACAACGAGGCCGCTTTTTATTATTTAAACCTGGTCCAACAGGCCGGTTACAACCGAGGTGAACACGCGCACACAACCGCCACGACCACCATGATGACAGACGTGGAAAAAGACTGGGTGAAGCCGCCGGAAACCGTCACGGTGCCGTCGGTGCCCAATCCCTACGCCACGAACCAACTGATTTACACCGGCCCGGGACGGACGGAAATCATGAACAAGCTTGACACCTACCGGCTTTCAGTTTCATACGATCCGGCCGTTCCGCTGCGCGAAGTCATCCGCGATTTGCGCCAGAAAATACAGGCCATGGATCCGAGAAAAAAACCGATGAATATCAACATCAACAACAATCCGCCACCTCCCCCGGCAGCGACAGCGACAGCGCCGGGCGGCCTTCCGCCCGGGTTTGGCGGCGCGACGCAGATTGATCCAACCACGGGATTGCCGTTGACACCAAATCCTGCCGCTGGCGGTGGCGGCGGTGGCGGCGAGGCCGTGGACATCGGGTCGAGTCTCGTTTCGCTGACTTTGGACGATGTGCGTCTGGCCGACGTGCTGGATGCGATTTGCAGTGTTGACAATGATCCCAATCATTCCGATCAGCGCGTCAAATACTCAATCACGGATTACGGCATCGTTTTTTCGGCCAAGGGGTCGGATCAAGTGGCGCTTTCCGAGCGCACGTTCAAGGTGGATCCGGACACGTTTTATTCAGGCCTGCAAGGGGTGAGTGAAACCACTTTTGGCAGCACCGGCAACAACAGCGGCGGCAACAGCGGCGGCGGCGGCGGCTTCGGCGGCGGTGGTGGCGGCAACAACAGCGGTGGTGGTGGCGGCGGCAACAACAGCGGCGGCAACAGCGGCGGCGGCAACAACAGCGGTGGCAACGGCAGCAGTGGCAGCACCGTTGCAATCGTGGACATGGTTGGCGGCGGCTTCGGTGGCGGTGGTGTCGGCGGTGGCAGAGGTAATAATAATGGTGGCGGTGGTGTCGGAGGTGGCATAGGCAACAATGGTGGCGGTGGTGGAAGGGGCGGCAATGCTGGCGGTGGCGGCGGCAATGCCGCCGGTGGTGGTGGCGCCGGCACTGTTGGCGATGGCGGATTGAGCTTCATAAACCCAAGAACTCCCACGTCCGATGTTAGCGACGCCGCCCGGACTTACTTTAACACTCTGGGAATTGACATGACTAGTCCTGCGGCTTTGGCTGCGGGCAAGTCCGTGGTTTTTAATGACAAGCTGGGATTGCTGTTTGTGAGGGCCACGGATCAGGATTTGGACACCATTGAGCGGGTGATCGAGGCGTTGAACCAGGTGGCCCCGCAAGTTCATGTATCATCCCGTTTTATCGAGATGCAGCAGACCGACAGCAAGGCGCTCGGCTTTGACTGGTATCTGGGTCAATTCAACCTTGGTAACAGCGTGGTAGGGACGGGCGGCAGTTCTCCGTCGCTCACCGTGCCGACATCGGCGGCCAATCCGTTGGGCGCATTTCCAGGCAATACGGCTTCCAGCATTGTTGCGTCTTCGGCAAACGATCAATTGATCACAGCCGGACTGCAAAACTCCGCCCCTGCGCTGGCCACATTCACAGGCATCCTGACCGACCCCAATTTCCGCGCCGTCATCCACGCCTTGGAACAGCGCGGCGGGACTGAAACGCTGGGTGAGCCGTCGGTGACGACGACCAGCGGACGGCAGGTTCAGATACGGGCCACAAAATTGATCAATGTCATCACCGGGTTTAGTTTTAACAACGGAACGGGTGCAAATGGCGCAACTGCCGCCACGGCCTCAGGAACAACCGGTGGCACAGTCGTTAATCAGGCCGGAGCCTCTTCAGTCAGCCCGTCCACGGAACAGGTTGAAACGGGACCCACCTTGGATGTAATTCCTTATGTCTTGTCCGACGGCTACACGATCAATATGGCCTTGATTCCGTCGGACACCGAGTTCAGTGGCTATGACACCATAAGCGCAACCGAAATTCCGGGTTTCAATCCGGGTGCCGCGCTGGCTGGCATCGCCAACGGCACCACGTTGCCTGTGGCTCTTCCGGATTTCACCGTTCGCCAGGTCATCGCCTCCGTCAATGTCTGGGACCACCAGACCGTCGTCCTCGGCGGCTTGATCACCTCCACGATTCAGACATCAAAGGACAAAGTGCCGTTTATCGGTGATCTGCCTTTTGTCGGGCGTCTTTTTCAAAGCCAGTCCAAGTCGGAGACGAAGGACAACCTGATGGTTTTTGTGACACCCACGATTGTGGATCCGGCGGGGAACCGCGTCCATTCGGACGACGAACTGCCTTTTGCGCAGACGGCCATCCCGGTGCAGCCGGTGAAGTAATTGCAGGTTGAAAGTTGAATGCGTGACGTTCGTGGGAACACCTGTAACCGCTCCGTTCAACATGAAACTTTTAATTGTTGACGGCCATGCTTATGCGTATCGCGCGTTCCACGCGATACGCGGATTGCGCTCGCCGTCGGGCGAGCCGACGAACGCCATTTACGGCTTCGTCAAAATGCTGGCGAAGATGCGCGCGGCCATTGCGCCGACGCATTTGACCGTGGTGTGGGACGGCGGATTGAGCGCGGAACGCATGGCCTTGATGCCGGAATACAAGGCGCAAAGGCCGGAAATGCCGGATGACTTGGGTTCGCAACTGGACGGCATGGTGGAATATTTGAAGGCGGCGGGCGTGGCGTCG
>Ga0208220_1000949_pt1 | contig 12241 bp, 11 predicted proteins | sample NGESurdeep092012_9_FD_184484 | JGI IMG/M metagenome (GOLD analysis project Ga0208220, IMG submission 184484) | Arctic peat soil microbial communities from Barrow, Alaska - NGEE Surface sample F53-1 deep-092012 (SPAdes) | ecosystem: Environmental > Terrestrial > Soil > Wetlands > Peat ... | reverse complement strand
ACGGAAAAGCGCATCCAGGAATGTTCCGCGCCGCAAAACTCGGCGCATTCGCCCCCGTAGGTCCCCGGCGCGTCGGCTTCCAGCCAGATGTGATTCGTCTGGCCGGGAATCAACTGTATTTTGCGCGCCAGGGCCGGCACCCAGAAATCATGAATCACGTCCGCCGATTCCATACGGACGAGCCATTGCCGTCCGACGGGAATGTGAATTTCATTCGCGGTCACCACAGCGGTTTGCGGATAGCGCACTTCCCACCACCATTGATGGCCGATGACGATGAGGTCAGGCTGCCGGTTCGCGGCGGGATCAGACTGCCGCATCCCATGCACCGTGAGGGCGAAGAGCCAGATGATGATTAGGATTGGTCCGATGGTCCAGGTGAGTTCCAATTTGCGGTTGCCAAAATGAGGGGCCGGATCTGCCGAACCCGGCTTGTGCCGAAAAAAAATCAGGCCGCATCCAATCATGCCGACGACAATCGCCAGAATGACACCGCAGACGATGAGGACGAGGATGAAAAGATGTGAGATGCTCGCCGTTTCCGGCGAGAAGGGGTGGAAAACAGTGATGTCGCCGCCGTTCATGCTCCGTCTTGGCAAAAGTGATTTTGTTGTCTAGCCGGGTGCTCAATGTTTCTCGTGCATTCTCCAGTTTGCATTTTTAATTATTTTTATAGACCGTTTTTTTTGGATGTTCACAAACAAAGTTTCAGGGTATTTTCGAAAAACCATTTGCCGGAGCACCGCGAACAGTTCGGAAGTCGTGGCGACTTGCGACGAGGCATTATCGAAAATGGGACTGAAGCTGGTTGACATTTCTTTTGAGGAGAAATCTTCATTTATTGTTTTTGATGTTTATGATTGATCCTCGTTTTCTCCTGATCCACTAATTCGGTCGGCAGCGGCCAAAGATGTCCGGGAGCGAGCAGTCGTTGGGCGTCTTCCGGCCCCCAAGTTCCGGCGGCGTAATTTGGAAAATCGCTCGGTGCCGTGGCCTGCCACGCTTCAAGCACCGGCATCAGGAGTTCCCAAGCAGCCTCCACCTGATCGGCGCGCATAAAAAGCGTCGCGTCTTTTTTCATCACGTCCCACAGAAGTGTTTCGTAGGCGTCGGGCGAAGGCGCGTCGAAACTTTCGTGATAACTGAACTTCATTTCTACCGGACGCAACTGCATTTTCGGCCCCGGATATTTCGCCTGGAAGCCCAGCACGATGCCTTCGTCGGGCTGGATGGACAGGATGAGCCGGGATGGTTGCCAGCCGAGCGAGGCTTCGGGTGGAAATGACCGGTGCGGCACGGCGCGAAATTGGATGGAAATTTCCGACGCCTGTTGCGGCAGACACTTGCCCGTGCGCAGATAAAACGGAACATCCTGCCAGCGCCAGTTGTCGAGAAATAATTTCAATGCCGCAAAAGTTTCTGTTTTGGAATCGGGCGCGACGCCGTTTTCCTCGCGATAGCCGGGCACTTTTTTTCCAGCAACGTTGCCGGAACCATATTGTCCGCGCACGGCGGATTGCGGAACCGCGTCGCGGGCAATCGAGCGTGCCGCGTGGAGAACGTCCACTTTTTTATTACGAATTTCGTCGGCTTGAAAAGAAACCATCGGTTCCATCGCGACAAGACAGAGCAATTGCATCAAGTGGTTTTGCACCATGTCGCGGAGCGCGCCAGCGTGATCGTAATAACCGCCGCGATGCTCCACGCCCACGGTTTCGGCGACGGTGATGGTCACATAATCAATATAGCGACGATTCCACATCGGCTCGAACAACGGATTGGAAAAACGAAACGCCAGAATGTTCTGCACGGTTTCCTTGCCGAGATAGTGATCAATCCGAAAAATTTGGGATTCATCAAAACTGGCGGCGAGAACGGCGTTCAACGCGCGCGCCGATTCCAAATCGTAGCCGATGGGTTTTTCAATCACGATTCGCGCAAATTCCCGGTCGCGCGCCAATCCTGCTTTGCCAAGATATTTTGGAATTTCGCCGAACATAGAAGGCGGCGTGGCCATATAAAAAATGCGATGAGCTTTTATTCCCCATTCCTTTTCCAACTGCGCGCACTGTTTACCCAAAGCCGCGTAGGTCACCGGTTTCTTGAAATCGCCCTGTTGGTAGTGGATGTGTTTCGCAAATTGATTCCACGCAGCGGACTTGGCTTTTCCGAAACGGGAGAATTGATTTACGCCATCGTGCAATCGGCGGCGTAGCGCGTCATCACCGAGTTTGATGCGGTCAACCGCGATGATCGCAAATTGCGCGGACAGGCTGCGATCCTGTGAGAGGTCGAACAAGGCCGGCACGAGTTTGCGCCAGGTCAAGTCACCGGCTCCGCCAAAAATAACGAAAACCGTCGGTTCGAGTTGGTCGTTTGGTTTCATTGGTTTCATTTCTTTTCCCATTCCGTGTGGAAAGTGCCTTTGGCATCAATACGCTCATAGGTATGCGATCCAAAATAATCGCGTTGGGCTTGAACCAGATTCGCCGGCAACCACACGCTGCGATAGGCGTCGAAATAACCCAACGAAATCATCAGCCCCGGAATCGGCACGCCTGACTCGACCGCCCTACACACCACCTGACGCAAATCTTCCTGATGCTCGATAAGCTTGCGCGACAGGTTGGCATTGAGCAGCAGATTCGGCAAATCGCGCCTCGTGTGAAACGTCGCGCAAATGTCTTCCAGCAACGCGGCGCGGATGATGCAGCCGCCACGCCAGATTCGCGCCACGGCTTCAAGATCGAGATCATACTTGTATTTTTCTGAAGCAGCCGTCAAAAGCGCCATGCCTTGTGCGTAGGTGATAATCATTGCGGCAAAAAGCGCGCGACCCAGTTGCGCGAAAAAGGTATTCCGGTCGCCAGTGAACGGCCATATGGGTCGCTGAAAAATTGCATCGGCCTGCTCGCGTTCTTTCACGAACACGGATAAATTCCGCATCGCGACCGCCAGGTCAATGGTTGGAGTCGGCACTTGCAGTTCCATCGCGCTTTGTGAGGTCCACATACCCGTGCCATTCTGTTTGGCCACGCCGAGAATTTCGTCAATCAGCCGCTTGCCGGTCTTCTCGTCCTGCTTGGAGAAAATATGGCCGGTGATTTCCACAAGGTAACCATTGAGTTCGCCACTGTTCCATAAAGCATAAACCTCATGCACTTCATCGTCGCTCAAACCCCAACCACGTTTCATAATGTCGTAGGTCTCCGCGATCAATTGCATGATCCCGTATTCGATGCCGTTATGAACCATCTTCACAAAGTGTCCGGACGAACCGGGACCGAGGTAAGTCACGCACGGTTCGCCGTTGACCTTCGCGGCAGCCGCTTCAAAAATAGGGCGAACGCGCTCGTAAGCCTCTTTCGCTCCGCCGGGCATGATACTCGGCCCGTGACGCGCGCCTTCTTCGCCGCCCGATACGCCCACGCCGAGGAATTGAATGCCTTGCGCCGCCAGGTCGCGGGTGCGCACGTCCGTATCTTTGAAATAAGAGTTTCCAGCATCAATAATGAGATCGTCCTTTTCCAAATGTGGCAATAAATCCTTGATGACCGAATCCACCGGAGCACCTGCGGGCACAAGCATCATGATGGCGCGCGGTTTACGGAGCAGTGCAATAAACTCTTTGATGTCTGCTGCGGCGCAGATGTTGCGTTCGGCGGATTCCTCGCGCAGTTCCTCGACCTTGACTTGATCCTTGTCGTAACCTGCCACCGCAAAGCCGTGGTCGGCCATGTTCAGCACGAGATTGCGCCCCATGACACCCAAACCCACCATGCCGATTTCATATCGTTGTTGCGGTTGCTGATTTGTCATAATTTTCCTTTGGTCAAATTGCCGAGGTCGCTTTTTTCGTCTGTTCAGAATATTTCCCTCTAACTGCGAGACTGTTGCATTGGGCGCGATGGTGAAGAGCCGCTTGAGCTGCCGCGACGTTTTCTTGAAAACCTTTCCAGATTTTGAGCGCGGGTGACTGAAGCGCGCGCCCGAAGGAAAAACTCAGTCTCCATGGAGCATCGCCGACGCGGCAGATGGCGTTTAACCTTTGTGTGGCAACCTCGTCACTTTGACCGCCCGAAAGAAACAAGATTCCCGGCATCGCAGCAGGAACAGCACGACGGAAACAGCGCAGGGTCGTCTCGGCCACCGCCGCAACTTCGGCTTGTTCTGGGCACTCCACGCCAGACAATGTCATGCCCGTCTTGAGGAGCATTTGTTCGAGCACGACACGATGCTCAAACAGCGCGGCGAACACACTTTGCAACGTGACAGTTGTGACGTCTTCGCAACGTGCGAGGGTATGGTTGCCGTCCATCAAAACTTCCGGCTCCACAATCGGCACCAATCCGGCTTCCTGGCTCAGCGCGGCGAAAAGTGCCAGCGTGCGGGCATTCGCCGCGATGCAAGCATGGGTTGGAATATTTTCGCCAATCGTAATCACTGCGCGCCATTTGGTGAAACGCGCTCCAAGATTCCGATACTCAATGAGTCGTTCACGAAGGCCATCAAGCCCCTGCGTTATCTTTTCGTCGGCAAAATTGGCCAGGGCGATGGTTCCTTTGTCCACCTTGATGCCGGGAATGATGCCCTGCTTCGTGAGGGTTTCCGGTATGGGGACGCCCTCCTTCGTCCGCTGACGAATCGTTTCGTCGAACAGAATCACGCCGCTGATAAATTCGTTCAAGCTGTGAGTCGCAAATAACATCTCGCGATAGGCTCGACGGTTTTCTTCAGTGGACGAAATGTCGAACGCCTTGAATCGCTTTTCGATGGTCGGAAAACTTTCATCCGCCGCCAAGATGCCTTTTCCGGAAGCGAGAATCGCTTCAATCGTTGATTCCATTGTGGGCGCAGTCATCATTCTGGAAGGTCTCTCGTATCGGTGCATTCCATTAAGCGTTGCTGCGTAGCGTTGAGGTTTTTTACCACCACCTCTGCGACTCGCTTCATGAGTTGATAGCCCAGTTCGTGGTTCGCTTCACATTTCGCCAGCAAGCGAGTCCCATAGAAGAAAATTGCCCGTGTCGAATCAATTGCACGGGCGCTGAAATGCATATAGTGAGGAGGAAATAACCAGGCACACCCCAAATCATCGCCCGGTCCGAGTGTTCGAATGGGGATCATGCCACGCTCCTTCGCTTCCGATTCGATCAAAACCTTGCCTTCCAGAATCAGATAAAAACGGTTGGCTTGGTCTCCTTGCCGAAAAATCAACTCCTCCGGCTTGAATTGCGCTTCCATCGTAGAATCAGCGAGCATCTGAATAAGATCCTCACTCAATCCCTTAAAAAAGGGCTGTTGTGCGACTAGCGCAAGGAGTTCGCTTGAAGCAGGATTTCCAGTCACGCCAGCAGATGAAGTTTCATGTTCGTCGGGTTCCGTGAATTGATCTTTGCATCCGAGTCCGGTTGTTTTCATATTTTGAGTCTCGTTTCAAGTTGGCTTGGCGCATCTAATCACTTCGATGTCGTCTCCCATCTCTGGCCTCTTGCGAAACTCCTCGCGCGCAATCGCATGGTGTTCGGGCAGCAGGATCGGCAATTCGTTTCATGCGCTCTCAAATGTGCATTGCCGCCGATTTTTATGAAAAAATAACCGAAAAACCGCCTGTGCGTCATGGGGTGAACACCCCATATGCAGATTGAAGCAATGGCTGGATGTTCAACTCTGACCGGTGCGACAATTTTGTCATTATCCACGGACATAATCACAGATTCGGTGTTGCTTTAATAAAAAATATATTGTATATCGCAATGCGATATATGTCAAACAAACGATGTTGCCCGATGAACTCCCCGTGTTGGATATTATGAGAGATATTCAGCCGATGGCTTCAATCAACGGTTTGGCGGATGCTTGAATCACGACGCTACTCCATTGAATTTTTCAAAAATGCATTCTCGCACCCGTTCACTGTTTACGTGATCCACAACCCTGAATCATTCAATGGCCATGCTCTACAATGGGAATTTCATTGGACAAAATGTGAGCAGACTTCGTTGTCAAAATGGTTGGACGCAAGACGAACTCGTTGTCAAACTTCGACTGCTAGGTTGCTGCATGACCCGCGACCTCTTGGCCAACATCGAAACTCGCCACTTCGCCTTAACCAACAAACAAATTAAGTATTTTGCGGAGGTTTTCGATTGTGAAGCAGATGAGATTTTCCTGCAAAAGCATCTAAGTAGGAAAAAGGCTAACCGTCAACGTTGAGCCATCTTTACAGAGGACGCGGAATACGGTAACCAACCGAATCGCGGAACGGGACAGAATAACTGGTGAAGATAGGGGTGACTCCGGCACCGCTTTGAAAGGAAACCCGAACCTTGATGTTCAAAATAATCTCCTGTTTGAAACACTTTTCTGACGCCAACTCATATTATTCGAATGATTCAGATGAGGATGCGTTTGTTTGTGACTTTTTGTTTGGCGGCCGTGCTTCAGTCACCACAATTTTAAGAATCACCGGCTGGCCTTGATTTACCAAGGGCTGGTAGTTGGTTGACACCTTTGCCACAAATGACAGTTCCCTTTTCTGCATCGCAATTTCAATGCGTCGCAAATTATGACCCTCAATTAAAATTTCATGTGTGGCAAAAAACAATTTCAACCGATGATCTTTGTCATCAATCGTGGATTCGGCAAAGGCGAATTGATTAAAGGGCAGCGTGATTGCGCGCCCCGGTGCTGTTTCAACGCGAAGCCCGTCCACTTGCGGGTCAATCGCCCAACATTCGGGTGACTTGGTGCTCATGTTTTTGTGTGATGGTTTGTTTCAGGTTGCGTTTGTTCCGGTCGGATTTTTTCAACCGGCAAAAGGTGTCGGCGGCGTGTTCGCCAAAGCGCAGGAGATAGCTACGAAGTTTGTCCCAAAGGAGGATGCCGGGCTGACGGCGAAAGCCGTCGGCAAAATCCAACGCCAGCGGCCTGTGGCCGGAACGGGCGACATTTTCTCGAAGCTGTTCCTTGTCCGGCGTGAAAATGCGGACGCCGCGCCGACCGCGTGAAATTGTCACATACCACTGCTGGGCATTCGTTGCGGCTTTGACCGTCGAATCCGAAAAGAGAACATAATCCACCGTCTTTCCCTGCGAGCCGTAAGAAGTCACGGCGTAGCCCGGAAGAAATTCACGGAATTCCTTGTCCAGTATGCGGCCATCCGTCAGTTCGACGCCGCCATCGGCGCGGACGGATTTTACCGTGACCAACTCCCCGTTGGTTACACGGCCACCGGCAGCCAGTTTGCGATTGGCTTTGAGATGCAGCCGATCATTTTCCGCGACTGAAATTTCACGCGGCAGGCAAACCGTTAACCGGTCGAGCAGCCGGTTCGAGACCGCAACGATTGCGCCGTTGACTTCGACCATTGCGCCCCATTTGAAAATGTTTGCCAGTTTTCCTTTTGACCCAGGCTCAACCTCACGCACTTTCTGATTAAAAATAATCACCGCATCCTGCGGATAAAAACGCTCATCGCGTTTCTGCGCTTTCGTCAGGTCAAGTTTGTCCAGCACTTGAATGGCCGTGTCATTCGCGCCGAGCAGTCCTTTTGATTTCAACACATCGCGCACGGAGGAATTGACACGGCGCACTTCACCCCAGGTTTGTGAAACAACCACGGCGGAAGCATTTTGTTCCGCAAGCTGGACGTATTCACCGGCCAGCGTGTCAGCCTGTCCACCCAAGCCGCACGAAACGACCGCGCCCATTTTATCCAACCGTTCAAACGAATCGGACAACTTGCCTGCAGCCGCGTCTTCGACGGCCTTGCGATACTGGTTGATCTGTGCGCGTTCACGTTTTGTCTGACCGCGCTCCGGGTCCTGCCGGCGAATCTTGTGCAGTTCGACTGGCCGAATGCCGGAATGCAACTCGATGGCCAACAATGCGTCCGAAGCCTCGACCGCGCCATGCTGCCGCGTGTCGCCCGAAAGGAGCAAGCGGGCATTTCGTTCCTTCGCCAATCGGATCAATTCCAACATCTGGCGACCACCAATCTGTCCCGCTTCATCCACGACAATCAACGCGCCTTCGGAAAGTTCCCGGCGTTGCAAAAAGCTCGCGACTGTTTTGGGCGAAGGAAAACCTGCCTTTTCCATGTCCACCACCTGTTGACGTTGTGGGGCAAGGATGACAACGCTCCGGCCTGATTGCCGGACTTGTTCGACCAACTCGCGCAGGACAAAACTTTTGCCTGTGCCCGCGCCACCGCGAAAGACCGCCACCGAATTGATTGAACCGAGCAAGGTGTCCAAAGCACGACGCTGTTCATTATCCAGTTGAAGATTCGCCGGACGCGGATGCCAGACCAACGGATAACAAGAACCGATACCGTCTTTGGCCGTCTGGACAATTTCCCATTCGCGCAACAGAACGTCGCGCAATGTCACTTGGCCCGGACGTTCATCATGTCGAATATAATCACGCTGGCGCGTGAACTCTTTGAGTTCAGCAACGGTGAAACCCTGACCGCGCGCCCTTTCCAACGCCTGCTGCCAAATCTGGCATTCCAGCACGACGGAATTCCGATCAAACAGATGTTCCTCCGCCCATTGCACCGCTTCGGCGATGCTGACGCTATTTTTCGCTGGAACATTCTGTTCCAAGTTTTCCAAACTTCGGCGCAGCGAAATGCGCTCGTCTTTGGTCAACTGCGATTCCCACAAAACCCGCAGGTCGTCCCGCGATAAATCTTTTTGTTTCCGGGCACGATTAGTTTCCGCCAGCATTGCACGCAACTTCTGGATGTTCGCCTCACCGAGTTCCGGCTTGTCGGCCAGCAATTTTTTCAGTGATTCATCTATCTGCGCGTGCCGTTTGGAAAACCGTTCGCAAATGTCTTCAGGAATACCTTCGATTTGGAAATCACCGCGCGCATGATTGCGGATTCGAAAGCCGTAGTTTTGCAATTCACGCGCCAGTTCATGGTAATAGGCATTTCTGGCAAATTTCCGCGCCTGCAAAAGTCCAAAATTTTGGAGCGCCTTCCAGCGATTCTCTACCGGATCGAAAGTGGCGTTGAAGACGATGCCATGCGTGTGAAGATGCGGATCGAGCGCACGGGAAGTATCATGGGTAAATAATGCCGCCACGAAATTGCCGGTTAAACGGTCGTTCTGCGCCCCATCTGTCCGAATGCGTGTCGCGGCATACGCCTCGAATTCTTTCAACGCCAGCCGCACCGCTCGTTCATGCAGGGCAAAGATTCGTTCATCTGCGCCAAGAAATGCGGCGATGGAAACTGATTTTGGCGGTGAAAAAGTAAAATCAAAAAAGACGCGCCGATTGGCAACCGTGCCGTCACCCTCGACGCGTCTTCCCTTCTGCCGCTGCGTCAACGTCTCACCTGTGGCCGGATGCTGATTTTCACACAGCCGGAGAAAATCATCCGCGCGGACTTTGCCGGATAAACCAAGATGTTCCGCGCCCACCCCAAACCATTCGCCGGTCACGCGCTGGCCTTCATCGTAGTAGTCGCCAACGCAAAGATGTTCCTCAAAGTATTCCTTTGCGTTCGTCAGATTATATTGCGTCTTTGCCGTGACCACGTCCCGGACACTATCAGGACTTAACGTGCATTTTGTGTCCCAGAGACACCTTTTCAAATCCGAATTTTGTTGAACTGCGGACATGGATTATGCAACCGACGAAGAAATCAGAACTGCTCTCCGGGTTCTGAACGCGCTCAAGCAAGAACTGAAGGCGCACACGAAACGCCGGATGGATCGAATCCCGGACAACTCGGCATGGAACGAGAAGGCAACTCACATTGATTTTGATCTGCGAGGAAACCTGGACAGCATTTACGGATTGAAGTTGGAACTGAAGCACTGGCTCAAACGTCGGCTCAACGCAATCCGGCGCAGCAACCACACCTGATCATGCCAACACCCACCACCGCCGACTTGCGCACTACTATTTTAGTGCTGGAAAAACTCGGTGAACGAATCACCGCACACGCCAACCATTCAATGATGGAGATGCCCGAATCGCCACTCGGCAGCCATCATGCCGGACGAATTGAAGCCAGTGCCATCGAACAGACTGCCCGCATCAAACTCGTCGCGGCCCAACTAAAAATCTGGCGTGACGAACTGCTCCAACAACGTCAAACCGTTTCCCACCATGTTTAATTCTCAATACGCTTTACCCCTAATTCTCATTAGGACTTGGAGTGCGCGCAGATGTTGCGCCAGAGACGCGCGAGTGCCGCGCAATCTTCCGCAGTCGCGGACAGGGAAACAGTCAGTCCACGACCGTGGACTCGCCGCACATGAGGCGCGGACGTGGATTGGCCGTGTCCGTGAACAATGCGTGTTTGCGGTTGATCCGCAGCCGCAGCCGCGTCCATGGACAGTCCGCAAACAGGCAGTGGCCACGGCTCTGGATAATCCACTGACAAGCCGCCGACACGATTTTTCCACGACCGCAATCAGGCCGTGTCCAAGAATTGTCCGGGCTTCACGGATGGCCGTTGAATGTCCGGGCAGTCGCAACGTATTTCCATCCCGTCGTCCGCACACGGTCTGACCCTATCCAATATTATGTCCTCATTTAATCCCGACAAAATCCGCAAGGCCGTCGAGGAATTCACTCCGCGCCGGCCAGAGAAGTTCCAGGAATTATTTGCCGCAAAAGATGTCGTGATTGAACTGCGAAAAAAACGCGCCTCGTATCGCTCCATCGCGGATTTGCTGACACGCCATTGCCTGCCGACTTGCAAAACATCCGTCGCTTTATTTTGCCATAAAATTCTCGGTGAAAAAGTGCGCCCCTATAAACGTCCCGCGCACGAAAGCCCGGCGGCTTCTGAAATGCCCATTCGTGAAGAAGCACCTTCACCGACCGAGGCCGGTCCGCCCGCAGATGCCAACGGCAGTGAACCTCCGCCCGCCCGTGCTCGCGGCCCGCGCATCGCACAAGTCCGAATGCTTAAACCACAACCGCAAACCACATGAAACGTCTCGACCTCATCCTCAATGGCAAAGGCGGCGTCGGCAAAAGTTTCTTCGCCGTCAACTTTGTTCAGTATCTCAAGGACAAGGGCATCACGCACACCGCCATTGACAGCGACAACGAAAATTCAACGCTGAAACGCTTTCATCCCGACACGCGCTTTCTCGATCTTGCGGAGCGGCGTGGTCTCGATGGAATTTTCAGCGCGTTGGAAAAATCAAATCTGGTTGTCATGGATTGCCGCGCCGCGTCCACAGACTTGTTCATTGATTTCTTCAATGTGATTGACGTGTCCACAGTGTTGTCAGCGATGGGCGCGGCGCTCACGTTCATCATGCCGGTGAACCATGAATCAGACAGCGTTGACCAAGTGCAGCGGCTGACCGACCAGTTCGGCAAAAAGTGCAGTTATGTCGTGGTTCGCAATGCTGCGCACAGTGAGAGTTTTGAACTGTTCGAGGCGTCCGAGGTGCGCGCGCAACTAAAAGACAAACTCGGCGGTCGGGAAATTGCCATGACGCAATTGCAGGACTGGCTCGTCGTGGCGATGAATCAGGAAAACGTGACCATCACGGCGGCGGCAAAGCATCCGGGCTTCGGTCTGCTTGATCGTCAACGACTTCAAACGTGGCAAAGAAAGCTCTACGCCGAAATTGAATCCGCCGCCGACCTGCTGCTGCCCACCAAATAATGAGCGCACCCAAAGTTAAGCCGCCGGATTTTGACGAGGAATTCACGCAGGCCGTCGCCAAATGGCGCGAAGACCATAAAATTCGTGAAGACGACGCCACGATGCTTTTCATCGAACTGTTTCGGATTCATCAGAATCATTGGGACGCGCTTCGCAGCCGTGAGATGCCCTCGTTCAACCAGTTCCGCTCGGACATCGCCTTGCTCACCCAGGCGACCAAAACATTTCAACAGGATACGGCAACCTTGATTGAACTGCTTAAAAACCAGCCGTCCACTCACAGCGCGGTGAAAGTGACCCGCACTGCCGCCTTCTTTGCAGCACTCTCCTGTCTGCTGGCCGGTTATGCGGCCAATTAAATTGCCGCTCGTGACGAGCGCGCGGTTTTGCGGAGTGGAACGGGGCGGCGTCGAGAGGCATACGAGGCGACCGACAGCCCGGTGGAGCGCAGCAATCCGCGCGTTGGTCACGGCGATACGGGGAGCTTACGCGGTGCTCCGGCTCTCAATACCCGCAGCGAGAATCCTCGACCGTTTTCATACGGTTCAACCCGCGCTTCAATTTCCAAGACCGGATAGCGGACTGTGGCCA
>Ga0208220_1000948_pt1 | contig 12242 bp, 13 predicted proteins | sample NGESurdeep092012_9_FD_184484 | JGI IMG/M metagenome (GOLD analysis project Ga0208220, IMG submission 184484) | Arctic peat soil microbial communities from Barrow, Alaska - NGEE Surface sample F53-1 deep-092012 (SPAdes) | ecosystem: Environmental > Terrestrial > Soil > Wetlands > Peat ... | reverse complement strand
GGCGACATCGAGGTTGTCGGTCGGCTCGTCGAGTAGCAACAGTGTCGCGCCCGAGATCTCGAGCAGCAGGATCTGAAACCGCGCCTGCTGACCGCCGGACAACGTGTCAAAAGGCTGGTCAACCTGCTCGTCGAGTTCGTAGCGCCGCAGCACATTCATCGCCCGGCCACGGTCGTGCGCGTGGTCTGCCCACAACACCTCGCCAAGCGGTCGACCGGCCAGTTCGGCGTGCTCGTGCGTTTGCGCGAACCAGCCCGGCACAACTCGAGCACCGAGCTTCGCAATCCCTGCATGCCGCACGTCGTCACCCGCGAGCAGCCGCAGGAAATGCGACTTGCCTGACCCATTAGCGCCGAGTACCGCCACCCGCTCGCCGTAGAAGATCTCCATGTCGAACGGCGCCACAAGGTCGGTCAGTTCCAGCCGTTCGCAGATCACTGCTCGCAGCCCGGTGCGTCCGCCACGCAACCGCATCGCGACTTTCTGTTGTGGTGGCGCGGACGGCGGTGGGCCGGCGTCTTCGAATTTCGCGAGCCTCGTCTGCATCGCGTGGTACTTGCTCGCCATGTCCGGTGAGATTTTCGCCTGCTGTTGCAGCGTGCGCACCAAGTCGACGAGCCGTTTGTGTTCCTCATCCCAGCGCTTGCGTAGTTCGTCGAGGCGATCGTGCCGGTCACGTCTGGCCTGATGGTAGGAAGCAAACCCACCGCCGTGAGTCCACGCCGTCCCGCCCTCGATCGTGACGATGCGATTCGCGACCCTATCGAGCAATTCGCGGTCGTGCGAGATCAGCAGCACTGACTTCGTCGACTCCGCCAGACGTTGCTCGAGCCATCGCTTGCCAGGAACGTCGAGGTAGTTGTCGGGTTCGTCGAGAAGCAGCACGTCGTCAGGCCCGCGCAACAGGGCCTCGAGCACGAGCCGCTTCTGCTCACCACCCGATAGCGTCGCGACCAGCCGGTACTCGCAGCGGTCAAAGGTCAAGCCGAGCGCCTCGACAGTGCAGACGTCCCACGCCACCTCGGCCTCGTAACCGCCTGCGTCGCCCCAGTTAGCAAGTGCGTGCGCATAGCGAAGTTGGGTCGGCTCGTCGTCGGTTTCCATCATCGCGAGTTCGGCAGCGGCGACCTCTGCGCCGGCGACGCGCACGTTCGGTGGCGACACCGAGAGCAGCAAGTCGCGCACCGTCGTGTCGTCCTGTACAGATCCGATGAACTGGCGCATGACGCCGAGTCCGCCGCTTCGACCGATAGTCCCGCCCTGCGGCGCTTCGTCGCCCGCGACCAACCGCAGCAGCGTCGTCTTCCCTGCACCGTTCGCGCCGACGAGCGCAACCTTCGCGCCCTCGCCGACCCGGAAGCTCACCTCATCGAGCAGCAAGCGGCCGTTCGGCAGCATGTGCCGAACCGAAACAACATCTACGTGACCCACGTGAATGCAGTCTGGGCCATCACTGGCCCAGACCGCACCCGAGTATGGTCACGCCGCCGCAGCAGCCCCCGCCGAAGCCGAAGCCGAAGCTGCAGGCTCGAGAGCCTCGCGCACAATGTCGGCAACGTCAGCCACCAGCCGGACGTCGAGGTCCGCAAGCACGGCTGCCGGCACGTCATCGAGGTCGGGACCGTTGCGCTGCGGCAAGAAGATGGTCTTCAACCCCGCGCGATGCGCGGCCAAGAGCTTTTGCTTCACGCCGCCGATCGGCAGCACCCGACCGTTCAGCGTGACCTCACCGGTCATGCCGACGTCGTCGCGCACCGGACGCCCTGTGGCAAGCGACGCAAGCGCCGTGACCATCGTGACGCCGGCCGACGGGCCGTCCTTCGGCACGGCACCAGCGGGCACGTGCAGGTGGATCGTCTGCTCGAACCTCGAGGCATCGATCCCAACCGACGAACCGTGCGAGCGCAGGTACGACAACGCGATGTGAGCGGACTCCTTCATCACGTCGCCGAGCTGGCCGGTCAACGTCAGCCCGGTCTCACCCGCCATCGCAGTGGCCTCGATGAAGAGCACGTCGCCACCAGCGCCGGTCACGGCAAGGCCGGTCGCAACACCGGGGACGGCGGTGCGTTCGGCACTCTCGGGAGTGAACCTCGGTCGCCCGAGAAAGTCCGTGAGCGTGGAAGCAGTGACATGCACCGGCACGTCCTCTGGCGCCGATGCGATCCGAGTCGCCGCCTTGCGCAGCACGCGCGCGATCGCCCGCTCGAGCTGGCGCACGCCAGCTTCGCGAGTGTGCTCACCGGCAATCAGCCGCAATGCATCGTCGTCGATGTCGACCTCAGTCGCGTCAAGAGCCGCACGCGACAATTGCCGTGGCAGCAGGTGGTTGCGCGCGATCGAGACCTTCTCGTCCTCGGTGTAACCGTCGAGCCGCACAACCTCCATGCGGTCGAGCAACGCATCGGGGATGGTGTCCAACACGTTCGCGGTCGCGAGGAAGAGCACATCCGATAGGTCGAGCTCGAGCTCGAGGTAGTGATCGCGGAACGTGTGATTCTGCGCGGGGTCAAGCACTTCGAGCAGCGCACTCGCGGGATCACCGCGATAGTCCGACCCGATCTTGTCGACCTCGTCGAGCAGCACGACCGGGTTCATCGAACCGGCCTCACGAATCGCGCGCACGATACGACCCGGCAAGGCGCCGACGTATGTACGACGGTGCCCGCGAATCTCGGCTTCGTCGCGCACGCCACCAAGTGAGACACGCACGAACTTGCGGTCGAGTGCACGCGCGACGGATTCGCCGAGCGACGTCTTGCCAACACCGGGAGGCCCGACGAGGGCCAATACGGCACCGCTTCCACGACCTCCGACGAGCTCGAGACCACGCTCGGCACGCCGGGTCCTGATCGCGAGGTGTTCGACGATCCGGTCCTTCACGTCGTCCAAGCCCTCGTGGTCGGCGTCGAGGGTTGCACGTGCAGCACTGATGTCAGTGCTGTCTTGCGTACGGGTGTTCCACGGCAGCTCAAGCACGGTGTCGAGCCAGGTGCGGATCCAGCCTGCTTCGGGGCTCTGGTCGCTGCCACGTTCGAGCTTACCGACCTCACGCAGCGCGGCCTCTTGAACCTTCTCCGGCAACTCGGCTTTCTCGACCCGTGCCCGGTAGTCCTCAGCGCCGTCGGGCTCGTCCTCGCCGAGTTCCTTGCGGATCGCGGCCAGCTGCTGACGCAGCAAGAACTCACGCTGCGTCTTCTCCATGCCTTCGCGAACCTCGTCGCGGATCCGGCCGCTGACCTCAAGCTCGGCAAGCTGTGCCCGCGCCCACTCAGAAAGCATTTCCAGCCGGACGTCGACATCAGCCGTCTCGAGTAACCACAGCTTCTGCTCGGTGTCGAGATAGGACGCGTAGCCGGCGAGATCCGACAGCGTCGCCGCGTCGTTGACGCGCTGGACGGTGTCGATCACCTGGTACGCACCACGCATCTGCAGGATCGAGATCACTAGCGCGCGATAGTCGGCGGCAAGCTCAGCGGTTCGCGGCGTCGCTGCCGAATCCTCGACCAGCGTTGCCTGGACCCAGAGTGCGGCACCGGCGCCAGAGACGCCCGCGCCAATCCTGGCGCGCTGCACACCTCGGACGACGACAGCCTGGCCACCCTGCGGCAGCCGGCCGACCTGCTCGATGACGGCGAGAACGCCGTGGCTTGCGTATGCCCCCTCATTGCGGGGCACGATGAGCAGCCGCGAATCGGCTGCGTTCCGCGCCGCGTCGACGGCCGCCTGCGTGCCGGCGTCGAGGGCGATCGGGGCCACCATGCCGGGCAGGATCACCTCGTCGTCCAGCCAGAGCACCGGCAGCTCGACGACCTGCGGTTGCGAAGATGTGTTCGGCATGTGCCGCCTCCTTGAGTCTCCTAGGCTCAACTCACGGAGGGCCGCGATGCTTCCCGGCCAGACGTTCGCCCACAGCGTGGCAGGATCGCCCACCATGGCGAGGTTCCCGGGCCCCGGCTCGGCCGATTTCGACGTCGTCGTGCCTGCCCCAGCGCCCGGCCCCGGCAACTGGGTCGGGGCGTCAAGCGCGGCACTCGATGACGATGGCGGCTTCGTCGTCGCCTACCGGATCAGGACGGCCGACCAGCGCGGGTCACAGATCGTCATCGCACGAAGCGGGGACGGCGTGGGGCTGACGACCGTGGGTCGCTCTTTCCCGGCGACGAACTGATCGGCGTCAAGGACCCGGTGATCCGGCGCGAGGGGTCGCAGTGGCGGGCTTGGATCTGTTGCCACCCGCTGGAGCTGCCCGGCGAGGAGGACCGCATGTACACGCGGTACGCCACGAGCACCGACGGCCTGACGTGGACCTGGGGAGCGGTCGCACTGGCGGGCCGCGACGGCGCGTGGGACGCGAGGGGTGCGCGGATCACGGCCGTGCTAGCCGACGGGCGCGCGTCCTACGACGGGCGGGCGACCAAGGAGGAAAACTTCTCCGAGCGCACTGGCCTTGCGACACCGACGACGCAACCCGGCACCTTGGCGGCTGCTGCCGATGGTCCGGTCAGTGACGCCCGATACCTCGACGTCGTTCCCTTACCGGGTGGTGGCTACCGGATCTACTACGAGGCGCCGCTCCCCGACGGCAGCCACGAGCTGCGAACTGAACTGGTGCGCTCGGGCTACTCATCGATCTGACCACGACGATGCCGCGTGACCTGAGTACGCGCGAACAAGTCGGCGTCCGGCGGATAGCGGACCTCCTCGAGCGTCAGCGCGTGCGCCGCGGCAACACGCGCGGCCGCTGATCGGTCCCTACCGGCCAGAACGGCGGCCGGCCACTCGACGTCCCGCTTGCCGTCTCCGACTTCGAGCAAGGTGCCGATCAACGAGCGCACCATCGAGTGGCAGAACGCGTCCGCTTCGACACGCGCAATCGCAACTCCGACGTCGTCGCGCGCCCACTCGAGCACGAGCAGCGTTCGCACCGTCGTTGCTCCCTCGCGGCGGCGGCAGAAGGCGGCGAAGTCGTGATCGCCGAGAAGCAGTGCTGCCGCGGCATTCATCGCCTCGAGATCAAGCGGGTGCGGATGCGCGAGGGTGTCATGGCGGCGCGGCGGAAAGAACCAGTGATCGGCGACGCGGTATGAGTAACGCCTGCTCAACGCCGCGAACCGCGCGTGGAAACCGCTGGGTGCGACGGTGACCGATCGCACGCGGACGTCGAGTCCCAGGACGCCGTTGAGCCGGCGCGCCACGGCGTCCGGCCCGGCATCACCGGCAAGCATCGCGTGCAGCGGGTCGACGTCAGCAGGGACGTCGACGTGCGCGACCTGGGCGCGCGCATGCACACCGGCATCGGTGCGGCCCGCGATGGTGACGAGCGGAGGGGTCGGCAGGCGCAACACCGTGGCAAAGGCCGCCTCGAGGACGCCCTGCACTGTCCGCAGGCCGGGTTGCCGAGCCCAGCCGAAGAAGGCGGTGCCGTCGTAACCGAAGTCGACCCTCAGTCGCACGAGCCGAACGAGCCCGGTCATCCCATGATTGGGATGGCCGGGCTCGTCGATGTCTTGCGGGCTGTCGTTGCTGCTCAGGCGTCGTCCTCGGCGGCTTCGGCGTTTGCCGGGCCGACCTCGTCGGTCGTGCCTGCGGCCTTCTTCGCGGCGTCGGCAGCTTCGTCGGCGATCTCTTCGTACGCCAAGGCCTCGCCAGCGATCTCGGCCGACTCGGGGTCGCCGATCTCGCCAGCTAGCTCTTCGGCCTGGGCCGCCGCCTCGTCAGCTTCGGCAGCTGCCAGTCCGGCGGCTTCGACGTCACCCTCGGCCTCCGCGTCCTCGGCGGCTTCCGCAGCCTCTTGGGCCTTGGCGTCGAGAGCCTCGAGCTCCGCCACCTTGCTTGCCGGCGCGGCCGCCGCCGTCTTTGTCGCGCGGTCCTTGGCACCGCGGCGGGTTGCCCCGGTTGCCTCGGCGACGACCTGCTCCGCCAGCGGCTCGACGAGCTCGATGACCGCCATGGGTGCGTTGTCGCCCTTGCGCGGCCCGAGCTTCACGATGCGGGTGTAGCCACCAGGCCGGTTGGAGTAGCGCGGGCCGATATCGGTGAATAGACCGTGCACGACCGTCTTGTCGCGCACGACCGTCATCACCTGGCGACGCGAGTGCAGGTCACCCCGCTTGGCCTTGGTGACCAGGCGCTCGGCCACCGGACGCAGGCGCTTGGCCTTGGCCAGCGTCGTCGTGATGTGGCCGTGCTCGAACAACGCGGTCGCGAGGTTCGCGAGAATGATCCGCTCGTGCGACGAGCCGCCGCCGAGGCGGGGTCCCTTCGTGGGCGTCGGCATGTCCTGGCCTTCCTAGGTCAACTGTTCCTTCAGTACACGGGTAACCGGTTGTGCAGACTCAGAGCTGTTCGGTCTCCGCGTAGTTCTGGTCCTGGTCGTCGAAGTCGTCATCGTCGCCGGCGTAGACAACGCTGCTCGGGTCGAATCCGGGAGGCGCGTCCTTCAGGTTCAAGCCCATCTCGATGAGCTTGGCCTTGACCTCGTCGATCGACTTCGCACCGAAGTTGCGGATGTCGAGCAGGTCGGCCTCGCTGCGCGAGACCAACTCGCCAACCGTGTGGATGCCCTCACGCTTGAGGCAGTTGTACGACCGCACAGTGAGGTTGAGGTCTTCGATCGGCAGGGCCAAATCGGCGGCGAGTGCGGCGTCGGTCGGTGAAGGACCGATGTCGATGCCCTCGGCGTCGATGTTCAGCTCGCGAGCAAGACCGAACAACTCGACGAGCGTCTTGCCAGCACTGGCAACGGCGTCGCGCGGGCGCATGCACGGCTTGGTTTCGACGTCCACGATGAGCTTGTCGAAGTCCGTACGCTGCTCGACTCGGGTCGCCTCGACCTTGAAGGTCACCTTCAAGACCGGGGAGTAGATCGAGTCGATCGGGATACGGCCGATCTCGTGGCTCGGCTGCTTGTTCCCGTTCGCCTGCACGTAACCGCGGCCGCGCTCGACAGTCAGCTCGATCTCGAGCTTGCCCTTGCCGTTCAGCGTCGCAATCTTCAGCTCGGGGTTGTGCACCTCGACACCCGCGGGCGGCGCAATGTCAGCCGCGGTGACGTCGCCAGGGCCCTGCTTGCGCAGGTACATGACGACCGGCTCGTCGTGCTCGCTGGAGACGACGAGTTCCTTGATGTTCAGGATGATCTCGGTGACGTCTTCCTTCACACCGGGCACTGTCGAGAACTCGTGCAGCACGCCTTCGATGCGAATGCTCGTGACGGCCGCGCCAGGAATCGACGACAGCAGGGTGCGGCGAAGCGAGTTGCCGAGCGTGTAGCCGAAGCCTGGCTCGAGGGGCTCGATGACGAAGCGCGAGCGAACGTCGTCGACGCCGTCTTCACTGATGGTTGGGCGTTGTGCGATGAGCACGATTTCCTCCGGTTCTCGGGGCGACCGCTATTTGACGCCGCGAGTAGTTGGGACATGCACCGCTCGCGAGCCGGTTGTTGACCGGCGCGCGACAGTGTCTTGCTGGGTCTTACTTGGAGTAGAACTCGACGATCAGCTGCTCTTGCACCTGAGTGTCGATGACCTGACGGACCGGCAACGAATGCACGAGCACCCGCAACCGGCTAGGCAGTACTTCGAGCCACGCCGGTGCCGGCTTATCGCCGGCCACTGCGCGGGCAATGATGAACGGGTCGAGCTCGCGGGACTTCTCGGCTACCTCGACGATGTCGCTCTCGGAGACCCGGTAGCTCGGGATGTCGACCCGGTGGCCGTTGACCAGGAAGTGGCCATGGCGCACGAACTGGCGCGCCTGGTCACGACTGGACGCAAATCCCGAACGATAGACGACGTTGTCGAGACGGCTCTCGAGGATGCGCAGCAGGTTCTCGCCGGTGCGGCCGGACTTGCCGCTCGCCTCTTCGTAGTAACCGCGGAACTGCTTCTCGAGGACGCCGTAGATGCGCGCGCACTTCTGCTTCTCTCGCATCTGCAGCAGGTACTCGCTGTCCTTGGTGCGACCGCGACCGTGCTCACCCGGCGGGTAAGGACGGATCTCGATCGGGCACTTCGGCGAGTCACACTTGGCGCCCTTGAGGAAGAGCTTGGTCTTCTCCCGACGGCATCGCTTGCAGTCGGGGCCGGTGTACCTGGCCATGGTCAGACCCTCCGGCGCTTCGGCGGACGGCACCCGTTGTGGGGTACCGGGGTGACGTCTTGGATCGAACCGACCTCGAGGCCGACGGCCTGCAAAGAACGGATCGCGGTCTCGCGGCCGGAGCCCGGGCCCTTCACGAAAACGTCGACCTTGCGCATGCCGTGCTCCTGCGCCCTGCGGCCGGCTGACTCAGCGGCCATCTGGGCGGCGAAGGGGGTCGACTTGCGCGAACCCTTGAAGCCGACGTGGCCGGCGCTCGCCCACGCGATCACCGCACCGGTCGGATCAGTGATCGACACGATCGTGTTGTTGAACGTGCTCTTGATGTGAGCATGGCCGTGGGCCACGTTCTTCTTTTCTTTGCGGCGCACTTTCTTCGCGCCGGCGCCTTGTTGGCGCGTCTTCGGTGGCATCTGCTGCTTACTCCTGAAAGCTGAGGTCGTCGGACCCGATCGGTGTCCGAAGGACTACCGGGGCTACTTCTTGCCTGGCTTCTTCTTGCCGGCCACAGCCTTGCGCGGGCCCTTGCGGGTGCGCGCATTCGTGTGGGTTCGTTGGCCGTGGACCGGCAGGCCCCGGCGGTGACGGATGCCCTGGTAGCACCCGATCTCGACCTTGCGCCGAATGTCGGCGGCCGTCTCGCGACGGAGGTCTCCCTCGATCTTGTAGTTGGCCTCGATCCATTCGCGCAGTTTCAGCAGGTCGTCATCGCTGACGTCCTTGACGCGCAAGTCGGGGCTGACACCGGTGTTGGTCAGCGTTTCGGTCGCACGGGTGCGGCCGATCCCGAAGATGTAGGTGAGCGCGATCTCGAGCCGCTTGTCGCGGGGGAGGTCGACGCCGACGAGACGTGCCATACGGGGGCGTACTCCTTGCTGTTCGCGGAGGTCCTCCAAGTCACGTCCCAAACCCTCTGGGCCCCAGCCTCCACCGGGGGTACGACGCCCACTATCGGACGCCGGTTGTGACCTGCGTTTGGTACTGGTAACTCGGTGCCCTGGCTCTTTACATGCGCGCCAAGGCGTCACTCACTTCGTTCGCTCAGCCTTGACGCTGCTTGTGCCGCAGGTTCTCGCAAATCACCATGACGCGGCCGTGGCGACGAATCACCTTGCACTTGTCACAGATCTTCTTGACGCTCGGTTTGACCTTCATGCCGTCTCTTCTAGTTGCAGGGCTCTTCTACTTGTAGCGGTAAACGATGCGGCCGCGGGTCAGGTCGTACGGGCTGAGTTCGACGACGACCCGGTCACCGGGCAGGATGCGGATGTAGTGCATGCGCATCTTGCCGCTGATGTGCGCGAGTACCTTGTGACCGTTAGCGAGCTCGACCCTGAACATGGCGTTCGGGAGCGGTTCGACAACTTGGCCCTCGATCTCGATGGCCCCGTCTTTCTTCGCCATATCCTCCGCGTTCCGTCGTCCTCACCCGAAACTTCTTTCAACACACGCGCATGTCGGCACACGTCAGCCCTGCTCCCTGATGAGGAGCCGAGATTTGACGCGAACCGACTGCGAAGTCTACGCGACGAACCGGGCGAACGCGAAACCCGCACTCCTTTGCCCGTTTAGGCCCGTCCGAGGAGCTTTCGCGGCGAGCACCGGCACTCCGAACCGTCCAGCTGGCGAGGAGTGTAGGAAGTTCTAGGCATGTATACGGTTTCGCTACCGACCGTTCGCACACTTGTTCGAACCTGAACAACCAGGCGTGACCGTCGGCCTCAAGGTGGAACGGACGCTGCTCGGCATGCCATTGGCGCAGACGGCTAAGTTGTCAGGAGTTTCAGGACTTTCCTGAAACTCTGCGGACCGTGCGGACGGTGACGATGGACGCACGGGACAACCCCTTTATCCCGTCGGCCGGGGCACGCCCGCCAGAGCTTGCCGGCCGCGGCGACCTTACCGACGCGTTCGAAGTTCTGCTGGATCGTCTGGCCGACGGTCGGCATGGCCGGAGCATGATCATCCGAGGGCTGCGCGGGGTTGGCAAGACGGTCCTGCTCAACGCTTTTGCCGACATGGCCACAGAGCGGCGCTGGCCGAGCGTCAAGATCGAGGTCACCGGCGGCGCTTCTGTGGCCAGCGAGTTGATGTTCGAGCTGCGCTCAGTCCTGCTCGCTCAGAAGCCGACCCGCCTCATTCGCGAACAGCTCACCCGCGCGCTCGCGTCGCTCAAATCGTTCTCACTGACGCTGCCCGACGGGTCGTCGATCCGGTTGGACGTGCAACCGCTGGCGGGTCGGGCCGACAGCGGCAACTTGTCGCGCGACCTGACACATCTCTTCGAAGACGTTGGCGCCGTGCTCCGCAAGCTAGGCGCCGGGCTGGTGATCCTCATCGATGAGGCACACCTGCTCGATAAGGACGAATACGAGGCGCTCATCCGCGCGTTGCACGAGATGTCTCAGCAGAACCTCCCGATCGTGCTTGTTGCGGCCGGGCTTCCGCAGCTGCCCGAGCTGTCGCGGACAGCAAAGACCTACGCGGAGCGGCTGTTCGAATACCGGGAGATCGGCGCGCTGGACCGGGCGGCGGCCCACGCAGCCCTCGTCATCCCGGTCGCTGCCGCCGGCATCACCTTCGACGAGGACGCTGTCAGACACATCATCCGGCGCACCCAGGGCTACCCGTATTTCATTCAGGAGTTCGGCAAGGCGGCCTGGCTCGTCGCGTCCGGTCAGACGATCACGCTCGCCGACGCGCGGCTTGCCGACGCTGAGGCCACACGGTTGCTCGACGCAGGCTTCTTCCGCGCGCGGTTGGCGGTCGCGTCACCGGCCGAGCGCCAGTATCTGCGCGAAATGGCTGCGCTCGGGCCGGGGCCACATCGATCCTCCGACATCGCCAAGCGATACAAGGGCAGCTCGGGCGAGCCCCGCGCCGTGCTTATCCGCAAAGGGCTGCTGTACTCGCCCGAGTACGGGCAAACCGCATTCACCGTCCCATTGTTCGATGAATTCATCGGCAGGCACTTCGGTGAACCGGCACATTCAGGGAATGCCTGAAAGTCCTGATAACGGCGCCCGAGAGCGGCCCCACTTATGTGGGTTACCGCGGTGAATGTCAGGTCGACGAGATAGGTCAGTTGGCCGCGGCGTCGCCGGTGAGGTCTTTGTCTTCCATCTCCCACGCATGGTCGAGAGTGTGGAAGGCCGAGTGTCGGATGAGGTAGGGCAGCGTCCAGGTCCGCATCCGCTTGATCTCGCCGGCGTTGTACTCGCGCATCGTGGCGACGTAGGTCCTCCGGTGCTCCCGAAGTCCCTCGGGCGTCATCGCGGCGTACTCCGGAATCCGCAGCCCAAGCCTGCGCGCGAAGTATTCGCTCTCGTTGCGAATGGTGTGGCGGATGATCGTGTCTCGGTCACGTCCTCCGCCGCGCGGGCCCATGCGCATCTGCGGTGAGACCCGTGCCGCAACCTCGTCGAAGAACGCCCAGCACCCCCGCAAGAGCGTGATTGCGCGTTCGAGGTCCGCGTCGCTCATTGCTCCAAGTTCGGCCGAGGCAGGCGAGAAGGAGATGCCCCAGAAGTCAGTCGAACCCGTGCCGACCTTGTCCTCGACGATCTTGAGCGGCCCAGCGGCATCGAATTCCCGTGCCATCTTGGCGAGACGCGCGACCGGTCGATAACGCGCCCTATACGACTCGAGCGTCTCGACAGCCAGTTCGGCGCTCTTGTCGCCCCGGCTCCACCCTGGCCAGTCGAGGCTGAAGGCCACCGACCGCTTTCCCTTCGGCCCATGCTCGACAACGGTCCGGATTGCCATGGTTCCCCCTGGGTCTAGACCCCGACGGCTGCGTCAATTGCGGCCAGCCGCGCAACTCCCAGATCGGGTGCGGTGAGCACCTGCGGTCCAGTCGCCGTGACAGCAAACGTGTGTTCAAAGTGCGCGGCCCAGCTGTGATCGACCGTGACTACGGTCCAGTCGTCGTCCAGCGTCACTAGATGCCGTTTGCCCATCATGATCATCGGCTCGACCGCGAGGGTGAGCCCGGCCTGCAGCGTCAGCCCGCGACCGCGCCGGCCGAGGTTCGGAACGTGCGGCTCCTGATGCATCGCCGTCCCGATGCCGTGGCCGCCGTACTCCTCGACGATCCCGTAGCTGCCTTGTGAGCGCACGAATGACTCGACGGCGTGCCC
>Ga0208220_1000947_pt1 | contig 12246 bp, 11 predicted proteins | sample NGESurdeep092012_9_FD_184484 | JGI IMG/M metagenome (GOLD analysis project Ga0208220, IMG submission 184484) | Arctic peat soil microbial communities from Barrow, Alaska - NGEE Surface sample F53-1 deep-092012 (SPAdes) | ecosystem: Environmental > Terrestrial > Soil > Wetlands > Peat ... | reverse complement strand
GGCCTTGCATCTCGCCGCCGAGGGCGCGGACGGCGCAGGCGGCGATGACGCCTTCGGGTGAACCGCCGATGCCGGCGAGGACGTCGACGTTGGCGCGTTCTTCGAGCACGGCATAGACGGAGTTTGCCACGTCGCCGTCGCCGAACACGCGCACTCGCGCGCCGGCGGCGCGGACGTGGCGCATGAGGTGTTCGTTGCGCGGGCGGTCGAGCAGCGCGACGGTGAGGTCGGAGACCTCGCGACCCTTCGCGCGCGCGAGCGCGCGCAAGTTCTCTTCGAGCGGGACATCGATCGAGACGATGCCGCGACCGGCCGGACCGGTGACGAGCTTGTCCATGTATGGGACGCGGGTGCGAAAGAGCGTGCCGCGTGGGGCGGCGGCGATCACCGAGATGGCGCCGGGGCCGCCGCGCGACGCGAGCGTCGTGCCGTCGATCGGGTCGACCGCCACGTCGAGCGAGGGGCCGTCGCCGTTTCCGATCTCCTCGCCGTGATAGAGCATCGGGGCTTCGTCTTTTTCGCCTTCGCCGATGACGACGACGCCGGCCAGGGCGGCGTCGCTGAGGGCCGTTCGCATCGCTTCGACGGCGGCCCCGTCGACCGCGTTCTTGTCGCCCAGTCCGACGAGCCGGCCGGCGGCGATGGCCGCGGCCTCCGTCGAACGAACGAAGGCGTACTCGAGCCCGTGGGTGTCCATACGCCGCCTATTTCCAGGTGCCCGCTTGCTCAAAACCTTCCACCCACGCCGCTTGACCCTGCGAAAGTCGCCGTTGTATTGGGCCTATCGACTCAGGGGCCGACCGCTTGTGCCGGGGTACACCCCTCGGAGGAGAGGTGCCAAGCGGCATCTGCCATTGGAGGTTGGGGTGTTCAAGTGCGTTTTGTGGGCCGTCGGCATGGCGGTGCTTGCCGGATGCGGCGGGGGGTTTTCGGCGCCGCCATTGTTACGCACGTCGGCGCCTTCCACGCCACAGAGCGGCACGTTGTACGTCGCCAACGCCAGCATGGTCGAAGCGTTTCCGCTGGGCGCGACCGACCCGGCGCCCCCATCCTTGTCCCTCACCGGATTTTTCGACGCCGGGCCTGGGGGGAAAGTTAACGCGTCGATCGGCGCCATTGGCGCGGGGCCCGGGCAAACCGTCGTCGTGGGAACCAATGTGTATCCTTCTCCGTCTGTGGTGGGCTGCCGTTTCGCTGAGTACGCCACCACGGCGACCAGCAGTTCCGACTTTCGATCGTCCGTTGCGTGTCCGAACCCTCCCGAGCAGACGAGCATCGCAATCACAGCGAGGTCGATCGTCGAGAACGCGAATGGCGCGATCGACTACGTGTCCTTCGACGACAAGGTCTATCGCCTTCCGCCGAATGGCGCCTGGGTCGTGCGCCTACAGGCCACGGGGGCAAGCGACGTCTTTGGGATGACCGAGGATTCGGCCGGCAACATCTACCTGGCGCGTGGTTCCCCGAATCGCGTCGAAGTGTATCAAGGTACGGCCGACATCGCCGCTCCTGCCACATTCCGCACTGTCGCGCTGCCCGGATCAACGGATGGCCCGATCGCTGTCGCGTCCGACGGGACGATCTATGTCGCCTACTTCACGACGTCGACGTATGTCGCGGCGATCGACACCAGCGGACGCACCCTGCGAACGATAGGGCCGCTCGTAGGGACTGCCGGCGGCCTCGCCGTTGACGCCGGCGGCGAATTGTACGTGGCATTGAACCAAGCGACGACGATCGACTTCGTACAGGTGTACGCCTCCAACGCGAACGGCGGCGTGGCGCCGATACGCGAGTTGACGATGCCTATCCCGGCCGGCGTCAAGGGCGGCTCCGCGATCGTTGGACTGGCCGTCGCGCAATAAGCGTTCGCCCGAGGCCTACGCCGGCGTCAGCGGAGCGGGCCGCCGTACATCTGCTCTGACGACGCCTCGGGCGAAGTAACCCGCAGTGGCGGGTGGAACCCCCGCTCATGGCCGATGCCGACGTCGCTCTGTTCGACGCGATCGCGAGCGCGCTGACGGCGTCCGACCTCGAGCGCGCACTCGAGGCTGCGTTGCGCGAGATCGTCCGGGCGCTCGACCTCGCGGCCGGTTGGATCTGGATCGTCGATCCGCAGACCGGACGGTTCTATCTGGCCGCCGCGCACGAGCTGCCGCCGTATCTCCGCGAACCGGTGCAGATGACCGGCGACCCGTGCTGGTGCATGGAGTCGTTCGTCGACGGTGACTTCGATTCGAAGAACGTCGATATCATCGCATGCTCGCGGTTGCGCCGTGGTGCGCGTGAAGGCGGCGATGCGCTCACTCTTGGGCTGCAGTCGCACGCGTCGATCGCGCTGCGATTCGGCGAACGGCGCCTGGGGATCATGAACGTGTGTCCGCCGGTCCCGCGCAAACTCTCGGAGAGCGACCTGCGGTTGCTGTCGGTGGCCGGCGCGCAGATCGGCTTGGCCGTCGAACGCGGCCGGTTGGCGGAAGAAGAAGCCGGCGCCGCGCGCTCGGCGGAACGCACGCGGCTCGCGCGCGAGATTCACGACACACTGGCGCAGGATCTCGCTGCGATCGTGCTGCAGCTCGAGAGCGCGCTGCGCAGTTTGCCGGCTGATTCGCCGGCGGCGCAGCGGGTCATGACGGCGCTCGGCGTCGCGCGCGGTTCGATGACGCAGGCGCGCGCTTCCGTGCTGAGCTTGCGCTCCGATCCGCTGGCCGGGCGCGCGCTTGCGACCGCGCTGGCCGCGCTCGCGCGGCGGCTCACCTCGGAAACCGGGATGCGCGTGACGTTGCACCAGCGAGGTGCGACGGCGCTCCCGAGCGAGGCCGAAGGCGAGTTGTTTCGCATCGCTTCCGAAGCGCTCGCCAACGCGCGGCTGCACGCCGCCGCGTCGCGGATCGAGATCGAGCTCTCCGAAGAGGGCGACGCCGTTGCGCTGCGCATCCGCGACGACGGCGCCGGCTTCGATCCGGCGTCGCGCGGCGACGAGCGGTACGGCTTGCGCGGGATGGAGGAGCGCGCGCGACTCGCCGGCGGGAGGTTGCGCGTCGAGTCGGATCGCACGCGCGGGACGTTGATCGAGGCGATCGTGCCGAAGGCGCTCGCGTGATCCGCGTGGCGATCGTCGACGATCATCCGATCGTCACCGACGGTTTGGTCGCGAACCTGAGCGCGGTGCCGGAGATCGACGTCGTGGCGACCGGCGCGAGCGCCGGCGACGCCGTGAACATCGCCGCGACGTACGCGCCCGACGTGCTGATCCTCGACCTCGAGCTCGGCGGACGCGGCGGGCTCGACGCGATCCCGGAGTGCAAGGCCGTGTCACCGCGCACGCGCATCGTCGTGTTCAGCGCATATGCCGGCGAAGAACGCGTCGCGACCGCCTTCGAGCGCGGCGCCGACTCGTACGTGCTCAAAGGGACGTCGAGTGACGAGCTGGTTGCGATCGTGCGCACGGTCGCCGCAGGCGGCACGATGATCCCCGCCGAGATCGCAGCACAATTGGCGCGCGCCGTTCGTCAACCGCGCCGCGACCGCCTCACCGCCCGCGAACGCGAGATCCTCGCACTGCTCGCGGAGGGCCTCTCGAATCGCGCTGCCGGCGAACGCCTCGGCATCAGCGAGCGCACGGTAAAATTCCACGTCGGCGAGATCCTCGCACGCCTCGGCGCCACCAACCGCGCCCAGGCCGTAGCGATCGCCAAGGCCCGCGGCATCGTCTAGGCCTGTACGAAAGGACAGGGGTTGGGCCTGCCGTTCGAGCGTCGCGCCGGTGCGGTCGGAGACGCTACGCTTCGTGCATGAACGATTACGATAGCTGGTTCGAACGCGGGCACGTGGCCATCGTCACGGGCGCCTCCAAGGGCCTGGGCCGCGCGGTGGCGCGCGAGTTGGCGCGGGTCGGGATCTCGCTGGTGATCGATGCGCGCGGTGCCGAGGCGCTCGGCGACGCCGAACGCGAGCTGGCCGAGTTCGTGCCGGTCGTCGCCGTGCCGGGCGACGTCGCCGACCTCGCGCACGTCCACCGGCTGGTCGAAGCCGCCGAGCAGCGTTTCGGGCGGATCGATCTGGTGATCAACAACGCCTCGACGATCGGCCGATCACCGCTGCCGGCGCTCGACCAGCTCTCGCCCGCGACGTTCGATCGCATCTTCAGCACCAACGTGTTCGCGCCGCTGCACCTCATCCAGCACGCGTTGCCGATCATGCGCCGTCACGGCGGAACGATCGTCAACGTCAGCTCGGACGCTGCGGTGGAAGCCTACGCCGGATGGGGCGGATACGGTTCGGCGAAGGCCGCGCTCGAACACATGTCGCGCATCTTGGCGATGGAGATCGACGGCAGCGGGATCAGCGTCATCGTTGCCGACCCGGGCGACATGGATACCGAGCTCCACCGGCTCGCGGCGCCCGACGCCGAAACCTCGTCACTCGCCGATCCGAGCTCGGTTGCGCCGTCATTGCTGCGCGCCATTGCAGCGCCGCGCGGGTCGTTCGCGCGGGTCGCGCTTCAGAGCGGGGTCGCCGTCGTCGCGTGAGCGTTGCGTTCTCTTTCGCGCTGCCGGCGGCGAACGAAGCGACGACTGCGCCGGAACGCCGCGGGCTCGAGCGCGACGGCGTTCGGCTCCTGGTCACCGGTCGCGCGAGCGGTGCGCAGCACGATACCGCGTTTCGCGACCTGGCGGCATACCTGCGCCGCGGCGATCTCTTGGTGGTGAACGACTCCGCTACGATCCCGGCCGCGCTCGTCGCACGCCGCGGCGACGGCGCATCGTTCGCATTGCACTTGTCGTCGCGCATCTCGGCCGAGCTCTGGCTCGCCGAGCCGCGCGAAAACACGGTCGCTCCGGGCGAGTGCGCCTGGTTCGACGAAGACGGCGGCGTGACGTTTCTGGCGCCGGTCGATGTAGAGCATCCGCGGCTCTGGTACGTGCTGCTCGATCTGCCGTGCTCCGTCGACGCGTTTCTCGCGCGCAATGGTGCGCCGATTCGCTACCGCTACGTCACCGACGCGCTGCCGCTCGCGGCGTATCAAACGATCTTCGCGCGCGTCCCGGGTTCGGCCGAGATGCCGTCGGCTGGGCGACCCTTCACGACGCGCGCGGTTGAAGACGTGCGCGCCGCCGGTGTCGAGCTGGTCCCGATCACCCTGCACACGGGCGTCTCGAGCGCGGAGCGGCACGAACGGCCGTATCGCGAGTGGTTCGACGTCTCGGCATCCGCCGCGGCCGCGGTGAACGCAACCCGGCGCCGCGGCGGCCGCGTGATCGCGGTCGGCACGACGGTCGTCCGCGCGCTCGAGAGCGCCGCGGCCGGAGGCGAGGCCGTTGCCGCCAACGGTTGGACCGACCTGATCGTCACGCGGGAACGCGGGACGAGCGTCGTCGACGCGCTGCTGACCGGGTTTCACGAGCCGCAGGCCAGCCATCTCGACCTGCTGCGCGCGTTCGCTGGCGACGCGTTGCTGGATTCGGCCTACACCCACGCGCTCGCCGAGGGCTATCTCTGGCACGAGTTCGGCGACGTCCACCTCCTGCTGTAGCGAGCGGTTTCGGGCGCCAAGAGCGAACCGGGCGTCGGGCAGCGAAGCTCGCCCGCGACGATGGCCAAACTGTACTTCCGGTACTCGGCGATGAACGCCGGGAAATCGACCGCGCTCTTGCAGGTCGCGCACAACTACGAAGAGCACGGACGCCGCGTCGTCATGTTCACCGCCGAGCTCGACGTGCGCCACGGGGTCGGCTTCGTCACCTCGCGGCTAGGGCCGCAGCGAAAGTCGCTGACCTACGACGCCGACGTGGACTTCTCTCGGCATCTGTCGGACGCGGGCAACGTGTCGTGCGTGCTGGTCGACGAAGCGCAGTTCCTGACGCCGGATCAAGTGCGTCAACTCCACCGGATCGCCCACGTCAGCGATATCCCGGTGATCTGCTACGGGATCCGCAGCGATTTTCGCGGCGACCCGTTTCCGGGCGCCGCGACGCTGCTCACGTTGGCGGACAGCATCGAGGAGATCAAGACGATCTGCCCGTGCGGCCGGAAGGCAACGATGAACGTCCGCATCGACGAGGACGGAAACCGCATCACGTCGGGCGAGCAGATCGCCATCGAAGGCGAGACGCGATACGTTCAGCTCTGCGGCAGCTGTTTCTATCGCGAGGCCGACTGAGGACGCTCGCGCGTCACTCGACCGATCGGCCGCTCAGCGAAACGAATCCGTAACGCTTTTCGAGGCGCTTGCGATCTTCGGCGAACATCTCGCGGATGCGGGTCGCCTCGCTGACCGCGGCGGCTTGATTCTCGACGGCTTGTTTCTCTTTGCGTAGTTTTTCCGCGGCATTTTCGGCTGCGCGTGTGGTGGACTTTAGGCTCATACCATCAAGGTTGCGTAGCGGGCCAGGAATGACCTCTATTCAGCAATTCCTCATACTTTCCACGTAGTTTCGTAGCGACCGAACGTCCCAAGGAAGGGCTTCATGACGTCGCTTTGTTTTCGCGCCTCACGGACCGCAGCGCTCGTGATCGCGCTCATCGGACCCCACGCCATGATCGCGTCCGCCGCCGGTTCTGCGGTCCGCATCCCGCTCGACACAATGAACAACTCGGGCGAGAGCGGGGTTGCCATCCTGACCGCCGACGGCGCGAAGACGATCGTCGAGCTGCAGCTCAAGGGCGGCTCGGGCGACCCCCAACCGGCGCACTTTCACACCGGGACCTGTGACAACTACGGTCCCCGGCCGCTCTACCCGTTGCGTGCGGTCGTGCACGGCGCTTCGACGACCATCCTCGACGTCCCGATCGAGAAGTTGACCGCCGGCGACCTCGTGGTGAACGTCCACAAGTCGTTCGACGATATCGCGACGATCGTGAGCTGCGCGATCGCGAAGCCCAAGTAACCGCGATGCGACCGCGGCTGACGATCGGCGTACGCATCGCGCTGGGCGCGTGTCTGGCGATCGGCCTGATGGCCGCGGTCGCGCTCGTGACGCAGCGCGGCATCGCGGCGATGTCCTTGGCTGCCGCGCACGCCCGGGCGCTCGAGGCGGTCGCCACCCAGGTTCGGGACGTGATGTCCTCGGCGCTGGCCGAACAGAGCGCGGTGCGCGGTTTGGTCGCGAGCGGCGACGACGCGTATGCGCGCGCGATGATGCGCGCGCGCGGAACGCTGCGCGCACGCCTTGCCCGGCTCCGCGACAGCGATCGGACAACGCTGATCCCGGTGAACCGGCTCGAGCAGATCGACGTGTTCGAGCAACAGATCGAGGACGGCGTCGCGCTGCTCGCTCGCGGGTACGCGATGCGCGCGGCGGAGATTCACGCGAACCGGCGCGCAGCTGCGGTACGCGCCCTGCAGGATGACGACGCGCAGTTCGGCGCGATCAGCACGCGAGCGGAGAAGCTGTACGCGTTCGTGGCCGACGGTGCCGCCGCCGCCAACGCACAGCTCGACGCGGCAGGACGGGCGGTCGTCACCACGCTCGCGCTCAGCACTGCGCTCGCCATTGCGGGGTTCGGAATGCTCAGCCTGTTCGCGGGGCGGTCGATCTCGATGCGGCTCGGACGGGTGACGAACGCGCTGCGCGAGATCGCCGGAGACGACGTCGCACGCCTCGTGCATTCGTTCCGCGGACTCGCCGACGGCGACCTCGACCTGCGGTACGTGACCGAACGCCGCGCGCTCGCGGCGACGTCGCGCGACGAGATCGGTGTCCTGTCGACGAGTTACGACGAGCTCGTGGCCGGACTGCAAGAGATCGCGATCGCGTTCGCCGCAATGGGTTCGAGCCTGCGCGAGACCGTGGGTAGGATCGCCGGTGTCTCGGAAGATTTGGTCGGCGAGAGCGCCGCGGTATCGGCGAGCACCGCCGACTCGGCGACCGCCATGCGTCAGATCCTCGCCGCGGTGCGCGACGCGACGCTCGCATCTCGCGAACAGGCCAAGGAGCTCGACGATGCGCGCGATCGCGTGACGGCGCTCGACGCCGCAGCCGGGGCGATCGCGGACGGTTCGCGCCGCCAAGCCGATGCGGGGTCGGCGGGTTCGCTCGCCGTGGCGACGTTGGACGTCGAGATCGCGCGTTTCGACGAGCTGGGAGCGCGGCTCGCGGCGGCCGCCTCGGGCGCGCTGCGCGAAGCCGAGGGTGGTTCGGCGGCCGTTCGCCGCGCTGTCGAGTCGATGACCGCGATCGGCGCGCGCAGCGCCGAGGCGATGGCCGTGATCGATGTGCTGGAGCGCCGGACCGGCGAGGTGTCGCGGATCGTCGCTGCGATCGACGACATCGCCGATCAAACGAACCTGCTCGCGATCAACGCCGCGATCGAGGCCGCGCGTGCCGGCACGCACGGTCGCGGCTTCGCGGTCGTCGCCGCCGAGATTCGGACGCTGGCCGAAACCTCGCGCCGTTCGACGCAGGAGATCGAGGAGATGCTCGTCGCGACGCGCGCCGACGCGATCGGGGCGGCGATGGCGATGCGCGAGGCGTCGGACGCGACCTCGAATGGCACCGCGCTGGCCGGCGCGGCGGACAGTGCGCTCGACGCAATACGCGACGCGATCGAATCGACCTCACGCGTATCGCGCGAGGTCGTGGCGCGCGCTACGCAGATGCGGAGTACATCGGCCCAACTCGCGCAGGAGATCGCGTCGGTCGCCTCCGACGCGCTGCTCAACGCCGGCGGCGCCGCCGAGCAACAGCGGTTGAACGCCGATATCTCTCGGCTCGTTGCGGCGCTCGCCGCGAACGCGGGCCGCAGTGCCGCGATGATGCAACAGATCAGCGCCGCGACGGAGCAGACCGCCGCGCAGCTCGGCCGCGTCGATGCATCGACGCATCACACGCGCGAGCGGGCGCAGATGCTCGACGAGCTGCTCAGCGCGTTCCGCTTCGGGAACCGGCCGAGCGCACCGCTCGCACGAACCGGAGATCGCCTGCTCGCGGCGATCGTGGAGGGATCATGATCCGCAAACTCCTTGTCGCCATGTTGCTCGCGCTGGGCGCCGGACTCGGGGCGGCGAGCCGCGCCGAGGCGATCCCCGCGTTCTCGATGCAGACCGGCCTGCAGTGCGACGCTTGTCATACGTCGGTGCGCACCACCAACGATCTGGGCGATTCGTACCTGCGCAACGACTACCGGCTACCGAACATGGGGATCGGCGGGAAGCCGGTCGTCGCGGTGCGCGGTCAGTTCGCATACACCAGCGAGCCCGATCCGACCGGGATGCCGAAGCTGATCGTCGACGAGGTCGAAGCCTTCTTGTCCGCGCGAGTGAACAAGGAAGTCTTGGTCGCCGGCGATTTCTACATGCTCGACGGAGGCCGTCCCGGTTCGACCCGCGAGGCCTGGGCGCAATATGCGTCCCCGGGTTCGCTCGGCGGTGCGCCGGTGCGGCTCACTGTGGGAGCGATGACGCTGCCCGTGCCGGACGATCCCGAGACGTTCCGTCAAACGAACCAGCACTATGCGATCTGGGATCAAACGGTCGGCGCGAATCCCTTCACGTTCATCGATCCGCACAACGCGGCGATGCTCGGGCTGGGGAGTCCGGTTCGAGGTCCCAGCGTGTCGCTGCTCGCCGTGCAGGGACACGACCAGCTCTCGGGGCTGCCGCGGACCGGCACCGACCGGATGATGCAGGCGCAGGAGGCGCTGCACGGCGTCGTGCTGAGCGCCTACGACTATGCGGGCCGGCGCGAGCTCGGAGCGATCGGCGACACCTTCCGGCGCGACGGCGTCGGGCTCAACATCTATCGCGGCAACCTCGCTATCGAGGGCATCTTGCAGACCGGCTTCGACACGAGCCCGAACGGCGACGGCGTCGGCATCGCCTCGAGCGGCGGCTTCTTGCAGCTGCGGTATCACCTGCCGCGTGCGACGTTCCTGATTCTGCGGTACGACGGTGTCAACGACACCAGCGGAAACTTCTCGCGCTCGCTGACGATCGCGGCGTCGCGGCTCATCTCGACCGGGTTCCGGCTCGAGGTCGAGGACGTCGTCCAGCATGGGGGCCGAACGACGAACACGTTCAATTCATCGCTCGGCTTCGGCGTGTCGAACACGCGCATCGGCTCAGGGGCGTACTGAACTAGGCTCCCGCTTGTCGTTCCTTCGACGAGCTCAGGATGACGGGGAAGGGGCGGGTGAGCTGGGCGAGACGGCCGGGGGCGGCGATTCGCCGGGGCGCGTGCCGCGGCAGACGCCTAGTGCGGCGTCGTCGCCGACGAAGATCCCGATGCGCGTGCCGCGCGGTATCGTCGCGTCCTTGCCGTGGTGGAGCGAGTCGTAACCGCCGACCGCGTAGCCGACGATCGGCAGCAGGCCGAGCACGCCGGGCGCGTTGGCCGAGCTGCCCACCGCCGTCGAGAGTTCGTCGTTGAAGCGGTCGATGATGACCTGGACGTGCTTGCCGTTGGGCATCACGACGAATCGTGTCTCGAGCGCGAGATATCCGCCACGGCCGCCGCGCTCGGCGTGCGAGGCGTTTGCGACGACGCCGTAGCCGGTCGTGCCGGCCGGGATCGGTGTGCCGTCGGGTGCGGTGACGCCGTCGACGAGCACGTAGTGAAAGACGTCGCCCGAGCGCGCGTGCGACGAGTCGATCGTCTCGTCTACCGCGATCAGCCCGTGGACGCACGCCGGCCGGTTGTCGCCTGACGTTTCGGCGCCGAGCGGGACGGTGCCGGCCGCAGCCAAGAGGACCGCGATGAACCCGACGCCGAGCGGCCGGAAGACAGTTCTCATCGCCGCCAACCTTCCCGAGCCGCCGACCGTCGTCCCGGCGGACGGTCGCCTGCGGCGGACTATGGGCGGCTCTTCGCCCCGGCCTCGACGCATCGCGCTTTGCCGGCGCGCTTGGCGTCGTACATCGCGGCGTCGGCGGCGGCCAAGGTCGCGTCGGCACCGCGTCCCGCGCGCAGCCGGACGATCCCGATGCTCGCGGTGACCGGCGGCGCACCGGCGAAGCTCCGCGCCGCTTCGGTGATGCGCGCGATGACCTGGTTGCCGACCGCGACCGCATCGTAGGGCGTCCGTGACTGCATGAGGACGGCGAACTCGTCACCGCCCAACCGCGCGACCACGTCGTCCAGCCGCATCCGTTCGCGAATGCCCGCCGCAACCGCGATCAGCACGGCGTCCCCGCCGGCGTGACCGCACGTGTCGTTGACGTCCTTGAACCCGTCCAGATCGATCAGCATCAAACTCCACTCGGCATCGGCGCGCCGGCCGGGCCGATCGAGTGACGTCAGACGCTCGCGCAGCACTTGCAAAAAGCTGCGCCGATTGTGCACGCCGGTCAGCGGGTCACGTTCCGCCAGCTGACGCAGTCGCGTCTCACGCCGGCGGCGTTCGGTGACGTCGTTGATGAGCAACAGGATCGCAGCGTCGGGCAACCCTTCGTGCATCGCGACCGCGGTGATCTCGCACCACGTCGAGGAGCCGTTCGGCCGGTGAATCCGCGTTTCGAGCCGCAAAGGCGGGGCCGCGCCGTCGCCGAGCTTGGCGAATGCGTCGCGCAGCCCCTCACGCTCTTCGTCGGGGACGAGCGATAGGATCGACGTCGCCTCGGCGCCGGCGAGCGTGAGGAAGGCCATGTTGCCGCGCACGACATGACCGTCGACGGCGATGCTGCACATCGCGATCGGGCTCTGCTCGAGGATGCTGTACGACGCGTGAAGCGTGTCGACGATTTCGCGGTAGTGCGCGTTTTCTTGCTCGAGCTCGCGCTGCGACGTGAGGTCGCGAAGCGTGTAAACGAACAGTTCTTGCGCGCTGTCTTGGTCGTCCCGCGCTGGCCGGCACGAGAGCGCCATCCAGCCGCGCGATCCGTCCTGGCGGTGGATCCCGATGGTGATCGTCCCGCGCTCGCGGGCGTGCCGAAAGGCTAGCCGCAAGGCCCGCCCCGCGTCGTCGAGCGGCGTACCGTGGTCCCAGAACGCGAGCCAACCTGCACCCAGGCGCTCGTGTCCGCGCAATTGCTCGGCCGTTATCCCCAGCAAGGAGAGCGCGGCAGCATTGCAGTCCCGTACGGCGTCGCCGACGGTCACGATCACGCCCTCGTCGAGGGCGTCGAGCAAGCGCGGCCGTTCGGATTCGCCACTCGGGTTTCGCGAAGGCTCGGAGTGCAGCATTATGGGCTTGTTACGGTCCTCGGCTGGTAAGTGATCCAGTTTTAGGACGTATGACTCATCCAACGCCTCGAGATGACGCTGGGGTTCCGCTGTCCAACCGGCTACGATTATGATGTCGGACGTC
>Ga0208220_1000944_pt1 | contig 12265 bp, 12 predicted proteins | sample NGESurdeep092012_9_FD_184484 | JGI IMG/M metagenome (GOLD analysis project Ga0208220, IMG submission 184484) | Arctic peat soil microbial communities from Barrow, Alaska - NGEE Surface sample F53-1 deep-092012 (SPAdes) | ecosystem: Environmental > Terrestrial > Soil > Wetlands > Peat ... | reverse complement strand
AATGCCAAGGGCTTGTGGGTGATCTTCCCCATCCCGGTCGTCATGATCTCCTTCCTGGCGCTGGCCTCCCTCACCAGCTGGTGCTGTTACCTGGTGTACGCCGTGGTCACCACCGTGTCTGCGGGCGCCAGCCGGGTAGTGCTGGTTCCCGCCGCGGCGCTGCTGCGCTCGGCCGAGCGCGTCCGGCGATCGCGGTTGCGCACCGACGCCGCCTGCATGCGCTGCTTCCACGTGACGCCGTGGCCGGCCTATCAGTGCCCCGCGTGCCTACGCCCGCACCACGACGTTCAGCCCGGGCGGTTGGGCGTATTGTTCCGGCGCTGCCAATGCGGCGCGCACCTGCCCATGCGGGCGTCGCGGGCGGCGTGGCGGGTGACCCCGGTCTGCCAGCGGTGCGGGGCGCCGCTGGCGGTCGGCGTCGGCGCGGTCAGGGATGTCCGCGTCCCGGTGTTCGGCGACATCTCCGCCGGGAAGACCCGGTTCCTGTACGCCTCGCTCAACAGCCTGGTGGCCACCGCCGCCGGAACCGGGCTCGAGGTGACGTTCCCCGATAAGGACTCGCAGGAGCAGGCGGACTTCGGCCTCGGCGTCATCAGGTCCGGGCGGGAGACGGCCAAGACCTCCACCAACGGCGAGGTCTCGCTGACGCTCCGGCTGGGCGCCGAGCGGCCATCGGAGCTGGTGCACCTGTTCGACGCGGCCGGGGAGCACTTCCGCAGCGCCCGGCGCCCGGACGCGCTCAGGTTCCTCGACGACGGCCAGGGGCTGGTCTACATCCTTGACCCGTTCTCCATCGAAGCCGTCACCAAGCGCCTCGGCGGCACCTCCGCGCCCGAGGTGCTGCGCGCGCACGCGGCCGCCGGCGACCCGCAGCTGACCTACGACGAGGTCGCGTCTCGGCTGCGGGACGGCGGAGTGCCCGCGAGCCGAGGCCGGCTCGCGGTTGTGGTCTCCAAAGACGACCTGCTGCGCCGGGCCGGGCTTGAGCTGCCCGCCGACTCTGGCGCGCTCGCGCAGTGGCTCTGGGATAACGGCCTGCACAACCTGGTCATGTCCGCTCGCCGCGACTTCGCCGAGGTCAGGTTCTTCACCGTGGCCTCGCAGGCGGTACCGCCCGGCGGCCAGAACGACCCCGGCCGGCCGCTGCGCTGGCTGCTGACGGCGCACGGCATTAAGCTGCCCCCGGACCCTGACCTGTCCGCGGGCGCCCCCGGGGCCGGGGATCCGGACGGACGGCCGGCCCCGGGTCCCGGCGGGCGGCCGGCCCGGACGGTCCCGGGCAGGCACGCGGCGGCGCGCTCATGAGAACGCCGCCGCACGTTGTCATCTACCGGTCGATTACCGCCGCCATCACGGCGCTGATCCTGCTCTCGATCGGCCTCGGGTTCGCCGGATACGGCCCGCTCGTCGCCCTGCACCGGGCCGCGCAGCCGATCTCCCATGGGCTGCACCTTGACCGGATCAGCGGATGACCGGCGGCGGACGGCACGTCGTCGGGATCGACCTGGGGACGACCAACTCGGTGGTGGCCACGGTGGCCGACGACGGGACGGTCACGGTCCTGCCGAACGCCAACGGCGGCGAGATCACCCCGTCGGTCGTCTACTTCGAGCCAGACGGCACCGCGGTGATCGGCGAGGAAGCCGTGCAGGCGACCGCGGTGGACCCGGAGAACGGGGTGCAGCTGATCAAGCGGTCCATGGGGACCGAGTTCCCGCTGCTGATCCGCGGGCAGCAGCACACCCCGGAGTCGATTTCCGCGCTGATCTTGCGGCAGCTCGTCACCGCCGCGACCGAGACGACCACGCAGGACGGCGCGAAGGTCAGCGCCGTGATCACGGTCCCGGCCTATTTCGGCCTGGCCGAGCGCGAGGCCACCTATCAAGCCGGCGTGATCGCCGGGATCGACGTGCTTGAGCTGCTCGACGAACCGGTGGCGGCGGCCACCCACTACGGCCTGACCGCGGGCGGAAACCGGACCGTTCTCGTCTACGACCTTGGCGGCGGCACGTTCGACACCACGGTGCTGAGCATCGCCAACGGGGCGGTCCAAGTGCTGGCCACCGACGGGCATTCGTCGCTCGGGGGAGCCGACGTCGACCAGCGGCTATTCGACGTCATCCTGGCCCGGCTCGGTGAACAGCTCCCGGCCGACGAACTCGACGCGATCACCGAGGACCGGACGACGCTAGCCGAACTGGTGCTGGAGACCGAGGCGGCGAAGAAGGACCTCAGCGCGCGAGTCTCCCGCCAGGTCAAGGTGCGCACGCCGACCAGCCGAACCTCGGTCACGATTACCCGCGCCGACCTGGAGGCCGCCTGCGCTGACCTCTTCGATACGACCGGGGAGATCATCGGCCGGGTACTGCGCGCGGCCGGGTCGGACGGCGGCGCCGGCATCGATGAGGTCATCATGGTCGGCGGATCCAGCCGCATCCCGATGCTGGCACCACGGCTGGCGGCGCTGCTCGGCAAGACGCCCAGGCTTACCGACCCAGACCTGGCGGTGGCCAAGGGCGCCGCCCTGCGCGCCCACCACCTGGTGAAAAGCACCCAGCTTAACGCGCTTAGGGCCCGTGCCCGCGGCAGCGCCCAGGCCAGCGCCAGCGCCAGCGCCAGCGGCGGGGCGGAGCGCGTCGGTCAGGTGGTTCCGGTGACGCCGCGGGCGGTGGGCATCCTGATCGAGGACAGCTTCGACCCGTCCGGCAAGCGGTCCTTCGTCGAGCACCTGGTGGTGGCCAACACCCCGCTTCCGGTCGAGCGGACCGAGGAACGGTTCGGCACCATCCTGGAGAACCAGGAGTCGGTCCGCGTCCAGGTATACGAGCAAGCCGGGCCGGCGCCCTCGCCCGAGGTGGGGCACAACCGCCGGGTCCTCGACGGCGAGCTGACCGGGATCGGCACACTGCCAGCAGGCTCACTGATACGGATCACGGTGCAGATCGCGGTCGACGGCCGCCTCACCGTTATCGCGCACGAACCGCAATCCGGCCGGGAGCTCCGGCTCGAGGCCTATGTCGAGGGGGTGGTCGACGGCGCCGAGACCGCGCGGCTTACCAGACTGGTCGGGCTCGCCAAGGTCCGCGGGTAACGGCGTGGCCAGCTGGATCCGGCGCGCCTTCAGCGCGCCCGGGCTGACCCAGATTCCTCCCGGCCCCCACCTGTCTAGCCTGCAAGGCCGTTTCGGCGGCACAGTGATGCTCTGTATCGACGTCAGCGGCTCAATGGACGGGACCCCGATTCTCGAGGCGGTACGCGGCGCACGGCAGTTCGTCGCGGAGGCCGTCGCCGCTCACTACAAGGTCGGCGTCATGCTGTGGAACGATCAGGTGGAGGACGTATGCGAGCCGACCCCGGACGGGAGAGCGGCACTGGCGCTGCTCGCCCCGGTGACCCGCGCCCAGGGCGAAAACGACCTGTTCGTCGCTCTCAATCACTGCCACCAGATCCTGGACCGGTTCTCCGGGGACCGCGTCGTCGCGCTTTTCGGCGACGGTGACCTCACCCCCAAGACGCAGGTGCTGGTCAAGGTCACCCAGATGAAGGCGGAGAACATTCGCTTCGTCACTCGTGGGCTGGGCCCGTACGCCGCCCGCGAGTTCGGTGAGATCTCCGACGAGGAGCCCGCGAGCGCCTCGATCGACAACGTCGCGGAGCTAGCCGTAGGGATAGCCGACATGGCAACCAGCCTGAAGCACTATGGCCTGACGCGGTGACCGACCGGCCGGCGACGCCCCCAGCCTGGATTCGTCGCTCATTCACCGCGCCCGGCCTCACCCAGATCCCGCCGGGACCCTTCCTTCGCGCCGTGCAGGAGCGCTTCGGCGGCACGGTGATGCTCTGCATCGACGTCAGCGGCTCGATGACCGGCGCCCCGCTGGTCCAGGCTGTGCAGGGGGCACGGCAGTTCGTGGCCGAGGCCGTCGCCGCGCACTACAAGATCGGCGTCATCCTCTGGGACGACGGCGTTGCCGCCGCCGCCGAGCCGACCACGGATGGCCTGGCCGCCACCGGGGTGCTCGACGCCGCAAGGATCCAGGGGGGCACGAATCTGCTCCCGGGGCTGGTCCGCTGCCACCAGGTTCTCGACGGTTTCACCGGCGACCGCGTGGTGGCGCTCTTCGGCGACGGCGACCTCGGCTCCCAGCGGGACGAGGTCCTAGCTCGGGTGGCCCGCATGAAGGCGGAGAACATCCGCTTCGTCACCCGCGGTCTCGGTTCGCACGCGGCGCACGTATTCGGCGAAATCTCGGACGAGGACCCGTCGAGCGCGACGATCGCCGATGTGTCCGATCTCGCCATCGGCATAGCGGACATGGCTACCACGCTCAGAACCAAAGGCATTGCGCGCCCACGTCCGTCAACCATGCGGAAGCACTAGAAAGCGCACTCCGCGGTGCGCGTGGACGAGCGGGGTGAACCCGTTGACCAAGAGGAGGATCGCCGGATGGCCCAATGGCAGCGCCGTACTTTCTCGGCTCCGGGACTGACCCAAGTCCCGCATGGTCCGCACGTCGGCGCACTGGCTCGCCGATCGGCACGCATCGTCAGGGTCACGCGCCGCTCCGAGGCGACGTCCATCGGCCCCTACTCTGAGTGGGCCGGTCAGAACCTGATCGCGGGCGCTGGCGCGGATCAGTACGGCAACGCGAGCGGCTCCGAGTACGATCTCATCGAAGACGGGTCGATCATCGACGCGAAAGTGGTCGTGTTGAACCTGTGCTCCGAGGTCAATCTGTACCAGCCGAAGGCAGCACTGGAACGCAAGGGATTCACGTTCTTCGAGTTGCGGGGTTGCGCAGACCTCTCGGAGCGACTTGTCGACGCGGCAGAACTCTGGATCATCTCGGATTCGTATCAGCATTTGACGTCCGATGCACTCGACGCAATCGAGTCGTTCTTCCACGACGGTCGCGGGCTCTACATCTGGGGAGACAACGACCCGTATTTCGTTGACGCCAACCTCGTCCTGCAGAGGCTGTTCAACGTTGCCATGTTCGGGGACTCGCAGGGCGACCAAGTCGTATCGATGTTGACCTCCGGGAAAACTTCAGGCTTGGTTCCGGGGCACCTGGTCACCACTGGCCTTAACAGCATCTACGAAGGAATCACTATCGCCGAGGTGCCCACCACGGAGTGGTTGAGACCGCTGGTGTACGGATCGAACGGCCGGGTGGTCACTGCCTACTTCGACGATGACGGGCGGCGAGCCATCGTCGACGGTGGTTTTACTCGGCTCTACCACAAGTGGGAATCGGCAGGCACGGATCGCTACATCGTCAATGCCGCTGCGTGGCTGCTGAATATTGAGCGGTTCGACGAGGACTGACTCACGTCGAATCCTAGCCCCTAGCCGCCAGACGGCAGCCCTTCAATCCCTGTGGCTGCTTCCGCCGGCCGCGCTCGCGCCCCGGGCGATCCGACGGCGGATCCACCACGCCCCGGCGGCGATCACGACGACGATAGCGGCGAACGGCGCGACCGCGCCGACAATCGCCAGCAGCCAGTCGAGGGTCAGCCGGAACGCCCGCCAGCCGCCCGTCAGCCCGCTCGCGAGCCCGGGCGACGGGGCCGGCTTCTGCTTGGCCTTGGCCTTGACCGCGGCCTTCGGCCCGACCAGGGTGAGCGTCACGGTGGCGAAGGCGGTCTCGTGGTTGAGCGCCTGCTGCTGCGCGAGCATCGACTCCAGGCCGGAGGTCTCGGTGTTGATCTGGTCCTGGACGACGAGCAGGGCGCTGACGCTTCCGGCGTCCTTGAGCAGCGCCCGCAGCTGGCTGATGGCCGCCTCGTCCGACGTGACCTGACTGCCAACATCGGCGACCTGCTGGGTCACGTCCTGCGCCTGCTGCCGCAGGGAGAGCTGGGTGCCGAGCCCGGTCCCGGTCAGCCTGGCCAGCGTGGCCGGGTAGACGGCGGCCGGGATCTTCAGCGTCACGGTCGCGGTCGCGCTCGAGGCGGGCTGGCCGGCCCCCGCGCCGGTGCTGTTCTCGGCCGAGACGTAGCCGCCGGCCGCCGTCACGATCGACGTCGCCGTCGACAGTGCGGCGTCGACGTTCTTCGCCCGGACGGTGAGCTGGGCGGTGTAGACGAGCTGCTGATCGTCGGGGATGTAGCGGGCGGAGGTGTCCTGCGCTGCGCCGCCCGCCCGGCTGGAGGTGCCTGCGGCGGCGAACCCGCCGCCGGAGCCGGCGGTGGAGGCGGCGCTGGCGGCCGGGAGGGCGGCGGCGTTCGGTGCCTGGGCGGCGGCGGCGGGCCCGGAGGCGGCCCCGTCCGCTGGGCCGCTGCTGCTGGCGCCGCTTGAGCAGCCGGCCAGCGTCGTCAGCGTCGCGATGATGATGATGGCCAGTCCCGGCGCGGCGACGGCGAGCCGTCGCCGCCGCGGCGCGGCGCGATGCCGGCCCGCAGGGCGGGGAGCGTGGCCTGGAAATTCCGTTCAGCATGCCCCTTGGACGGCGGCGTGCCCGCAGCCGGTTGCGAGCTTAGATCACGATTGGGGATCGACCGCTCACTGTTCTCGCCGCCCATCCCGGCCGTTTCCCCAAAAAGCACCGGATTGCGCAATCGAGCCCGCGCCGCCGGCCATCCTTGATGGCATGGCCGACGATCTACGGGTGAACAGCTGGCTGGTGATTCCGGCCGGCGAGCTGCGCGAGCGGTTCTCGCGCTCCTCAGGACCCGGCGGCCAGTCGGTCAACACCACCGACAGCCGGGTCGAGCTCTCGTTCGACGTCGCGGGCTCGCCGAGCCTGCCTGAGCGGGAGCGCGACCGCGCCCTCGCCCGCCTGCGGGCCCGGCTGGCCGACGGTGTGATCACCGTCGCCGCCGAGGGCGAGCGGAGCCAGCTGATGAACCGCGAGGCCGCCCGGGCCAGGCTGACGGCGCTGCTGCGGGAGGCGATCGCGCCGCCCCCGCCGCCCCGCGTTCCGACCAAGCCGACCAGGGGCTCCAAGGAGCGCCGGCTGGAGGGCAAGCGCCGCCGCGCCCAGACCAAGCGCAACCGCCGCCACGAGACCGGCGGCGACTAGCGCGACGCCGAGGCTACTGCGCGGCCGCTTCCTTCGGCTCGAGCGTCAGCGAGACCGAGTTGATGCACCAGCGCTCGTCGGTCGGCGTGCCGAACCCCTCGCCGGTGAACACGTGCCCGAGGTGGGAGTCGCACCGCGCGCAGCGCGCCTCGGTGCGGACGGTGCCGAACGCCCGGTCCTCGATCAGCGTGACCGCGTCGCCCTCGGTCGGCTGGTAGAACGACGGCCATCCGCAGCCCGAGTGGAACTTGGTGTCCGACCTGAACAGCTCCGCCCCGCACGCGCGGCACTTGTAGACGCCGGTGGTCTCGGTGTCGGTGTACTCGCCGGTGAACGCCCGCTCGGTGCCGGCCTTGCGCAGCACGTCGTATTCCTCCGGCGTCAGCTGCTCGCGCCATTCCGCGTCTGTCCGCTCCACTTTCTCCATACGTCGAGAATAAATGATGGGCGAGGGTCGCCGGCGGCGCGGGCCGCCGCCCGCCTCAGCTGGCGCTGACCGAGTAGTTGCTGAAGCTGAAGGTCGCGGGGACGCCGTTGGTCGACACCAGCTCGGCCCCGTAGCACACCTGGCTCAGCGTGGAGTCGGACGGTATCCAGCCCTTCCCGATGATCCACTGGAAGAACTGCAGGAGGTTCATGGTTCCGGAGGTGAAGTTGGAGTTGGCGACGAACGCGATGTAGCTGCCGGACTTCCACACCGTGTAGGACCGGCTGCCGAAGGTGACCGTCCCCTGGGCCGAGCCGGACGGCGTCTGGCCGTTGTTCTGGGTCCAGATCATGACCTCGGTCGAACCAGACGTCGCGAGCCCGTTGATCCAGATGTCGTAGGCGTCCTCGTAAATCCCGGTGCGCGGGCTCGTCTCGGCGAACGTGCTGGTCACCGAGCTGAGCGAGCTGATCTCGGAGCTGAAGTCGCGCTGGGAGTTCGGGTACGTCTTCACCGCCCCGTCGCCGCTGTCGTTGTTCATCGTGGCAGTGACGTACCAGTCGCTGTACGAGCAGGCGTCCAGGGTCTGGGTGACGCTGTACCCGCTGGCGTTCCACATGTTGTTGGAGATGAAGTAGGGGCTCTGATTCCACATGCCGTCGGTAGCCGAGGTCGAGAACGACGGGTGCGTGCAGCTGGCGGACCCGGTGCTCACCGGGCCGATCGACCCGGGGGCGCCGGACGACATGCCGCCCCCGGACGGGGCGGGGTTCGCCGATGACGCGGGACGGCCGGCCGCCGTCGCGGAAGCCGACGCCGATGTCGCCCGCGAGCCGGGGGTCCGCGCCGCCGACGAGGGCATGACCGCGACGTGCGGGCTGGAGATGACCTGCGGCATGGCCGACGCACCGGACGCAGTCGCGCGGGCGCCGGCGGCCGTCGTGGAGCGGAGCGAGAGGCCGTCGTCGGCGGCGGGGCTGCCGCCGGTGCCGTGTCCGCCTCCCAGCACGGTGACCGCCGTCAGCCCGCCCCCGGCCACCAGGGCGCACGCGACGGCCGTGCCGATCAGCCCTCGGCGCGAAGGCGGGAAGATCTGGCGCCAACGCGGCTGTGTCGCCCGGGCTCCGACCTCGTTCTGCCGGTTGCTCGTAGCTCTGTGGCGCACGTGTCGCTCCTTGAGGGGCCCCCCGCTCCTGTAATCGGCGATCGTAGCCGCTCAGCGCGCCGTCGTGTCCGGAACCTAGTGATTGGCCCGGCACACGTCAGTGATTTGTAATTTCGGGCACGCGAGAACTCGATGGTCGATATCGGGCGCCTGGCGCTGCGGCCGGTGCCGGGCCGGCTAGAGCCGGGCATCCGGGGCGAGGGCCTCCAGGATCTCGCTCGCCCGCAGCACCGCCTTGCCGTCGGCGACGGTGGGGTCGCCGACCTGCGGGTCGAAGTTCAGGTCGTAGAAGACCTCGGTCACCCCGCACGAGTCCAGCCAGCCGACGTCCTCGCGGATCTGCTCATAGGACCCCGACAGCAGGTACCGCCGGCCGGTCCGCTTCGACACGGCGGGCCTGCCCGGCCGCACCACCCCGCGGCAGACGATCCTGGCCGGCCCGCGCCCGGCCGCGGTGGCGGCGTTCTGCACCACCTTGGCCGACTCGGCGATCTTGGACAGGTCGGCGTTGGAAGCGGTGACCCACCCGTCGCCGATCCGCCCGGCCCGCTCCATCGCCGCCTCCGACATGCCGCCGAGCAGGATCGGCGGCCCCGGCCGCTGCACCGGCGGCGGATCCTGGCGGCCGGGCGGGATCTGATAGAACGAGCCGTGGTACCCGCGGTCGGTCGACCACAGCGCCCGCAGCGCGGCGACGTACTCCTCCGCCCGCGCCCCCCGCCCGGCCAGGCTCGCGCCCGATCCGGTGAACTCCTCCGGCAGCCAGCCGTTCCCGATTCCGAGGTCGAGCCGCCCGCCCGAGAGCACGTCCACGGTGGCGGCCTGCTTGGCCAGCAGCAGCGGCGAGGCGAACGGGTGGTTGACCACCGCCACCCCGAGCCTGATCGACGAGGTCGCCCCGGCCAGGTACCCGAGCGAGACCAGCGGGTCGAGCACCGACCGGTACACCGGCGCCAGCGCCGCCGACGTCGGCGCCAGCAGCCGCTGGAACGTCCACAGCGACCGGTAGCCGAGCCGCTCGGCCCGCCGCCCGAGCTCGGTCAGGTTCCGCGGCGTCGCCCACGCCCCCGACACCGGTGCCCCGAATCCGATATCCATGATCTAAGACACTAGCCCGTCAGCGTAACCGGGCTTACGGCGTCAGTCTGTGGGAGACTTCCCCGGTGACCGATTTGTATGTGCCCGGCCTTCCCTTTCCTCTCGAGCCATCAGGGACCCCGGTCTGCGAGGCCGTCGTCGCGGGCGAGACGCTGGTGCTGACCAGCGGGCCGAAGTCGGACATGTTCATCGACCCGGTCGGCGACGAGGGCGCGCGGCCGGACGCGGGCCGGCTGACCGGGCTGCCGGGCGACCAGGACTTCACGTTCGCCGCCCGGGTCACGGTGAAATTCGGCGAGGTCTTCGACGCCGGCGTGCTGCTGGTCTACCTGTCCGATCGTCGCTGGGCCAAGCTCTGCTATGAGTTTTCCGCGCAGCGCCGCCCGACTGCGGTAACCGTGGTCACCCACGGCACATCCGACGACAGCAACTCCTTCGCCACCGCGGGCGGCCCGCTCTGGCTGCGGGTCACCAGGTCCGGCCGGGCCTGGGCGTTCCACGCGTCGGAAGACGGCGCCTACTGGCAGCTGCTGCGCTACTTCAGCCTGGGCGAGACGTCGGGCGCCCGGGTCGGCTTCCTCGCCCAGTCCCCGTCCGGCCACGGCTGCACCGCGATCTTCGACTCGATCAGCTTCGGCCGCGGCGCTCCCGCCAACCTCCGCGACGGCAGCTAGCCCCCGAAACTGGCCGAAACTGACTGGTTCCGTTCTTCTCCGGGTCATTAGTGTGTTATCTACCGGCCAGTCACTGGCCAGCCGGCGGCCGCGTGCCCTGGCTACGCTCGGTCCGACCGTAGCCAACGGGCTGTAGGAGGTAACCAGCGTGAGCGAGCAGGACAAGCCGGCCGGGCAGGCACCGACGCCGGACGGGGACGGAAACGGGACCAGCAGGCGGATGTTCATGGTCGGCGGGGCCGCCGCCGCCCTCGGCGCCGCCGCGGTCGGCCGGGCCCGTTCGGCCGGCCAGATCAGCGACGACCAGGCGCGGCTGATCGACAAGATCACCGCCAGCGCGACCGGCGCCGCGTCGCTGAGCGACGTCAAGCACATCGTGATCCTGATGCAGGAGAACCGCAGCTTCGACCACTACTTCGGCACCCTGTCCGGGACGGCCGGCTTCTCCGACCCGAACGCGCTCCCTGGTGTCTTCGACCAGCGCGGCTACCAGCCCGGCGTCGGGGTCACCGCGGCCGGCTACACCCAGCCGTTCAACCTGCAGAACAAGCCGCCGACCGAGAACGGGTACGACACCAACGACATCGACCACAGCTGGGGCCCCCAGCACACCAGCTGGAACAACGGCGCCATGAACCAGTTCATGGTCTCTCACCTGGCCAGCGACGGCGACGCCAACGGCCCGGTCACGATGGGCTACTTCACCCGCAGCGAGCTCCCGTTCTACTACGCCCTGGCCGACGCGTTCACGATCTGCGACGGCTACCACTGCTCGGTGCTCGGCCCGACCGACCCGAACCGGCTGATGGCGTTCTCGGCCTGGATCGACCCGGCCGGCGCGGCGGGCGGCCCGGTCATCACCACCGCCTCGGACCGGCTGGCGATGACCGGCGAGCTCACCTGGGAGACGATGCCGGAGGCGCTGCAGAAGGCCGGGGTGAGCTGGAAGGTCTACGGCGACCCGACCGGCCGGCTCGGCCTCGACGTGCTGCCGTACTTCCATAACTTCAGCGACCCGTTCAGCCTCACCAACCTCGAGCTGATCGCCAAGGGCATCGCCCCGACCTTCCCCGGCACCTTCCAGAGCGACGTGAAGAGCGGCGGCCTGCCCAGCGTCTCCTGGATCCTCCCGCCGCTGGCCGAGTGCGAGCACCCGGCCGCGCCGCCGGAGTGGGGCGAGTACCTGGTCCAGCAGATCCTGAATATCCTCGTCTCCAACCCCGAGGTCTGGGACCAGACCGTGTTCATCGTCGACTACGACGAGAACGGGGGCTTCTTCGACCACGTCGCGCCGCCGGTCCCGGCGGCCGGCACCGCCGGGGAGTACCTGACCGGAGCGCTGCCGAGCTCGGCCGACGGCATCGCCGGCCCGATCGGCCTCGGCTTCCGCACCCCGGCCCTGGTCATCTCCCCGTTCAGCGCGGGCGGCTACAAGTACTCAGGCACCCTCGACCACACCAGCGTGCTGCGCCTGATCGAGACCAGGTTCGGCGTCAAGGTGCCGAACCTGACCGCCTGGCGCCGGTCGGTGACCGGCGACTTCACCGGGGCGCTCAACCTGACCGCGGCCCCGGTGACCGCGGTCCCGGCGCTGCCGGCCACCTCGCTGGTCGGCAACGCCACCGTGATCGAGGAGGCCGTGCTCAACGCCCTCACCGGCACCCTGGACGTCGGCATCGACTACCCCCTCCCCACCAGCAACGTCATGCCCGCCCAGGAGACCACCCCCGCCCGCCCCAAAGTCCCCTAACCACAACCCACAACCCACAACCCACAATCCGTCATCCCGAACGGACCGTCGCTCCGCCCCCGGGCCAACCCTCCCCCCCGCCCGGGGGCACCGCCCGTCCCGCTAAGTCAGCCCGCCCGCAAAAGA
>Ga0208220_1000943_pt1 | contig 12272 bp, 13 predicted proteins | sample NGESurdeep092012_9_FD_184484 | JGI IMG/M metagenome (GOLD analysis project Ga0208220, IMG submission 184484) | Arctic peat soil microbial communities from Barrow, Alaska - NGEE Surface sample F53-1 deep-092012 (SPAdes) | ecosystem: Environmental > Terrestrial > Soil > Wetlands > Peat ... | reverse complement strand
CGACTCCCATCACACCTGCGGCGCTCCCGCGACGCCGGAACGGCGGCCTCAACGGCACACGACGATGCCGGTCATCGCTCTCCGCCCATCCCTGCTTCCGGAGGCGGACCGTATGATCTACTATGTACGTACGTAGATAGTAGAAATTCGGGGGTGCCGGTGTCGGGGTCTAGTTCGCGGGAGAATAGGCGTCGGGCGATTGAGGAGGCCAGGCGGGCGGAGGCGCGGCGCAAGCGTCGGGTGCGCCTGGGCCTGGCGGCGGGGGCGGTCGTGGTGGTGGCCGGCGTCGGTGTCGGGGTGGGTGTTGCGGTCTCCGGCGGCAACGGCAGCGGGGGCGGCAGCAGCGCGGTCGTCGGCAACGCGGCCGACTACCTACCGCTGTCCACGCTCGGCACGCTCACGGCGGCGCCCGCGCCGGGCGCGAACGGGCCAGAGAACGTGCCCATCCCGAGCGCTCCCGTGCTCGCGGGGACGTCGGCCGGGACGACCGGGCAGGCCATCGACGGGATCAGCTGCCAGACCAGCGAGCAGACGGTGTTCCATATCCACACGCACCTGACGATCTTCGTGAACGGGAAGCCGCGCCAGGTCCCGCCGGCGATCGGCATCCCCGGCGCCGTCGTCCAGCAGACCAGCGCCGGCCCGTTCATCGGCTCCGGCACCTGCTTCTACTGGCTGCACACGCACGCCGCCGACGGCATCATCCACATCGAGTCGCCGGTCCAGCGCACGTACACGCTGGGCGAGTTCTTCGACGAGTGGGGGCAGCCCCTCGGCCCCGACCAGGTGGGCCCGGCCAAGGGCAAGGTCACCGCGATCGTCAACGGCAAGGTGTTCAAGGGAAACCCGCGCGACGTCCCGCTCGGCTCCCACGAGGACCTCCAGCTCGACGTCGGCACCCCGCCGATCGCCCCGGAGACGATCAACTGGTCCAGCACGGGCCTGTGACCTCTGGCGGGTTTGGCGGCGGGCCGGGCGGAAAGCTTGCGAAGCGTGACTGTTGCTTTCGTGCTTGGCGGCGGAGGGCTGCTCGGGGCGCATGAGGTCGGGATGCTGCGGGCCCTGGCCGAGGCGGGGGTGCGGCCCGACATAGTCGTCGGCACGTCGATCGGGGCGGTGAACGGCGCGTTCGTGGCGGCCGACCCGGATGGGGCGGCGGCGCGGCTCGGCGCGCTGTGGCAGGGGGAGTCCCTGCGGGTGGTGTTCAGCGAGACGGTGCTGGGGCGAGCAGTGCGGCTGGTTCGGTCGGGCACCCACCTGCACGCGATCGAGCCGCTGCGGAAGATGCTCGCGGAGACACTCCCGGTCGAGGACTTCGCCGATCTGAAGGTGCCCTTCCACTGCGTCGCCGCCAGCATCGAGGACGCGACCGCGCACTGGTTCGCGGCGGGCCCGCTGGTGCCTGCGGTCATGGCGTCGTGCGCGGTGCCGGGGCTGCTGCCTCCGATTGAGATCGACGGGCGGCACTACTTCGACGGCGGGCTCGTCCACTCGATCCCGGTCGGCCGGGCGATCGCGCTCGGCGCCAGCACCGTCTACGTGCTGCAGGTGGGGAGGATAGAGAGCCAGCTCCCGGTGCCGACGCGGCCGTGGGAGGTCGGCCTGGTCGCGTTCGAGATCGCGCGCAGGCACCGGTTCCACGAGGAGATGGCGGCGATTCCGCCGGGCGTCCGGGTGCACGTCCTGCCGTCCGGCGGCGACCAGCTTCAGCCCGGACTGGGCCAGTTTCGTTATCGAAGCAGAATTAAGGTAAGTAACAGCATCGACCGCTCGTACGCGGCGTCGGCGAGCTACCTGGCCCAGCAGGGCGCCTGCCGCTGACTGACCCCCAGGAGACCCCGATGCTTCCGCCGAGGCCGATTCGCCGCCTGCTGCTGGCGCCGCTCGTCGTCGTGATCGCGGCCGGCCTGGTCGGCCTGACGCCGCCGGTTGCCCTGCTCAGCGCGACCTTCAACCTGATCAGGCGATGGACCGGACGCGGCCACCGGTCTCGGCTGCTGCGGGTGGTGTTCCTGGCCCTCGCCTGGTCGGTCGGGGAGACGGCGGCGCTGACGGCGCTGCTCGGCCTCTGGATCGCGAGCGGGTTCGGCGGCCGCCTCGACGCCGAGCCCTACCGGACCAGGCACTACGAGGTGATGCGGTGGTTCCTCGACCTGATCTTCCGCGTCGCGCAGCGCGCGTGCGGGCTGAGCGTCGAGGTGGACGCCCCGCCTGACGCGATGCTGGCCGGCGACCGCCCGCTGATCGTGCTCAGCAGGCACGCCGGGCCGGGCGACTCGCTGCTGCTCGTGCACCACCTGCTCACCGTCTGCGAACGGCGTCCCCGGGTCGTGATGAAGGCGACGCTCCAGCTCGACCCGAGCGTGGACACCGTGGCCAACCGGGTGCCCAACGCGTTCCTGCGCCGCCGCCCGGCGGAGACCGAGGGCGGTACCAGAGCGGGCGGCAGGCACCAGAGCGAGCAGATCAGGCAGATCAGGCGGCTGGCGGCCGGCCTCGGCGGCCGGGACGCGCTGCTGCTCTTCCCCGAGGGCGGGAACTGGACGCCGCTGCGCTGGCGTCGCGGCATCGAGCGCCTGCGCCGCCGCGGCCACGCCGAGCTGGCCAGCCGGGCGGCGGCGATGCCGAACCTGCTCGCGCCCCGCACCGGCGGCGCCTTCGCCGCCGTCGGCGCCTGCCCGGCCGCCGATGTGATCTTCGTCGCCCATACCGGCCTGGACCGGCTGGTCAGCGTCCGTGACGTGTGGCAGAGCCTGCTGGGCGACATGACCGTGCACGCGCGGTGGTGGCGGGTGCCGGCCGCCGACGTGCCCCGCTCAGCCGACCACGAGGCCCAGGCCGCCTGGCTCTACGACTGGTGGGAACGGCTCGACGGCTGGATCTCGGCCCAGCCGCGCGGCTCGCTGGCCGGCAGCCGCTAAGGCGAGCTCCTCGGCCTGGACGGTCATGGATTCGAGCAGCGGGCCGCCGAAGGTGGTGGCCACCGCCACGTCGGTGGCGTCCCGGCCGCGGCCGATCACCACCCGGCCCTTGCGGCGGGCGTTGTTGCGGGGGTCGAAGGTCCACCAGCGGTCGCCCAGCCACACCTCCATCCAGGCCGCGAAGTCCATCGGCGCCGGGTCGGCCGGGACGTCCAGGTCCGGCAGGTAGCCGAACGTGTAGCGGGCCGGGATGTTCAGCGCCCGGCAGAACGAGATCGCCAGGTGGGTGAAGTCCCGGCACACTCCGTAGCGCGAGTTGTTGACGTCCACCGCCGTCGACGTGGCGGTCGAGCTGCCGTACTGGAACGTCAGGTGCCCGTTGACGTGATCGCAGATCGCCTGGACCCGCTTGTAGCCGGGCGCGAGCCCGCCGAAGCGCTGCCACGCCTCGGCCGCCAGCAGGTCGGGCAGGCAGTACCGGCTCGGAAGCGTGTAGATCAGCGTATGATCCGGCAGTTCAGTAGTCGGGACCTCGGGCGCGTCCGGATCGGCGTCCTCGGTCGCGTCGGGCACGTCCGCCACCGCCGAGAAGCCGAACTGCGACCGGCCCGCCGGCAGCACGGTGCGCGCGCAGTCGTTGCCGTAGATGTCGGTGTACTGGTGCACTCGGGCGGGCGGATCGGACACCCACCGGTCGCCGTCGGTGCTGACCGCGCGAGATATCGCGGGGCGCACCATGAACACGGCCGGGGTGGGGATCTCGGCCACGTAGGTGAACATGCAGCCGATGCTGAGGCGCCGTCGAGCGGTCATCTGCTTATCGTCCTCGCGCCGTGTTTCCCCGAGGTTACAGCTCCGCCATCTGCTCGGCCAGCCTGCTGAGCGCGGGCACGGCCGCGCGGATGGCCTTGCGGTCGGCCGGCGGCAGCCGCTCGAGCGCCCGGCCCGCCAGCTCGGCCCGCATGTCGCGCCACTGCTCGACCCGGGCGGCGCCCGCGTCGGTGACGGTGAGCCGGATCGAGCGGCCGTCCGCCTCGGTCCGGCCGCGGTTGATCAGGCCGGCCGCCGCGAGCTGGCTGACCATCGTGCTGACGCTGTTGGGGGCCAGCCGCAGCTCCTGCGCGGCCTCGGCGACGCCGATGCCGGGCCGTCGCGCGGCCAGCCTGAGCAGCTCGGATCGGGCCGGAGGGAGCGCCTCGGCCGAGGCCGAGCCGCGCACCGCGCGGCGCGCTACCCGGCGCACCGCGCCGACGGCGGCAAGCAGCTCGGCCGCCTCCGCCTTAGCCGCCTCCGCCTCGGCGAGCGCCCGGGCGTCGGCCGCATTTACATCGTTCACAGAGCTAACTATAGAGACTCGCCTGTCCCACGCCAAGAGCCACGCCCCATGCATGTTTCGAAATCGCACGGGTAGCCGGGCCTGATCCCGGCCAGGATCGACCGGCTGCCGTGGTCGCCATTCTTTACCAAGCTCGTCATAGCTCTGGGTATCGCCTGGATCCTCGACGCCTCGAGATCACCATCGCCGCAAACGTCGGGCCCGACCTGACGCTGCACAACACGCTGAACCTGGGCGCGGGCTCGGTCGCCGACATCGCCCGGTGGTATCTGATCGGCGAGATCATCGGGGCGCTGTTCTTCCAGACGCTGTGCTGGGCGGTCATCGTCTTCTTCGCCTCCGCGGGCGCCAGCGCCGGCTACCTGACCGCCAGCGAGGTCTTCCCGCTCGAGGTCCGGGCGAAGGCGATCGCGGTGTTCTTCGCCATCGCGCAGTGCTTCGGCGCCTTCGGCTCGGCCTGGTACGGTCACCTGATCGGCACCGGGCAGGACCGCAACACGCTGTTCGCCGGCTATGTCGTCGGCGCCGTCGCGATGATCCTGGGCGGCCTGACCGCGGTCTTCTTCGCGGTTGACGCCGAGGGCAAGTCCCTCGAGGACGTGGCCACGCCGCTGTCCGTCATCGCCAAGCCGTCGCAGGCCATCTTCCGCTCCGGCGGAGACAGGGGCAGCGGGGAAGGCCAGCCCGCGAGCTGACAGGCCCCGAGCGCCGGTTGGCCGGGGGCCGGGCGGGAGCGGGAAAGCAGGGTATCTTCTGGTCATGCCCCCGCGCCCAGCGCCGCGCGACCTCCGCGCCTCCGACGCCGATCGTGAACGAGTCGTGGCCATGCTGGCCGAGGCCCTCGCCGACGGCCGCCTTTCCCATGACGAGCACGGGGAGCGGATGTCGGCCGCGCTGTCCGCCCGCACCCTGGGCGAGCTCGCACGGCTGACCACCGACCTGGCCGCGCCCGAGCGCCAGCCGGTGCAGCTGAACGGCGGCCAGCCGGTCGCGGCGCTGTTCGGCAACGCCGAGCGGACCGGCCGGTGGGTGGTCCCGGCCACCATGACCTGCGTCGCCGCGTTCGGCGAGGTGGTGCTCGACCTGCGCGAGGCGCTGCTGCAGGACCGGCACGTCGTGCTCAGCGTCTACGCGGTCTTCGGCCGGGTGCGGATCATCGTGCCATCGGGCGTCGAGGTCGTGATGAACGGCACCGAGATCCTCGGCCGCCAGCGCGGCGGCACCGCCCGACGGGTGCCGACGTCCTCGGAGACGCCGGTGGTCGAGGTCCGCGGCTACGTGGCCGTGAGCGAGGTGCTCGCCCGCACCCCGCCCCGTCCCCGCCGCTGGTTTCCCGGCCGGCGTCGCTCGTCGCTGCCCTAGTCGTATTTGACGGCGGAGTAGGCGCTCAGCTTCCACAGGGCGTGCTCGCTGCGGATCGAGCGGATGGTGCCCGACCGGGACCGCATCACCAGCGAGTGGGTGGTCAGGCCGCCCGGCTTGTAGCGGATGCCCGCCATCAGCTCGCCGTCGGTGATGCCGGTGGCGGAGAAGAACACGTCGTCCGAGGAGACCAGGTCGTCGGTGGTGAGCACCCGGCTGAGGTCGTGCCCGGCGTCGAGCGCCTTGCGCCGCTCGGCGTCGTCCTTGGGGGCGAGCTTGCCCTGGATGACGCCGCCGAGGCACTTGAGCGCGCAGGCCGCGATGATCCCCTCGGGGGTGCCGCCGACGCCGAGCATCAGGTCGATGCCGGTGTCGGCGCGGGCCGCCATGATCGCGCCCGCCACGTCCCCGTCGGTGATCAGGTGGATCCGGGCGCCGGCCGCCCGGACGGCCGCGATCAGGCCCTCGTGCCTGGGCCGGTCGAGGATCACCACGGTCACGTCGCCCCGCGAGATGCCCTTGGCCTTGGCGACGGCGGCGATGTTGGCGGCCGGAGGGGCGTTGATGTCGACCACCGCGGCCGCCTCGGGACCGGTGGCGAGCTTGGTCATGTAGAAGACGGCGGACGGGTCGTACATCGAGCCGCGCTCGGCCACGGCCAGCACGGACACCGCGTTCGGCATGCCGTTGGCGCACAGCCGGGTGCCGTCGATCGGGTCCACCGCGACGTCGACCGCCGGGCCGCTGCCGTCGCCCACCTCCTCGCCGTTGAACAGCATCGGGGCGTTGTCCTTCTCGCCCTCGCCGATCACCACCACGCCACGCATCGACACCGAGTTGATAAGCGTCCGCATCGCGTGCACGGCGGCGCCGTCGGCCCCGTTCTTGTCGCCCCGTCCCACCCAGCGGGCCGAGGCCATCGCCGCCGCCTCGGTCACCCGGGCGAGCTCGAGCGCCAGGTTCCGGTTGGGCGCGTGCTCGGCGGGCTCAGGCGTCCCGGGAACGCCGGTTACGTTCTCATCATCGGTCATGGTGATTCCCTACCCGTTCCGTTACGTCCGCTTTACCGTTCAGGGCGCACATCTATCACGTCGGCCCGCGCGGCGGTGTTAGCCGCGCCGGTCCCACGCCTGCTGCAGCGCGCTGGCGAACATCTCAGTTGGCTGCGCACCGGAAACCCCGAGCGCCATGTCGAACACGAAGAACGGCACGCCGCTGACGTCGAGCTGGCGCGCCTGCAGCTCGTCCTGGCGCACCTCCTCGGCGTAGGCGTCACCGTCGATAACATCCCCGGCGGCGGCCGCGTCTAGACCTGCCCCGGCCGCGATCTCGGTGATCACGTCGCGGTCGAAGACCTGCCGTCCCTGCCCGAAGTAGGCCTCGTTGACCGCGTCGAGCAGTTCGCCCTGCACGCCCTTGTCCAGCCCGAGGCGGAGCACGCGGTGAATGTCGAAGGTGTTGCCGACCGGGCGCTCCGGACGGAAGCCGAGGCCCTCGGCCTCCGCCAGCCCCGCCACCCGCGACTCGGCCGCCCGGGCGTCCGCCTCGGACAGGCCGTACTTCCTGGTCAGCATCGCGAACGTGGTCTCGTGCTGATCCTTCGGGTAGCTGGGGTCGAGCTCGAACGAGTGGTACACGACCTCGACCTCAGCGCGGTGGTCGAAGGAGCTCAGCGCCTGCTCGAACCGTGCCTTGCCCACATAGCACCACGGGCAGATGACGTCGCTCCAGATATCCACGCGCATGCCTACAGCCTAGAATGCCCGCCCGGCGCCGGGTATCCCGCGTGGGTGTGACTTTGAAACCCGCTCAGAACGGGGCAGCCTCGGAAGCCGGGCCGTCGCCGGGCTCACGGGCGGCCATGGCGGCGGTCAGCCGGGCGCGGGCGCCGTCCAGCCACTCGGCGCACACTGCGGCCAGCTTCTCGCCGCGCTCCCACAGATCGAGCGACTGCTCGAGGGTGAGCCCGCCCGTTTCGAGCCGCTTCACCACGCTGGCGAGCTCGTCCCTGGCCTGCTCGTAAGTGAGGGCTTCACGATCAGTCACAGCGATAATCCTAGTCGTGATCCACGGTGGCGGTCAGCTGGTCTTCTGCGAACCGGATGGTCAGCCGGTCGCCGGGGGAAACCTCCTTGGCCGACCGGATCACCGCTCCTTGTGCGTCTTGCGCAACGGCGTAACCACGGGCGAGGGTGGCGGCGGGAGAGAGCGCGAGCAGCCGGGCGCGGGTGTGGGCGACGTCGTCGCCCGCCCGGGCCAGGCCGGAGTCGAGCGACTGGCGGGCGCGCCGGATGAGCGCGTCGACCTGCTCGGCCTGCCGCTCGATCTCCCGGACAGGGTCGGCGATGGCCGGGCGGGAGCGGGTCGCGTCCAGCCAGGCCTGCTCGCGGTCGAGCCAGCCGCGCATGCACCGCCGGGCCCGGTCGCGCAGCTGGGTGACGAGCGCGAGCTGCTCGGCGACGTCGGGCACGATCCGCTTGGCCGCGTCGGTCGGGGTGGAGGCGCGCACGTCCGCCACGTAGTCGAGCAGCGGGGTGTCCTGCTCGTGCCCGATCGCCGACACCACCGGGGTTCGGCAGGCCGCGACCGCTCGCAGCAGCGCCTCGTCGGAGAACGCGAGCAGGTCCTCGAGCGAGCCGCCGCCCCGGGCGATGACGATGACCTCGACCTGAGGGTCGGCGTCGAGCTTGCGCAGCGCCTCGATCACCTCGCCGGCCGCGTACGGGCCCTGCACGGCCGACTGCTCAATCCGGAATCTGACGGCCGGCCAGCGCCGCTGCGCGTTCTGGACCACGTCCCGCTCGGCCGCCGATTCCCGTCCGCAGATCAGCCCGATGACGCCGGGCAGGAACGGCAGGCCGCGCTTGCGCTCGGCCGAGAAGACGCCCTCGGCCGTCAGCTGGACACGCAGCTTCTCCAGCCGCGCCAGCAGCTCTCCCACGCCGACCGCGCGTATTTCGAGCGCGGTGAGCGCGAAGGAGCCGCGCGTGGCGTTGAAGTCCGGCCGGACGAACATCACCACGCGCGCGCCCTCAACCGGGGACACCACCTCGAATACCTGCCGGGTGCAGATCACCTGAGCGGAGACGGCGGCGATCGGGTCCCTGAGCGTCAGGAAGACCGTGTTGCCGCGCTTCTTGCACTCGGCGATCTGCCCCTCGACCCAGATCCGGCCGAGCTTGCCGATCCACCCGCTGACGGACTGCAGCACGGTCCGGACCGGAACCGGTGCCTCGGCGGACGTCTCAAGGGCCATACGGGCTATCCCATCACGACGTCGGGGCGGCTGGCCCCGGTTAGCCTTGCGACGCGCTACTCGGTGAGCTTCGGCAGCGCCTGGGTGAGCCCGAGGTTAAGCTTCGTGATCCGCCGCTCGAACATGGAGAGGACATCCGCGCGATCGGCGTGGGCCTTCTCGTAATTGATGAGCTGCGCGAGCTGATCGGCGGAAAGGTTGCGAAGCCGGGCGCGCAGCGACGCGATCGACAGGTCGTCGTAACTCGCAAGCGGCAGCGCGGCAGCGTCATCCGGAGTGGCGGTGTCGTCCGGGGTGGCGGTGTCGTCCGGGGTCGCTGTGTCCTTGGGCGCTGCCGTTACGTCCGGGGTAGCGGTGTCGTCCGGGGTGGCCGTGTCATCGGGCGTGGCCGTGTCGTCCGGGGTCGCCGTGTCCTTGGGCGCTGCGGTCACGTCCGGGGTGGCCGTGTCCTGCGGCGCGGCGGTCTCCGGGGCCGCGGTCTCGGCGCTGGCGGCTGTTTTCGTCGCGGTCGGCTTATTGCGAATTTTATCGCTGACGGAAAGCAACGATCCGATTCCGCCGAACACCGCCCGCAGCGCGTGCGCCGGGGCCTCCTTCACGCGCTCGTTGAGCTGCGGGACGCGCATTTCACACTCTCCTCAAATGGGACGGGGTATGCCCCAGTGTGCCGCAGGAAAGGCCTCACCCGGTGTGTCTTGATTAAGGTGATACCTACCTGATTTTATGCGGTCGCGGCAAGATGCCGGCGGCTGACTGACGGGCGGGCGCTCTCGCCTACCATGGGAGACATGTCTGAGACCCACCGACGGGTCCTGCTGGCGAAGCCACGCGGCTACTGCGCAGGGGTCGACCGGGCCGTGCAAGCCGTGGAGATAGCGCTCGGCAGGTTCGGCGCACCGGTATACGTGCGCAAGCAGATCGTGCACAACAAGCATGTGGTGAGCGATCTTGAGAAGCTCGGCGCGATCTTCGTCGAGGAGACCGACGAGGTGCCCGAGGGCAGCGTGATCGTGTTCTCCGCGCACGGCATCGCGCCCGAGGTCCGCGAATCGGCCAAGGCCCGCGGGCTGATGGCCATCGACGCGACCTGCCCGCTGGTCACCAAGGTGCACAACGAGGCGAGGCGCTTCGCCGCCACCGACTACGACATCCTGCTCATCGGCCACGAGGGCCACGAGGAGGTCGTCGGCACCACCGGCGAGGCGCCGGCCCGCATCCAGCTGGTCGACGGCCCGGCCGGCGCGGACGACGTCGAGGTGCGCGATCCGGCCAAGGTGGTCTGGCTCTCCCAGACGACGCTGTCGGTCGACGAGACCGTGCAGACCGTGTCCGCCCTCCGCGAGCGCTTCCCGCAGCTGATCGACCCGCCCAGCGACGACATCTGCTACGCGACGCAGAACCGGCAGACCGCGGTCAAGGCGATCGCACGGCAGTCGGACGTGGTGATCGTCGTCGGCTCGCCGAACTCGTCCAACTCGGTCCGCCTGGTCGAGGTGGCCAAGGACGCCGGCGCGCGCGCGGCCTACCTGGTCGATGACGCCGGCGAGGTCGACGGGGAGTGGCTCCTGGGCGCGTCCACGGTCGGCGTGACCAGCGGCGCTTCCGTGCCCGAGGAGCTCGTGGCCGGGGTGCTCGGCAAGCTCGCCGCGCTCGGGTTCGGCGACGTGGAAGAGGTCGAGGCGGTCAAGGAGCGGATGACCTTCCAGCTCCCCCGCGAGCTCCGGAAGGGGCGGGCCTGACCAGAGTCGGCCCGGTCCGTTCGATATGAGCTGGTTTGATTTTCGCCCTTAGTTTTGCTCTGACGTGACCAGTTCGGGCGCCGACAGCGGCCGCGCCGTCTCGGTGACCGGGGCCGGGGGGCTGAGCTCGGCCTCCACCAGCCCCAGGGACGACAGCCGCCGGGCGCTCACCAGCACGCGGCTCTCCATCGTGCCGACCGCCTGGTTGTAGGCGCCGACCGCGTTCGTGAGCGACTTGCCGACCTTGTCCAGGTGCCGGCCGAGGCCGCCGAGGCGGTCGTAGAGCTCCCGGCCGAGCTCGAACACCTCCCTGGCGTTCTCCGACAGCGCCTGCTGCTGCCACGCGTACTGGACGGTGCGGAGCATCGAGACCAGGGTGGTCGGCGTCGCCAGGTGCACCCGCCGCGCGAGGGCGTACTCGAGCAGCCCCTGGTCGTGCTCGAGGGCGGGGGCGAGGAACGCCTCGCCGGGCACGAACATGATCACGAACTCGGGCGTCTGCGGCAGGGACGACCAGTACGCCTTCGAGCCGAGCTGGTCCACGTGCGCCCGCATGTGCCTGGCGTGGGCGGCGATGCGCGACTCGCGCTCGCCGCCGTCGCTGGCCGCCGCCGCCTCCAGGTACGCCGCCAGCGAGACCTTGGAGTCGACGACGACGTTCTTGCCGCCCGCCAGCCGCACCACCATGTCCGGCCGCTGCTGGCCGCCGCCCAGGACCACCTGCTCGTCGAAGTCCACGTGGGCCGCCATCCCGGCCAGCTCGACCACCCGGCGCAGCTGCAGCTCGCCCCAGCGGCCGCGCGCCTCCGGCCGCCGCAGCGCGGTGACCAGGGCCTGGGTCTGCTCGCGGAGCTGATCGGCGCCGCGCCGGGTGAACTCCACCTGCTGCGTCAGCTCGGCGTGCGACCTGGCCCGGGCGATGTCGGAGTCGCGCAGCTGCTGCTCGACCCGGGCGAGGGTCTCCTTCATCGGCCCGACCAGCGTCTCGACGTCGAACCGCTGCGCGAGCTGGCCCTCGGCCAGCGCGGTCTTCTCGGCCGCGGTCCGCTCGAGCAGCGCGGCCCGCTCCTGCGCCGAGCGGGCGCGCTCCTCCGCCATCGCCGCGGCGGTGCCGAGGCGATTGCGTGCCAGTAGGTATCCGAGCACCGCGCCGATCACAAGGCCGGCCAGCAAGGCGAAGATGATCACATGTTCTAGTATCAGCGCGCCGCGCGGGCCCTGTGGGTAGACACGCGAAGGAGCGGAGACAATGGTTACCGTGCAGGCGGCCATTGAGGTGCGCGCGATCGGCCAACGGGCCCGATCGTCCGAAGAAGTCACTCTACGCGACGTGTCATTGACCGTAGGTCATGGCGAGCTGATGGCGATCATCGGCGGCAGCGGGTCGGGGAAGACCACGCTGCTCGACGCGATGTCGGGACTGCGGCCGCCGTCCTCGGGGACCGTGACCCGGTCGACCGGGTGGCCGGCGCACGCCGGGCGCCAGGCCGGGTACATCCCCAACGCGGACACGATCCATCCGGCGCTGTCGCTGGACCGCGTGCTCCAGTACACGGCCGCGCTGCGCGGGACGGGCGGCGACGGGTCGGCCGCCGAGGCGCTGCGCGCGGTCGACCTGGCCGGGCGGGCCGCCACCCGGGTCGGCGAGCTGGACGCGG
>Ga0208220_1000942_pt1 | contig 12273 bp, 10 predicted proteins | sample NGESurdeep092012_9_FD_184484 | JGI IMG/M metagenome (GOLD analysis project Ga0208220, IMG submission 184484) | Arctic peat soil microbial communities from Barrow, Alaska - NGEE Surface sample F53-1 deep-092012 (SPAdes) | ecosystem: Environmental > Terrestrial > Soil > Wetlands > Peat ... | reverse complement strand
GCCGGCCCATCCGGACCTGGAGTACTACCGCAAGCAGGCCAGGCACCTGCAGCGCGCGTACGCGAAGGGCGATGCGGCCGCCCTGGCCCGGGTGGCCGACGTGCTGGGCGACCGGGCCACCGGGCGATTCCTGCTCAGCGACGCCCAGTTCGCGCTGGCCCAGGAACACGGATTCCGGACCTGGGCCGAGTTCAGCGCGCACATCCAGAGCCGGGACGCAGGCGGGAGACCGGCCGGTCTCCCGCCTGGCCGGGCTCGGTCCCGGCTACTACGCCTCGCTGGCCGAAGTCCTGCTCGCCGACCTGCGCCGCAACGCCCCGGGCGCGCTGGCGCGGTTGCGGGCCTACGTGCCCCGGCACGCCGCCGCCGACGCCTCCACCGCCGAGCTTCGGGACGCGCGGCTGGTCATCGCCCAGGAGCACGGCTTCCCGACCTGGCGGGAGCTCGTGTCGTTCACCGAGAAAGCCGTGCGAGATCTCGGCGAACGCCAGGAGAGGTGGCGGCGCCTGCGCCCGCAGGCCGAAGCCGTGCTGGCCGGCGACGCCGGCCGGCTGGCCCGGCTGACCGCCGAGCAGGCCGACGCCCTGCTGCACATGCTGGCCGTCCCCGAGGCGATCCCCGGCACTCAGCTCGGCGAGGACCTCGGCGCGCCGCGCGCCGCAGTGGACGTCCTGATCGGCAAGGCCGCCAACCTGGACCTCCCGCTTACCTGGGCCGCCTTCTCCAACCGGGTGGAGTACGTGCGCCTGCTGCCGGGCGCCGGCGCCGACCCCGGCACCCGGCAGCAGGGCGTCACCCCGCTGGAGAACGCCATCTACGGCGACAACACTCAGGTCGTCGACCTGCTCGCCGAGCACGCGATTGTCCCGCAGGCGCTCTGGACCTATGCCGCGTGCGGCCGGCTGGATCTTGTCCGGGCGTGTTTCGATGCGGACGGCAGGCTGCGGCCGGACCCCGCGTCGCCGCGCCCTACCTCGGCCGGACCGGCCTGCACTGGGCGATCCCGAACGGTCACCTCGAGGTGATCCGCCTGCTCATGGAACGCGGCGCCGCCCCGTCCATCCGCGACGAGCTCATCCAAGCCGACGCCGACGGCTGGCTGCACATGCTCTACGCCACCCGGTTCCACGATCCCGTGACCCAGCAAATCCACGACCTGATCCAGCCGCGATCGCGCTGAGTCACCGCTACGGTGCCGGGCCGCCCAGCACGCATACCGCCCGGCTCCCCCTTCTCATCGCGCCCACGCGGGTCCCGCCCCGGCATCTGCGCCAGCCGGGAGCGCGGGCCCCCAGGCGCAGTCCGTCCACAGACCCAACGACGGCGCGGGTCCGCCTCGGGCCGCCACTTGCAACAAGCGGCCGGCGCGCATTCATGACCCCTGCCGCGGCCTTCATCTGCCGGCGACACCCCACCAGGCGACACCCCACCAGGCGACACCCCACCAGGCGACACCCCACCAGGCGACACCCCACCCGCTGATCATTTTGATGGGACTTCTCAGCCGAGCCAAGCCGTTCGACGTCGCCGCGGGAGCCCACCCGGCTTCAGATGCGGCACTAGCGAGAGCGACGTCGCGCGAAGGCGCGCCCGGCCGCGGCCAGCAGCCAGGTGAGCACCCCGGCCAGCACGCCGACAACGCCGGGTGACCACCCCGAGATCACGATCGCGACCATGCCCACCACGGCGGCGCAGGCCACCCGCACTGCCAGCCCGCCCGGACGCCCGATCGGTCGCGACCTCAGCCGCGACCCCGTAGACCGGCAGTTCCGATACCACCCGGCCGGCGCGTGAGCGGCTGCCTCGCCCGCCGAGCCGTAGGTGATTGGTTCCTCTGACGCGTACGCGGTCGCCTCGCCCGGCGACCCGTAGGTGATTGGTTCCTCCGGCGCGTACGCGGTCGCCTCGCCCGGCGACCCGTGCGTGGTTGCTTCCCCCGGCGCGTGCCCGGTCGCCTCACCCGACATGTGCGCGGCCGCCGCGGCCGACCCGGGACCGGCTGCGTCGGCCGGACCCCGCTTCGCCGCGTCGGCCGGCCCGTGGCTCGCGGCCCGCCGCGTGATCCAGCCCCGAAGCTGGCTCAACCTGGGCAAGCGCGCTCCCGCCCGCCGGTCGGCCGCTGCCTCGTGGCGCGCGCGATGCCGTCCGGCCCCCGGAGCGGCGGGGTCGGCCGCCCGCCGACGGCGGTGCGCGTGCCGTCCGCGGTGGTCAGCCGTCCCGCCGAGGCCGAGGCCGAGGTCGGCCAGCGCCTCGCCGCGGCCGAACCCCGTCCGGAGCACGACGTAGGCAGCGGCGGCAGCGCCGAACCTGGCCGGGTCGCCGCCGTCCTCCCGGTCCGGGTGCGTCGCGGCCGCGATCCGCCGCCACGCGGCCCGGACGTCGTCATCCGACAGGCCCGCGCGCGTCGGCAGCCCGAGCAGGGCGAACGGATCGTCGCTGACCGCGCCGTCGCCGCCGGCGTCTGCTCTCCGCCGCGCCCTTGAGGAGGAAGTCTCACTCACGCCGCGCCCCGAATGCATCGTCGAGCACCTCGCCAACGTCCGGCAGCGCCGGCACTCCCGATGCCAGCGCCTCCGCCGCCGCCATGCCCGGCCGCGACCCCGGCGGCCTGCTGCCGGGCGCTCCCGAAGCCGCCCCGGGCACCCGCTCCCACGGCGGCCCGGACGCGTTGCCGAACACAGGGCCCCGCCCCGTCCAGGCGAAGCCCGCGCCGGGGGTCGCCCCGATGACGGGCAGCGGAATCGTCGGCGGTTCGCCCGGCGCCCCCGCGCCCGCCGACCACCCCGCACCTCGCTCGGCGCGGTCGCCCACGCCCGCCGCGATGATCGAGGCCGAACCGGGCCCGAGCGCCGCCTGCCGCCCGGTCAGCCGCTTGATCTGGAGGAACGTCACGCCACCGCGGTACACGTAGGCGACCTGACCCACCTCGAGCCGCCGCACAAGGTCGCCGTCGAGCACCGGCGCCAGCCGGGCCCGCGACAACCCGTCGTCGGACCACGCGCCCGCCCCGTCGAACCGCCGGGTGGTGTCGACCGAGGGCTGAGTCCCGGCCAGCTCCACCACGGGGTCCGGCCGCGGCGTGCGCAGCAGCCAGATGCCGCCCTCGGCGGTGGCGGCGACCCGGTTCCGCTCGTCCTGCGAGTCGGCCAGGCCCTCCCACGACTGCGCCGACACCTGCACCGCGAGCCCGAGCGAGCGGGCCCGCTCGTACAGCTGCCAGATCGGCAGCCGCCTGCTCACGGCCGAGAACTCGTCGACGCAGAGCAGAATCTCGCGCTCCCCGTCGAGCGCGTAGAACGCGAGCAGGTCGGTCAGCGCCCGCGCCTGCGCCTCGGCCACCGCGATCTCGGCGGTGCCCTCGAGCACGCAGTACCACGCGTCCGCGTCGGCGTAGGTGGCGCAGCCGTCGAGGCCGCCGCCCAGTCGCCGCCACAGCGCCGCGAACCGCAGCCGCACGTCGTTGAACGCCTTGGCCGAGGAACGGGCGGTCGCCACGCCCGCGCCGTCCCCGTTCGCCCCGTACACCATCGCCAGCCAGTCCGCGTCGAGCCGGCCGAGGAAGTCGGCCGAGCTGACCGGCGGCCCGCACGGCGCGCAGACCGCCAGCGAGACCAGCGCCTCCATCACGTCGCTGTAGTACGCGGCACCGCCGGTGCCGTGCTCGATCAGGTCGAGCAGGGTGGTCACCAGGCGGTCGGCCGGCAGCGTCCAGAGGGACAGCGGGGTCTCGTCCGGCCAGATCGCCGTCGAGCGCGCGCCCGCGTCGCGCAGCACCCGCCGGGTCCGGTCGGCGATCTTGCGCGAGGAGGCGCCGCCCTTGCAGTCGAGCACCACCAGCAGCGGCGGCCGCCCGGTCCCGGCCGCGTGCCTGCGCAGCCCGGCCGCCATGAACCCGGCCCACAGCCTCAGCAGCAGGGTCGTCTTGCCGGTGCCGGTCGACCCGATAACCACCTGATGGGAACGGAGCCGCTCATACGGGATCACCGCCGCCGCCCCGGCCCGGTGCCGGACCGAGCGGATCGTCGCCCCGACCGCCACCTGCCCGCCGGCGATGAGCAACGGCAGCGAACCGGGCGCCGCGATCAGCGCTCGCGCCGACCTGACCTGGTGCCGCCACTGCCGCTGGTCGAATGCGGCGGGCGCGGCCGGGGTGAGCCCGCCGGCCCCGGACCGCATCCGGAAGAGCCGGTACGTCCACGCGAGACCGCCGACGGCGATGCCGAGCGGGACCGCCAGCGGCGCCACCGCGACCACCGCGCCGGCCGCCTGCCCGTGCCCGGCCAGCTGCCACATCCCCGTCCAGGCCCGGTACGGCGCCACGACCACCCGGAACCACGGCGACCCGGGGCCGACTCCGGGCGGCGGCAGCCGGAAGCCGGGCCCGGTGACCAGGGCGGCGTGCTCCGGCCAGACGGCGACCGCGATCAGCCAGGCGGCCGCCATCGGCAGGCACCACGCCGCCGCCTCGTACAGCCGCCGTGGCGTCCACCCCCGCCACCATGCGTAACCCGCCGCCCCGGCGGCGACCGCCGTCATCGGCGCGACCGCGACCGCCGCCGCCGTCACCACGGCCAGCCGCAGCAGCCACAGAGCTCCGCGCCCGGCCGCGCGTCGCATCGGGTGCCGCGCCTCCGGCCCGTGCTGCCTGCCCACGCGCCAACTACACCACTGCGGCCCGCCGAACCGGCGTAATCGCCCCCTTACGGTCCGATTACGCCCGAATCGCCACCGTGAGGGCGTCCGATCGGGGCCCGGCGCCGGCGCGGCGCCGCCGGGCAGCGCACCGCCCCGCCGCCCGAGCGGGTGACGGGGCGGCGCGCGCGCAGGTTCAGCTGGACGGCTGGAGGTGGGTGGCGGTGACGACGGCCGAGTTCAGCGCGTATGTTCCCTCGCCGGTGTCGCTGTCATAGCCGAACGCGTACACGTCCAGCGTCTCGCCGCCGGACGGCACGGTGATCTCGTCCGACCCGCTGAAGTAGCTGTTGATCGTGTCACCGTCAGAGACGATGGCCGGGGTCGGGTTCTCGAGCGCTCCCGCGCCGACGTTGAACAGGTCGTTCGTGAAGTCGGCGTTGACCGCCCCGTCGTAGACGAACAGCTGCGGGAACACGTCGCCGGTGGTGCTCGCGTTCGGCGTGGCGGTGAAGTTGGCGCTGACCTGCCAGGTGCCCGCGGCCAGGGCGACGGTGCCGACGAGCGTCTTGCGGGACGTGAACGAGCCGCCGGTGTTAATGCTCGGGGCGGTCTTCGTGGTGACGAGCTGCTTGCGGGTCGTCGAGACGATGCCGGACGGCCCCTTCGGCCCGGTGACGCTCCAGTAGACCAGGAACGACCCGGACGGGCAGACGGTCCCGGACGTATTCGACTCGTAAACGCGCTCCATGACCCGGGTGGAACCGGACACGCAGCCGTGCAGCGTCCCCGCCGGTATCGAGGCCGCCGCCGGGGCGGCGTCCGCCGCCAGGGCGTAGGCGCCCCCGCTGGCCGCCAGGGCCACAGCCGCACCGGCAGCCGCGATGATGCCGATGTGCTTCCTCATTTAAGATTTCCCTTCGATTTAGTTCGAATTACTCGATTGCAGGAGGGGGATGTGTGCGTGTTTCTCCTGCTTATCCGCCACATTTCCACTTTCCTCGGTTATTTGCCAGTGCGAATTTCCGCGTGCCGCCGGGTGACCGCGATGGCCTCCGCGCTATCGGCTTTTTGACCGATAGGCGGCGAGGTCGGCCACCCCGCCGCGTAGTGGCGCGGGCCGGCCCGCGCCGTCGGCGCGGGCGGACGCCGGGCCTTACAGCAGCGCGCCGGGCGGGAGGTCGCGGACCTCGACGCGGGCGGCGAGCGGGCCGAGGGCGGCGCGGGCGCGCAGCACGGTGCCCAGCGCGGCGGGGGAGCACAGGTAGAGCGCCCGCGCGTGCCGGGGCGGTCGGCCGGGGACCGAGACGTCGGCCGCCGGGCAGCCGTAGTCGCCGGTGCGGAAGAGGATCTCGCGCATGATCGCCGTCGTCCGGGCGACCGTCTTCGGGCTGAGCTCGGCCTCGATCGCCCAGCACTCCCCGGCCCAGCCGATCGGCGTCCCGTCCCGGCCGAGCGCCCCGTCCGGCCAGTGCACCTCGGCGTCGGGCAGGTGCTGGCGCACGCCCACCCCGCGCTGCCTGGACCTGATCCGGCGCTCGCACCGCCAGTACGCGCTGGCGGCCCGGTAGCCGCCGGTGGCCTCGAGCGCGATCCGGACGGCGGCGACCGCCCTGATGTGCGCGAGCTGGGACAGCGCGGGCCGGCCCGACCGGTAGCCGAGCCCGCAGGCCTCGAGGCCCGCCCTGGTCACCCAGAGCCAGGCCGCCCCCGAGCTCAGCCGGGCCGTCTGCGCGTAGCCGAGCTCGCGCCACCGGGACGCCGCCGCCCGCGCGGACCGCTCGTCGCCCGTCAGCGCCGCCAGCTGGTCCAGTTGCAGGCCGTACATGTCGGCCGCGAACACCAGGGCGTCGACGTTCCGCACCGCCAGCCGGACGGATGGCGCCGGCCGGTCAGGTGACGGTTTGTCATCGTTCGGCATTTCGCCGTCATGGTAATCCGCCGCCCGGCCGGGCGCACCCCGATGGGAATGAGGGGCGGCCGCGACCCGGGGCCAGTCCGGATAGCAGCAAGGCGCGACGATGGTGAAACAACGGTCCGTTCGATATATTCGCCTTTATGTTGGCGCCGTTGAATTACCGGCCGGAAGTCACAATGAGACTACTCGACCACGGTCCCCACCTGCCCGTTTGACCACAAGGAAACGAGCGTAACGTTGCCCTCCAGAGGCTAGAAGTACCCGACTGCGAGGGTGTACGTTCGCGGGATCTGGCTTATCAGCGGAGGTTTTATGAGCATTCTGGGCACGCGGGTAATCCGAACCGAGGACCCGCGGCTGCTGACCTCGGGCGGCGTCTACGTTGACGACCTGCGCGAACCCGAGCTGGCCGGGGCGGTGCGGGCCACGTTCGTGCGCTCGCCGGTGGCGCACGCGCTGATCACCGGCATCGACGCCTCGGCCGCGCTGGAGCAGCCGGGGGTGGTGGCGGTGCTTACCGTGGCAGACATGACCGACCTGCCCGAGCCCCCGCCGGTCGAGCCGCCTGCCGATGACGCGCCGCCGGCCGAGGGCCCGGTCCCGCTCGGGCCGCCGTGGTCCGAGCCGCTGCTGGCGGTGGACCGGGTCCGGTTCGTCGGCGAGCCGGTCGCGCTGGTGCTGACCGACTCCACCTACCAGGGCGAGGACGCCGCCGAGCTGGTCAGCGTCGACTACGAGCAGCTGCCCGCGGTGGCCTCGATCGACGCGGCCCTGGCGGGCGAGAGCCTGCTCTACCCCGACGCCGGCACCAACGTGTGCACCCAGGGCCTCGGCGAGTGCACCGACGACTCGATCTTCGCCGGCTGCGAGGTCATCGTCGAGGGCGACGTCGTCAACCAGCGGGTCGCCTGCCTGCCGATGGAGGGCAGGTCGACCGCGGCAGCGTTCGTGAACGGGAAGCTGACCGTCTGGACGTCGACCCAGAACGCGCAGATCTCCCGGCTGATCCTGACCGCCATCGGGCTGCCGCCTGAGGCCATCCGGGTGGTCGCGCCCGACGTCGGCGGGGGGTTCGGGGCCAAGATCGGCGTCGACCGCGAGTCGATCATCATCGCGTGGGCGGCCAAGCACGTCGGCCGGCCGGTGCGCTGGGTGGAGACCAGAAGCGAGAACCTGCTGGCGATGACCCAGGGCCGCGCGCAGCGGCACCACATCAAGATCGGCGGCAGCAGGGACGGGCACATCAAGGCCTACCGGCTCGACGTCATCCAGGACACCGGCGCGTACGCGCGGATGTCCGGCTTCCTGCCGATGCTGACCAACCTGATGGCGCCGGGCGTCTACGACATCCCCGCCGTTCAGGCGGGCTATAAGGTCGTCCTCACCAACGCGACGCCGATCGCCGCCTACCGGGGCGCCGGCCGTCCCGAGGCCGCCGCGACGATCGAGCGGGCGGTGGACTGGTTCGCCAGCGAGGCCGGGGTTGACCCCGCGGTGGTGCGCAAGCTCAACTTCATACAGCCGGAGCAGTTCCCGTTCGTCACCAAGACCGGCGCTCCCTACGACACCGGCGACTACGAGGCTGCCCTGGACAAGGTGCTCGTCGCTGCCGATTACGAGGGGCTCCGGGAGCAGCAGCAGCGACGCCGCGACGCCGGGGACACCAGGCAGCTCGGCATCGGCCTCGCCTCCTACGTGGAGATCACCGCGGCCGACGCCGGGGCGGGCGAGACCGCGAAGGTCGAGGTCCATGACAACGGCACCGCGACCGTCTACACCGGCAGCTCGGCCCACGGCCAGGGGCACCACACCGCGTTCGCGATGATCGTGACCGCGGAACTCGGCATCCCGATGGACAAGATCGAGGTCATCCACGGTGACACCGACCTGATCCCGGACGGCATCGGCACCTACGCCTCGCGCTCGCTTCAGCTCGGCGGCTCGGCCGTGCAGAAGGCGGCGATCGAGGTCAAGGACGAGGCGGCCAGGAAGGCGGCCGATCTCTTCGAGGCGGCCGAGAGTGACGTCGAGCTCGACTCCGAGACCGGGATGTGGCACATCAAGGGCGACCCCGACAAGTCGCTGACCTGGTCGCAGGTGGCCTCCGCGGCCGATGAGGGGCTGATCGTGGCTAATGTGCGGTTCACCGCTGACCGGCCGACGTTCCCGTTCGGCACCCACCTCTCGCTGGTCGAGGTGGACACCGAGACCGGGAAGGTCACGCTGCTGCGGCACGTAACGGCCGATGACGCGGGGCCGGTGCTCAACCCGATCCTGCTCGACGGCCAGCGGCACGGCGGCATCGCCCAGGGCGCCGCGCAGGCGCTCTGCGAGGAGATCCTCTACGACGTCGACGGCAACCCGCTGACCTCGACGCTGGCCGACTACGCCGCGATCACCGCGGCCGAGCTGCCAAGCTTCGAGCTGCTGCGAAGCGAGACGCCGACCCCGCTGAACCCGATGGGGGTCAAGGGCATCGGCGAGGCGGGCACGATCGGGGCCACCCCGGCCGTGCACAACGCGGTGATCGACGCCGTGTCGTACCTCGGCGTCCGGCACATCGACATGCCGATGACCCCAGAACGAGTTTGGACCGCTATCCAGCAGGCGAAAGTGAGCGCTCAGTGAAGGTCGAACTGACCGTCAACGGCAAGGACATCACCGCCGACGTGGAGGACCGCACGCTGCTGGTGCACTTCCTGCGCGACACGGCCGACCTCACCGCGACCAACATCGGCTGCGACACCACGTCCTGCGGCGCCTGCACGGTGCTGCTCGACGGCGAGTCGATCAAGTCCTGCACCGTGCTCGCCGCCCAGGCGGACGGGCGCTCGGTGACGACGCTCGAGGGCCTGGCCTCCGACACCGGCGAGATGCACCCGGTGCAGCGGGCGTTCCACACCGAGCACGGGCTGCAGTGCGGCTACTGCACGCCGGGCATGGTGATGGCGATCGTGTCGATGCTCAAGGAGAACCCGTCGCCGACCGAGGCGGAGGTCCGGGAGGGCCTCGAGGGCAACATCTGCCGGTGCACCGGCTACCACAACATCGTGCAGGCGGCGCTGACCGCCGCCGCCGCGATCGGCGCGCAGGAGGCGGCCCAGTGATCCCCCCTTCGTTTACCTATGTCCGCGCGTCGTCGGTCGACGAGGCGCTCGGGCTGGCGGCCGAGCACGGCGAGGACGCCAAGTACCTGGCGGGCGGGCACTCGCTGCTGCCGATGATGAAGCTGCGGCTGGCCTTCCCCGAGGTGCTGATCGACCTCGGCCGGATCACCGAGCTCTCCTACGTCCGCGACCAGGACGACCACGTGACGATCGGCGCGATGACCAGGCACCACGACGTGGCGACGTCCGCCCTGCTGACGTCCGAGGTCCCGCTCCTCGCGCACACCGCGGGCGAGGTCGGCGACCCGCAGATCAGGCACCGGGGCACGATCGGCGGCTCGGTCGCGCACGGCGACGCCGCCTCCGACCTGCCGGCCACGCTGCTCGCGCTGGACGCCCTGTTCGTGATCCGGGGCGCGTCCGGCACCCGGGCGGTGCCGGCTGCGGCGTTCTTCAAGGGGATCTTCGAGACCGCGATCGAGCCCGGCGAGCTGCTCATCGAGATCCAGGTGCCAAAGCCGGCCGTCCCGTCCGCGTGGTCGTTCCAGAAGTTCACCAAGCGGAAGATCGACTGGGCGATCGTCGGCGTGGCGGTCCAGGGGTCGTCGGTGGCCCTGATCAACATGGGCCTGACCCCGCTGCGCGCGTCCGCCGTCGAGGCGGCCCTCGCGTCCGGCGCGTCGATCGCCGACGCGTCGGCCCTCGCCGCCGAGGGCGCGTCTCCGGGCACCGACATCCACGCAAGCCGGGCCTACCGCGAGCACCTCGCCCGCGTCCTGGTCCGGCGCGCCCTCGAGGAGGCGGCCGCGCGCTCGTAACCCGCCAATGATCTTGGAGACTTTTTTCCTGGCGGAGGATATGCGCGCTATGCGCGTGAAAAACTTCCGCGAAGAACAAAATTTCCAAGATCTTTGAGATGCAGGCGGGCGCGGCGGCCCAGGCGATGTCATAATTTCACTCATTGTCCCCGTGAAATGGCTTTGAGTATCCGCATGTCCTCGCTGAAGGAGCTGCCATGGAACGCCTGAGGTCTCTCGTCGCCACCCCGCTCGCCGTGGCCGCGCTGGTGGCGGCCGGCGGCGCGGTGACGGTCACAACGGCCTCATCGGCCGCCGCCGCCCCGGCCGCCAGGGCCGCCGCCGCCCTGCCGTGCCAGGCGTCGATGAGCAACAGCCACCCGCGCGACTACACGACGACCGATGTGCGGGTGCACACAACCGGCGACGCGTCGGTGACCACCATCGCTCACTACAAGACCACCAACCACAGGAAGACCGGCACGGCCGGTGTTCGCGGCAACGCCACCATCGCCTACTACATCAGCGGCGCGACGCCCGGCTACCGGGTCGTGGTCAGCGTCCGCGTGGTCCGCGGCGCCAGGTCCGGAAGCTGCTCGACCTGGTTCACCCCGCACCGCTAGCCGCCACGCCAGCAGCCGGCGAGCGACCGTCCGCCAACGGGCGCCTGACGCGATGGTCAGGCCCCTGCGTGACGCGACAGCTACATTCGGCGGACAATGGAAGCGTGAGGTTGCGCAGCGTGCTCGCCCGGCCTTTCCGGTACCCGGTCCGGTGGCTGGCGTTCTTGTCCGGCGGCGTTCCCGCCGTGCTGGTTTTCCCGGGGCCCAGCCTGTCCTATCTAGCCTGGTTCGCCCTGGTGCCCGGCATGGTGCTGTTCACCCGGGCCGCCACCACCAGGGAGGCCCTCGCCCGGGGCTGGTGGTTCGGGGCCGGCTACCTGATCGCGATCCTGCAGTGGATGACGCCCGAGATCGGGCCGGGCGTGCTGCTGATCGGCGCGGTCTTCGGCTGCATGTGGGGGCCGTTCGCGATCGCGGTCAGCCGCCTGCTCAGACCGCCAGCGTCGGGGCCGGGCGTGCTGGCCGCGCTGATCGTGGTGCCGAGCTGCTGGCTGATCCCCGAGTGGATCAGGTCCTACCAGGGGCTGGGCGGGCCGTGGGGGCTCTACGGCGCGTCCCAGTGGCAGCACCCGGCCGTCCTCGCGCTCGCCGCTATCGGCGGCATCTGGCTGGTGAGCGTCGCGCTCCTGGTCGCCAACACCGGGCTGCTGCTGGTGCTCGGCGCGCTCCGCCCGGCCCTGCTCGCCGGCCCGCCCCCGACCAACGCGGCCGCGGCCGGAGCCAACGCGGCCGGAGCCAACGCGGCCAAAGCGGCCCCCGGCCGCCGGATCGCGCTCGGCGCGCTCGGCGTCGCCGCGTTCGCCGCCGCCGCCGGGTCGGGCCCGCTCGCGTTCGCGCTGACCGCCCCGTTCCCCGCCGTCCGCCCGGTGACGATCGCCCTCGTCCAGCCGGGCGTCGTGCAGGACGCCACCCAGCGAGTCAACGCCTCAGTGGCGCTGACCAAAGAGTTCAGCGCCAACGGGAAGCTCGCGGCCGAACATCCCAACCTGATCGTCTGGGGCGAGTCGAGCGTCGCCGACGACCTGACGTTCGACCACTCGCTGCTGGGGCAGATCGAGATGCTCTCGGCCCAGGACCACGCCGAGATCCTCGCCAGCCAGGACTCCAGCGTCCCGGGCCCGAGCGACAGCCCAAACGGCGGCAGCGACAGCACCACCGCCGGCGGCCAGGAGAAGGTCGCCGTGCTGGTCAGCCCG
>Ga0208220_1000941_pt1 | contig 12283 bp, 6 predicted proteins | sample NGESurdeep092012_9_FD_184484 | JGI IMG/M metagenome (GOLD analysis project Ga0208220, IMG submission 184484) | Arctic peat soil microbial communities from Barrow, Alaska - NGEE Surface sample F53-1 deep-092012 (SPAdes) | ecosystem: Environmental > Terrestrial > Soil > Wetlands > Peat ... | reverse complement strand
TAGTGGATCATCAGGAGCAGGCCAACGTTGTTGCCGACAATCATGTGCTCGTTCTGCAGGTCACAATGCAGTCCCAGGCCCTTGCTGGCCAGGTGCTCCCGGATGAGAGCCATGCCCAGGTTCGTGCCGTCCCGGCCGCCGTACTCAGCCGGGAAGGCGTAACGGTAATGTCCCGCGGCATCGGCCCGGCGCACGACCTCACGCAGCAGCGCCTCCCACTGCCGGTCGGGCAGGCCGTCGCGGTCCCAGTCCGTGCGGGCGTCCTCGCGCCGGTAGTCGAAGAACCGGATGTTGTCATCCTGGCGCTCCAGCGGGCGGATCTCCCGCTCGATGAACTCGTCCAGCTCACCGAGGTAGCCGGCTAGGCCGGCCGGGATCTCGAAGTCCACGATCTTCCCCCAGCCTCGCGCAGGGTGCCCAGACACAGACAAGCCACGGTAACTCACCGGCTCTCGGCCGGGCACGAGCCTGACGGCGGCCGCTAAGCCGGGGGCGCTGTCACCGGGTCGGCGGCGCCCGGCAGACTAGCCCGGTGAAGGTGAACGCAGCACTGGTAGAAGCGGCCTCCGACAGACTCGCCGGGGTGGTCGCGGCCACGCCGCTGGAGCGCAACGCACGGCTCTCCGCCCTCTCGGCCAGCCAGGTGTGGCTCAAGCGCGAGGACCTGCAGACCGTCCGCTCGTACAAGGTCCGCGGCGCATACAACCTGATCGCCCAGCTCGACGCTACGGCGCGCACGGCAGGCGTGGTCGCGGCGAGCGCGGGAAACCACGCGCAGGGCCTGGCCTTCGCCTGCTCCGCGCTCGGCGTGCGGGGCCGGGTCTACCTGCCCGGCATCACTCCCCGGCAGAAGCGGGACCGGATCGCCGTGCTCGGCGGCGACATGATCGAGGTCATACTCCACGGCGACACCTACGACGAGGCGTCGGCCGCGGCCAGCCAGGACGCCGCGGCGTCAGGTGCGACTCTCGTGCCGGCCTTCGATGATCCCCGGACCATCGCCGGCCAGGGCACCGTCGCGCGAGAGATAGTGGCGCAACTGGGCGCGGCCCCCGATGTCCTGGTGGTTCCGGTCGGCGGCGGCGGCCTGCTGGCCGGCTCGGTGGCCTGGCTCGGGGAGCAGCATCCGGAGACCCGCGTGATCGGCGTGGAGCCGGCCGGTGCCGCCTGCGTCGCAGCCGCGCTGGCCGCCGGGACGCCAGTCACCCTGCAGGAACTGGATACCTTCGTCGACGGCGCCGCCGTCCGCCGGGCCGGGGACGTCACCTATCCGCTGATCGCCGCCTCATCGGCCGAGTTGGTGACCGTGCCCGAGGGCGGAGTGTGCAGCGAGATGCTGGCGCTCTACCAGGTAGACGGGATCATCGCCGAGCCCGCGGGCGCCCTGGCCACCGCTGCCCTGCCTGGCCTGGCGGCAGACGCAGGCGGCACCGCCACGATCCCGGCCGGCGGAACCGTCGTCTGCGTGGTGTCGGGCGGCAACAACGACGTCAGCCGGTACGCCGAGGTGGTCGAGCGGGCCCTCATTCACGAGGGCCGCAAGCACTACTTCCTGGTCGACTTCCCGCAGGAGCCAGGGGCACTGCGGCGGTTCCTCGACGAGGTCCTCGGGCCTGATGACGACATCACCCTGTTCGAGTACATCAAGCGCAGTAACAGGGAGACCGGCCCGGCCCTGGTCGGAATCGAGCTCTCCCGGCCAGAGGACCTGCCCGCGCTGCTCGACCGGATGAAGTCCGCCCCGCCGCACATCGAGATGGTCGAGAGTTCCAGCACGCTATTCCGCTTCCTGCTCTAGCGATTCCCCGTAGTCGGTTGGCCTTTCGCGCCGTCTCCTCGAGTGGTTCGATGACACTGTTGCGCGGCGGTGGGGGGATCGCAATGCAGAAGAAGCTTTTTGGCGCGATGCGGGCGAAGCTGGCGGTCCAGAGCGCGATGAGTCAGGTCCAGCGCACCGGTACCGCGGCCGACCTGGACCGGGCTATCGAAGCCAGCCAGCAGGCACTCGCCGCCGTCCCGCCCGAGGACCCAGCTCGTGGCGCCATCCTGGCCAACCTCGGCGCCATGCTCCGGGCCAGATCGGAGCGCACCGGCAGGCTGCCGGACGTCGACCAGGCCGTCGAGGCCGGTGAGCGGGCGCTGGCCGCCATGCCGCCCGGCGGCGCCAACCGAGCCGGATGCTTGTCCAATCTCGGCGCCTCGCTGGTAGTGCGATACACCTTTGCGGGTGATTCGGCCGATCTGGATCGGGCCATTGAAGTCGGTGAGCAGGCATTGGCCGCCGCTGGGCCGGACAGCCCTGACCGGGCGGCAATCTTGTCTAATCTCGGCGCCGCGCTAAAGATCAAGTTCGCGCGGTCCGCAAGCGCGGCAGCTGGCCTGGACCGGGCCATTGAGATCGGTGAGCAGGCGGTCGCCGCCATGCCACCTGCCCACCCCGGCCGCTCAACGGCCTTGACTAACCTCGGCATCGCGCTGCGGGCCAGGTTCGAGCGCACCGGCCAGCTGCCGGACCTGGACCGGGCCATCGAGGCCGGCGAGAAGGCAGTAACTGATGCGCCAGCCGGTCATCCCGACCGCGCGGTGTTCCTGAACAATCTCGCGATTGCGCTCACGGCCCGGTTTGTCCGGTCCGCAGCGGCGGCCGACGGCGACCAGGCCGTCGAGGTCGGCGAGCAAGCGGTGGATGCGGCCCCCAACCCGGCTAGCCGCGCCAACTGCCTGGCCAATCTCAGCATCACGCTGCAGGCCAGGTTCGAGCGCGCCGGCGCGCAGTCCGACCTGGACCGGGCCATCGAGATCGCGGAGCAGGCGGTCGCAGCCGCACCGCCCGGACGTGCCGACCGCGGGCGCCCGCTGGCCGCCCTGGCCGGCGCGCTGCAGGAAAAATGCCGGCACACCGGTACGCGGGCTGACCTGGACCGGGCCATCGAGGCCGGAGAGCAGGCGGTAGCGGCGACCTCGCCCGACAGCCCCGACTACGCTCCCATGCTGTCCAACCTCGGCATTGCGCGGCGGACGAGGTTCGAGCGCACCGGTGCGCTGGCCGACCTGGACCGGGCCATCGAGGTCAGCGAGCAGGCCGTGGACGCCTTCGCCGCCGACCACCTCAGGCGGGCGGCGTGCTTGTCCAACCTCGGCGGGGCGCTGCGGGTCCGGTTCGGGCGCACCGGAGCGCTAGCCGACCTGGACCGGGCCATCGAGATCACCGGGCAGGCGCTGGCGGCCACTCCGGACGGCCACCCCGACCGAGCCGGCATCCTGTCCAACCTCGGCATTGACCTGGGGAGCCGGTTCGAGCGGACCGGCGCGCCGGAGGATCTGGACCGGGCGATCGAGGCCGGGGAGCAGGCGCTCGCCGCGACCCCGGCCGACCGGCCCGAACACGCCCGGCGCCTGTCCAACCTCGGCGCCGACCTGCATTCCAGGTTCGAGCGCGCCGGCGCGGCGGCCGACCTGGACCGGGCGATCGAGGTCGGAGAGCAGGCGGTGGCCGCGACCTCGCCCGGCCACCCTGAGCGCCCGGGCTACCTGACTAACCTTGGCATCGCCCTACGGGGCCGGTTCGAGCGCGCGGGCGCGGCGGCCGACCTGGACCGGGCGATCGAGGTCGAGGAGCTGGCGGTGGCCGCGACCCCGCTCGATCACCCCGACCGCGCCGGGTACCTGTGCAACCTCGGCGCGGCCCTGTGGACCAGGTTCGAGCGCACCGGCGCGGCGGCCGACCGGGAGCGGGTCGTCGAGCTCGGGCGGGAAGGGGCGATGGCCTCGACCGCGCCACCGAGCGACCGGGCGCGGGCGGCCAAGCTCTGGGGCGATTTCGCTGCCGTCACCGGGAACTGGGACCTGGCGGTGGAGGGGTACGCCCTAGCCGTGGGGCTGCTGGCGCGGGTGGCTCCGCGCAGCCTTGGCCGCTCGGACCAGGAGTACTGGCTGGGCGAGCTGGGCGGACTGGCCGAGCGGGCGGCCGCCTGCTGTCTGCAGGCCGACCAGGTGGACTACGCGGTGGAGCTATGGGAGCAGGGCCGCGGGGTGCTGCTCGGCCAGGCACTGGACATTCGCACGGACCTGACCCGGCTCGGCGATCAGCATCCGCAGCTAGCTGCCGCATTCAGTCAGCTCCGCGACGAGCTGGACCAGCTTCCCGCCGCGGCAAAGGTTCCGGAGCCGGCCTTTGACCAGCTGGCCCCGCCGGGCGACGACGATCCGGCCGGAGTGGGCCAGGACATCGACCGGCGTCGGCAAGCTGCTGACCAGCTCGACCACGTGATCGCGGAGATCCGCTCCCGTCCGGGCTTCGACCGGTTCCTGCTGCCGCTGCCCATCGACGAACTGCTGCCCGCCGGGGACGCCGGCCCGGTGGTCCTGGTCAACCTCAGCGACATCCGCTCCGACGCCCTGGTCCTGACTCCCGCCGGGGTGGAGGCGATCCCGCTGCCGGGCCTGGCCCCGCAGGAAGCCCGAGACCGTGTTCAGGCCCTCCTGGCCGCGCTGGCGGAAGTACACGACCCCGGCACGGATCCCGATCATCGGGGACAGGCCGAGCAGCGCCTGTCGGAGGTGCTGGGCTGGCTCTGGGACGCGGTCGCCGGTCCCGTACTGGGCCGGCTTCATCTGACCGGGCCGCCGGCGGAGGGCGAGGACTGGCCGCGGCTGTGGTGGTGCGCGTCCGGGCTGCTGGCGTTCCTTCCGCTGCACGCCGCCGGTCATCACGCCACCCGCTTCGACGCCGCGCCGCAGACCGTGCTCGACCGAGTGACGTCGTCCTACACCCCGACGGTGCGGGCGCTGATTCACTCTCGCCGTCCCCGCACGGAGCTGACCAGCGCCGAGCTGACCAGCACCGAGCTGACCAGTACCGAGCGGCTGCTGGTCGTGGCCATGCCCCAGACCCCCGACGTGCGGGACCTGCCCGGGGCGGCAGCGGAGATTGCCTTGCTGACGGAGCTGTTCCCGGCGGAGACCATGATCCTCACGGGATCGCAGGCCACTCATGACAGCGTCGCGAGAGCGCTGCCGGGCTACCGGTGGGCGCATTTTGCCTGCCACGCCGCCAGCAACCCGGCCGATCCGTCGGCCAGCTACCTGGTGCTGTCGGATCACCGGCGCCGGCCGCTGACCGTGCTGGACCTGACCCGGCTGCGCCTGGAGGGGGTGGAGCTGGCGTTCCTGTCCGCCTGCTCCACCGCCAGCGTCGGCAAGCTGCCCGACGAGGCCATCCAGCTCGCCGCGGGATTCCAGCTGGCCGGCTTCCGGCACGTGATCGCGACCATGTGGCCGATCGGCGACCATCCGGCCGTCAAGATAGCCACCTGGGTCTACACCGATCTTGCCCGCCAGGACGCCGACGCGGCAGCGTGTGCGCTGCACCACGCGACCCGCCGGCTTCGGCGGCTCACTGCCCGCCAGCCGTCAATCTGGGCTGCGCATATCCACAACGGTGCCTAGCCGTGCTGGTCCCGGCGGACCGAGGGATGCCGGTGAGAGCACGTCAGTACGGAGGGGATGAAATGGAGAGCAGCGCTGCTGCGGCCGCCGAGCGAGGGCTGCTGGAGGCCGCCCGGGTGATCCGCCCGTACCTGCCGGACCTAGTCGGGCCGGCCGCCGACGAGCTGGACCGCCAGATCGGTGAGCTGCTGGCCGCGGCCAGCAGCGGCGAGAATGTCACCGAAGCGCTGCGCTCCCTGCTGGCCAGTCACGAGGCGACCGCTGACTTTGTGGCCGAGGTGCTGGCTGACGCCCCCCTTTACCGGCTGCCGCCCGAACTGCGGCCGGAAGGCCTGGTGGTTCGAAGCTTCGATATTCAGTCGGAGCCACCGGACGACGGGACGGCTGACCGGAACCTCCGTGCCCCCGACCGCCTGGCTGCCGACCGTCATAAGTTCGAAGCCAGCGCCCTGACGGACCGACTCGAGCGCATCATGAATCGGCTGGCCGGTGCCGCCGCAGTCCCGCCGCCACCGCACGAGGCGGCGCCACCGCAGCAGCACGAGGCGAAGCCACCGCCGCCGCCCGTGGTGGCGCCGGCGCCTGAGCCGGCGCCTGAGCCGGCGCCGCAGCCGGATCGGCGGTTCTTCCGGGCCGAACTCGAAGATCACCCGGAGCTCCAGCCGCTCACGAAGGACCAGCAGTACACGATCGCCTTCAGCGTCGGTCCGCCGTCTCCGGGCGCCATCGGCGAGTCACCGTTTCCGGATGAGACTCTGGCCGCGGCGGACCCGGACATCGAAGTCTTCGGTCTCACCGTTCAGCTCGATTCGGACGACTTCGAGATCTTCGGGGACTCCGTGCGCCCCCTTCGGCTACCACGGACCGGGCGCTCGCTGGGCAAGGCCCGCTTCGACATCGCGCCGCGCCGCGACGGCCGCTGCACCCTCGTCGCGAGCGTGCATTACCAAGGCAACTTCGTGCACCAGATGAAGCTGACGATTTCTGTCGGCGGTCCGCCGGCGGCGGTGGAGGTGTCCACCCGCGGCCGGCCGCCGGACTCGGCCGCGGCCCTCAAGCGCCGCGATATCTCGATTCTGCTGGAGCCCGCGCCGGCCGGCGGCTTCCTGTGCACCGCGCTCGGATCGGTGCGGGGACGGGCGGTCCTCCCCATCACCAGCACCGAGCTGGCCGCTGCGGTGGAGTCCGCGCGCCGCGCGATGATGAGCGTGATCCAGAGCGTGTCGGCCGGGGTGCCCGTCTTCCAGACGGGTATTGACATTCCCGACGACGCGCGGGACGCGGCCCTGCGGACCCTGGCCCGGGCCGGCTCGCGCCTGTTCCAGCAGCTGTTCCTGCATCCCGCCGCGGGGGCAGACGCCAGGGCCGTGGGTGAGTGGCTGCGTAGTTACGCGATGGATCCGCGTCCTGGTCTCACGGTCCAGATAGTCGCCGATCAGGCGCCGCTGCCCTGGGCCATGCTCTATCTCGGTGACGCCTCCGACGACAGCCACCTCGACTGGGACAACTTCCTCGGGATGCGGCACATCGTCGAGCAGCTGCCGCTGCAGATGTCGTTGCGCACCACCAGCAGCGAGATCCTGAGCGAGCCCCGGCTGGCCGTGAGCATCAACGTGAATACCTCCATCGACGCGTCGATGGGAATCACGCTGGTCGCCGAGCATCAGAAGTACTGGACCAGCAGTGCCGCCGCCCGGGCGGGGCTGTCGCTCGTATCCCGCTCGACGAAGAGCGAGGTCGTGCGGGCACTCGCCGACGGGGGCACCGGCGATCAGGTCGTCTACTTCTACTGCCACGCCACCGCAGGCGGCCAGACCAGCGGCGGTGCCGATGATGCGGCGATCATCATGGGCAAGAACGACACGGCCACGCTGGCCGATCTGTACGTCGATGCGCCGATCAGCGTCCAGCTCGCCGGGAATCCGCTCGTATTCATCAACGCGTGCGAATCTGCCGAGCTATCGCCCCTGTTCTACAACGGCCTTGTCCCGTACTTCATGGCCAAGGGAGCGCGCGGAGTCATCGGCACCGAGTGCAAGACGCCCGTCCTGTTCGCGATCGAATGGGCCGACGCCTTCTTCGAGCGGTTCCTCGACGGCGCGGCGGTCGGCGAGACAGTGCTGAAGCTACGCCAGGACTTCGTCCGTGAGCATCACAACCCCCTCGGCCTGATCTACGCGATCCACTGCGACCCGGATACCCGCATCGCGCCCGCGCTCGCGCGCAGCAACGCGACCTAGTCAGGAGATCCCATGCCGCTGCGTCACATCGACGAGGCTGATGTCGACTACTACCTCGTCCTGTTCGATAACGACGGCCGCGAGCGACCGGAGCAGGACGGAAGCCTGCTCAGCCACGGGCTGAGCAGGGTCGTTCAGGACGGTGTCTCCGACGTGTTCATCGCCAGCCATGGCTGGAAGGGCGACGTTCCCGCCGCCATCAGCCAGTACGACGCGTGGATCAGTGCCATGACCGCGCAGGCTCACGACCGCGACCGGGCTCGCGCACTCGACCCGAAATTCAAGGCCGTGATCGTCGGCGCGCACTGGCCCAGCCTGCCGTGGGGCGACGAGGACGCGGGAGCGGCGCTGCTGGGCGACGGCGAGGCCGACGAGTTCGCGGCCGAGCAGCAGATGAGCTCCGGTGCGCTGGTGCAGCGGTATGCCGAGCGGATCGCGGACACGGACGCGACGAGGGCCGCGCTGACGACCATTCTGGCCGCCAGCGATGACGAGAAGGTCAGCGCCGAACTAGCGAAGGGGGACCTGCCGCCCGGGCTCGAAGCGGCCTATCAGGCATTGTTCGACCAGGCCGGGCTCGGCCTCGATGGCGCAACCGCAGCGCCCGGCTCGGACCAGCAGACTTTCACGCCGGCGCTGACGATCCGCGAATGGACGTCAGCAGCGGGACCGGCGCAGGCCGCGCCTGCCGGGCAGCCTGGACTGCTGGGCGGCGGATTCTCGCACAGTGTCAGGGACGCCCTGCTCATGCCGGTGCGGCAGGTGTCGTTCTGGGCCATGAAGCACCGCGCGCGCCACGTCGGCGAGACCGGCGTGCACGCGTTGCTGATCGGGTTGCAGGAGAGCGCGCCGGATGCCCGCTTCCATCTGATGGGACACAGCTTCGGCTGCATCGTGGTTTCCGCCGCCGTGTCCGGACCGCTCGGGGAGGGCACCCTCCCCGCCCGCCTGCAGCGTCCCGTCCAGTCGCTGCTCCTGGTCCAGGGCGCGCTGTCCCTCTGGTCGTTCGCCGAGACCATCCCGTTTCCGCCGAGGGTGCCCGGTTACTTCCGTCCGATGGAGATCGCTCCGGCGCTGGTGGCCGGGCCCATCGTTACCACCCGCTCAAAGTTCGATCGCGCGGTCGGCACGTTTTTCCCGCTGGCTGCGAAGCTCGGCCACGACCGGCTGCTGGGCGAGGAACTGCCGGAATTCGGGGGCGTCGGTGCCTTCGGGATCCAGGGGACCGCCGCCGGCGCGACCCATGACGTCGTGGTCCTCAACGCTGACGCCGAGTACGGCTTCGACGCCGGAAATATCTATAACGTCGACGCCAGCCCGGTGATCTGCCACGGAGGCGGGCCGTCCGGCGCGCACAGCGACATTGCCCATCCCGAGATCGCGCACTTGTTCTGGCAGGCCGCGCTGGCCGGCATAGCAAACTCGTGATCTGTCGCGGCGCGTGGTCAGCTGGTCATGGCTGCGGTCAGTTGCGTGCGCTCGACGTCGCTGAACGGGACCGGCTTCCGGTGGCTGGCATCCCAGCGAACCGTGACGACGCGCGCCTGCGCCGCCACCGTCCCTGACGGCGTGCGGATCGCCTCGCGGGTGGTCAGGCTCGTCGTCCCCAGGCGCTCTACCTCTATGCGCACCGTCACCTGCCGGTCCGGGTAACGAACCTCCGCGCGAAGGTCGACTTCAATCCGGGCCACCACGTAGTGCGGATCGCTGCCCAGGGTCTGCGAGTAGAAGGCATCCCGGCCCTCTTCGAGGTAAGTCAGGAACACCGCGTGATTGACGTGATCAAGAGCGTCCACGTCGCGCCATCTGACATCGACCGGATGCTCAAACACCGGACCCATGCGCTCACTCCTTGTCCAGCACTCTCAGCAACAAACGCCCGGCACTGCCGGTCCCGATCTCAGAGTCTGCCCTGCTGGACCTGGTCAGGCACATGGCTCAACTGGAGCGCCACTGGTTGGCCCGCTGCTGGCTGGGGAGGAGATGCCGGGCATCCGGCAGGACGTTGGTGACGGAACCCGCCGTCGAGATCGCGGCGGCGGTCGGCTACTGGTTCAGCAGCTGAGGTCCTTCCCGCTAGCCGAGGCGTCGGACTATGGTCAGCACCTGTGCGGCAAGAGTCGCCAGGGCCTGCGCAGGCCCAAGGCTGGCCACGATTCCCTTCAGCGCTGGACGTATCAGTCTTAAGTTAGGCTTCTTCTTATCGAGTTCACTTCGGACCGCGAGAACATCGTCTTTAACATCATCCTTCTGGTCGATCCCCAGTTCACGCTCTTCCAGAAGCTGTACCAGTCTAGTCAGCTCTGCCTTCGCCTCGCCCAGTTCCCTGCCGCTGTTGTTACTGTCGCCAGTGTTTGATGCATGCGCACCCTTCCCAACAGCTACGGCAGACCTCGAGATATCTCCTGTCGAGACCCTTGTGGTTTCCTGAGGCTTTGCCTTTTTCGCCATTTTCATCTCGCGATCTTGCTTGATCTCAGTCTAGCTCATTTACTCACGTCGCCGTTGGAGGATTTAGAATTTTTCCCGATCGCTACACTAGAATTAGAGACGTCGCCCAGGTGGACACTATAATATTTGTTAGTTTCCTCTACGATCACTTTCACCTGCGATTCGAGCTGGCCAGTGTCGACGTTCTTCTTGTTGAGAAAGTTAGCGATTGCCCTGATCAGCTTCTCCTGTGCCAGCAGCACGAACATTGTTTCGTCCCGGCCGAGAAAATAATGTTGAGGCGTAACGCCTCCAGCGTCCTCACGTATACTTCGCGCGGCCCCGTAATCGAAGATCTGGCCGTGATCAATTGCGTGTTCCTGTTTCGCTTCCCTCTTTCGAGCAGTGCGGGCTTCACGACGGTTAATCTCGATGCGAGGCAGGGCGCCCAACAAGGCTGGAACAGCTTCGATAGCAGAGTGGATGCAACAGCTCATTATGATTCGCCTGCGCGATTCGGCCCAGAGGTAGTCAACATTCTGAAAACTCCTCCATACGGGCCGCAGGACATGGAAGCGCCATTCAATATAGAGCGACCCTCCAATGTGGACGGCGCGGGCGAAAAGCGTGACCACCAACTGGCCCTGCCAGCTGGGCATCTCGACGCATACGTAGACCCTGGCATCCGGAGTTGGATGCAGGGCCGCCTGCTTTAGTACCCCGTAGTCTACTGATGAATTTGGCGGCTCTTTCGCTTTAGGTAGGATTGCGAGATTATCGTGGACGTGCTTTCCGTTCACGAAGAGGCGTTCTTCGGCCCGTGCATCCGCAAGGCCGATCTTCTTCATGGCAGAAATTATTGCCGCGTGAACATCCTCATTAGTAAATTTCTTCGGTTTGGACTTCTCAGGCTCTGACTGACTTATCCTGCTGCGGCTCACGTCTATCACGACATGCTCTTTGCTTATCCGCGTGCCACTCCCAATGAAGGCAGTATTTCCCCGAAATACGACTAGATTTCCCGACCGGCGCTTTGACACCATTGCCAGACGGTCTGCATCGCGCTTATGAGGAGGATCGGGCGCGGCCGAGGAGTCGAATTTTCCGCGCAACATGTTCGCGCAGATACGGTTGGCCCGTTCTATGCTTTCGCGCGCTACTAAGGTCCAGGCCCCGATTACACTGACAGGCAGGACTGCGAGACTGGCCCATGGCCAGAGGATAAGGAGGATACAGAACAGCAGTAGGCTCGCGGCAAGGACCGCGGCCAGGCGCTTGTCCCGCTTGGCTCTCAGCTGTAGAGAACTCAAAGCCCATTTCGCTACTACCGTCACGTCCACGCCGTACGAGGGAGCTAACGCCCGGAATCTTTCGTTGATCACGCGGTTCACGATTGTTCTAGCATATGGAATAGAACGCTGCGTCTCGGCCGCTAGATAACGAGTTGATTCCCGGTCCTCATCCCAGAGAGAGTAGCCGCGTCTCGGGAAAGCTCTTTCGGCTGCGGATTCCGCTGGATCACCGAGTGCCCCGTCCCCATTATTCGCGGGCGCACGGTACCCCCCCTCTGACCCGGCGTCAGCGTAGGACATCTCGCGCGGCCACTCCGTTCTTCAGGCGACAGGCCACAGAACAGGCGTTCTTCATGACTTATCACGGAGAAGATCAGCTATCAAGAGGGGAGAGCGCGCCTCCCTGGGAATTACCCTAAAGCGGCAAGATAGCTAATACCAGCATATAGCTTCGCCTCCGAGTCTCGGCCTCCGTTCAGCGTCGCCCGACGCCAACCCGACTCCCCGAATCGCCAGTGTCTACATAGTAGCGCTACATTGGAGACCACAACAAAACCCGCCTGCAGGGAGAGGTGCACCGCCATGCCACCGCCAGCCGATCTCGATGACAGGGACGCCACCCCGGCACCGGATGGCAAGATCACCCTCGACGTCGTGCTGGCCACTGCCCTCGAGCTCATCGACCGGGACGGCGTCGATGCGCTGTCCATGCGCAAGCTCGCCCGCGTGCTCGACCGCGATCCGATGATCTTGTACCGACGGGCGCCCAGCAAGGTCGCCCTGCTCGACGGAGTCGCCGAGTCCGTGGTGGCCCAGCTCCCGGTCGACCCCGCCGAGCCTGACTGGGCCGGCCAGCTGCGGGCCGTGGCCCGC
>Ga0208220_1000940_pt1 | contig 12286 bp, 12 predicted proteins | sample NGESurdeep092012_9_FD_184484 | JGI IMG/M metagenome (GOLD analysis project Ga0208220, IMG submission 184484) | Arctic peat soil microbial communities from Barrow, Alaska - NGEE Surface sample F53-1 deep-092012 (SPAdes) | ecosystem: Environmental > Terrestrial > Soil > Wetlands > Peat ... | reverse complement strand
AGCGACGATCCGGTGATCTTCTTCGAGCCCAAGCGGCGGTACTGGGACAAGGCGGAGGTGGACATCGCCGACGGCCTGGCGGCCGCGGTGCCCATGGACCGGGCGCGGACCCTGGCTGCCGGCACCGACGCGACCGTCCTGACCTACGGCCCGATGGTCCGCACGTGCGCGGAGGCGGCCGTCGCGGCCAGCAAGGACGGCCGCTCCATCGAGGTGATCGACCTGCGCTCGCTAGCCCCCCTCGACACTGAGACGATCTTCGCGTCGGTCCGCCGGACCGGCCGGTGCATCGTCGTGCACGAGGCCGCCGTCACCGGCGGGCTGGGCGCGGAGATCGCCGCTCAGGTCACGCAGGAGTGCTTTTACCAGCTGGAGGCCCCCGTGCTGCGGGTCGGCGGCTACTCCACCCCGTACCCGCCGTCCCGGCTCGAGGAGTATTACCTGCCGGACCTGGACCGGGTACTGGACGCCGTCGACCGCAGCTTCGGTTACTGAGAGGGCCGCATGTCAGAGCTCAGGCAGTTCAAGCTGCCAGACGTCGGAGAGGGCCTCACCGAGGCGGACATCGTCAAGTGGCACGTCCAGCCCGGTGACACGGTCAAGGTCAACCAGATCATCGTCGACATCGAGACGGCCAAGGCGGTCGTGGAACTGCCCAGCCCGCACGCGGGCGTCGTGTCCAGCCTGCTCGTGGCCGAGGGCGCCACGGTGGACGTGGGCACGCCGATCATCGCCATCGAGGTCGGTGCCACCTCGGGCAGCGCAGGGGCCCCCTCGGACGCTCCGCCGCCCCTGCAGACCAGCACGGCGGCCGACCTAGTCCCGCCGCCGCCCGCCGAGGCGATCACCGAGCCGGCCGCGGAGCCGACGCCGGGCGCAGCGCCCAAGCAGGAGCGCCAGGCCGTCCTCGTGGGCTACGGCGTCAAGCTGGGCGCGACGACGCGCCGGGCCCGCAAGCCCGGGGCCGGCCCCGGCAGCCGCCGGCCGGCCGCACCGGGAGGCGGCGCCAACGGCTCCCCCGCCGGGCCGCCGGCCGCCCCGGCCGCGGCCGCTCCGGCCCAGGCGGCGACGGGGCAGGCCGGCGGCGCGACGCTAGCCAAGCCGCCGGTGCGCAAGCTGGCCAGGGACCTGGGCGTGGATCTAGCAGCGCTGACGGGAACCGGGCCGAACGGCTCGATTACCCGCGACGACGTCGAGGCGGCCACCACCGCGGCGGCCACCACCGCGGGGGCAGGCACCGCCGGGGCAGGCATCCTGGCGGCGTCAGCGCTGCCGCGCGAGGAGCGGATCCCGATCCGGGGCGTCCGCAAGCACACCGCGGCCGCGGTGACCGCCAGCGCGTTCACCGCCCCGCACGTCACCATGTTCCTGCAGATCGACATCACGCAGACCATGGCGGCCACGGCCCGCCTCAAGACACTGCCGGACTTCGACGGCCTCAAGGTGTCGCCGCTGCTGCTGGTGGCCAAGGCGCTGCTCGTGGCCGCGGCCCGGCACCCGATGATCAACTCGGCCTGGGATGAGGCCGCGCAGGAGATCGTCGTGCGCCGCTACGTGAACCTCGGCATCGCGGCCGCCACTGACCGCGGGCTCGTGGTCCCCAGCATCAAGGACGCGCACGCGCTGAGCCTGCCGGACCTGGCCCGGGCGCTCACCGACCTGGCCGCGGCGGCCCGGGCGAGCCGGTCAACGCCGGCCGACCTGGCCGGCGGCACGATCAGCATCACCAACGTCGGCGTGTTCGGCGTGGACACCGGCACGCCGATCCTGCCGCCAGGCGAGACCGCCATCCTCGCGTTCGGTCAAGTCAAGGATGCGCCATGGGTGCACGAGGGCGGACTGGCCGTGCGTAAGGTGTGCACGCTGGGCATGTCGTTCGATCACCGCATCGTGGACGGCGACCTCGGCGCGGCGGTGCTGCGGGAAGTGGGCGCGATGCTGACCGATCCGCTGTGGATGCTGGCCTGGTCCTGACCTCGGCACGGCAGGAGGAACTCGATGATCAGGCACGTCGTGATGTTCACGTGGAAGGCCACGGCCACGCCGGAGCAGAAGCAGCGGGTCCTGATCGAGCTACGGGCGCTGCCGCCGCTGATGACCGGCATGCGCGCCTACCAGGCGGGACCCGACGCGGGGCTGGCGGCCGAAAACTTCGATTTCGCCGTGGTAGCGGACTTCGACGACGCGCAGAGTTATCTCGCCTACCGCGACCACCCGGCTCACCGAGCTGTCATCGAGGAGAGCATCACGCCGATCCGCCAGGATCGGGCCGCCCTCCAGTACGAGATCTGACCCCCTCCGCCGCAGGGCCGGGGATGCCGGCTGGCTAGAACGACTCCTCGGCGAGCTCCATCACGTCCAGCGACGTCGCCTCGGCGATCTCGCGCTCCGCGGCCAGCCGGGGCAGCACCGTGGCCGCGAAGAACCGCGCGGCCGCGACCTTGCCCTCGTAGAACGCCCGGTCGGCCGCTACGGCGCCCTCGTCGAGCCTGGCCAGCGCCACCTCGGCCTGCCACGCCAGCAGCCAGCCGATGGTCAGGTCACCGAGCGCCAGCAGCAGCCTGGTGGTGTTCAGGCCGGCCTGGTAGACCGCGGCCGGCTGGGCCAGGCTTCCGGCCAGGTAGCCGTCCATCGCGGCCACGATCGCCTCGAGGTTGTCGACGGCCTGGGCGAGCGCGGCGCGCTCGGCCTTCAACCGCCCGTTGCCGCCGTCCGCGGCCGCGAACTCCCGGATCTTGCCGGTCAGCTGGGCCAGTGCCGCGCCCCGGTTGCGGACGATCTTGCGGAAGTACAGGTCCAGGCCCTGGATCGCCGTGGTGCCCTCGTAGAGGCTGTCGATCTTGGCATCCCGCAGGTACTGCTCAATCGGGTAGTCCTGCAGGTAGCCCGAGCCGCCCAGGGTCTGGAGCGACTGGGTCAGCTGCTCGAAGGCGCGCTCGGAGCCGGCCCCCTTGACCACCGGCAGCAGCAGGTCGTTGAGCGCCGCGGCCTGCTCGTCCCGCTCGCCGCGGCCCGCCGCGACCTGCACGGCATCCTGGATGCTCGCCGTGTAGAGGACCAGGGCGCGCATCCCCTCGGCGTAGGCCTTCTGCATCATCAGGCTGCGGCGCACGTCGGGGTGGTGCATGATCGTCACCCGCGGCGCGGCCTTGTTGGCCATCTGGGTGAGGTCGGCGCCCTGCACCCGGTTCTTCGCGAAGTCCAGGGCGTTCAGGTAACCGGTGGACAAGGCGGCGATGGCCTTGGTGCCGACCATCATCCGGGCAAACTCGATGATCATGAACATCTGCCGGATGCCGTCGTGCACGTCGCCGATCAGCGTGCCGACCGCCGGCTGCCCGGCGCCGAAGGTCAGCTCGCAGGTCGTGGAGACCTTCAGGCCCATCTTGTGCTCGACCCCGGTCACGTAGACGCCGTTGCGCTCGCCCAGCTCGCCGTCCTCGCCGACCTGGTACTTGGGCACCAGGAACATGGACAGGCCCTTCGTGCCCGGCCCGGCCCCCTCGGGGCGGGCCAGCACGACGTGCAGGATGTTGTCGGACAGGTCGTGCTCGGCGCTGGTGATGAAGCGCTTGACGCCCTCGAGGTGCCAGGTTCCGTCGCTCTGCTGGATCGCCTTCGTCCGGCCCGCGCCCACGTCCGACCCGGCATCGGGCTCGGTGAGCACCATCGTGTAGGCCCACCGGTTGGCCACCGCGTGCTCGGCGATCCGCTTCTGCTCGGGTGTGCCGAGCTCCCACAGGGCCCGGGAGAAGGAGCCGACGCTCGCGTACATCCAGACCGCCGGGTTGGCCCCCAGGATCAGCTCGCCGACGGCCCAGCCCAGTGACCGCGGCACGCTCGTGCCGCCCAGCTCGGCGGGCAGGTCGAGACGGAACCACTCGGCATCGATAAATGCCTGGTAGGACCGCTTGAATGCGGCGGGCAGCTGGACCGAGTGCGTGGCCGGGTCAAAGACCGGCGGGTTGCGGTCGGCCGAGACAAAGGACTCGGCCACCGGGCCGGTCGCCAGCCGGTTGACCTCGTCGAGGATGCCGCGGGCAGTCTCCTCGTCGACCTCGGGATAGGGCTCGCGGCCCAGCAGGTCCTGGCGCTTGAGCACCTCGAACAGATTGAACTCGATGTCACGAAGGTTGCTCTTAAAGTGCCCCATCGTGCCCTCCCCGCAGCCGACGGCCATTCCGATACTGACTAGTAACATACCTCGGCCTACCAACTGGTAACAAATATCCGCCGCGGCTGGCACCCGCCAGACTGGGGCGGCTCAGGGACGCCTAGCGAGAAGATGGGCCTATGTCACCGGATGTGCTGAGCCGCCAGGCGCTGAACCGGGCGCTGCTCGGCCGGCAACTGCTGCTGACCAGGGCACCGGCGGTCGCCGCAGACCCGCGGCCACCTGATGCGAACTCCCCGGCACGCCAGGCCGAGGCCCGGGCCGAGCAGGTGATCACGACTATCGAGCACCTGGCCGGCCTGCAGGCTCAGGCCCCGTTTCCTCCGTACTACGGGCTGTGGTCGCGGCTGGCGGACTTCCGGCCCAGTGACCTGGCCGGGCTGCTCCTGGACCGGCGGGTGGTCCGGATCGCGCTGATGCGCGGCACCATCCACCTGGTGTCCGCGCGCGACTGCCTGATGCTGCGCCCGCTGCTGCAGCCCGTCCTCGACCGCGCGCTCAGCGCCACCTACGGCCCGCAGCTCGCCGGGATCAGTCTCAGCGAGCTGGCCACCGCCGGGCGGACGCTGGCGGAGGACCGGCCGCGCACCTTCAGCGAACTGGGCGCGCTGCTGTCCCCGCGCTGGCCCGCGCATTCCCCCGCGGCGCTGGCCCAGGGCGTGCGCGCGCTGGTGCCGCTCGTGCAGGTGCCGCCGCGAGCGGTCTGGGGTACCGCGGGCCAGGCACTGCACACCTCGGCCCAGGCCTGGCTCGCCCGACCGCTGGACGAGCGCGCCTCCCTGGCGGAACTGGTCCGGCGCTACCTGGCCGCCTTCGGCCCGGCCTCGGTCGCCGATCTGCAGGCGTGGTCCGGCCTGTCGCGGCTACGCGAGATCGTCGACCCGCTCCGGCCCGGCCTGCGGCCGTTCCGGGACGAGAGCGGGCGGGAACTCTTTGACCTCCCCGACGCACCGCGGCCCGACCCGGACACCCGAGCTCCGGTTCGCCTCGCCGCCGAGTTCGACAACCTGCTGCTGTCGCACGCCGACCGGACGAGGATCATCAGCGAGCCGAATCGCCGACGCCTTTTCACTCGTAACGGTGTCATTCCCGGTGCGGTGCTCGTCCGGGGCTTCGTAGCTGGGAGCTGGCGAATAACGGCCACTTCCGCCGCCGCGGTTCTGGTCGTGCGGCCATTCGAGCCGATAACCCGACGCGATCAGGCGGCCGTCGCGGCCGAGGGGCAGCGCCTGCTGCGGTTCGCACGCCCGGACGCTCCGGTCCGTGATGTCAGGTTTGACCCGATTGCGGAGTGACTTCGGTCCTGGTCGACCCATGGACCGTGCAAATTGGCGTGCCGATCTGGTAACCCGCCGAGGCAGTTAAACCCTCTGTCCAGCCGGTCGCGTTAGCCTACAGATGGTGGCATCCCTGGGGGTTTGATGACTGACGGTGACGGCTCGCCGGGAGGTGGCCGGTACGCGGGAGCCCGGCGCCGCCCAGGGCCGTTGCCCGCGCAGCAGCGACTGATGGCCCAGATCGCCGCGGGCCGCAAGGCCCGCCAGCAGCGAGCCCTGCTGGCCATCCTCGGGGGGATGTCAGCGCTGGTCTTGTGCGCGTCCGGCGGCGCCTGGGCGCTCGCCAGCTACGTCACCGGTCATGTCGGCAGGATCAGCGTGGGGACGTCGGGCACGCCGAGCAGCGGGCCGCTGAACATCCTCGTCGCGGGCGTGGACGTCCGGGCCGGGCTGACCGCGCATCAGCAGGCCCTGCTGCATGTCGGGCACGACGTCAGCAGCAACTCCGACACGCTCATGCTCGTGCACATTCCGGCGAACCACAGCTACGTCCAGGTGATCAGCCTGCCCCGTGACTCGTGGGTCAACATTCCCGGCCACGGCATGAACAAGATCAACTCAGCGTTCGGGATCGGCGGGCCACCGCTGATGGTGCGCACGGTCGCCGCCGCTACCGGCCTGACTATTAACGACTACATCGAGGTCAATTTCCTGGGCTTCGTCAAGGTCATTGATGCCGTCGGCGGCGTCAACATCTGCCTGCCCTTTGCCGTCGACGACCCAAACAGCGGGCTGCGCCTGTCGGCGGGGGTTCACCATGTCAACGGCATCACCGCGCTGGAGTTCGCTCGCGACCGCCATTCCTTCGCGGCATCCGACCTGGCCAGGATCGGGGATCAGCAGCAGCTTCTCGCCACCCTGCTGAGTCAGTCGGTGAGCGCGGGGACGCTGAGCAACCCCTTCGAGCTCAGGCAACTGCTGTCGTCGGTGACCTCGGCGATCAAGGTTGATCAGGGCCTCAACGTCGTGAGCCTGGCCAGTCAGCTACGGGGCATCCGACCGCGCGACGTCGCCTTCTCAACCGTGCCGCTGGCCAATCTCAACTATCAGACGCCGACCGGGCAGTCGGCGGTGCTCTGGGACGCCACCCAGGCCAGCAGGCTGTTCTCGCAGCTCAGGAACGACCAGCGGCCCGCCGCGGTCCCCAGGACTCACCACAAGCACGCCCACGCCAAAAAGAGCCCGCACGCCCACACCAGCACGAGCCCGGCCCCAGCGAACACGAGCCCGGGCCAGGAGAAGACAGCGGCACAGACCGCCTGCCACTAGCCGTGCGCCGTGGATAACCGCCCCGCGCCGGCCGCCTGCCTGTGGAAATTCGTGAGTGGTTCGACTTACCCCTGCGGGGATGGGGGCGATCCGAACCACTCACAAATTCAGCCCGGGTGAGGGTCAGGATTCGGGCGGGAAGGCGGTGCCGGGGTCCGAGTCGGGGAAGGTGGTGTCGGGTCCGGGCTCTCCGAACGTGGCGTCCGGGCCTGGCTCAGGGAAGGTGGAGCTGCCCGCCTCTGGGAACGTCGAGCCGCCAGCCGGCGGGAACGTCGAGCTGCCCGGCTCCGGGAACGTGGTGCTCCCGCCCGACTCGGGGAACGTCGTGCTGCCGCCAGACTCCGGGAAGGTGGAGCCGCCGCCCGACTGCGGGAACGTCGTGGGGTCACCGGATTGCGGGAACGTCGTGCCGGCGGTCGGGTCCGGGGAGGTGGCGCCCGGCTGCGGCGCACCGGCCGCACCCGGCGCGGGCGGGTCGGCGGAGGGCGTGCTGCCCGGCCCGTCCGGGCCGCCGGGCGGCCCCGCCGGTCCCGTGCCTCCGGGTCCCGGCCAGCCGGTGGGCTGCGCGGCCAGGTTGATGCCGTTTTCCGCCTCGTGGGCGGAGATCTCGCCGATCAGGTGGACGATCTGGTCCTGCGACTGCGCCGTTCCCCGGCCGGTCTGCTCCGCGAAGACGAGGGCGCCGAGATTGCGCAGCAGAGTATCGGCGCGCTTGTTCGCCTGCGCCTGGTCCAGCCGGGCCTTGCCCTCCCGGGCAGTCTCCTGAGCCTGCTGCGCGAGCTGCGTCGCCTGCGCCTTGACTCTGTCCATCAGTCCCATATCAGCCTCCACGGGCACCCGGATACCGCGACCCAGGTTGCCGACGACGTGACGAGCCACCATCGCTGCGCTATGCCGCCAGCATATGCGTGCCCCCCCGCACGCGGGCAGGCTGCGCCGGAGACGGTCAGCTCGTGGCCGCGGCCAGCTCGGCGGCGGCACCCCGCCTGATCGTGACGTTGTCGTTGACTACCGTGACGAGGCTGCACCCGTTATCCCGGTACAGGCGGCCGGTCGGCCCGTCGGTCGCGTGCACGCCGGCCGGCTTGCCTGCCGCGGCGCACTGCGACCAGACGCGTTCGAGCGCGGGGCGGAGCACCGGATCGCTCGGGTCCAGCGCGCAGCCCAGCGACAGCGACAGGTCGCGCGGGCCGACGTAGATCCCGTCCACGCCCGGCACCGCTAGCGTCTCCGCCAGTTCGGCCAGCGCCTGCTGCGACTCCGCCATGACGATGCACAGCGGCCGGTCGGGGCCCGCGAGCACGCCCCCGGCCGACCGGTAGCCGTCGGGCGGGTACCGGCAGGCCCCGGCGACCACCTCGGCCTGCCGCGCCGAATCGACATTCGGCACGATAACGCCCTCGCAGCCCAGGTCGAGTGCCCGGCCGATGTCGGCGGGGTGGGCGTGCCGGACCCGGCCGAGCGGGGCGGCGCCCGCCAGCCGGATCGCGCTGGTGAGCTCCGGGAGGTCATGCTCGGTGGCGCCGCCGTGCTGCAGGTCGATGCAGACATAGTCGAGCCCGGCGGAGGCCAGCGCTCGCGCGCTGACGGCGCTGGGAACCGACAGCCAGCCTCCGTACACCACATCGCGCTGCCGGACCCGGTCGCAGAAGGTGCTTGTCGTCACGGGCTAAGCCAAGCACACCGCCCAGCGCTCGTAACCGCCGCTCCCCTGGCTTTCCCGGGCTTGTCCCGGGCCACGTTCAGGCTCGCCCGCAAAATGCGCATGCCCCGACATAACTAGGTATGGCTCTCTACACTGAGCTACTGGCCACTAAACAACCAATTCCATGGATGAGGACGACCCTCGTGCCACTGCTCCCGAACTTGCCAGGACATCGCGGGCGGCTAAGCGCCCGCGGCGTGGCCCTGGCCAGCACCACCCTGATCGTCGGCGCCCTGGCGCCCATGGCCGCCGGTGTGCCCTTCACGGGCCCGGCCCTCGCCGCTACCTCGGCCAACGCGGCCGGCTGTACGTCCCCGGCCGGCGCGGTGAGCTGTTCCCCGAAGTCCCTGACCCCGAGCCTGCCGGTCAGCACCAGCAAGACCTTCCAGGTGCGCCAGCTCGCGCAGTGCGGATCGCGCATGTACGCGGTCGGCACCTTCAGCCAGATCATCGGCCGCACTTCCACCGGCCAGGATGTCACCTACAGCCGGAACAACGTCTTCAGCTTCAATGCCGCCCGGCCGTACGCGGTCAACAGCTGGAACCCGGACGTCAACGGCGCCGTCAACTCGATCGCTGTCGGTGGCACGAACTGCTCGACCGCCTACCTGGGCGGGTCGTTCACCAAGGTGCACGGGACCACCGTGCATAACCTCGCCGCGGTGAGCACCTCGACCGGCGCGGTCCAGACCAAGTTCCGCGGCGACGCCAACAACACGGTGCTGACGGTGCTGCTGCACGGCGGCCGACTGCTGACCGGCGGCTACTTCACTAACATCAACGGCCAGAACCGGCGGTTCTACGCCGGGCTGAGCAGCTCGACCGGGGCGCCGGACAGCTACCTCGGCCTGAACATCTCCGGGAACTACCAGTACAGCGGCGTCGCGCAGAACGGCACCCGGATAGCCAATCAGCAGCTCAGCCACGACGGGACCCGGCTGCTGGTCGAGGGCGACTTCACCTCGGTGGGCGGCAAGAGCCGGCAGCAGATCTTCATGCTCTCGCTCGGCAAGACCAAGGCCACGGTGACCGGCTGGACGTCCACGGAGTTCAACGCACACTGCGTGATCAACGAGCCGTTCTACGTTCGCGCGGCCGCGTGGGGGCCGACCGACGCCGCCGTCTACGTCGCCGACACGGGCTACCACCCCTACGACGGGTCGATCGGCGCGACCACGCGCACCGGCCTGTGCGACGCCACGGCCAAGTTCCCGGTCACCCAGAAGGCCGTGACGCACGAATGGGTCAGCTACACCGGCTGCGACTCGCTGTACTCCGTGGCTGCGGGGACCAACACGGTCTACGTCGGCGGTCACGAGCGCTGGGCCGACAATAAGAGCGACTGCGATGCGGCCGGCCCCGGCGCGGTGTCCGCGCCGGGGATGGCCGGCCTGTCGGAGGCCAGTGGCCTGCTCGACTTCAACCCGACCAGGTCACGCGGGCTGGGCGCCGACGACATGCTGCTCACCTCCGCCGGGCTGTGGATTGCCAGCGACAACCTGACCGGGATAGACCCCGACACCCACCAGCCGTTCACCAGTGACGACTGCGGCGGCATCAGCGGCCGGGCCGGAATCTGCTTCCTGTCGAAGTAGCCACCGACCAAGCCGGCCAAGCCGTACGCGCCTGCCTCCTGCGTTGGCAGGGGGCGGGCGCGTCGGCGTTACGGCCCGACTCGGCGAGCGGTCAGGACCCGCCGCAGGACCAGCCCGGACCGGTTCCGATCTGCTGACCCGACGCGTCGTAGGCGGTCCAGCGCGTGAACCGCACGCCGCGACTGACGGTGAACGCGAAGTTCTTGGACTGCCCGACGGTGACCGGCTTCACCCGGATCCTGCGGCCGTCCGACAGGCGCAGGCGCAGGGACCTGACCGCCGGAGCCGCCGCGCCCGCGTAGTACGTGCTGCCGCCAGTGAACGGGCCGCAACCCATCTGGGAGGTGAGCTGCCCCTTGCCGAGCAGTGAGGACACGCCCGGCACGCAGCCTCCGGCCCGGGCCGCCCTCGAAGCAGCGCCCCCAGGGGCCGACATAGGCCGTCGCCGACCACGCCTGACCGCCAGCCACTCCCGAGGCGAACTTGATGACGGCCCGCGCCGGACCCTGCTCGCCAGGCTTCAGCCAGCCGATGACGTCCTTGTCAAAGGGGATGGCGTAAGCGACCTCGCCCCGGCGGGTGTAGGCAGCGAAGCTGGCGACCCCCAGGCGCGTCGGCAACACGACGGCCACCCAGCGCTGGCCACGCCAGGCCACCGGATGCAGGTCGAGGATCGTCCCGCCGGCCAGCTTCACGGGGGACGGTCCGCGGGCATGTCACCGAACTGGTAGTTTCGCCTGCCACCGCTTGCCGTTGATGGTGCCCGTGTGGCAATCAGGCCGACCGGGGCGCCGGCGGGGGCGGGCTGACGGTCACCCGGTAGTGGGCCGGCGCCGCGGGCTGCGGGCTGACCTGCCGGATGATGCCGGGCAGCGCCACGCCGAGGCCGATGACGACGGCCAGGCCGGCGGCCACGCCGATGCGGCGGCGGGTCCGCAGGTTCCGGCCCTGGCGGATGACCGCGCTCACGGGCGGGCTGGCCGGGGTGACGGTGTCCAGCGCGCCGCCGAGGCGGTCGCGGATCTCGCGCTCGTTATCGCTGCTCATGGCTCACCCCCTCGGCCAGGCCCTCGCTCAGCCGCAGCTTGGCGATCGCGCGCGAGGCCTGGCTCTTGACGTTGCCGACCGAGCAGCCGAGCGCCGCGGCGGCCTCGGTCTCGGTCATGTCCATCCAGTACCGGAGCACGACGGCCGCACGCTGGCCGTAGGGCAGCGTCATCAACGCGGCCATCAGGGCCGCCCGGTCGTCCTGCTGGCCCGTCGGGTCGGCACTGGGCAGGCGGTCTGGGCCAGATCCTCGGCGAGTTGCTGATCGCCGGTCAGCCCGTAGCCGAGCCTGACGAGCTGAGTCCAGCGGCCATGCATGAACTCAGTGAACTCGGCGTCTGCCGCAGCGTTCATGGCCACCTCCTTCACCCGTTCAGAGCGCGAGACCGGGTGAGACAGTTGCACCGATGATCCCGCGGATCAGGCCGATCCGGTAAGCGCGAGCGCGCCGAGCGCCAGCGCCATCGACAGCGGCACCGCGATCACCCCGAGGCGGCTAGCGCGCGCGAGCGACGGCTCCGCGCCGGCGCCCCGCGCCGCTCGCAGCCACAGCAGCCAGGCCAAAGAGCCCGTCACGCAGAGGTTGGGGCCGAGGTTGAGGCCCACCAGAAGTGAGAACGGATGGCTAGGCGCCCGGGCCGCCAGCAGCGATGCGGCCGGCAGGTTGTTCAGCGCCACCGTGGCCAGCCCGGCCACCGCCGCGGTGGCCCAGCCGTCCAGGTGCGACAGCAGGGTCGCGGGGCCCGACCACGCCCGGCCCACGGTGCCCAGCGCGACCGCCACGCCGAACAGGCCGATCAGCACCGGCAGGCCCAGCACCTCCCGCACCTCGCCTGGTTTCTCCCGGCCCTGCGCCAGGCGGATCCCCGCGGCCGCGACCCCGACCGCCGCAACCGGGATCGCCGGGGAGCCGAGCGTGACCACCAGTACGGTGGCCACCAGCACGGCGGCCAGGCCCACGCCGAGCACGGGCCGCTCCGTCGGCTCCGGCTCCCCGGCCCACGCGGCCCAGGCCCGCATGGACCGGCGCTCGCCGACGCCCACCACGACGGCCGTGACCACCAGGGCGGCCAGCGCGGCCAGCCACATGCGCGCCATGAACTGACCGCCGGTCAGGTGCAGGTGGCCCAGCACGATCAGGTTGGTCAGGTTCGAGATC
>Ga0208220_1000938_pt1 | contig 12294 bp, 8 predicted proteins | sample NGESurdeep092012_9_FD_184484 | JGI IMG/M metagenome (GOLD analysis project Ga0208220, IMG submission 184484) | Arctic peat soil microbial communities from Barrow, Alaska - NGEE Surface sample F53-1 deep-092012 (SPAdes) | ecosystem: Environmental > Terrestrial > Soil > Wetlands > Peat ... | reverse complement strand
CCCCGTCCGAAATTTCATTTCGAGCCGAAGTCGTTGTCGCCGCGCGCCGGCTCGGCCCCCGGCAGCGAGTATATGGGAAACGATTTCCGCAACTCCTACGTTCCGGGCACGACGCTGGACGGTTCGGGGCAGGCGGTGGGACTGGTGCAGTTTGACGGATATTATGCGGGCGACATCACCGCCTACGAAACTCTGGCGGGACGGACAAACATCCCGTTGCAGCGCGTCCTGATTGACGGGTTCAGCGGCACGCCGACGACTGGCGCAAACACCGGCAATCCTGAAGTCTCACTGGACATTGAAATGGCGATGTCCATGGCGCCGGCGCTGGCCAGAATCGTCGTCTTTGAGGGCAATCCGAATAATTTCATTCCGAACGACGTTTTGAACGCGATGGTGGCGAGCAACGCGGTGAAAAATTTAAGTTGTTCCTGGGGCTGGAGCGGCGGCCCGACCACGACCACGGACAACATATTCAAGATGATGGCCGCAGACGGGCAGTCGTTCTTCGATGCGTCCGGCGACAGCGACGCGTTTCCGCCGGGCTATGTGGACAATTCCGCCAGCACAACTGTGCCGTCGAGCAGTCCCTACATCACGCAGGTCGGCGGAACGACGCTGACGATGAATGGTTCCGGCGCGTCATATAATTCGGAAACTGTTTGGAACTGGGGCTATGACTCCAGCGCCGGCGGCTACGTCGGTGCCAGCGGCGGCGTCAGCAGTTATTATGCAATTCCTGCCTGGCAGCAGGGCATCAATTCATTTTCAACCAACGGCGGCTCGACGACGATGAGGAACATTCCCGACGTGGCACTGACCGCCGACAATGTCTATGTCACATACGGCAACGGCAGCACCGGTGATTTTGGCGGCACAAGCTGCGCCGCGCCGTTGTGGGCTGGCTTCATGGCGCTTGTCAACCAGCAGGCGGCGGCCGGCGGCCAGGCCAGTGGCATTGGTTTCATCAACCCGGCCATTTATGAAATCGCCAACGAGTCCATTTACAATTCCGCGTTCAACGACGTTACAACGGGCAACAACACCTGGCCGTCCAGCCCGAATTCATTTTACGCCGTGCCCGGATACGATCTTTGCACCGGTTTGGGAACGCCGGCGGGATCAGCCCTGATCTACGCGCTGGTCAACCCCGATCCGCTCGTCGTGGTTTCCAACGCCGGATTCAACGCCGTCATTTCGCCCGACGGGACATCCAGCATCGGCTCGCAGACCTTTTATCTCACCAATGCCGGCGCGTTTCCGCTGGCCTGGTCTCTGGTCAGCACTTCGTCATGGCTCAATGTTTCCAGCGGCGGCGGTTCGCTTGACGGTGGCGCGAACAGTTCCGTGGCGGTCAGTTTGAATATGGGTGTCGCCGCCGGTTTGCCTGTCGGGACTTACAAGACCGGCCTTTGGTTTTCAAACGTCACCAGCGGCGTGACGCATTACCGTTTCTTCACGCTGACGGTAAAAGACCCGCTCCTGATTTTGCCGACCAACAATTTTGTTTTTTCCGGCCCGCCCGGAGGACCGTTCACGCCCGCCTGGCAGGGGATGACTCTGACGAACGCCTCTTCCGCCGGCTTGAACTGGAGCATCAATAACACGTCGTCATGGTTCGCCGTTTCGTCGGACGGCGGAAGCCTTTCAGCCGGCGCTCAAACCGGCGTGACCATCTCGCCCGCGCCGGCCGCCACAAATCTGGCGGACGGAACTTATAGCGCCACTTTGCAAATCGCCAATCTCGCCAGCCAGTCGGTGCATACGATCATGCTCGGCCTGATCGTCAACGAGTCGCTCGTTGAGAACGGCGGCTTTGAAACCGGGGATTTTTCCAATTGGACTTTGACAGGCGATGCCGGCTCCTATGATTTCGTGGACAATGGCTCTTTAACCGGAATTGCGCCACATTCAGGAACCTATTTTGCCGCGCTGGGCGAGGTCGGCACGCAGGCTTATCTTTCGCAGACATTGCCCACAGCCGCCGGCCAGAAGTATCTGCTGTCCCTCTGGCTGTATAATCCGGTGGCGGGAAGTTCGCGCCGGCAGAATGAATTCAGCGTGTCGTGGAACGGAAGCGCGCTTTACGACAAAAAGAACATAGCCCAGAGCGGTTGGGTGAATATGCAGTTCATTGTCACAGTCACGGGCGGCGGCACCGTTCTGCAAATCGGCGGGCGGGATGATAAATCATACCTCGGCCTTGACGACGTCAGCGTCACACCGGTTTTTCCGCCGGCAATTTCCGCGCAGCCGGCCAGCCTGACGATTTTGTCCGGCAGCAACGCGGTTTTCAACATGACCGCCGGCGGGTCGGCTCCGCTTGGTTATCAGTGGCGCAATAATGGAGCCAACCTTGCCAATGGCGGCAACATTTCCGGCGTCACGACAAGCGCCCTGCAATTCACAGCCGCGACGACCAACAACAGCGGCAATTACTCCGTGGTCATCACTAACAATTACGGCTCCATCACCAGCGCCGTCGCCACGTTGACTGTCGTGCTGCCTCCGTCGCTGAACAGCCCGCTTACGAACCAGACCATCGAGTGCGGCGGCAACGCCACGTTCACAATCGCTCCTTCCGGCACGCCGCCGCTGAACATCCAATGGAGACTCGACGGCACGCCGGTTGCAAATGCGACCAACGCCAGTTTTGCGCTGACCGACATTCATCTGCCCGGCCACACGGTCGGCGTCGTTGTCACGAATCTTTACGGCGGCATCACCAACAGCGCCGTGCTGACCGTTCAAGACACGCTTGCGCCTGTCATCACGTTGAACGGAAATAATCCGCTGTTCGTTGAACTCGGTGGCGCGTTTTCCGATCCCGGAGCGACGGCGACCGACGCGTGCGCGGGAGTTCGCCTGGTCGCGTTCAGTGGCAGCACGGTTAGAACCAACGTCGTCGCGACCAACACGCTTGCCTATCAGGCAGACGACGGCAACGGCAACACCAACACCGTCACGCGCACCGTCATCGTGCGCGACACCACGCCGCCGGCGATCTTGTGGAGCTTCACCAATCTGGTTCTGGCCGCAGACACGAATTGCAGCGCGGCAATGCCCGATGTGACGGGAACAAATTATATTTTGGCGACGGATTTGTCCGGCGCGCTGACGATTTCGCAAACGCCGACGAACAGTTCCATTTTGCCGCTTGGAACGAACACGGTTGTCGTCACCGTCGCAGACGCCTCCGGCAACGACTCGTATTCGACCAACACGATTGTCGTGCAGGATGAAACGCCGCCGGTCATTTTGACCCAGCCGCAAAGCCAGACGAACACTATTGGCACGACGGCGGATTTCAGCATCTCTGCGACCGCCTGCACACCGGTTTCCTACCAATGGTTTTTCAACAACGCGGTTATGACCAACGCGACCAACTACGCGCTGGCGATACTTTCCGTTGACCTGACCAACGCCGGGAATTATTCCGTCGTCGCCAGTGCGGACGGCGGTTCTGTCACGAGCAGCGTCGTCACGTTGACGGTGAATTTGATTCCCCCGTCCTTCAAAAGTATTTCCGCCACTCCCAGTGGCGGCTTCAACTTGAGTTTCGTTGGCACGCCCGGATACAGCTATGTTTTGGAGGTGACGTCCGACTTGTCTTCGCCCACAAACTGGCTGCCCGTCGCCACCAACAAGCTCGGCGTGGACGGCGTCTGGCAGTTCAGCGACACGCAGGCGACCAACTTCCAGCAACGCTTTTACCGCATCCGCGAATTGCAATGAACTGGTGCTGTGCATCGCTGCGTGCGCGCCGCCGCGCTTGCTCCGCAACTCCAATGAAGTAAAATCCGTTCGTGGCCGATTTGCTCCAGCGCATAGAAAATCAAATTGAAAGCCGCCAGTTGCTCAAACGCGGGCAGAAAATCCTCGTGGCGGTTTCCGGCGGACTGGATTCGATGGTCTTGCTTCACGCGCTGCAAATGCTTTCCGGGCGGCACAAATGGAAAATACTCGTCGCGCATTTCAACCACCTGTTGCGCGGACGCGCCAGCGACGCGGATGAAAATCTCGTCCGTAAAACTGCGGCGGCGATGAAGCTGCCGTTTGTCGCCGGGCGCGCGGATGTGAAGCGGTTTGCGGTGAAATCAAAATTTTCGATTGAAATGGCCGCGCGCAAATTGCGCCACGAATTTTTTGCACGCGCAGCACGAATCCAAAAAATCAAAACCATCGCGCTCGCGCATCACGCGGACGACCAGGTTGAACTTTTCTTTCTGCGCCTGCTGCGCGGTGCGGGCGGCGAAGGTCTGGCGGGGATGAAGTGGCAATCGCCATCGCCGGTGGACAAAACAATTGCGCTTGTCCGTCCGCTCCTTGATTTGAGCAAGGAAGAATTGGGAGAATTTGCGCACGAAAACAAAATCTATTTTCGCGACGACGCCACAAACTTTTCTTCTGACTTTCTTCGAAACAGAATTCGCAACGAATTGCTGCCACTGCTGCGGAAAGATTATCAGCCCGGCTTGAACAGGACGGTTTTGCGGGTGATGGAAATCACCGGCGCGGAGGCGGAATTCATTGGCCGTAGCAGCGAACGTCAGTTCGCTCAAAACAAAAATCAAAGCCGACTCACGTCGGCTGCTGCAAAAAGGAATTTTGAAAATCTGCCAATCGCAATCCAGCGACGCATCTTACAATCGCAACTTGCGGAACGTGGCGTGGTCGCGGATTTTGAATTGATTGAACATCTTCGTGAATCTGTTGGAAAATTTGTGAGCGTTGGTTCTGGATTGTCCGTTTCGCGCAACGTGAAAGGCAAATTGAAATTGCGGGAGCAGCAATCGGCGGAGTTTAACGCAAAAGAACTTGAAGTGAAATTGTCGGGCAGGGCAGGGGAAGTGAATTTTGGCGGAGTGAAATTTAGATGGAGCTTTGGAAGCGGCTCACGAGGACGCTCGCCCTGCCAAATCGGGCGGGAATTTTTTGACGCAGACAAAGTCGGTGAAAAAATTCTTTTGCGCCACTGGCGCGCGGGCGACCGGTTCCAGCCGATTGGGTTAAAGTCGGCGGCGAAATTGCAGGATTTGTTCACGAATGCAAAAATCCCGCGCGAGCAAAGGCGGAAATTAATTGTGGCGACAACGGCTGGCGGCGAGATTTTCTGGGTGGAAGGTCTGCGGATTTCGGAACATTTCAAACTGACGCCCGGAACGAAGCGGCAACTGGTCTGGAGTTTTGAGGGTGGTGTCGGAGTGATGAGCCGTGGCGGTTGAATCGCCGCTTCTTTGCCTTTCAAAATCGGTTGGGGAAAGTTCTTTACACGGGCTTGTGAACAACTATAATTTTCCGCTCTAATTGATATGGAAGCGAAGACAAAGACAATTGAAACATTTAAGACGCACGCCAAGGACACGGGTTCGGCGGACGTGCAGGTCGCGTTGCTGACGCAGCGCATCAACCATTTGACCGAGCATTTGCAGACCAACAAAAAAGACCACAGTTCGCGCCGCGGGCTGCTGGTCATGGTCAGCCAGCGCCGCCGCCTGCTCGAATACCTGCAGACGATTGACCTGGGCCGTTATCAGGCGGTCACGAAGAAATTAAAGCTGCGCCATTGAAATTTTGCGATGGCGCGGTTTTTATTTTAATCGCACTTCGCTGCCAGATTTGAGCCGGAAACGCGAACGGCTTGATTCTTCAAACCAAACTTCGCGAAAAAGAAAATTCCGCTGCCTCCGAGTGATTTCATTCAGTCCCGAAATGTTCGGGATTCACTGAAGTTCCTCCGGCGGCAGCGGGCAAGTTAATATGTCAGAAAAAATAACCGCCCCGCTGGGCGACAAGCAGATCATCATCGAAACCGGAAAACTCGCCAAACAGGCCGACGGTGCCGTCACCGTCCAACTCGGCGAAACCATCGTCATCGTGGCCGCCGTTGCCGCGACCAAGGCCAAACCCGGCCAGGACTTTTTCCCGCTCACCGTTGACTATCGCGAAAAGGCCGCCGCCGCCGGAAAATTTCCGGGCGGTTACTTCAAGCGTGAAGGCCGTCCGACGGAAAAGGAAATCCTCACCTGCCGCCTCACGGACCGCCCGATTCGTCCGCTCTTTCCAAAGGGTTGGTATAACGAAGTTCAGGTGCAGACCGTGCTGTTGAGCGCGGATGGCGAGAATGATCCTGATATTTTGAGCATCATCGGCGCGAGCGCGGCGTTGATGGTCAGCGACATTCCGTGGGCCGGACCGCTCGGCGCGGTTCGCGTCGGACGCATCGGCGGGAAATTTGTCGCCAATCCGACCCACGCGGAAATGGCCGAGAGCGATCTGGATTTGGTTTATGTCGGCAACGACAAAGACATCGTGATGTATGAAGGCGCAGCCAAGGAAATCACCGAGGCCGACTTCAATGCCGCATTGCAATACGCGCAGGAAGTCATCCAGCCCGTCATCGCCGCCCAGAAGGAACTGGTCGCAAAGGCCGGCAAGAAGAAACGCGAAATCACGCTAAACATCGTTCCCGACGAAATTCTCGCGGAGGCAAAAAATCTCGCCGGTGACCGTTTCGTTCCCGCTCTGCTCACGCCCGGCAAGCTCGCGCGCGAAGCGGCTTGCAACGCCATCAAAAACGAAGTCGGCGCGAAGCTCGTCGAAAAATTCGGCGCGGAAAAAGTCACCGATTTCGTCATCAACGACGCATTTTATTACATCCAGAAAGAAGCCGTCCGCAAATTGATTTTGGAAAGCGGCAAGCGCCTTGACGGACGGAATTTTGAACAGGTTCGTCCGATTTCCAGCGAAGTGGGAATTCTCCCGCGCGCGCACGGCTCGGCATTGTTTTGTCGCGGCGAAACGCAGGCCGTCACGCTCGCCACGCTCGGCACGGGCGACGACACGCAGGAATTCGATTCCTACACCGGCGGCGAAACCGAGAAGAAATTCATTCTCCACTACAATTTCCCAAATTTCTCCGTCGGCGAAACGGGAAGAATTTCCGGCCCGGGCCGGCGCGAAATCGGCCACGGCGCGCTCGCCGAACGCTCGATTGAGTGCATGTTGCCCAAGGATTATCCCTACGCCGTGCGCGTCACGAGCGAGATCATGGAATCGAACGGTTCCACCTCCATGGCGTCTGTCTGCGGCGGCACGCTGGCGCTCATGGATGCGGGCGTTCCGTTGACTCGTCCGGTCGCCGGCATCAGCGTCGGCATTTGCACCGAATACAGCGTCGGGAGCATTTCCAAATATCAATTGCTCACCGACATCATCGGCTGGGAAGATCATTACTGCGACATGGATTGCAAAATTGCCGGCACGGAAAAGGGCATCACCGGCTTCCAGCTGGATTTGAAGCTGAAAGGCATACCGTTCGCGCTCATGGTTGAGACGGTTGAGAAAGCCCGCGTCGCGCGGATGCACATTTTGGCGGAAATGGCCAAGACGCTCGCCGCGCCGCGCAAGGAATTGAGCAAATACGCGCCGCGCATCGAAGTCATCCGCATCAACCCGGAAAAGATCGGCGCACTCATCGGGCCGGGCGGGAAAAACATCAAGCGCCTCGTCGAGGAATCCGGCTGCGAAATCAACATCGAGGACGACGGCACGGTCAACATCTTCTCCGTCTCGCCCGAAGGCATGAAGATTGCCGTGGACGCCATCAACGGCATGACGGCGGAGGCCGAGATCGGGAAAATCTATCGTGGCAAGGTTGTGACCGTGAAGGAATTCGGCGCGTTCGTCGAATTTCTACCGGGCAAGGACGGATTGGTTCACATCAGCGAACTGGCGAATTTCCGCGTCGCGAAGACCGAGGAAATCGTCAAGGTCGGCGACGACATCACGGTCAAGTGTCTCGGCGTGGACGAAAAGGGCCGCGTGCGCTTGTCGCGCAAGGCCGCCATGCAGGAACGCGACCAGGAAATGGCGAAGAAGGAATAAATCGCCTTTGAATTCAACAAGTGCGGATGGCGAATGCTGTCCGCGCTATTTATTTTAACAGAAACGTTACAACAAGTTTGACTCGACTCCGCCGCGAAAGTAGATTTGGGCGAATGCTGGCTGTCGAAACAAAGGTAGCGGTGCCGGACTCAAGCGGCGCGCCAAATGAAAACTTAAACTGTTCCTGGATACAAATCGTGGAACACGTTGAGCCGTTCCTACAGGCGGTCAACCGGCGTCTGACGCAGCAGGCCCACGATTTTGACCCGAAAATCGTTCCCTATGCCCAGCACGCGCTCAACAGCAACGGCAAGAATCTGCGCCCCACGCTCGTCGCGCTCGCGGCCAGTTCCATCGGCAAAATCTCCGACGCGCACGTCACGGCGGCTGTCATCATTGAAATGGTCCACCTCGCCACGCTCGTCCACGACGACGTGATGGACGAGGCGGAAATCCGTCGCGGCAAACTCACGCTCGCGGCGAACTGGGGCAATGAAATCGCCGTGCTCTTCGGCGACTGCCTTTTCGCGCAGGCGCTGAAGCTGGCCGCAAGTTTTCCGACGCCGGAAGTCTGCCGCGCCGTGGCGATGGCGACAAACACGGTCTGCACCGGCGAAATTCTGCAGACGCAGCACCGGCGGAATTTTCCCATTTCGAGGCGCGAGTATTTCCGCGTCATCGAAATGAAGACCGCCGAGCTGTTCACGCTCTCGTGCGACCTCGCGGCGTTTTTGGGTGGGACGCCGCCGGAACTGCGCGCGGCGCTGCGCGAGTTCGGCGCGGCGTTCGGCACGGCGTATCAGGTTTATGACGACTGCGTGGATTTGTTCGGTTCGGAGGCGGAAGCGGGCAAATCACTCGGCACGGATCTGGCGAAGGGGAAATTGACGTGGCCGGTTTTGCTGGCGTGGGAACGCGCGAATGCAATGGACCGCGCGCATCTGGAAAACCTGATCAAAAACTGGCAGCCGCAGAATTTTTCCGCCGTGAACGGATTGCTGGCGCGTTACGAAACATTTGAGCCGTCGCTGGAAGTCATTGGAAAACATCTTGAACTGGCACGCCGGGCGCTGCGCGTGTTGCCGGAATCGGGCGGGCGCGCGGGGCTTTTCAACCTGGCCGATTTTTTGGCGCAACAAACCGGAGCTTTGGCTGTTTGTATTGAATGACCATGATTATGGCCGAACCAGTTGAACCTACGGAGCCGGAGTCTCCCGCGCTGGAGGAGGAATCCGAGTTGGTGCGCCGCGCGCGTCGCGGCGATTTGCAGGCTTACGACGATCTCGTGAAGCGTTATCAGGAACGCATTTACGCGACGATCTACCACATGACGAGCAACCACGAGGATGCCAACGACCTCGCGCAGGAGTCGTTCATCAAGGCGTTTCAGGCGTTGAAATCCTTCAAGGGCGGCTCGACCTTTTACACCTGGCTTTACCGGATCGCGGTCAACAAGACGATCAATTTCCTGAAACAGCGGAAAAACCGGACGCACATGAGCCTGAACGACATTGACTTCAATGCCGAGCACGACCCCGATTTAATGGCACTGATTTCCGAAAACACGCCGCGCCGCGCCGCCGGCTTGACGGAGTTGCAAAAAAAATTGAACGAGGCGCTGCTCAAGCTGTCAGAACCACATAGATTGGTCATTATTTTGCACGATGTGCAGGGTCAATCCCATGACGAGATCGCGGAAATCATGGACTGCAATATCGGCACGGTGCGGTCGCGGCTGTTTTATGCGCGGCAGCAAATGCAGGCGGAACTGGCCGACTACCTGAAATGAAATGAACGAAAACGAAAACAACTTCGAGTCGCTGCGGCGTCTGCTTGCATTCAAAAGCCGCGAGACGCCGCCGCCCGGATATTTTGACAATTTTTCCACCCAGGTCGTCAACCGCATCCGTGCGGGCAGATCCCACGGGCGGACGAGAGCGAGGGAAGAATTTTTTGCCGAAGCGCCGTGGCTGCTAAAATTCCTGCAAATCTTTGAAGCCAGGCCGGTGTTTTCAAGTGCGTTTGCGGGCGCGCTTTGCCTGGTGCTGGTTTTAGGGATTGTTTTTGCGGAACAGCCCGATGGTTCCGCGCCACAGCCTTTTATGGCGCAGATGGCAGAAAGCTCCAGCCCGCTCGCGCAGGTTTCGACGACGGCACTTTCCCAGCCGTCCGATCCAATGATCCTTGCCTCGGAAAACACCAATCCCGCGACCAGCCTGCAACCCGTCGCCTCGTATTTTGGCCAGCAAAATCCTTTCTTCCAGCAGGTCGGTTTCGCCGTTCCGGGCAATTAATCGCCCACGTCCTTTTTCTCATCGTCTTCCTCAATTCTAAATTTGAGGAAGGAGATGGCGAGAAGAATTCAGTATCAAGCTTGAAACGTCGCCGCGTTTTTTATTTAATCAGAAAGTGCCAGCCAAAGTCATCGCCGTCGCCAACCAAAAGGGTGGCGTTGGAAAAACCACAACTGCCGTCAACCTTTCCGCGTGCCTTGCCGCAGACGGGAAAAAAGTCCTGCTTTTCGATCTCGACCCGCAGGCCAATGCGACCAGCGGCGTCGGTCTGGAAAAAATCGAGGACGCGAGCGCGTATCGCGTTCTGCTCGGCGAAGGCAGCCTGCTCGAAAAAATCAGGCCGACAAACTTTGAGAGGTTGGAAATCATTCCAAGCGAAGTGGATTTGTGCGCCGCCGACCTGGAAATCGCCCGGATGGAAAATCATTTGCAGCGGGTTTCACAATCGCTCAAACCGGTTTTGGACAGCGGACGATTTGACGTCGTGCTGGTTGACTGCCCTCCGTCGCTCGGCATTCTCACGTTGAACGCCTTTGCCGCCAGCGACGGTCTGCTCGTGCCGCTTCAATGCGAGTATTACGCTCTCGAAGGCATCTCGATGATGAACCGCGTGCTCGGCCAGCTCCGCGACGCGGGCGTCAATCCGCGCCTGGAAATCTTCGGCGTCGTGATGACGATGTTCGACGGCCGCACGAAACTGTCCAACGAAGTCGTCGGCGAGGTCCGCAACCTGCTTGGCGCAAAGGTTTTTGAAACCGTGATTCCGCGCAGCACCAAGCTCGCCGAAGCGCCGAGTTTCGGCAAACCGATCATTCATTACGACAAATACAGTTCCGGCTCGGCGGCGTATGAACTGCTGGCGCAGGAAGTCTTGGAGCGGTTAAAGGCGTAGAACGGGAAAAAAGCCATGAAACTTTCCAGATTTGTCCGTCACGCTGGCGATGGCAGAGGGCATTGGCCTGGCGCCGGTTTGCATCCGCTCGCCGGGGAACCTCTTCAAAATTTCGCGCAAAGTTTGACAGGTCCGCCCTGGCCGGCCATCACCCGCCACCGAACAAGTGAAAAATTTCACAAACTTTTCTTGCGACGCGGATGACAATTTAATTATTATCCGCAGCGGCACGGTTTTTGAAACTGAATCGTGTCATTTTTAATTGAAGGAATTTGGCCGCACGGCGGTCGCTTGAAATGTCAGCAATTTTTCCGAAGTGGGCAAACTGGTTGCCGCTGGCGCTTGGCGTGGGAGCCGCGCTGGCGGGCGGCGGCGTGGCGGCGGGCGTGACTTATTATTTTACGCCCAAATACACCCGCGTCGGCTATCAGCCGGTGCAACCCGTGCCGTTTTCGCACAAAATCCACGCGGGAGAACTGGGAATTGACTGCCGCTACTGCCACAACATGATGGATAAAACATGGGTCGCAAACATTCCTGCCGCGTCAACGTGCATGAACTGCCACAGCACGGTTTTGAAAGACGACCCGCGCCTCGCCATCGGCGATCAGGATCGGCGCGCAATCAGCGGCCAGGGCGCCGCAGACGATGCCAGCGCGCGCGGTGACAACCCCGTCCCCACGCCGCCGTGCTTCTTCGAAAGGCCGGTCGATGGTCAGCACCCGCGTGGAATGAATTTGATAGCACGTGTTCAGCGCGTCGGGTCCAAGTCCGAACACTTGGGCGGCCCGCCGCCGGTTCTCTGCCACGTCCGCCGGTTCGTCGCGCGAGCCGCGGCCGAGGTTGAGGCTATCGTAGATTCCCTTCGACGCGCCGCCGCGACGGGTGAAGAAGGCGTGGCGAACGCCGGGAACAGCGCCCAGCAGAGGCGAGGTCAGGACGGGCGGACCGGTCATCGTCGATCCTCGAAGCCGTGCGGGACCAAGCCCGGCGAATGGACGCAGGCCGCCTTGAAGAGGACGCCCATTTGATCAGGCGCGATCAGGCGCGCGAGCTGCCGCCCCAGGAGGGCGCTCTTATCCGGCCGGGCGCTCGCAAGAGCGGCGGCGCGGACCTCGATACCCAAGGCGCGCAGGAAGTCACCCTGGGAAACGGTCGGGGTGGTCAGCGCGCCGGCGCCCCGGGCGGCGCGCAGGAAAGCGGGGAAGTCGACGTGGGCCG
>Ga0208220_1000937_pt1 | contig 12312 bp, 14 predicted proteins | sample NGESurdeep092012_9_FD_184484 | JGI IMG/M metagenome (GOLD analysis project Ga0208220, IMG submission 184484) | Arctic peat soil microbial communities from Barrow, Alaska - NGEE Surface sample F53-1 deep-092012 (SPAdes) | ecosystem: Environmental > Terrestrial > Soil > Wetlands > Peat ... | reverse complement strand
GTTTGTGCTGCTTGGCGGGGCTGTGTTCGCGCTGCTGGCGGTGATCGTGCAGGGCACGGTGGGCACCATCAGGTGGGCGGTGCTCCGCGGCCGACGCAGACGTCTCCAGCAGTCGCCGCCGCCGCCGCCAGCCTGGTGATCTGCGGCGGCCGAAGTCAGAGACGGGCGGAGCCGCGGTTGAACCGGGCGACCAGCTCGACGAAGGCGTCGATGTCACGGTCGTCCCAGTCGGTCAGCCGTTCGGCCAGGCGATCCCGGACCGCATCGGCGGCGGCGTCCAGGTGCTGCCGCCCGGCGCCGGTGAGGGCCAGCGCATAGCCCCGGCGGCCCGGCTGCTCGCCGTCACGGCGAAGCAGCCCGGCCGTGATCAGCTGCTCGAGCTGCCTGGACAGGGTCGACTTGTCCAGGCAGAAGTGCGCCGCCAGGTCGGCCGCGCGCATGCCCGGCGCGGCGTCGACCTGGGTCAGCAGCGTGTAGGCGACCAGGGACAGGCCCGGATGGAGGTCATCGCCCACGTCCCGGGCCCGCCGGGACAGCGTGGTAAGACCCGCGTAGAGATCATCGAGGGCGGTTTCCCGAGCCATTTCTCTCCGTCTTTAGGGTTGTAAACCGCAACCCTAGCCGTTAGAGTTGCAAATAGCAACTCTAACGGGCGGCATGGGCCGCCTTGGGTGAAGGAGTTAGTCATGAACACGCTTTCGATCAACCGGGAGCAGACTGCGGGGACGTTCACTGGACCATCCGATCGGCCGACCTACGCGGTCGTCGGCCTCGACGGGTCGGACTCGTCGCTGCGCGCCCTGGACACCACCGCCCGGCTGCTGAACGACCGGCCCGGCGGCATGGAGGTCGTCTACGTCGCCCACCTGCCGGCCGTGGCCGCGGCCGCGGCCGGCCTGGTCGGCGAGGCCTCGGCCGACATGCAGCAGAGCTTCGATGACACCGCCCGCGAGCTGGCCGAGCAGGTTCGCGCCCGGCTGCAGGCCTCGCACCTGCGAGCGGCCGCGCAGCGCTGGCACTTCCAGCGCCGCGACGGCGCGATCGCCGACAACCTGATCGCGGTGGCGGACGACCTGCGGCTGCGGCACGGGCCCGACGCCGCGGTGTTCCTGGTCGTCGGCCGGTCCGAGCACGGATACCACCACGTCCTCGGCTCGGTCCCGGCCGCGCTGGAGCGGCACGTCCACTACCCGGTGATCGTCATCCCCTGACCCCGGAACGGGTGGCGGTCAGCTGCCGGGGGTGATGAGGCCGGATTCGTAGGCCAGCACCACCGCCTGGACCCGGTCGCGGAGGCCGAGCTTGGCCAGGATGCGGCCGACGTGAACCTTGACCGTCCCCTCGGACAGGTAGAGGTCGGCGGCGATCTCCCGGTTCGACCGGCCGGCCGCAAGCTGGGCGAACACGGTCTGCTCGCGGTCGGTCAGCTTGTCCAGGATCTCGTCGCGGCTGCGCTGCTGGCCCGGATCGGGGAGCAGGGCGGTGAACTGGCGGATCAGCCGCCGGGTGGCGGCCGGGGCGAGGACCGCGTCGCCGCTGGCGACGCTGCGGATGGCGGTGATCAGGTCGGCCGGCGGCGCGTCTTTGAGCAGGAAACCGCTGGCGCCCGCCTTCAGCCCGGCGAAGACGTACTCGTCGAGGTCGAAGGTGGTGAGGATGATGACCTTGCTGTCCGGGCCCGCGCCGGTGATGGCGGCGGTGGCGGCGATGCCGTCCATGCCCGGCATCCGGACGTCCATCAGCACCACGTCGGGGTGCAGGGCCGACGCCATCGCGACGCCCGCCGCCCCGTCGGCCGCCTCGCCTGCGACCTCGATATCCGGCTCGGTCTCCAGGATCAGCCGGAAGCCCATCCGCAGCAGCGCCTGGTCATCGACCAGCAGCACGCGGATCACGAGGCATCGCCTGCGTCGAGCAGCAGCCGCGCGGAGACCTTCCAGCCGCCCGTTTGACGCGGGCCGGCCTGCACGTCTCCCCCGTAGACGCGGGCTCGCTCCCGCATGCCGATCAGGCCGCCGCCGGCGCTGACGGGCGCCGATGCGGATGCCGCGGTTGATGCGGACGCCGCCGTTGACCGGGACGCCGCCGTTGACCGGGACGCCGCTGCTGACGTGGGTGCCGCGGTTGACGCTGATGCCGAGGTTGACGCGGATGCCGCCGCCGATGCGGTCGCCGTCGGGGGCGCGGGCGGGGCGCCTGCGCCGTCGTCGTCGATGTCGACCAGCAGCTCGCCCGGCTGGAAGCGCAGCCGGACGGCGGCCCGGGCCCCGGCCCCGCCGTGCTTGAGGGTGTTGGTGAGCGCCTCCTGCACCAGCCGGTAGACCGTGAGCTGGACGCCGGCGGGCACGTCGGGCGCCTCGCCGCTGACCTCGAGGGTGATGTCGAGCCCGGCCGAGCGGACCTGCTCGATGAGCGCGTCGAGCTGGGCCAGACCGGGCACCGGCTGCCGCGCCTCGGCTGCCTCGTCGCCCGCGCTCCGGCTGCCGTCGCCGGCCGGGGGTTCGCGCAGGACGCCGAGCAGGCGGCGGGTGTCGGCCAGGGCCGTCCGGCCGGTGGCCGACACCCGGCGCATGACGTCGGTGGCCCGCTCGGAGCGCTCAGGCGAGGAATCCGACACCGCAATGGCCGCGTCGCTCAAGGTGACCATGACCGTGAGGTGGTGGGCGACGATGTCGTGCATCTCGCGGGCGATCCTGGCCCGCTCGGCCGCCGCCGCCAGCGCGCCCTGCTGGTCTCGCTCGCGCTCGAGCCGGGCCGCCCGGTCGCGCAGCTCGGCCAGGTAGGCGAGCCGGGTGGCGGAGTACAGGCCGAGCCCGACGGCGGCCCCGACCAGCCCGGACAGGAAGATCGCCGGATACCACCACGAGCTCCCCGCGAGCCAGATCGTGCAGGCGACGATGAACAGCTCGAGCAGGGCCGCGCAGGCCAGCGCCTCGCGCCGCGGCCGCATGGCGGTCACGGTGTAGAGGGCGATGAGCAGGGCCAGGCCGTTGGCGGTGTGCTGATCGATCGCGACCGCGAGGCTGACGGCGAGCACGCAGCCGAGCACCGGGACCGGCCAGACCCGGCGGACCAGCAGCGGCGCGGCCGACAGGAACAGCGCCAGCGCAAGCCCCCACGGGTGTGCGGTCGCAGGGGCGGTGCCGTTGGCGTTGTGGTACGCCTCCGGCAGCCCCGATAGCGCCGCGATGAAGGCGACGAACGCGTCGAGCACCCAGCGCCCCGCGGTGCGGTTGGCTGGGTGCCCGGCGGCCCCGATCGGTCTCATCCTCGGTATTCTCCCCCGCGCTCCCCGGGTCAGGCGTCGACGCGTCGCAGTCGCACGGCCGCGGCGGCGATGAGGACGGCGGCGTACCCGCACAGCAGCGCGAACCCGGTCCAGGGCGACAGCGCGTCGGTGATGCCGCGCGCCCCGCCCCAGACCGCCTCGCCCGCGTACGACGGCAGGTACTGGGTCAGGTGGTCGCTGATCGAGGCGGGCAGCAGGCCGGTGAGCGGCGGGATCACGAAGAAGACCCCGGCGAAGGTGGCGATGCCGGCCGCGGTGTTGCGGAACAGCGCGCCGAGGGCGACGCCCATCATGCCCGCCACGGTCACGTACAGGGCGGCGCCGATGACCGACCGCAGGGCGCCCGGAGCGGCGATCGACACCCCGAGCTGATGGCCGTTCAGCAGCGCCTGGCCGAGGAAGAAGGAGATGAAGCTGGCGACGAGCGAGACCGAGAAGATCACGCCCGCGAAGACGGCCAGCTTCCCCCACAGCACCGGCAGGCGGCGGGGCACGGCGGTGAGCGAGGAGCGGATCATCCCGGTGCTGTACTCGCCGCTGATCATCAGCACCCCCAGCACCCCGAAGGCCACCACCGCGAACATCATGCCGCCGAGGCTGACGCTGACCGGGTTGAAGCTGGCCCGGTCGGCCGGGCCGAACGTGTGGTACTGGCTGGCGGTCACGGCCGAGAACAGCGCGCTGATGCCGATCATCAGCACCACCGCCACCAGCAGGGTCCACATGGTGGAGCGCAGGGTGCGGAACTTGGTGAACTCGGAGACCAGCACCCGGGCCTGGGTCACCTTCAGCGCCGGGGCGGCCTGGCGCGCGGACGCGGGCGGGGAGGTGAGGACGGCGCTCATCGGGCCACCGCCGTCTCGGCGCCGTCGCGGGCGTCGTGCGAGCCGCGGGCGTCGTGCGAGCGGAAGTCGACCGAGTCGTCGGTCAGCTGCATGAAGGCCTCCTCGAGCGAGGCCCGCTGGGTGGTCAGCTCGAAGACGGGCAGCCGGGCCTGCCAGGCGGCCCGGCCGATCTGCTCGGCGGTCAGCCCCCGGACCTGCAGCACGTCGGATGCGTCGCTGGTCACGGTGACGTCGGGGCCGAGCAGGAGGCGACGCAGCTCCGCCACCTCCGGCGTGCGCACGGTCACGCTCATGCCGCCCGCCCGGGACACGAACTCCTCGACCGTGGTGTCGGCGATCAGCCGCCCCCGGCCGATCACCACCAGCCGGGTCGCGGTCAGCGCCATCTCGCTCATCAGGTGCGAGGAGACGAACACGGTGTGGCCGTCGGCCGCCAGGGCCTTGAGCAGGTTCCGCACCCAGAGCACCCCCTCCGGGTCCAGGCCGTTGACCGGCTCGTCCAGGATCACCACCCGGGGGTCGCCGAGCAGGGCCGAGGCGATGCCGAGCCGCTGGCCCATCCCGAGGGAGAACCCGCCGACCCGCTTGGCGGCCACGTCGGCCAGGCCGACCATCTCGATCAGCTCGGCGACCCGGCGACGGGGCACGCCGTTGGTCTGCGCCAGCGCCAGCAGGTGGTTGCGGGCCGACCGCCCGGTGTGCACCGCCTTGGCCTCGAGCAGGATGCCCAGCTCGGCCATCGGCGCCGCCGCCGCCCGGTAGTCCTTGCCGTTGACCAGGACCCGGCCGGTGGTGGGCTCGTCCAGGGCGGCGATCATCCGCATCGTGGTGGACTTGCCGGCGCCGTTCGGGCCGAGGAAACCGGTCACCGTTCCGGCCGGCACGGAGAAGCTCAGGCGGTCGACCGCCAGCTTGTCCCCGTACCGCTTGCTGAGGTTCTCAACTTCGATCATCGCTGCGTCCTCCGTGTGCTCATGCCGTTAGTCCCGGCACCAACCACGCTAGGAGGCAACGGCCCGGCCGCGAGTCGGCCGAGCGGCCACAGCTTCGACGCCCGGGTATGCCGTAAGACGTAGTCCGGCCGGGTCAGGCGCCGGGCGGCCCCGGACTGCGGGCGAGGAATTCATGCACGGCGGCCGCGAACGAGGCGGGGTCGTCCACCCAGGGGAAGTGCCCGGCTCGCGGCAGCACCGCCAGGTCGCAGTGGCAGAAGAGGGCGGCCACCGCCCGGACGGCGGTGCACGTCGGCCAGATGTCGTACTCCCCCGCCACCAGCTGCACCGGCACTGCCAGCGCGGCCAGCCGCCCGGGAAGCGCGGGGTCGGGGGCGAAGCCCGCGTAGAACCCCTCGGTGGCGGGCTGGGCGAACTGAGCGGGCTCGGCCGCCGCCTGGGCCTGGGCGGCGGCGTTCCAGCGCCCGTACAGCAGCGGCGCCGACTCCGAGCGGTAGCGCCGCAGTTCCCGCGGCGACGCGGCCTCGGCGTGCAAGGCGGCGACGGCGCCGGCGTACCAGGGCTCGTGCGCCCGCCGGGCCAGCACCTCGTCGACGCCGAGGTCGGAGGGCAGCCCGGTGACGCGAAGGGACGGATTGACCAGCACCAGGCGGTCCAACCGGCCCGGGTGGTCGGCCGCGTACAGCAGGCAGGTCCCGCCGCTGGCCGAGTGCCCGAGCAGGTCCATCCGCTCCAGGCCGAGGTGGGCGCGCAGCGCCTCGACATCCCGGACCAGCCGGTCGACCCGGTACGTCGCGGGATCGCGCGGCGCCTGCGACGATCCGGTGCCACGGTTGTCGAGCAGGATCAACGTCCGGCGACCGCTAAGACCGCCGAGATCCCCGAGATACTCGGCCGCCTGGCCCGGGCCGCCGGGGACGCACACCAGGGGCGGCCCGGAGCCGACCGTCCAGTAGGACAGTTCCGTGCCGTCCCACGAGCGAAAGCGCCTCATGCGACTCAGTCTGCATGGCCGGCTGTGCTGCCTGCCGGGGGGCAGGATCAGTGGACGGATATGAGGCGCCTCGGTCCGTTCGGAGGAAAAAAGATTTTTTATCCCGAACGGACCGGGGCGTCTCTTCTTCGCGGGGCTTTACGCGTAGGTCCTGACGACGGCAAGGGCGGCCGGGCCGCGCGGGCCGGTGGCCTGCAGGCCGGAGTCGGCCGGGTCGAGGCGCTGGGCGGCTACCCGGCAGAAGTCGCCGGCTGGCCCGGTGATCTCGGAGTCGGCGTCGTCCGGGCCGAACGTCCACGTGGTCACCTGGTCCGGCGCCGTCAGCGAGCAGCGCACCGGCGCTGGCGTCTGGCCGGCTTTTGAGAGCGCGTACGGCAGCGTCCGGTGCGCCAGCCAGGCGATATGCCGCAGCCGGTCGGTGTCGGGGAAGTCGAGGCCGAGCGGCTCGGTGATGTCGAGGCCGTGCGCCCAGTACTCCGCCAGCCGCGTCGTGGCGAGCGTGCCCGGCTTCATCGGCCCGGCCACCCACAGCAGCGGCCGGTCCTGGTCGGCCTCCCGGAGCGCTTCCACGGCGGTGTCGCGCGCCTCTCGCCATCGCGCGAAGACCAGGTCGGGCGCGGCCCGTTCGGCGTCCACCATCCGGGCCGCCCAGCCGTCGACCGTGCCCGCCGCGGCGACGTCCGCACGGTGGTCGGCGCCGTCCGCGCTGGCGGCGACGGCCTCGTCGGACTGGGCCAGGTGGAGCACGACGTCGGCGACCGACCAGCCGCCGGCGCCGGACTCGGCCTGCCATTGCGCCTGGGTCAGCAGGCCGAGGATGCCCTGCAGGCGCAGTGCCTCGGCGACGAAATCGTCGATGACCGTCACGGCGGTCCTCCTCACGGCGTGGATGTCACAGCCCTGCCAACATATTCGCAGCCGCCGCGTTACTGGCTGGTGATCTGCTCGCGCAGGATGTCGGCGTGGCCGCAGTGCTGGGCCAGCTCGCGCAGCAGGTGGAGGTAGACCCAGCGCAGCGGGAGCGGGCCGCGCCGGTTGCCGCGCAGCAGGTCGTCCAGGTCCAGGGACTCGGTCGCGCGGCGGGACGCCTCGCAGGCCTCGCGGTGCGCCTGCTGGACGGTGGCGATGGTGTCGTCGCCGGTCAGCGTGAACGACTCGTCCGGGGTTGCCTGGAGGCCGATCTCCGACCGCGGGCGGCCGGTGATGCCCTCGTCGAACCAGACCTTCTCGACGAACGTCGCGTGCTTGACCAGGCCGAGCAGGGTGGTCCTGGACGGCACCAGGGAGCGGCGCGCCTGCTCTTCTGTCAGCCCGTCCAGGCTTTGGTTGAGCTCGCTGCGGTGCTCGTCGAGGAAGACCTCGAACTGGGCGCGGAGGGGCTGGTCGAGGACGTCCTCGGTGGACGTGTCGGGGAGAAGAGGCATAGGCGGAGCATTCCAGATCCGCCGTCCGGGCGGCGAACTGGGGTGACGCTGGTAGGCGCCGGGGCCTGTCGGCTACGCCATCGACCCGGTCGTGGTCCTGTCGGCTACGCCATCGACATCGCCTATTGGGGTCGCTGGCGTCGGCGACAGGAGGGGGGACCTGTCACCTACCCCATCGACAGGTCGGAAGGGCCCTGTCGATGGGGTAGGTGACAGGGTGGGACCCGGTTAGTCGCGGGCGGCGGCGCAGGAGGGGCGGTGTTTTCTGGCTCGGAGCTCGGTGGCGGTGGGGGGGTCGGCGCCGTGGCGCTCGCAGGTCATGGCGGCGGCGAGGATCGCGGCGTCAAGGACCTCGGCGAGGTCGCGGGCGGTGAGGGCGCGGGGGGTCTTGCCCTCGTCGCCGAGGCGGTGCATCGCGCCGAGGAGGGCGGCCGTGAAGGCGTCGCCGATGTCGGTCTGCGGGCCGAACAGCCCGGTGACCATGAGCTCGCGGGCCTCGGTGCCCTCGGTCTCGCCCCAGACGTTGGCGAGCTGGGTGTCGAACGACGACGCCAGGTTCATCAGCGTGGTCGGGCCGGTGGTGGCCTCGGCGTTCGGGCCGGAGAAGGTGTTCACGCCCTGGGCGTCGGTCCAGCAGGGCGGCATAATGCTCGGCGTCGTCCCGGTCGGGGCGGCCGTCGGGCCGACGTTGTTGCAGGTGGTGTTGGTGCCGCCGTGGAACAGGATGCTCGCGTTGGCGAGCTCGGCCTCGGTCGGGGTGCTGCTCGGCTCCAGCTGCGCGATCAGGTTGAGCACGGCCGGCGTGTAGGGGGCGTCGGCCGCGACGGTCGGGGAGCTGGCGGTCGACGGGAGCTGGACGGGAAGCGTGTAGGGGACGTCTGAGGGCGTCGTGGGCTGCACCCGGTCGGCCGGCTTGGTCGCGGTCTGCTTGACCTGCGCGCTGGCCATGGCGGTGCTGGGTGACACGGTGCTGGGTGACGCGGTGCTGGCGCCTGCTGGGGCGGCCATGGCCAGGAACGAGACCGTCGCCAAGGCGGCGACGGCCGCGACGGTCAGCCTGGCGGGGAAGTCCGGGACTTTTCTCCTTGCCCGGTGAGGATTGCGTCTGCTGTGCAAGGACCCTCCTCTTTCTACGGTCGAACTATCAGGACCGTAGATTCGCGGAAGTTAACGAACCATAAATATTCCGGCCATCCCCGTTAACGTTCCATGAACGCGAGCGCCCCGTCGGAGCGCCGCAGGGGTGGTTACGGGTTGCGCGATAGCAGTACGAGCAGCGCGGTGGTGATCATTGCCCGGCCGCGCGCGGCGCTGACCGTGGTCGGCTACCTGGGGTCGCGCAGGCTGTTCGACCGGCACGCCGAACTCTGACCGGTGGGGGCATAGTGAGTAGCAGGCCCTCATGGCCGGGGGGCTGCTACTGAGAAGGAAGCAAGTCGATGTCCATCGCAGGAGAGCTCGTCACCGAGCGGTTCGCGTACGACGGTGGCCGGCCGGTCACGGTGTACGTTCCGCCGGCTCCGCCCGTGGCGGTCGTGTTCGCCGGAGACGGCCAGCTGATATCCCAGTGGGGAGGAGCCCTCGAGGCGTCCGCCCTGCCGCCCACGATGATCGTCGGCGCGCATCGGGTGGCCGATGAGACGCTGCGGCTGCCTGAGTACTCACCGGGATTCGACCCGGAGCGGTTCGCGGCCCATGAGACGTTCTTCGTCGAGGAGGTCCGCGGGTGGGTGCAGTCGCGTTTCGGGGTCGCGCTGCCGGTCGAGCGCACTGCGGTGCTCGGCGTCTCGGCCAGTGGCGAGCTGGCGCTCGCCCTCGGGCTTCGGCATCCTGAGGTCTACGGCGCGGTCTTCTGCGCCTCACCGGGGGCCGGCTACCGGCCTCCTGACGTGATGCCGAGCTCGCTTCCGCGCGTCTACCTCGTCGCCGGCACGCGGGAGCGGTTCTTCCACGAGAACGCGACCCGGTGGGCGCAGGCGCTGCGCGATGCGGGCGCGGACGTCGCGATGACCGAGCGGGACGGATCGCACGGCGGCGCGTTCTGGCGAGAGGAGTTCCCGCTGATGGTGGCGTGGGCATTTGCCCGGTGAACGCTGGTTTGACGATCCGTTCGCGTCAGCACACGGCGGTGGCTGCCCGCACTTCGCCGAGCGCCCGACGCGCGAGTTCGCCGAAGTCGTCGCCGTCGGTGGTGCCGGCCCAGCGGTTGTAGGCGATTTTCATCGCCAGCGCGCCCAGGTCGGCGGCCACGGACGCGGCCAGGTCGCTGACGCCGCGCCGGGTGAGCGCCTCGGTCATCGACGCGGTGAGGCCGAGGCCCTTGAGCGCCTCGCGCTCCTGCAGTTCCGGGTTGGCGGCGATCACCGCCCGCCTGCGGGGGGTGAACGCGCGGCGCTCGGGGGTGAAGACCCGGCTCCCGATCGCGTCGAGGGCGTGGGCCACCGCCTCGAGCGGGGTCGCCTCGGCCGGGGCGGCGGCGATCGCCTCGGCCAGCAGCCCGTTCATCGAGCCGTTGCCGAAGAGCACCTCCCGCTTGTCCTGGAAGTGCCGGAAGAAGGTGCTCTTGGTCAGCCCGGCCCGCTGCGCGATGTCGATCACGGTCGTGTTCTCGTAGCCCCGCTCGGCGAACAGCTCGAGGGCGGCCACGGCGAGCCGCTCTGACGCGTTCGGTTCCCAGCGGACCATGGGGACAGCCTACGGCACTTAGTCCCGTCACTGGGGATATAGTGATGGGACCAAGTCCCGTTACCGTGTCCGCTGGAGGCGCCGTCATGAGCAGAGCTGTCATCTACGAGACGTTCGGGGGCCCCGAGGTCCTGCAGCTGCGGGAGGTGCCCGAGCCGCACGCCGGGCCGGGCGAAGTCCGTGTCCGGGTAGCGGCGGCCGGGCTGAATCCGATGGACTGGGGCCTCGCCTCGCGGCCGGAGAGGGCGGCGCAGTTCGGCCTGACCCTGCCGTCCGGCTTCGGGTACGACTTCGCGGGCGTGGTCGACGAGGCCGGCCCGGGTGCGGGCGGCTTTGCCGTCGGCGACCGGGTCTACGGCGGCGCGCTGGCGAGGGCCGTCGCCGACTTCGTGGTCCTCAAGGCGTCGGCCGAGGGGGCTGAGGGGCTCTTTCACACGCCGGACGGCGTGAGCGACGTGGTGGCGAGCACGCTGCCGGTGGCCGGCGCGACCGCTGCCGCCGCGCTCGCTGCGGTCGGCCTGCGGTCCGGCGACACCGTCCTGATCGGCGGCGCGGCCGGCGGCGTGGGCGTGTTCGCGGTGCAGCTGGCCGCGCTGGCCGGCGCGACCGTGATCGGCACCGCCTCGGAGGGCACGTTCGGGTTCCTGCGAGAGCTTGGGGCCGAGCCGGTGGCGTACGGTGCCGGGCTGGCGGACCGGGTCCGGGCGCTGGTTCCCGGCGAGGTGACGGCGGCGACGGACCTGTTCGGCACCGAGACGGCCGAGGCCGCGCTGGCGCTCGGCGTGCCGCCGGAGCGGGTCTGCACGGTCGCCGCGGGTCCGAACCCGCCTGGCGGCGTCCGCGCCACCGGCGGCATCGACGCGGAACCGGATGCCCTCGACCGGATCGCCGCCGCGATCGCGGCCGGGCGGATCACCGCGCCGATCGCCGCGGTCTTCCCGGTCGAGCAGCTCCGCGACGCGGTCACGGTCCAGGCCGGACGGCACGTCCACGGCAAGATCGTGGTCACGATGTAGCCGCGCTGAGCGGTCGGTTTACGGCGCCGTCGGTCCGACCGAGGCAGGATCGTGGTCACGCTGCAACCGCGCAACGCGGTCGGTGTAAGGGGCCGTCGGTCTGATCGACGATCGCCGACGCCGTGATCCCGGCCGGCCGGTCTGGAGCCGGGGGCCGGGATCAGGGCGGGCTTGCGGTCGACGCCGGGGCAGAGACATCCTGGCGCTGCGGGCGGAGCAACGGTCCGTTCGAGATAACTGAGGTTGAATTTTTCAGGACAGTGCCACCGCGGCCAGGAACAGGCTCAGGTCGACCGCGATGTGCATCCCGATCGTGGCGCCGACGGTCCCGGTGCGGTGCCGCACCCAGCCGGCCGCCAGGCCGAAGCTCAGCACGAGCGGGATCAGGACCGGGTAATAGGCGTGCTCCAGGGCGAACAGCACGCTGGTGACGGCGATCACGGTCGGGACCGGCAGCCGCCTGCGCAGCCAGCCGTAGAGCGCGCCGCGGAAGAGCAGTTCCTCGCCGAGGCCGGTGAGCGCCGCGACCCGGATCACGATCAGCGCCCACACCAGCGGCGTCGCCGCGGCCATCCGGGACTCGTCGCTGCCGGCCCGCACGATCGCCTCCAGGGTGGCGACCGGGCCGCCGCTGAGCGGGCTGAACGCCATCGAGACGGCGAGGCCCGCGGCGCAGGCGGCGACGGCCACCGCGAGGGCCGATCCGACCTGGCGCGGTGCGGGGCGGCGCAGCGCCAGCAGCCGGCTGGCCCCCGCTCGCCCGCCCGCGCCGACGACGAGGCCGACCGTGAGCGCGAGGTAGACCTCGGCCACGATCAGGACCGTGAGGCCCTCGGTGTGCGCCCACTGCGGGGCGAGCGCGCGGGCGATCGGGACCGTGATTCCCGCTGCTACCGCGGCCAGCCCGGCGGCGGCGGCGAGGCCGGCCGTGAGCTGACGGCCGCTGATCCGCGCGACGCTTGCTGGCGGCTGCGGGCTGTCCGGGGGGTGGCCGGCCTGCGGCCCGGTGCTGGTCGTGCTCAGGTCGGTGGCCATCGTCATCACGTTTCTTGGGGTACCGAAGTTGATATACGCTCGATAATAGTTCTCTCGTGTATATGATTGTC
>Ga0208220_1000935_pt1 | contig 12315 bp, 9 predicted proteins | sample NGESurdeep092012_9_FD_184484 | JGI IMG/M metagenome (GOLD analysis project Ga0208220, IMG submission 184484) | Arctic peat soil microbial communities from Barrow, Alaska - NGEE Surface sample F53-1 deep-092012 (SPAdes) | ecosystem: Environmental > Terrestrial > Soil > Wetlands > Peat ... | reverse complement strand
CGGATCCATGGCTGTCCTGGCCGAGTTGCCGGCCAAGCGGCGGCACCGCGACTGGTCCGCCACCGTAACCGCCCCGCTCCTGTTCACCTCGGTGACGTCAGCGGTGACCGCCCTGGGCACGGTGATCGTCTTGTCGCGGACCGGGCACTCGGCGTTTCTCTACCGAAACGGATGGTGGGTGGCGGCCTTCGTCGTCGGGGTGGTGGCCACGACCGATTCCCAGCTGCTGGAGAACATCTGGGTGGCCGAACGGCAGGCGGCCTGGTTTCTCGGCGCGAGCACCGTCTTCGCGGTGGTCAAGCTGGCGGTCGTCGCCGTGCCTGCCTTCGCGGTTTTCGGTGCTACCGGCATTCTCTCCGCATGGTCAGCCGTGCTGGCGGTCACCGTCGTCGGCTGCCTGCTGGTGCTGGCGGTCAAGTTCGGCTACAAACCGCGGCTCACCGGATTCCGCGAGCAGATCTGGTCGATGCGGCAGACCCTCACCGGCAACTACGTGATCAGCGTGGGCGATCAGCTGACGCTCTACGCGATTCCGGTCCTGGTCGCGCTGAAAGTCTCTCCGGAGTCAACGGGCTGGTTTTACGCCGCATGGAAGATTGGCGGCTTCTACGTGATATTCGCCTCGGCCGTCGGGACATCCACCTTTGCCGAGGCCAGCCACCAACCCCGCCGCGCCCTGCCGGTGGCCCTGTCCGGCCTGAAGATGGTCATCCCACTGGTGACCCTTGGGGCCGCCGTCACCATTTTCGCCGGACACCTGGTCCTGAGCGTGTTCGGCGCGCAATACGCGGTCCACGCCTACACGCTGCTCGTGCTCTTGTCGCTGTCCGCTTTCCCCGACGCGATCGTCACCATCTACCGCAGTGTCCTGCGGGTACACAAGCGCTACCGGACGGCGGCGGCCATCTGCTGGGCCATTTCCCTATCCAGGCTCGCCCTTACCTTGCTGGCCCTCACCCGGTGGGGCATCGTCGGCGCGGGCTGGGCGTGGCTTGCCACCCAGGCCGGCGGGGCGATCTGGTGCGCGCTTGATCTGGCTTTCCACCGAAACACCGCTTTCTTGGCTGACCCCACACAAGTCCCCCTGGAGGAATCATCATGAGATGCCTCGTGACCGGCGGCTGCGGTTTCGTCGGCTCTGCCCTGGTACGTCGGCTATTGGCGCAGGAGTGCGAGGTCGTCGTGGTGGACGACCTGTCCCTGGGCTCGCCGGAGAATCTTGGACCGAGCCAGCACCAGGTCACCCTGGTCCAGGAGGACGTATCGAACGATCTGGCCGCGATCTTCGCGTCCTTTCAGCCGCAGGCCGTTTTCCACTTGGCCGCGCTGCACTTCATTCCCGACTGTGACGCCGACCCGGCGCGCTGCCTGCGGGTCAACGTGGACGGCACCCGGGCGGTCCTGGAAGCCACGGCGGCCCTGCGCCATCGGGTGCCGGTGGTGCTTGCCTCCTCGGCCGCGGTCTACGCGCCCGCCGACTGGGCTCATCAGGAGGAGGACTCCCTGCGGCCGGTCGATGTCTACGGGTACTCCAAGCTCTGGGCCGAGGATCTGGCCGCCAGCTTCGCGGCCCGCACGGGGATACCGGTGGGAATCGCACGGCTCTTCAACGTCTTCGGCCCGGGTGAGACCAATTCTCATTTCATCCCCAGCCTCATCTGCCAGCTCCAGGCGGGGGACACCGTCCGGCTCGGGAACCTGAAGTCCAGAAGGGATTACGTCTTCGTGGACGACGTCGCCGACGCACTGCTGCGCCTGGCGACGCACTGCGCCGACGGGCAATCGGCGACGCTGAACATCGGCAGCGGTAAGGCCTATGCCGGGGATGAGGTCGTGCGAGCGCTGGCCGGATTCACGTCGACCCCGGTCGGCTCGGCGCCGACCATCGACCCGGATCGGATCCGGCGGGTAGACCGGCCGGTGCTGCTGGCTAATACTGCCCTGGCCCAGAAGCTGCTCGGCTGGGCGCCGCGGACCTCCCTGCTTGACGGCCTGCAGGCCGCCTGGGAGCAGCCGGTGGGCGCGGGGGTGAAGCTCGCGTGAGAATCGCCATGGTTTACAAGCACTACGCGCCGTCCGCGGGAGGCGTCGAGTCGCACATCGAGGAGATTGCCAAGAGGCTGGCTGAACGCGGGGAAACGGTCGAGGTTCTCACTCATCTCGACGACCCCGGGCTGCCCGATATCAATGTCCGCGACGGTGTTCTGATCCGGCGGTACCGGGTTCCGGTGGCCAGCCTGCATTTCGGGCTGTCCCCGGCGCTGTGGGCAGAACTGATGCGGCAACGGCACCGCTATGACGTGGTGCACGTGCACGGTTACCATTCCTCCGCTCCGCTGGCCGGGGCTCTGGCGGGTGCCTCGCCGCTGGTCTTCACGCCGCACTACCACGGCACCGGTCACTCACCGCTGCGCAAGGCCATCCATATCCCGTACCGGGCGGTAGGGGCGGCGATCGTGGCCTGTTCGAGGCGTGTCATCTGCGTGTCACAGGCCGAGGCTGACCTTTTCCTGCGTCATTTCCCCTCGGCCAGATCACGGGTCGCGGTCATTCCGAACGGTGTCGACCTGGCCCGGATCACCACGGCGGAACCCTTCCCGGACGCGGGCTCGGTGGTCATCACCGGCGGCCGCCTGCAGTCCTACAAGCAGGTGGACCGCATCATCGAGGCGATGGCGCTGACGTCGCCAGATTTCCGCCTGGTCGTCACGGGAGACGGCCCCGAGCGGGCCGGGCTTGAGGCGCTGGCCGACGCGCGCGGGCTGCGAGCCAAGGTCTTGTTCCTCGGCCGGGTCGACCCGGATCTGCTGTACCGGTGGTATGCCAGCGCCGGGGTCTTCTGCTCCATGTCGTCCAACGAGGCGATGCCGGTCACCATCTTGGAGCTGCTGGCCGCGGGAGCGCGGGTGGTCGCCTCGGACATTCCCGCCCACCGTGACATCCGCGACCGCACCGCCGGGGCCATCACCCTGGTGCCCCTGGACGCCAGCCCGGCGGTCCTGGCCACCGCCTTGCGCTCGGCCTTCCAGCAGCCGGCCGCGCCCGGCCAGCACATTCCGACCTGGGATGAAGTGACGACGCAGACCCTGGAGGTCTACCGCGGCCTGAGGCGTTCGGCGGTGGCGGCGTGAGCGGCGGCGTGACGGCAGCGCCGGCGGACCGGCCGGTGCGGGTGCTCTACTGGTTCACCCAGCCCACGCCGTATGTGGTGTCGCGCTTCAACGCCGCCGTCCAACGGCCGGAGCTTGACTTCCACGCCGTCTTCTCGCAGGAGCGCCAGCCGGACCGGTCCTGGGACGTGGACGAATCGGCCTGGAAATTTCCCGCTCGCTACCTGGGGCGGATCAAGGTGCCGCTGAAGGAACTGCGCCGCCTTCGCCCCGACGTGTTCCTGCTGGAGTACGACCGCTGGAACCTGGCCCTCGGCGCGATCATCGGCTTCGCCACCGCCCAGCGCGTGGCGTTCCGGGTGCTGCCCAACTTCGACGCCTGGTCCGAGCGCACCTGGTGGCGCGAGATCGGCAAGAAGGTGCTGTTCAAGGCGATCGACGGGGCCAAGGTTCCGGGCCCGGACGGGGCCGCGCTGGCCGGCCGGTACGGTGTGCCGGCCAGTCGCATCGCCGTGGTGACCCAGTCGATCGACGTTGCCCACTACGGCCAGAGCCGCGATATGCCAGTCGGGGAGCGCCAGCGCCGCCGCGAGGAACTCGGTCTCAGCGGATGCGTTTTCCTCTACGTCGGCCGCATCTGGGGGGGCAAGGGACTCGACGAGCTATTCGACGCCTACCGGCAGGTCCGCGCGGTGCGGTCCGATGTCAGCTTGCTGGTGGTCGGGGACGGCGTGGATTACGGGCGCTACGCGGGCAGCGAGTCAGCCACGCCCGGCGTCCGGTTCGCCGGGTTCATCCAGCCTGCCGATCTGCCCGAGTGGTACGCCGTCGGCGACGTCCTTGTCTTCCCGACCCACGGGGATCCCAATGGGCTGGTGGTGGAGGAAGCTCTGGCCGCCGGTCTTCCCGTCATCGTCTCTGACGCCGCCGGTGACGTAAAAGCCCGCGTTCCCGACTCCGTCGGCCGCGTTGTCCCGGTCGGCAGCGCGAGCGGGTTCGCCCTGGCCATGCAGGAGCTGGCGGACCCGTCGGTCCGGGACGCGATGGCCTCAAGGGCACCGGCCTGGGTGGCGGCCAAGAACGACGAGCGCTACGCCGCGGATCTGGCTGCCTTCGTGCAAACCCTGGCGGGGCTGCCTCGGCGCCGCACCCGCAACCGGGCCATCTGCGGGGCGATCGGCCGGTTGCTCGCCTGGCGGGGGCGATAGCGCGAAATGACGCAGTATGCGGCGGCGGCGGAGTCGGTCCATTCGCCGGTGGTGACCGAGGTGACCGGGGCGGTAAGCGGGCGGCGGGCGGTCCATGCGACCGGGCTAGCGCTTGGATCGGCTTTCATGGCCGACGGCGTCGGTGTTGTCCTGCTGGCGCTGGCGGACGAGCGCTCGCGGTCGGGGGTATCGGGCGGATACCTGCTGTTCTGGGCCGGGCTTGCCGCTATCTTCCTGCCCAGCGCTTGGGTGCTCCTGCTGCCGCAGCGGAGCAGGGAGGTAAGGCTCGCCGTCGCCCTGGGTTTCGGGCTCGCGCTGTACCTGGCGAAGGTCGTCTACGAGCCGACGATGTTCACCTTTCACGATGAGTTCGCCCACTACAGGAACGCCGCCAACCTGCTGGCGTCCGGGCAGCTTTTCGGCTATAACCCGCTGATCCGCGCCACCGGCTACTACCCGGGACTCGCCGTCGCGACGGATGCGCTGGTGCGTCTTACCGGCTGGTCCATCTACACCTGCGGTCTCATCCTCATCGGATGCGCGCGGCTGACGCTGGTCGCCGCGCTGTTCCTGCTCATCGACGAGCTGGTCGGATCGCCGCGCGCGGGCGGCATCGCCGTCTTGGTGTACGCGGCTAACCCGAACTTTCTCTACTGGGATGCCCAGTACGCGTATGAGTCGATCGCCCTCCCGCTGGCCGTCCTGGCTGTCTACTTCCTCGCGCGGCGAAGGGGGCAGCACCCCGCCGGCCTGGCGATCGCGTCGGCGTCCGCGGCCGCGCTCGCGGTGGTACCCACCCACCACATAACGGCGCTGGCGCTGGCGGCCGTGTTCGCAGCATGGGCGGCCGCTGGAGCCTTGAGCAGACGCCGCGCTCGGGCCATGACGACCTACGTGCCGGTCTTTCCAGCGGCTGTGATCGCCAGCACGACCACCGTGTGGCTGGCGGCGGTGGCGCCGATCACCGTGAGCTATCTCGGCCCCGTGCTGTCGCGCGCCGTTGGGCAAGGCATCCAGCTCATCGTGGATCATCACACGTCGCGGACGCTGTTCGCCAATACCGGGCAGGCGGCCGCGGCGCCCGCCTGGGAAGAGGCCGCGGCCATCGGCGGCACGCTGGTCATCCTGGCCGTGCTCCCGATCGCCCTGTACCGCGTCAGGCGAACCGACCTCCCGTTGATCGCGAAGCTGCTGGCCTTCTCCTCGGTGGCGTGGGTGGTACTCATTCCCCTTCGCTTCACCTCGGGCGGCCAGGAAACGGCGAATCGTTCCTCGGAATTTGTCTACGTGGGCATCGCCCTATGCTTCGGTTTCCTCCTTGACTCGCTCCTCGGCTCCGCCCGCTGGCCGCGAATCTCCGCCGGCTGGCGGCAACTGTTCGCCCTCGGCATCGTCGCCCTGCTGTTCGCCGGCGGGACCGCCGTCTCATGGAACTTCTCGCAGCGCCTCGCACCGGACTACCGGCTGACAAATGGATCGGCGGTCGTGACGCCGGACGATGACGCGCTCGCCCGCTGGATGCTCGCCGCGCTTGGTCCCGCGCATCGCGTAGCGACAGATCCGCTGACCGGTCTGGCGCTGGGCTCGGTCGGGCGGCAGGACGTGCTTTCTTCGGCCGAGGACGGCGCGCGCGTCTGGCAGATCTTCTATCCACCGGCCGTCGACGGCGAGGTGCTCGCGCAGCTGCGCCAGTCACGGGTCCAGTACGTGGTCGTCCAGCTTGACGTGCTCGATTTGTCGCCCGGGTCGGCCCGCTTCGACGACTCGGAGCCTGCCACCGATTCCGACGCGCCGCTGCCCGCGACCGCGTTGTCAAAGTTCGGCCAGAGCCCGGTGTTCCGTGAGATCTACGCGGCCGGGTCTCTCCGCGTCTATCAGGTGGTCGGCTCGGCCGGGGGCCCGCGATGATCTTCAGATACCGCGCCGCGCACCGATCCGGGACGCGCCCGGGGCTTTCCGCGGCCTGCTCCGCGGTCACCGTCGTCGCGGTCGGCGTGATCTGCCTATCGACCGGCCCGGTCAGGCTGACCGCGGCTGCGATCCTGCTCGGGGCCTTCACCAGCGCCATCTGGCTCCTTCAGCGAGCGCGATTCGCCGCCCTCGGGCCGGCCGTCGGCCTGGGCCTCTCAGGCCTGATCTTGATCGCGCTCGCGCTCGCCGCGGCCGGGGCGCTGACCACTGGCACGATCGCCTCGGCGATCGGCGCGGGCACGCTGGCCGTCGCCTGGGCCAGCACCCTTCACCCGGCTGACCCCGCTGACCTGGCGGCGACGTCGGAATGGAGAACGCGGCTAAAGCGGCTAAGCCCTTACGCCGTCGGCGGTGCCGTCATATTCGCGGCGGCGGCGGCCTGCTCCGTGCACTACTCCGCGACCAGCGCGACGGCCGATTCCGATCGAGCGTCCTCGCCCGCCCTGTGGGCGTATCCGGTGGGACACCAGCTTGAGGTTGGCCTGCAGCAACCCTCCGGTCATGGACCGACGTCGTTGCGGATCGTCGTATCCCAGGCCGGAGTCACCATCGCGACCTGGCAGGACGTTCGCGTGGCCCCCGGTCAGACGTGGGAGGCGCAGCCGGTTGCCCTGAAAGGAAACGGCCCCACCCAGGTGGTCGCATTTCAAGGAGGGAGCGTCGTGGCCCGTTTGTCGGGTTAGGCGTTCGGCTAGGCGCGCTAGCCCCGGCCGAATTACCGAGCATTACTGGCAGAGGAGAGGGTCAAAGTGCGTGCGCGACACTCCCGCACCTTCACGTCCACCCGTTTCTGGCTCTGCACCTGGCTGGTGGCGGCAGCGGCCCTGCTGCTGACGGCTCTGACGTCGGTCGGCCTCTCCTACGCGCCGGCCGCGGTTCGCATCGATCACCGAGCTTCTGCTGTCAATGCACCTCCATCCGCCCTGGTTACGCACCTGCGCTCGCTACGCCTCATGAATTACTTCCCGGCCGCCAACGGGTGGCAGTACATGTGGACCCGGTGGAATCCCGGCCAGATCAACGCCGATTTCGCCACCATGGCCGCCATCGGCGCTAACACGGTCCGTATCACGATATTTCCAGAAATAACCGGATTTCCGGTCCCGACTGCGGTCATGCGGTCCCGCCTCTCCCGTGTCGTCAGCCTGGCGAGTGATCACGGGCTCAAGGTCCAGCTTTCACTGTTCGATCAGTTCACCGACTTCGCCGACATCTCCGGCAGCGAGACCTGGGCCCGCGATCTTCTCGGCGCCTTCCGCGGCAGCCCGCACATCGCCTTCATCGACTTGCGCAATGAACTCGACGCGCCCGCGACGCTAGGAAGCGTCGACGTCTACCGCTGGGTGGACGCGCTCCTCCCCGCGGTCAAGCGCGATGCCCCCGGCACTCCGATTACCCTCTCAGTGTCGAAGCCGCAGCACATTACCGCCATGCGGGCCGCCCTTCAGGCCGAGCCCGACTTTTGGGACCTCCACTATTACTCCTCCGCCGGGCTCGCCTACCCGACCATGAACGAAGCCGTCCGCGCGGCCGCTCCGCGGCCGGTCTTCGTCGGGGAAACGGGCTTCGCGACGACTGGAGACGCCCCGCCCGGGCTGCCCGCGGGCGAGCCCTCAATGGAGGCCTACCAGGCGTACTACTACCAGGTGGTCGAGCGGGCCGCTCTCTCCCTTGGCCTTGGCGTCGCCGCCCCGTGGACCCTGTACGACTTCTCCTTGGCCGCCATCCCCGGCCAGCAGCAGCCCGCCCAGTACGCCTTCGGACTCCTCCATGAGAACGGGACGCAGAAACCGGCGGCCGCCGTCATCCGCCGCCTTTTCACCGGCGGAAGCGTCAGCCAGGCCTTCAACGCGGACTTCGATCGCTCGGTGGCCACGCCAAGCGGCAGGCTCCCGGCGCTCTGGCGTCTCTGGCAGCCGGGGCAGGCCACCTTCGGGTGGGATCCGGCGGTCGGCCATGACGCGCCCGGTTCCGCGCATATCTCCGACAGTCGCGGTGTGGACGGTGGCATGCCCGGGCTTTATACAAACCCGGTCCAGCCGCAGGTGACACCCGGAGACCGGTACTGGGTAACGGCCTGGGTCCGCGGCCGCGACGCGACCGGAAGGACCGTCGTCAACATCACCTGGCTCGGCCAGAACGGCGTTTTCCTGAGCGGCACCGACTCCGCCAGCTTGCCCACGGGCGACACCGGCTGGACCGAACTGCGGGCAACCGCGGTCGCCCCGCCCGGCGCGGCCGCCGCCGAGATCTGGCTCAAGAGCGCACACAACACAGGAACCGCGTGGTTCGACGACGTTACATGGACAGAAGGAGATTGATGGTGGCACTTCGGCTGACTGCCCTTGGTACCAGCTGACTGGGCACCCGAGAGCTTGCTTAGCACGAGCGGCTGAACCACGGCAGGCCGGCTGAAGTAGTGTGCCTATTACAACTAATTCCGTGCGCGCCTGCCAGGCATGAGGAGGTCCAATGGGTGAGTTCAGGTTGGAGCCAGGCCGAGTGAGTCTCCGTTCCGCCGGGCCGATCACGTTCGGGCCTGCGGGGATCTTGTTCATGGCCGACAACGCAGCGGCGACGGTGTTCGCCGTCGATGTCGCCGACCCGGGCCCCGCGGGCGGGGCCGAGCCGTTCGACCTGGAGGACGTCGATGCGCGGGTGGGGTCGTTCCTTGGCTGCGGGCCGGGCGACATCACCATCAAGGACATGGCGGTGCACCCGCTGTCGCACAACGTGTACCTGTCGGTCCAGCGCGGTCACGGCGACGCTGCCCAGCCGGTGCTGATGCGGATTAGCGTCGCCGACGGCGCCATCGACGATGTCCCGCTTGATGAGGTGCCCTTCGCGGCGGTGGCGATCGGCGACGCCCCCGGCGAAGACGACGAGCGGCTGGACACCACTCTGCCGCTCGGCGACGAGGGAGAGGAGATGCAGTTCGGCACGCTCAAGATCCGCCTGCTGCGTCAGCCGATCCGCACCGCGACCGTCACCGACATGGCCTACGCGGGCGGGGCGCTGCTCATCGCCGGGCTGTCGAACGAGGAGTTCTCGTCCAAGCTGCGGCGCATTCCGTTCCCCTTCAGCGCCGGGATCGTCGGCAGCAGCCTGGAGATCTTCCATGTCTCGCACGGTAAGTGGGAGACCGCGGCTCCTATCCGCGCGTTCGTGCCCTATGACGGCGGCGCGAGCGTCCTGGCCAGCTACACCTGCACGCCGGTCGTGCACTTCCGTCTCGCCGACCTCACCGACGGCGCCAAGGCCGTTGGCCGGACCGTCGCCGAGCTTGGCCCGGTGAACCAGCCGCTCGACATGGTGTCGTTCGTCCAGGACGGCGAGGAGTACCTGCTCGTCGCCAACAGCGCCCACGGGCTGGTGAAGATCGCCTGCCGCGACATCGACAGCCAGTCGCCGCTGACCGAGCCGCAACAGCCGGTCGGCGTCCCCCGGGAGACCAAGGACTTGCAGGGTATCCGCCGCCTGGCCAACCTGGGCGGCAGCTACGTGCTGGCCCTGCAGTCCGACGACGCGGGCCGTCACCATCTGCGTTCCCTGAAGACCGCGTCCTTGTAGCAGCCGCAGTGACCGAGGCCATTTGGTCGCGCGGCGGCGGCGGCGACTGCATCCGGCTGACGGGTCTGCCCGCCGGAGCAGACGTGCGAGTATTTCCGGGGACGGCCGTCCCGACGGTCAGTCTGCCGCCGATGGCCGGGCGGCTGGAACGAGACGGGGCAGACCTATGCTTCGTGCCGCGCTTCGCGTTCCTGGACGGCATGAGCTACACGGTTACGGTCGAGGGGACGAGTGCGGCCGTCCTGGTTCGCCCCCGGCCCGAGCGGCCGGCTACGACCGAGGTGACTGGCATCCGCCCGACGGCAGGCGAGGTGCCGGTCAACCTCCTCCGGTTTTACGTCTGGTTCTCGGCGCCGATGAGCGAGGGCTACGCCGCCGGACAGGTGCGGCTCGCCCGCGATGACGGCAGCATCATCGCGGGCACGTTGCTGCCGACCGAGCATGAACTGTGGGACGGTTCCCGCCGTCGGCTCACCGTCCTGCTGGATCCCGCCCGCATCAAGCGCGGATTGCCCAGCCACCAGGAGGCCGGGTATCCGCTGCGCTCGGGCAAGCCGTTCCGGCTGGTCGTCGGAGAGGGGTTCCGTGACGCGCAAGGACTCCCCCTCAGGCATTCGGCGGAGCGGCGGTTTGAAGTCGGCGACGAAGAGCGCCGGCATGTCGATCCCGTCAGCTGGGAGCTGGCGGTCCCGCCGGCCGGAACGTGCGAGCCGCTGCAGGTCATCTTCGGCCGCCCGTTGGATCACGGCCTGCTCGCCCGGTGCCTGCATGTGCGCGGGCCGGGCGGCGAGCTCGTCGACGGCACTGCGCGGATCGGCCCCGGGGAGCAGTCGTGGCAGCTTGTGCCCAGCCGGGCCTGGGCCTCCACGGTCCACCAGCTAGTCGTCGAGCCCGTCCTGGAAGACCTGGCCGGCAACTCTGTCAGTCGGGTCTTCGACCGAGACCTGACCCGGTCCGAGGACCAATCGCGACCGGCCCGGCCGGTCACCATCGCCTTCCATCCGGGCTGACCGTCCGCAGGTGCGTGTGACCCACCCCACTGGAAACCGGCGAAGCGATGTTGCTCGCTGATCCGTATACGTAGTGGAAGAGAGCGACTCTCACAAGGATGTGTGATCTTGAAACGACGTTCACCTCGCACCCTGGCCGTAGTCATCGCAGCCGCCAGCGGACTAGCCCTCGCCGCTCCGACTGCGGCGTTCGCGAGTTCCGGTTCCCCTCACCACCAGCCCGGTCAGGGGAACTCTCACGACCAGCGTGGTGATCTGAAGCTGAACCAGGTCAACCTCGCCTCCGACATACCTGGCATGGCGCCACTGACCGATCCCGATCTGAAAAATCCCTGGGGCATCTCGCTGTCCCCCACCTCTCCCCTGTGGGTCTCCAACCAGGGCACGAACAGCTCCACCCTCTACACCCTCACTCCAGGCTCAAGCACCGTGACAAAGGTGCCGACAGTGCGAGTGACCATGGGGAGCTCCTTCGCGGGCCCAACGGGCCAGGTGGCGAACACGGGTACCGGGTTCGTGGTAAGCAACGGGACTACCAGCGCCCCGGCCGCGTTCATCTTCGATACGCTCGACGGCCACATCGAGGCATGGAACCCCAAGGTCGACCCGCTTATCGGTAACACTGAAAACAAGGCCAGCGTGCCGGGCGCCAGTTACACCGGACTCGCGCTCGCCTCAACCAGCCACGGCGACGAGCTGTTCGCCGCCAACTTCGGCCAGGGCAAGGTCGATGTCTTCGATTCGACATTCAAGCAGGTCGAGACGGCTCCCTGGCAGTTCAGGGACCAGCGGCTGCCGCGCGGCTTCAAGCCCTTCAACACGCAGGCGCTGAACGGCAACATCTTCGTGACCTTCGACAAGGCCGACCCGAGCACGGGCAGGGAAGCGGTCGGTAGGGGTCTCGGCGTCGTCGACGAGTTCAGCACCGACGGGCGCTTGATCGCCCGCATCGCGTCGGGCGGTGCGCTCAACGCGCCCTGGGGCCTGGCTATCGCGCCGGAGAGCTGGGGTTCTGCGGCCGGCTCGCTCCTCATCGGCAACTTCGGTGACGGGCGGATCAACATCGTTGCCGAGCACGGCCGTTACTTCGCAAACCACATCACGGGTCAGGTCGTTGACAAGTCGACCGGCAAGCCGTTCACCGAGCCGGGCCTGTGGGGTCTGCTGCCCGGTACTGCGTCGACCGGTGGCACCAACGCGGTCTGGTTCACTTCGGGTATCAACCACGAGCAGGACGGTCTGCTCGGCGTACTGCGCCCATAACACAGCACGACGCACGCACCGGCTTTGCGATACCGGTGAATGAGTGGGGCCGGGAGCCGGTAAAGGGTTCCCGGCCCTCTCCGCTTTTTGTGTCGGCGACGGGCTGTTGACGCGGAGCAGCGGTCCGTTCGATATGAAGATCAAAATCTTTAGCCCGAACGGACCGTGCTGCCCGCATGACGG
>Ga0208220_1000932_pt1 | contig 12330 bp, 10 predicted proteins | sample NGESurdeep092012_9_FD_184484 | JGI IMG/M metagenome (GOLD analysis project Ga0208220, IMG submission 184484) | Arctic peat soil microbial communities from Barrow, Alaska - NGEE Surface sample F53-1 deep-092012 (SPAdes) | ecosystem: Environmental > Terrestrial > Soil > Wetlands > Peat ... | reverse complement strand
AGGCACAGGCTGCGGCTCAGGCGGCTGCACAGGTCGTCGCGGCAACACAGGTGAGCCGAAGCCAGACGAGAACCGCGTTGCCGGCGGCGAAAGCGAAGGCCGCGGCACCCGTAGCCAAGGTCGCGGTCCCGGTCGCGAAGATCGCGGCCCCGGTCGCGAAGGTCGCGGCTCCGGTGGCCAAGGCGGCGGCTCCCGCCGTCCCCGCAGTTGCGAGTAGCAAGGCCGCTGCAGTCCTGCGGTACGCCTATGCCCAGCTCGGCAAGGCCTACCGCTACGGCGCGGCAGGTGCACGGACATTCGACTGTTCGGGACTCACGATGAAGGCCTGGGCAGCGGCTGGCGTCGCGCTCGGTCACAACGCGGCGGGGCAGTACTACTCGACCAAGCACGTAGCGAAGAGCGCCCTTCAACCCGGCGACCTGGTGTACTTCGGCCGCCCGATCCATCACGTCGGCATCTACATCGGTGGTGGCAAGTTCATCGAGGCGCCCTATACCGGCGCCAAGATCCGGATCTCCAACCTCAGCGCTCGCCACGACTACGCGGGTGCGTCGCGGCCCTAACGGCCTTCCGTCGACCTGCTTCATGATCGGCCGCCCTACGATGACGGCGTGACGCGCACGCTCGTCGTGACGAACGACTTCCCCCCGCGCGCCGGCGGCATCCAGTCCTTCGTCCACGAGCTGGTGGCCCGACTCGACGACGTCGTTGTGTACGCGCCGGCCTGGGAGGGCGCGGCCACCTTCGACGCCGCGCAGGGATTCGAGGTCGTCAGGCACCCGTCGTCCCTCATGCTTCCTACCCGCGCCGTCTCGAAGCGAGCTGCAGCGCTACTGAAGGCACACCGCTGCGAGGCGGTCTGGTTCGGCGCGGCTGCTCCCTTGGGCTTGCTCGCGCCGGCGCTTCGGCGAGCCGGCGCTGGCCGGATCGTGGCCACGACCCACGGCCACGAAGCGGGCTGGGCACAACTGCCGGTGGCCCGACAGACCTTGCGCCGAATCGGCGACGGAGTCGACGTCTTGACCTACCTCGGTGACTACACCCGCGGACGCCTCGAGCGCGCCTTGTCGGCGTCCGCTCAAGGGCGTCTCGAACGGTTGGCACCAGGCGTTGACACGTCGTTCTTCAAACCTGGCGCGGGCGGCGACGTTGTGCGCCACGAACTTGGACTAGCCGACCGCCGGGTCATCGTCTGCGTGTCACGCTTGGTGCCGCGCAAGGGCCAGGATGTGTTGCTGCGCGCGCTGCCCGCGGTGCTGCGGTCAGTACCCGATGCAGCACTGTTGATCGTCGGTGACGGGCCTGACCGCAAACGGCTCGAGGCGATCACCGATCGCGAGGGGCTGCGGGCCGCCGTCCGTTTCAGCGGACCGGCCGCGTGGGCTGACCTGCCCGCCTACTACGACGCGGGCCAGGTGTTCGCGATGCCGTGCCGGACAAGACGCAGGGGCCTGGACGTCGAGGGGCTGGGCATCGTGTATCTCGAGGCCTCGGCGACCGGTCTCCCCGTGGTAGCAGGCCGCTCCGGTGGCGCGCCGGACGCGGTGATTCTCGGGGAGACCGGGCAGCTGGTCGACGGTCGTGATGTTGCCGCGGTGGCGGGCTCGATAGTCGCGCTGTTGCGCGATCCGGGCGCGGCCGCCGCGATGGGTGCGGCGGGGCGGGCGTGGGTCGAGCAGGACTGGACCTGGGACGCCGCAGCGACCCGCCTCGCGGGCATGCTGGCAACGCGCTAGTTCAGGCCGTCATCGCGTCGGACGCGGGGCGTTGCTCCGTGGCCGCAGGCGTCCGGGCCGCGGTTCGCCATGTGAGGACGGCGATTCCGGCAATCGCCGCCACTGCGGCACACAACCAGAGTGTGGTTTGGAGGCCGCCGATGTGCCGCGCGAGATCGAAGGGCATGTAGGTCTTCCATGGCGAGTGGTTTGGTCCTGGCAGAACCCAGTCCACGATCGAGCCGAAGGCGTGCAGCGCGACGCTTGCGGCGGCCAGCCCGGCGAAAGCAGTCCGACGAACGCGAGTCGTCGAGGTCCATTCACGCCAGGCGATCGTGAGCAGCGGGACGCACAACGTGAGCCCTTCGAGCGGGGTTCGATAGGAGTAGAAGCCATCTCCGCCGGAGAATCGGCTCACCCAGATCTGCACGGCGACGTAGACAATGCCCGACAACGTCGCCGACCGCACCCACCACGGCGCGACCCGCCACGCAGCACGGCAGCCAGGAAGCAGCAACAGCAGCGCAGGGGTCATGACGAGCACCCCACGTTCTGGTGACACGAAGGTGCCGACAATCCCCACGCCGAACTCAACGACGGCGTGCCCAGATGCCTGTGCCGAGTCTGGGTAGCCGCCAAATACGGTCCACGCGCCCCACACGGCGTGGTTGTACAGCAGCAGAATCCACAGACCGACGGCCGATCCAACGCTGATGAGCAGCGGTCGAAGGCTTCGTTCACGAACCGCCGCGGCGACGCCGAGAACGACGGCCACCACGCCAAGATGCGGGCGGATCAGGATCGCGAACCCTGCGGGGATTCCGGCCAGCAACCACCGTCGATGCGAATAGCACAGCACGGTGAGGAGCACCGCCGCCTGCGCTGGCCCGTGCGTCCACAACTCCTTGGCGGATACGGTCCATGTACCGGTCGCGAATGCCAGTGCAAGTGCAGCGGCAGCAGCTTGCCGACGAGACGCGATGCGGCAGCAGAGCGCGAACGCGAGTCCGACGGCGATCGCCGAGGCCAACGCCGCCGCGAGCGCGCTGGGATAGATCGGGGGATAGCTGCTCGACCCGATCAGCGCATAGAACGGCGCCGCCCAAAAGATCGTGCCGGGCAGCCGGTTCGTCACGTAGCGCCCATCGACTGGGTAGAGCCACGGGAACTGACCCTGGTAAGCCGTCAGCGTTGCATTTCCGTGATGGGCCAGTTGCCACGCGGCAACGGCGGTGGCATGGGCATCGTTGTTGAGCGGATCGTGGTACTGCGCGGTCGCGGCGAAAACGGCGAACGCGATGACGCCAACGAGAAATGCGTCGAACCAGATCGGTCGGATGGGTGCGCGGCTGACTCGGACGTCGCGAGCTACCCGCACCCGGCCCGTTACTTCGAAGGAGCGCAGGTGGCTTGGTCGGCCGCCGATGTGCCCGCGACGAGGGTACAGGTCTTTTGGAACTTGGACTTGACCACGCTGCCCAGGGCAAAAACGATCACCACGATGACGGCCGCGATGGCCGCGATGAGCAGGCCATATTCGACGGCGGACGCGCCTTTGTCGTCCTTCACGTGGCGACGAACTGCCACCATGTAGGCGATCATGGACGTACCCTCCGAAGGCGGATCGGTGCTGACCCCGGGTCTGGCCTGAGGTCAACTGCCAGGCGTAGCCCACCCAGCGTCTTGAGCGTGCGCCTTCCATCTGCCACGCGGTATCGGACGCCTGGTCGAAAACCGCGTACCGATGGGGGATAGCAGACGGCGTCAATCCGGACTATTGTGCGGGCCCCGTTTGTCCGCGCTCAGGTTTACTGTTCGGGCGACTTGATGAGCCGCAACCGCATGGCCGACATCAGGGCTTGGGCGCGGTTGGCGGCGCCGAGCTTCTCGTAGAGCTTGGAGATGTGCGTCTTCGTCGTCGACTCGCTGATGTAGAGCTGGCGGGCGATCGCGGCGACACCTAGGCCGTCGGCCAGGAGCTGCAGCACTTCGCGTTCGCGCGGGCTCAGCTGGGGGCCCGACGGCGTGAGCCGGCGGCGCATCGCCTCGGCCAGGTCGCTGGCCGAGAACGAGCGGGGTGAGACGACGGCGTGGCGGGCCGCGGAGACGACGTCTTCAGCGGGCGCGTCCTTCGCGACGAACGCCGAGGCGCCGGCCTCGAGGGCACCGAACAGCTGCTCGTCGCCTGCGTACATCGTGAGGACGACGATGCCGATCTCGTCGTTCTGGTCGCGCAGAGTGCGGGCGAGATCGAGGCCGTTTCCGTCCGGCAGCCGCACGTCGACCACCACCACGTCGGGCTGGTGTTGCTTGGCCAATGCCACCGCTTCGGCCACCGATCCGGCCTCGGCAACGACCGAAAAGTCCTCGGCCCGCTCGAATGCCCGACGCAACCCCTGGCGGATCAGCTCATGGTCGTCGACAAGCAGCACGGTCGCGACCATCGCGGTTCCTTTCTTCTCGCTTGTCGCCGACGTTATCGTGCCGAGCGCGAATCCGGCCGCACCGGTACGTCGTCCAGGTCATCGATTCTGTCGTTTCCAGGCGAACTACCGTCGTTCCCCGTCTCGTGGCCAGAAAACTCGCCCACTCGGACGTCGACGAAGGTGCCGTGAGGTTCGCGCGAACCGATGGTCAGATCTGCTCCGAGCCGGGCGGCGCGCTCACGCATCACCTCAAGACCGAAGCTGTCATGGCGCCCGGTTCCCATGCCTCGGCCGTCATCTTCGATCCGCAGGTGGGCGGTCGGCGGGTCGACGCGCAGGGTCACCCACAAATGCTCCGCCGCAGCGTGCTTGCGGGCATTGGTGATGGCCTCCTGAGCGATGCGCAGCAACTCGGTTTCGGCTGCGATCGGGAGCCGATCGGGCGACTCATCCAGGACCAAGTGAACCGAGAACGTGGTGCCTGCGCTGACCGCCCGGACATAGTCCGAAAGCGCGGTACCGAGAGCAACCTGGGCCTGCACCTCGCTGCGCAGGTCGAAGATCGACAGTCGGAGCTCCCCGACCATGCGGGTGATCTCACCGCGCAGTTTGCGCAGCACGTCGGCCATTGGCGGGTTGCCGGCTCGCGCCTGCTCTTGGGAGTCCTCCGACGCCTCGGCGACCAGATCGTCGACGGCGTAGCCCAGTGATGCCAGCTCTTGCGCGATCCCATCGTGGATCTCTCGCGCCAGGCGACGGCGTTCCTCCGACGTCGCGATGGAGCGCACTTCACCAAAGAGCAGCGCGGTCTCAAGCCGCAGCGCGGTCTCGTCGACCAAGCGCATCGCCGGCTCAACCAGACGCAACTCGGAGCTGGCCGGTCCGGTGCGGTACGTCGGGGGGCGCTGATGGGTCTCGAGGGCGACCAGCCCGAAGGTGCGTGAACCCATCCGCAGCGGCAGCACGGTATGCCCGAAACGGGTCGGGTCGGACGCCGTGGGGCTGTCGCCGAGCGGCTCGCTGGCCAGCGTCGGACCAGGGGTCAGCCACGCTTTACCGAGCGGCGTGTCGTCGCCAAGAGAGGTATCCCAGTCGACGAAGCTCGCACCCTCGAGTGCCAGTGGAAGCAGCCGGCCGCCTTCGGCGCGCACGAACACCGCTCCTCGCTCGTACGGCAACTGCGTGCGCAGCGTCTGTAGGAGCCCTTGCGCCAGGCTGACCGGGTCGAGGCCTCCGACGAGTTGGCGGCTCACGGTGCGCAGCTGGCTGAGCAGTTCGTAGGCGTCCTCGTACGATCGGTTCTGGTCAGACCCGGCCGACGCGGCGGCCAGCCGGCGAATCCATGCGGCAAGCAGGCCGACCGCTAGTGCGAGCAACACCCATTGGCTCGAGTTCGCCGCAAAGGTGTGCAGTGCCGTGGGGTTCTTCGCGATCAGGTGGCCGGTAAGCAACACGAACGCGGCCATGCCCGTCGCGGTGATGGCCGGCACCAGACCGTAGATCAGTCCCGCCGCAAAAGCCGGGGCCAACAGGTACGGCAGCAGGCCGGTGCGGTCCGACGGTGGCGCGATGACTGCACCGGCGGCGATGCATGCCTCGAGCGTCGGCAGCAGCCGCCGAACAACCACGTTGCTGCTCGGTATGTAGGCGACCGCTGCGGCGACAACAAGAACCAATGCGCCGGCCACGGTGCGGCGCGGGTGTGCATCAAGGGCGGCGACGACGAAACAGAAGCCGAGCAGACCAAGCCGGACGGCGAATGCGAGCGTGCGTGGCTCAGCGAGCCGCGCCCACCGTCGTCCCGGCTTCATCGTGTCGCCTTAATGGTTGAACAACGAGTGATAGGCCGAGATCGCGGCCGGTCCCATGACCACAATGAAGAGCGCAGGCAAGATACAGAAGATGAGCGGGAAGAGGATCTTCACCGGTACCTTCTGCGCCATTTCTTCTGCGCGCTGGCTGCGCTTCACCCGCAAGTCCCTGGCCTGTACGCGCAACACGTTCGCGACCGGGATGCCGAACGTGTCCGCTTGCACCATCGCCGTGACGAAGCCACGTAGTTCCGCGACGTTCGTTCGGTCGGCGACGGCGCGCAAGGCATCGATTCGCGCCAACCCGATCTGCATCTCCTGAAGCACCCGGAACAGCTCTTCGGCCAGCGGGCCCTGGGTATTGCGGGCAACCTGCGAGAGAGCCGCGTCGAATGGCAGCCCTGCCTCGACCGAGATCGTGAGCAGGTCCATCGAGTCAGGCAGATCGCGGCGGATCCGCTCGTTGCGGTTGTACGCCGTTTGATAGAGCACGAGGTCGGGCGCGAAGTAGCCGAGCGGGCCCAACAAGACGGTCACGCCCGCCGTCACCGCGAGGCCGCCACTCAGTGCCAACGGCACAGCAATGCCGATCGCCACTCCACAGACCAGACCGATGACCTTGAACGCAAGGATGCGTTCGACGTCCCAGCCCGTCGGGTTTCCGGCAAGGTCGATGCGATGGCGCAGCTTCGACGCCTCATCGCGCGGGCTCAGTTGGCCGCCGAACCGGCTGAGGCGTCGCAGGACGGGGCCGAGCACCCGCTCGACGAATGGACGGTCGAGTTCACGCCGTACCTCGTCGCGCCGCGGGCTGAGGGCGTCGAGCGCGGCCAGCGACCGGTTGACCTGCTGGCGATCCGACGCCGTTGCGCCGAGCGCCATGATGAGGCCCACGATGCTGGCGAAGATCGCGATCACCCCGCCCACAAGCAGCAGCTGCTCCGTCACCTCATACCTCGACCTTCACAACGCGGCGTAACCAGAAGACGCCGGCAATCATCAACACGATCATGACCCCGAGCAGCGTGACACCAAGCGGATCAGTGAAGAGCGGCTTGATGTACGTCGGGCGCACCAGGATCAGGTAGGTAGCGAAGATCGGTGGCAGTGCGCCCAGGATCCAGGCCGACAACCTGCCTTCGGCCGACAGGCCTCGGACCTGCCTGCGTAGTCGCTCGCGTTCGCGGATCGTCGCTGCCACAGTCGTCAGGATCTCGGCAAGGTTGCCGCCGACCTCGCGATGGATCCGGATCGCCATGACGATCCACGCAAAGTCTTGGCTGACCATCCGTGTCGAGATCCCTTCGAGCGCATCCTCCACCGGCATGCCAAGGCGCGTCTCAACCAACGCCCGATTGAACTCGGTCGACATCGGTTGCGTGTCCTCGCGGACGACGGCATCCATGGCCTGCGCCAGCGAGTGACCGACCGAGATGCTGCCGGCGATCAGCTGCAGGGTGTCTGGCAATTGTTCAAGGAACGCCGTCGAGCGGCGACTCTCCCTCATGACCAAGTAGCCGATTGGTCCGCCAATGCCGATCAGGATGCCGAGAATGGCTGCGACGGCGGATCCGCCCCCCAGCAGAAGGAAAAGCAGGCCGAGGCCGACCGCGGATCCGGCCTGGACGACGATCCATTCGGCCGGCTTCAGCGGCACCCCCGCAGCTTCGAGGCGTCGGCCGAGCCGTGCATCGAAGTCACGGGAGACGACTAATCGGCCCGCGAGCTGAACCGCCGAGCGCGTGACCGAGCTGTCACCAAGTGCGGTCGGTTGCGGTTCTGCTCGCGTGGTGCGGCCGGCAAGTGTGTAGAACGACAGGCGGCGCCGCATTCTCGTGTCGCGGGTGTCGAGCAGCCTCGCGTTGAACGCCAGCAGCACGAAGAGCGCGAGCAACCCGACGAAGACCGCCGCGATGCCGATGACCAAGTAGGTATGGCTCCCGAGCGGGGTGATCGTCACCTTCTCCGGGCGCGGACTCGCTGCTGCAGCTGCTTTCGACGCGGTGCCGCCGGTAACCGTGGTGCTCGAAAGCTGATACGCCGCCGAGTCGGTGACAGTTGTGTTGCCCGCCTTCGCGGTGACCGCAACCGTGACACCCTGGCCGGCGAACTGCGGCGGAACCTGTGCGGTGATCAGGATCTCGGTGGAGATGTCCTGCGCTGCGCTGCGAAACGCTGGTGCGAACTCCGCGGCCTGCTGAGTCGCGAACAGCCGGCCGCCCGAGGCGGCCGTCAACTCTTGGAGTGGTGCGACCTGCGCCGCAGTTGTGCCTAGGGAGATCGCATCGACGACAGCGCCTGACAACTGCGCCGCAGACACGGCCTGGGCAAGAGACGCCTTGCTCGAGTCGTCGCGGCTACCGGCGAGCAAGACGATGGTGCGCGACCCCGTCGTCCCGACTGCCCTTTCGGCCACCGATGTGGCGTCGTACAGCGCGGTCCCGCCGTTCGCGGCGAGGCCATTGATGTCTGCGGTGAGCGCTGCGCGGTCGACGGTCGGCGCTGCGACCAGCGCCGCGGTTGTCGAGGCTGTCACGAGCCCGACCTTCACGTCCGGCGGGACGGCCTTGAGAAACGCCAACGCTGCAGTTAAGGCGCCGGCTAGGCCGGCGCCTTTCATGCTGCTACTGGTATCGACAACGAGCACCGCAGTGCGGCTCGCTTCGGGGATTGCGCTCGCAGTCGTACTCCCGACCGCCATCGCTTTGCTGTCGACCGGCGTGCCGTTGAGGAAAAGTCGCACCGATGTCAGGTCGACCGACTCACCAGCCGGCAGACCGATGGCGCTGAACGTGACGTCGAGTTGCCCGGGTTTGCTCGACTGGCTTTCAATCCGTCCGGTCGGCTGCACGGACGGGGTCGCCGCGCTTGCGGTGGGTGCAGGTGTTGCCGCCATTGCCGGCGAAATCGAGAGTGCGACCGGCCCCGCACCCAGCGCCAGCGCCGCGATACCGATCACTCCGGTCGCCCACGCGCCGGCGCGCTTCATGACGGGTAATCCGCCGGATCGGCGAGCGCAACGGGGGCCACTCCGATTGATACGGGGTCGACGCGAATACCTGCCGCAGCGAGTTTGGCAATGAAATTCGACAGCGCGCCAGTTGGCAACAGTGATCCAAGCGGGCGCCCGACGTCGTCGTATCCAGGGCTGTGGTCGAACAAGTACAGGTCGTGCAGTTCGACAGTGTCGCCCTCGGGTGCAATGCCGACAACCTCGGTCACGCAGGTGATCAGTCGGCTGCCGTCCTTGAACCTCGCTTGGTGCACGATCAGGTCGAACGCACTCGCCATCTGCTCGCGGATTGCGCGCACCGGGAGTTCCATGCCGGCCATCATCGCCATGGTTTCGATGCGGGCCAGCACGTCCTTCGGCGAGTTCGCGTGCACCGTGCTAATCGACCCGTCGTGGCCGGTGTTCATGGCCTGCAGCATGTCGAGTGCGGCCGCGTCGCGGACCTCGCCAACAACGATCCGATCGGGGCGCATGCGCAGGGCATTGCGCACGAGGTCGCGGATTCTGATTTCACCGCGACCCTCGATGTTGGGCGGCCGGGCTTCGAGTCGCAGTACGTGTTCTTGGTGCAGCTGCAACTCGGCGGCATCCTCGACGGTAATGATGCGTTCGTCTGACGGGATGAACGACGACAGCACATTCAGGGTTGTGGTCTTCCCTGCACCAGTACCGCCGGAGACCAAGATGTTGAGCCGCGCCTTCACGCAGGCGCGCAGGAACTCGGCGAGTTCCGGCGTCATCGTGCCGAAGCCAATCAAGTCATCCGCTTCATATGGATCCGTCGCGAACTTGCGGATGGTCAGCAACGAGCCGTCGACCGCGATCGGCGGGACGACCGCGTTGATTCGGCTGCCGTCGGCAAGTCGGGCGTCGACCATCGGGCTCGTTTCGTCGACCCGACGTCCGACCTGCGCGACGATCTTGTCGATCGTGCGGCGCAGGTGCGCCTCGTCGACAAACGACGCAGCGACGGCGTGCAGCCGACCGGCCCGCTCGACGTAGATCTGGCTCGGGCCGTTCACCATGATTTCGCTGACGTCCGCGTCACGCAGGAACGGTTCGAGCGGGCCGTACCCGAGGATGTCGTCGGCGATTTCCTGCGCAATGCGGGTGCGGTCGGCGACCGAAAGTGGTGTCTCTTCTTGGGCGAGCACGCCCTGCAGCGTGTGCCGCACCCTTTGCTCGAGGTCGGCTTGGGTGAACCTCGTGTCATAGAGCTGTGGGCCGAGGTTGTCGAGCAGCGTGGCGTGCACTGTGCGCTTGAGATCAATGAACGGGTCGGCGGTGCGGCGCGCAGCCGAGGCCTGCGCCTCGAGCGCCTGTGTCGTCGAGTCGGCGCTCGCATCGCGCGACCGGCGGGCTTGGGCAAGCCGATCGGCGAGACTCATGGCGTCTTCGACTTTCTCCGCAACAGCCCGCGCCGATCCGTTCGCAAGTTCGCTGCGATCGGGTCGGCCGCGCGCGCCAGCGGCAGCACGTAGTCGTCACCGAATTGCCGGATGGCCATGCTGACCGGATGGCTCGGGTCGTCAAGCATGATCGGCACGCCACGGTTGATGGAGGCCGGCACGGCGCGCGACGACGGGATGTGCAAGGCGATGGGCACCCGCAACGTTTTCTCCACCTCCGACAGCGCAAGCCCGACCTTGGAGTCAGCGCGATTGAGCACGACTCGTAACCGCTCACGCGGATAATTGAGCAGGTCGAGCGTTTCGAGTGTGAGCTTGAGATTCTTCAGCGCGGGGATGTCGAGAGTCGCTAGCAATGCGATCACGTCGGACTGGTCGAATGCCGCCAACACGTGGTCGGTAAACGCTGGCGGTGTGTCGACGACGACGAACGCAAATTCCTCTCGCAGCAACTGCAGGATCGTCGTGATCAGCGACGCCGGCACTGTCTCAGCGGAGCCTGGCTCGACCGGTGCGACCAACGCAGATAGGCCGGGCGAGTGCGGTGTCAACAACGCCGTGACCGCAGGCAGGTCGAGCGTTTCGAGTAGCGGTACAGCGTCGGCCAGCGTGTGTGCCGGGAACAGTTGCAGCACGATCGCAACGTCGCCAAAGTTCAGGTCGAGATCGACGAGACAGACTTCACGGCGCCCGCCGTCGGCGAGTGATGCGGCGAGATTGCTTGCCAGCGTGGTCTTTCCGCAGCCGCCCTTGGCCGAGAAAACAGTCACGACCACTCCGCGGCGGCCGTCTTCACCGTCGCCGTGCGAGGCGCGTTGACGCATCGCTGCTGCAACGTCACGAACCCGCCGGACCGCGTCGTTGACCCCCGCGAGGTTGCGTTCCTCGACGACTTCGCGAATGCCGTTGCGCAACGCGTCAACAAGCAGGGGAGTGTCGATGCGCCGACGCACCAGAACGACGCCGAGGCTCGTGCGGGTGATCCGCATGCTGTCGCTCAGGTGGAACGCGGCGTCCTGGTCGACGGACGGGCCGAGGACGACGGCGTCCTCGCCGGGGTGTGCCTCAAGGTGGCGACGAAGGTCATCAAGTGTCTTCAGAACAAGCACGCCGGGCCCGAGTGCGGACCGCAACGTTTCTGCCCGGGTCGGGTCGGCTTCGACAATGACGCTCATGACTCGGCAGCGTTCGTGACGTTCGTTGCGTTCGTCGGCGGCAGTGAGGGGACTGAGGAGTTCGCGGTCAGCAACGTCAGATAAAGGCTGCCCGCCGACTGCGCGAAGATCAGCGTCTGGGCTTGCGCGGCCGTGACACCGAAGGTGACGACGTCGGATTGCTGGGTCGTGCCGGTTGCTTGGCCCGACGACGGCACCAGCGTGCGGCTGCCGACCGCGATGACCGAGACTCGCGGGAGGATCAGCTTCGTGGAGCCACCCGCGGTCAGGAATACGGCCACTTGCGATCCAGGGGCGACGAAGCCATTGACCCCTGCCGGACCCGGAAGGGCAATACTCAACGCCATCGTCCCCGCCGTGGGGATCGTCAGCGCGCTCGAGGCGCCCTGCTTGCCGAACTTCGTGAACAGAATCTGCTCACCGGGGTAGATGGGTGCCAAGGTGACCAGGTTGGCGACCGGGTCGATCGTCGCGAGCGCCCCGGCGGCAACGGCTTCGCGGGCGACCTTGCTGAACTGGAGGTCGCCTTCGGCAGACGCAGCAGCCCCCGTCGTCCCGGCTGGAATGATCTTTTTTGCGATCAGGATCTGCTCGGGAGCCTCGCGGGCCTTGACCTTCTGGTTCACGTCGTGGACGTAGATCAGCACCAGGCCGGCCCCGAGGGCGGCGATCAGGACGGCGGCGACGAGCAGGACCGTGCGGCGTCCCATTCGGCGTCACCACTCCCTTCGCGTGCAGGTAAGACTGACGCGCATACTCGCACCTCTGCGGGCAGCCGGGC
>Ga0208220_1000931_pt1 | contig 12335 bp, 10 predicted proteins | sample NGESurdeep092012_9_FD_184484 | JGI IMG/M metagenome (GOLD analysis project Ga0208220, IMG submission 184484) | Arctic peat soil microbial communities from Barrow, Alaska - NGEE Surface sample F53-1 deep-092012 (SPAdes) | ecosystem: Environmental > Terrestrial > Soil > Wetlands > Peat ... | reverse complement strand
GAGACTACCGAGCGGATCCGTCGGGTTGCCACCGAACTTGGCTATCGGGTCAACGGGATGGCGCGCGCGTTGAAGACCCGCCGATCCATGGCTATCGGCATGGTGGTGCCCGACATCACGAACCCGTTCTTCCCGCCCGCGGTTCGGGGTGCCGAGGAGACGCTCGCGAAGGCCGGATTCTCGCTGCTGTTGTCGAGTAGCAACAACAACTCCGACCGCGCGCAAAGCCAGCTGGACGCGATGATCGATGCGCAAGTCGACGGCTTGTTGCTCGCGATGATCAAGCGGCGTGATCCGATTATGGATCGCCTCCGTGAGCGACGAGTACCCGCAGTGTTGTTCAACCGCACGGTGGACGAAGAGGATTTCTCGTCGGTTGTTCCTGACGATGCCAAAGGATCGCGGCTGGCAGTGGCGCACCTCAACGAGCTGGGGCACAAGCATCTCGGACTCGTAGTCGGCCCGCTGTACACGTCGAACGGAGATCGACGACTTCGCGCGTTCACCCAGTCCGCGCGGCGGTTCGGTCTGCGTACCACTGTTGTCGAAGCCGCCGCGTTCGACGAGGTATCCGGTTGCCACGCTGCCCGGCAACTGTTGCGCGACAATCCGGATGTCACTGGTGTGGTTGCCGGAAACGACCTTCTGGCACTGGGCGTTATTGATGCGGCGACCGAGCAGGGCCTTCGTTGTCCGCGCGATCTGTCTGTTGTCGGCTTCAACGACATGCCGCTCGCTGGCCGGCTGCAGCCCCCGCTGACGACGATCTCGATCCCCGAGAGCGACCTGGGCCGACTCGCCGCGGAATGCCTGATCAGCCTGATCGAAGATCCCAACCAGCCGCCGACCCATCTGCTGGTTCCGGTCAGCCTGGTCGTGCGTGGCTCCACCGCGCCGCCTCGCAGTTCGACGCGCAAATCACGCTGACATCCTGAACATCCTTGACAATGCCGACGCACAACGCAGTATGGTGCAATCGATTGCACCATGAAGGGACGAAGTGAGCGCACAGTTGAAGCCCGACGCTGCCGCGGTCGAAGCACTGCCGATCACGACGTCCGACGATCCCGGGCCCGCATCGCATGGCGGTGCGCTCCTCACCGCGTTGCTGATCGAGCACGGGGTTACCCACGTCTTCGGACTGCCGGGCGGCCAGACGCTTGCGCTGTACGACGGGATCGCATCTCGCAGCGACACCATTGAGCACGTGCTTGTACGTGACGAGCGCAGCGCCGCATATGCAGCGGACGCGTACGCGCGGGTCACGGGTCGGGTCGGGGTCTGTGACGCGACGGTCGGGCCCGGTGCGGCGAAGCTCCCCTCGGGTTTGGCGGAGGCACTCGGGTCGTCGATCCCGGTAGTGGCGTTGGTGAGCGACCTGCCGGTCAGGCTCGCGATCCACGCCTACCGCAGCGCCGCGTCGCAGGCGCTTGACCAGGCTGCGCTGCTGGCACCGGTGACTAAGTGGCACGCGACAGTGCCGAGCCTGGCGACTATGCCGGCGCTCGTGCGTCAGGCATTCCGCGAAGCTACGACTGGCCGCCCCGGACCGGTGGCGCTCTTCTTGCCACAAGACGTACTTGACGCTCAGTTGCCTTCCGAGCTTGTGGGGTTGTTGCGGCCCGACCATGAGCAGCCACCGGGATCAGCGCCCCAGCGATTTGGAGCAGTCACGCCCTTCAGAATCATGCCTGCGGTGCCTGACGTGGAGGCTGTCGCTCGCGCCCTGAGCGGCGCCGAGCGCCCGCTGATCCTCGCTGGCGGCGGTGTGCTGTCATCGGGCGCCGAGCAGGTATTGCAGGAGTGCGCGGAGATGCTCGGAGCCGCGGTCGCGACCACGTTGACCGGCAAGGGTGCGATCGCCGAGACGCACCCGCTGGCGGTTGGAGTACACGGCGTGATGGGCGCCGAGTCGGCGACTGCCGCAATGGACGACGCCGACGTCGTGCTGTTGGTGGGCGCGAAGTCCAGCGGTGGCGCGACTTTCAGCTGGACGAAGCCGCGCGCGGACCAGATCGTCGTGCAGATCGACATCGACCCACTCGAACTCGGGCGTGCTTTCCCGCTGGCGGCGGCGATGCTCGCTGATGCCCGTCAGGGGCTCGCCGCACTGTCCGAGAAGCTGCGCAGCACCGGCGCCGAATCGCTGTCGCGGCAGCCGTGGCGCGAGAGCGTGCGCCTGCACAAGCACAGTTGGGCAACCCGTCGTGACTCGGAGCGCTCGAGTATCGGCGAACCGATCGCGCCGCAGCGCGTGCTCGGCGAACTCGAGAAGGCGATGGCGCCAGCCGACGTATTGGTCTGCGACGCGAGCCTGTCCAGTGGGTGGGGTGGTGCCTACTTCGAACAGCAGCAGAGCGGACGACGGGTGCTTACGCCCCGGGGTCAGGCGGGTCTTGGGTTTGCGCTGCCCGCAGCGATTGGTGCCGCCACCGCCGACGGCGGCAGGCGAACGGTTGTACTTACCGGCGATGGCGCTCTGGGGTACGCCGTGGGCGAGATGGCGACCGTGATCGAGAATCGGCTACCGGTCACTGTCATCGTGCTCAACAACAGTTCGCTCGGCTGGATCCGGTGGTACCGGCGGATCACCTTCGGAACCGAATGGACGAAGCCTGATTTCGCCGACACCGACTTCCGGCTGGTAGCCCAGGCCTACGGGTGGTCGGCCGAGCGCGTCACCTCGGCCGGCGACCTGACCGCCGCCCTGCGTAGGGCGCTCGACAGCACGCTGCCGAGCCTCGTCGACGTCGTCACGGAGACGTGGGAGACACCAGTCGCCAGTCACCGTCGTGCGCTGGAGCAGGGCAACACAACCGAATACGGAGGATGAATCAACTCATGCCACGGCACCCCGGACGACTCATCGAACGTCTCAGCCAGCCAGAGGCCGCCGCGCTGATCGAGGCAAGCGGGCTCGCGATCCTCGTCGCGGGCAGTGTCGAGCAGCACGGCGGCCACCTGCCGCTAGGCACTGATCTCTTCGCAGCGATGTCGATCGCCGAACGAGTTGCGGAGCGGCTTGACACGGTCGTGGCGAGCCTCGGACCGGTTGGCATTGCGCACTATCACGGCGGCTGGCCGGGCGGCCTCACTCTGACGCCAGAAACCCTGTCGGCGGTGTTTGTCGAGATCTGCGGAGGATTGCGGGCAGCAGGGGCTGACCGCATATTGGTCGTCAACTGGCACGAGGGCAACTCCGCCACGCTACGGCTGGCGGCGGACAAGGCACAGCGCGCATACGACCTCTCGATCCTGATCGCGGAGACCCACGTGATCACGCACACGATGTTTCCTGACGAGATGGAGTTCACCCACGCGGGAGCCATGGAGACCACCGCCGTGTTGGGGTACGAGCCGTCGCTCGTACACCTGGACAAGGCGATCGAGGCGAGCGACCGTCAGTCAGGTGAGGCGGCTCATGCGCTGTTCCGTAGCCGCGACGTGTACCCGATCATGCGCGACTTCCACGTCGTTGCACCGACGGGCTGGTACGGGCGTCCCGAGCTTTCGACGGCAGAACGGGCCGAGGTGATCGCTGAGACTGTGGCCGACACCGTGGTGCGCCGCGCGGCAGAGGTCTGGCAGGCGCTGGCAGCTTCCTCGGGCGCGGGCAAACAAGCGTCGACCTTCAACGCGAGCGAGCAGGTGACGGCATGAGCGCCAGTACTGACCCGTCGACCACGATGCGTGCTGCACTGCTCGAAGATTTCGGCACGCTGACCATCGCCGACGTCCCGGTGCCGGAGCCGGCCGCCGGTGAGGTGCTGGTCAAGGTGCTGGCTTGCGGCCTGTGCGGGACCGATCTGAAGATCGTGCGGGGCTCGTTCAAGGGCACCTGGCCGCCTCAGTTGCCGTTCATCATCGGGCATGAATGGTCTGGGCAAGTGGTAGCTCTCGGCCCAGGCACCGAACGCTCCGGACTCGCTGTCGGGGACCGTGTCGTAGCCGAGAACCACGCCGGTTGTGGCTCCTGCCCGCTGTGCCGTCAGGGCCGGTACAACTTGTGCGAACGAGTGCGGGATCCGGGCTTCAAGCTCTACGGGCACACCGCTCCCGGTGCCCTGGCGCAGTACGCCGTTCGACCCGCGATTGTCCTGCACAAGTTGCCTGACGAAGTCAGCGACGAGGCCGGCGCGTTGATCAACCAGGCCGCGCTGACCGTGCACGCCGGCCGGCGCGTCGAGTTAACCCCCGGTTCGACGGTGGCGGTGTTCGGTCCCGGGTTGCTGGGTCTGCTGATGACACAGGTGGCTCTCGCCTCAGGTGCGACGACCGTGATCATGGTTGGTCGCGGGTCAAGGCTGCAGACAGCTATCGAACTCGGCAGCACGTACGTCGTCGACTACGAGCAGGCTGAGCCCGTGGCGGAAATCCGACGGCTGACGGGCGGCCGCGGGGTGGACTATGTCTTCGACTGTTCCGGCAATCCAGATGTCGTGGGCCAACTGCTGCGCTCCGTTCGCCGCGGCGGCAAGGTCGCCCTACTGGGTCTCACCGGCGGTGCCGTGGCGCAACTGCCGCTCGATCTTCTGGCGCTAGACGAGATTGACATTCTCGGCATCCGCTCGAGCCCGAACGCCTATCCGGCAACCATCCAGATGTTTGCGCGGGGGCTCATTCGTACCGAGCCGCTTACCCGCGAGATCTACTCACTCGACAACGTTGCGGACGCGTTCGTCGCCCTCGCGCAGCGCACCGCAATCCGCCCGATCGTCGTGATGTGAGGGGGCATGCGCGTGCGACACCTCATAACCATGGATGATTGCCGCCTCGTTTCCGGATTGTGACTTCCAGCCATTGACAGCGAACCTCACGCATCCTAGTTTCAGGGTTCTGCAAACGATTGTTGACCTGTATTGCCAGCGTGTCCGGGCTCAATCAACTGGAGGTTGTTGATCGTGAAACTTCCCAGCTCGACCAAGTTCGACGGGGGGGCCGGCGGCCTCCGGCGACACACGCTGGCCGGGATCGCCGGCTCAGTAGTGTTGCTCGTCGGCGTTGCTGCATGCAGCTCTTCCACGAGCAAGAGCACAACGCCGTCCGCCTCTGCCAGTACCAGTACCGCCCCAACCGCTGCAACCGGCAGCACGAGTGCCACAGCCCCCAGCGCTGCCAGCGGCAGCACCGCCGCCGTCGCCTCAGGCTCCGCCACCTCCGGCAAGCCGGTGAAGATCGGCGTGTCCGTATCGCTCTCGGGTGACTTCTCCGCGGACGGGCTCGCCACCAAGCAGGGCTACCAGACCTGGGCCGCGTACCAGAACGCTCACGGCGGCATCCTCGGTCACCCGATCGTGATGGACTTCCTGTCCGACGGATCGAGCCCGACCCAGATCGTCACCAACTACCAGAAGCTGATCACGGTCGACAAGGTCGACTTCACCCTCGGGCCTTACTCGACTCTGCTGACCAAGCCTGCCTCGGTGATCACCAACCGGTACGGGTACGTGATGCTTGAGGGCATCGGCGGCGGCCCGTCCGTGTTCTCGCAGGGCCTCAAGAACGTCTTCGACGTCAGCGCCTCGGCCACGTATCAGATGGTCACGGTGGCCAAGTGGATCGCCGCGACACAGACACCTCAGCCGATCGCGTACGCCACGATGGACGACCCTTTCATCAAGCCAACCCTTGATGGAGCCAGGACCTACCTCGACGGCAAGGGCTTCACCGAGGCCACCTACAAGGTGTACCCGCTGGAGACCACCGACTTCACTGCGATCGCCTCGGCCATCGCCGCAACCCACGCGAAAATCGTCTTGCTCGGAACGATGCCCCCGGATGGGTACGCCCTGATTCAGGACTTCATCCAGGACAAGTACAACATGGACATTCTTGCCGAGGCTTCCGGCCCGGACCAGGGCGCGCAGTTCATCAAGGCCATCGGTGCAAGCAACACCGAAGCGGTGATGGTCCCCAACACGTGGTACCCCGATTCCGTTTTCTTCCAGAACTCCGACATGGTCGCGGAGTACCTGAAGATGTTTGGGGGCACCAAGGACGCCATCAGTGCCGACGTGGCTGAGGCCTTCTCCGCGGGTCAAGTCCTGATGCAGGCCGTGACGCACAACAACTCGCTGAGCAACTCCGAGCTGGAGACGTACCTGCACTCGGGTGCGACGTTCCAGAGCGTCCAGGGTCCGGTGACGTTCGGCAGTGACGGGGAAAACGTCGGTGCAACGCCGTACATCTTCCAGTGGCAGCACGGGACCTTCGTACCGGTACTGCCCACCGGTGGTTCCGACATCAAGGCCGTCGAAGTTCCCAAGCCGGCCTGGGGATCAGGTGGATAGCAGTTCCACGGCAACCATGCCTGGGCAGGTCCGGCTTCCCCGCGAGGGGAGCCGGACCTGCCAGGATGATCAGGCAGCACGAACCCGGCCATCGCACTCGGGCGGGCGGTTAGGGGAGCGGAAGTGCTGATTACCCAAGCGATAGTGGATGGAATCCTCGTCGGGGGTTTCTACGCATTGATGGCCGCTGGCCTCACGCTGGTCTTCGGTGTGATGGACATCGTCAACTTCGCGCAGGGCGCGCTCGTCGTCTTGGGCGCGTATCTGAGCTACGCCATTACGACCCACACAAGCATCGACCCCTTCCTCACACTGATCGCAACGGTGCCCGCGATGGGGTTGCTCGGCGTTGCGATCTACTGGCTGTTGATCAAGCCGATCAAGCGGGATCGCACGGTCATGTCCCTGCTGGTGATGTTTGCTGTTGCCACCCTTGTCGAGGGCTTCCTTGACCTGACCTTCACGAGCAACCTGGTGCAGATCCAAGTGCCGTACGCACGGGAGTCGTTCGAGATCGGTGGCATCACGTTCCCGAAGATTTACTTGTACGCATTCCTGATGAGCGCGGTGCTGCTCGGCGGCCTCTACGCATTGCTGTACCGCACACGATTCGGCCGGAGTCTGCGCGCCTCGATGCAGAACCCCGCTGCTGCACGCCTGATTGGCGTGAACATCGACAAGGTGTCGGCCATCACGCTCGGAATCGGCGTTGGGCTTGCCGCCGCCGGGGGCATGGTGTTCGGCACCACCAACTCGTTCAACGCAGCGAGCTCCTACGACCTGATCTCACGGCTTCTTGTCATCGTCATCCTGGGCGGCTTCGGGAGTGTCGGCGGCGCTTTGACGGCGGCCATCCTCATGCTGGTGATCCAGGACGTCGTCGCCGTCGAATGGTCGCCGGTCTGGGGCCAGACCATCTTCTACATTGTGCTTGTCGTCGTGCTGCTCGTGCGACCACAAGGGCTGTTCGGACGACAGGGAGTACGCGCACAGTGACGACTCAGGCAGTAACCACTCACGCGACCGGTACCCCCGCCCGGCCCTACCGGCTGCCTGGCGGGGTGCGGTTCGGAACGCTGGGGCTGGTCGCCATTGTGCTGCTCGCGTTCCCTATCGTCATTTCGAATCCAGCGGTGACGTCGGTCGGGGTCTTCGCGTTGATCTTCGTGCTGTCCGTGTCGGGGTGGAATATCCTCTCCGGCTACGCGGGCTACATTGCGCTCGGTGGCGCCGTCTTCTTCGGGATCGGCCAGTACACCTCGGCGCTGCTCACGATCCACCTCAAGATCTCGCCCGGTTGGCCGCTGTTCCTGCTGCTACCGGTGGCCGGTGCAGTCGCAGGACTCGCCGCCTTCCCGGTCGGCTGGCTCCTGCTGCGGGTAAGGAAGCACACGTTCATCGTTTTGACCATTGCGTCGATGTTCATCTTCCAGCTGTTCGCGTTCAACCTCGGCAGCATCACCGGCGGCTCGCAGGGCCTGCAGATGCCGTTCCCTGGCTGGAAGGGCAGCTACTTCAACGAACCGTTCTATTACGTGGCGCTGTTCGCGTCGGTGATCGCGATCTTCACGTCGTGGACCATCCGCCGGTCCAAGTTCGGGCTTGGGCTGATGGCGATCCGCGATGATGAAGACCGCGCGCGCAGCCTCGGTGTCCACACCAAGTCGACGAAGCTGGTTGCGTTCGCCATCTCGGCAGTGTTTATGGGCGTCGCGGGCGCCATCTACGCTCCCTTCGTCGGTTCGATCTTTCCGCAGTTCGCGTTTGACCCGACCTTCGACCTGGCGATGGCGGTCATGGCCTTTACCGGCGGCCTCGGGACTGTGGCCGGCCCCGTGATCGGGGCGCTGGTGATCGAGTCGGCACAGCAGTACTTCCTGCTGGAGTTCGGCGGCGCCAACGTCTTCCTGATCGTGTACGGCGCGCTGTTCGTCATCATCCTGCGCTTCCTGCCGGACGGCATCGTGCCGAGCATCAGCATGCGCTGGCGAAGCTGGTACGACGCACGAGAACGCCGAAGGCTCGACGCCGTCACCGCAAATCCCCCGGCTGGACGGGACACCGTTCCGGTGACCGGTGAGCGGGCATGACCGCGCTGCTCGAAGTCGACGAGGTCCGCAAGTCTTACGGCGGAGTCCAGGCGTTGCGCGGCTGCAGCATGTCTTTTCAGGACGGCGCCATCAACGGGCTGATCGGCCCAAACGGCTCGGGCAAGACAACGCTGTTCAACGTGATCACCGGGTACGAGCGTCCGGACTCCGGAACAGTGACGCTTCGCGGGAAGAATCTGACCAACGCCACCCCTGACAAAGCGTTCGAGGCCGGCATCGGGCGCACCTTTCAGCTGACCAGGGTGTTCCCACGGCTGACCGTCCTGGAGAACGTGCACGTGGCGGCACAGCGCCGCGGCCTGCTAAGCCAACTGCGCAGCTGGACCACGGGCGCCGAGCACCGGCAAGCAACCGAGGCGCTCGACTTCGTCGGCCTCACTCGACTCTCGTATGAGCCGGCCGGGAACTTGTCGTACGGTCAGCAGAAGTTGCTGGAGTTCGCCTCCATCATCGTGGCGCAGCCGAAGATGATGCTGCTCGACGAGCCGGCCGGCGGGGTGAACCCCACACTGCTCAAGCATCTGGCGGGGCGCATCCGCGAACTCAACGCCGAGGGTGTCACTTTCATCATCGTCGAGCACGACATGGAGTTCGTCATGGGTCTGTGCGACCAGGTCGCTGTCATGCACAACGGCAGCGCGCTCACCGCCGGAGTTCCCGACGACGTCCGCGCCAACCCTGCAGTCCTCGAGGCGTACCTCGGTAGCGACCTGGGCGAGGAGGACTAGTGCTGACTCTCGACGGTGTGTTCGCTGGCTACGGCGGCGGCGACATCCTGCGCGGTATCGATCTCACGATCCCGAAGGGCTCGATCACCTGCGTGGTCGGTCCCAACGGTGCGGGCAAGTCGACGCTGCTCAAGGTGATCAGCGGGCTCCTCAAGCCACGCCTCGGCACCATCACCTTCCTCGACAAGCCGATCGCGGGTCGGTCACCGCAGCAGATCCTGCGTGCGGGCATCGTGCAAGTCATGCAAGCTCGCAGCGTCTTCCCGGACCTCACTGTCGAGGAGAACGTCGAGCTAGGGGCGTTCCTTGAGCGCGACAAGGCAGTCATCCGCAAGCGGATGGCCGAGGTCATCGAGCAGTTCCCCATCGTCAAGGAGCGCTTTCGTGACAAGGCTGGAGCGCTGTCCGGTGGCCAGCAGCGGATGGTCGAATTTGCCCGGGCGCTCATGCTCGACCCGTCGCTCGTCGTCCTCGACGAACCTTCGATGGGGCTCGAGCCCAAGGCTGCAGCCATGATGTATGGGCACGTACGCCAGATGGCCGCGGACGGCCGTACCGTTCTGCTGGTCGAGCAGAATGTTCGTGCTGGTCTGAAGTTGGCGAGCCACGGTGTGGTGCTCGAGGGCGGCCGCGTGCGCCTTGAGGGCACCGGATCGGAGATTCTGGCGAACCCCCAAATGCGCGTGCTGTACCTCGGTGGAAGCGTGCCAGAGGCGGTGGCGCCGGAGGCCGAACTGACGTCCGCGATCGAACGACCATCAGATGGCGTATGAGTTGACAGAGTGGCAGCAGGAGTTGGTGCTGCGCACCCGCGACTATGCGACGCGTGTTGTACGGCCCGCGGCAGGCAGGCTCGAATCCTTGCGCGCCGCAGAGGACTTTCCGTTCGACCTCATGCGCGAGGGGATGGATCTCGGCCTGAAGTCATTGCCGCTCCCAGTCGAACTCGGTGGCGCAGATGCCGACATGCTCACGCAGTGTCTTGTTGCCGAGGAACTGGCCGCGGGAGACCTGTCAGTGGCTTATTTCTTTCGCCACTATTGGCGGTTCGCTCGGCTCATTCCGAGGTTGCCCACCTCCATCCGTGACCTCGTGGTGGACGGAATCGCGAATGACGAGCGTTTCGTGCCGGCCAGCGCCAGCACGGAGGCTGATGCCGGTAGCGATAACGCGTTCCCATACGACGCTCCCGGGCACGGGGCGATGCTCAGTGCCCGGCAGGAGGGTGACGTCTGGCGCTTGAACGGTACGAAGACGATGATCACCAACGCCGGTATCGCGTCCCTCTATTTTGTTCTGGCCCGAACCGACTCCACGGTGGGCATCCGCTCGGGCGCGACCATGATCGCCGTCCCTGCAACGACGCCCGGCCTGAGCGTTGGTCCGCTGTATTCCAAGATGGGCCAGCGCGGTTCGCCGCAGGCGGACGTGATCCTCGATGACTGTCGCGTGCCGTTGGACTACGCGATTACGGCACCTGGCGCGGGCTATGAGGTCAGCGAGCGCGGCCTCGTTGCCGCGAACATCACCAACGCCGCCATGTGCGTCGGCGTCGCTCGCGAGGCGTACGACCTGGCGCTGGACTGGTCGACCAAGCGCGTCCAAGGCGGCAAGCCGATCTGCGAACACCAGCTAGTGGCCCACGACCTGGGCCGGATGCGGATGCTCGTTCAGGCGGCGCGCGACCACCTGCACGCGGTGGCCTACGAGTACTCGCACACGCCGTCCTTCTCGCCCGAGCGCTGCTGGGAGGTGCGCGTCTTCTCCTCGGATGTGGCTATCGAGGTCACCCAGAAGGCCATGCTGCTGTTCGGTGGCCGCGGCATGATGACGCCCTTCACCGTCGAGCGACTCGTTCGCGACGCGCTTACCCTCACCCACGGAAACGGAACCAACCCCCTCATGACCATGCGGCTGGGAAGCTCCCAGGCGCGAGCCTGGGCCCAACGTACGGAGACGGCATGATCGATTACGCACGCGCTGACGCCAAGCAGGCGGCCCGCGACTCCTTCCATGGAATCTGGGCGGCGCTGACCACACCATTCGCCGCAGGTGGTGGTGTCGACGATGACGCACTCGTCAGGGACGTCGAGCGGTTAGCAGGGCCGCTTCGCATGGATGGCCTTTTCTGCACCGGTGTGATGGCCGAGTTTTGGTCGCTGAGCATGCCCGAGCGGCAGCGCTCTGTGCGTCTTGTTGTCGAGGCCAGTGCCGGCCGCCTGCCCGTCCTCGCCCACACCGGTCACCACAGCGCCGCCGACACCATTGCCTTGACGCGGCAGGCGGCGGACGCCGGCGCTGACTTCGCCGTGGTGATCAACCCCTACTACCCCGCGGGCTCGGACGACGGACTGTGCGCCTGGTTCACAGAGGTGCTCGACAACGTCGACATCGGAGTGTGGCTCTTCGACACCAACTACTCAGGGGTGTCGCTCTCGCTCGACTTGATCAAGCGGCTGGCGGACACAGAGAACGTCTGCGGAATCAAGGTTGGCCACGATCACGCCCGGTACCTGGAAATTCTCGCGGCTGTCGGCGACCGGATCCTGGTCTGCGAGCCAAGCGAGGCGCACTGGCTAGAGAACATTCGCGACCACGGGCAGCGGGTCTACATGTCTTCTGCGTCGCCGTACCTGATCCAGACCCCCTCCTGGCAGCCGATGCGTGAGTACACCGAACTGGCGTTGAGCGGCGACTTCGACGCCGCGGCGAAGGCGTCCGCCCAACTAGATCCGGTTCGTGCCTTGTCGACCAAGTGGCTGCACGGTCAGTGGGTCGCGAACCGCATTAACCCCGTCCCCTTCATGAAGGCGTGGGGCGAGCTGCTCGGTATGTCAGGCGGGCTCGTCCGGCCGCCGCTGAGCCAGGTCACCCAGCAGCAGCGCGACGAAATCCGGAAGGACCTCGAGACGGTAGGCCTGATCTAGCGTGAACCGCGGCCGCTAACCGGCGGTGGCTGCGACTGGCACTTCGGCTGCGGATACGACTTCACCGAGATCGTGGCCGAGATCCTTCAGCATGACGATCGCCGCATTGCGGCCAGGTGCACCCGTGATGGAGCCGCCCGGGTGAGTGGTTCCGCCGGTCTGATAGAGCCCCGGGATCGGCATCCGGTGGGAGGCCCAGCCCGGGGCTGGCCGCAGCGGACCGCTGAAGGCGGAGCCTCGATCGCCGCCGTGGAACGCACCGTTGACCATGTGGATGTT
>Ga0208220_1000930_pt1 | contig 12345 bp, 7 predicted proteins | sample NGESurdeep092012_9_FD_184484 | JGI IMG/M metagenome (GOLD analysis project Ga0208220, IMG submission 184484) | Arctic peat soil microbial communities from Barrow, Alaska - NGEE Surface sample F53-1 deep-092012 (SPAdes) | ecosystem: Environmental > Terrestrial > Soil > Wetlands > Peat ... | reverse complement strand
CAGGGCGCGGCCGCGGCACTCGCAGGCCGACCCGGTCAGAAAGGGCTGGCTCATGCGCGTGATCGTGGTTCGCCACCATGGGATAGACGATGCCGGATTCATCGGGGACGCCTTCGCCGCACGCGGCGGCGAGATCGCCATGCACCTGTTCCCCGAGGACGGTCCGCTGCCGGCGCTGGACGGCGTCGATCACATCGTCGTCCTGGGTGCCAAGTGGTCGGTCTACGACGAGGCTACGATCGGTGACTGGATCGGCGACGAGCTGGCCTGGCTGCGGCAGGCCGATCAGGCCGGCGTCCCGGTACTCGGGATCTGCTTCGGCGCCCAGGCGCTATCGGCGGCGCTCGGCGGCCAGGTGAGGGCCGCGAGCCGTCCGGAGATCGGCTGGACAACGATCGCCACTGTGGATCCGCAGCTCGTCGAGCCCGGTCCGTGGCTGGAGTTCCACGCCGACCAGTGCCTGCCGCCACCGGAGGCGAAGCTGCTGGCCCGCAACGACGTCGGCGTGCAGGCGTTCTCGCTCCGCCGGAACCTGGCGGTCCAGTTTCATCCCGAGGTCTACGGCGCCCAACTGCGAGGCTGGCTGGAGGATGGCGGCGCTGCTGAGGCGCAGCGGGCTGGCCTGGACCCGGACGAACTGGTAGCCCAGACGGTCGCCGAGGAACCGGCGGCAGCGGGGCGGGCCGACAGGCTGGTCGCTGCGGCACTGCGGATCGCGGCCGCTCATCCGGGCGCGGAACTCACCCGCTTATAACGCCAGCGGGTGTCACCCGCCGCCCAGCCCCATCGGCCGGCTCGGTCGCAGCCAGGCACTGGCCGCACCGGTTTTCTCTCGCGACCCGTGCCGACCGACAGCAGGCCGCGGCGGCGGCTGGGGCCGCCCCCGGGCTGGGTGCCTGCGACCGGACTGCGCCCGCTACGAGCGGCGCCGCGAGAGCCGGCCACGGCGCGGCCACGGATGGGACCACGTGGTCGCGACGATGCGCGTTATCAGTCGGAAGAGGCCGCCGACTTCGCGGCCGATGCCATGGTCGAAGTCGGCGATCCCGTAGCGGCCATCGCCGCGCTAGCTCGCTGACCGGCTAGCCTGGCGCGCTCTACGGCGCCGAGGGCCACTGCAGGTGGCTGGTGGCCACCAGTCCTTGGTAGTCCTCATGGCAGGCGGCGCAGCTGCGCAGGTGCACGGCGACGGCCGCCCAGGACTGAGCGGGGTCCAGGCCTCGTCGTTCGATCTCCACGTAGCTGTCCAGCTTCTGGAACGTGACGTCGCACCCGGCGTCTCCGGGGGTGACGCTCAGCAGCTGATCCAGGCCCCTGAGCCGGGCCTGCGGGCCACGGCCCGCCGGATCAGGATCGAACCCCTCGGCCGCGAGGCGCGCGCGCAGCAGGCGCCGCGCCTCGAAGAGGGCCTTATAGATGGCGCTTCTGCTGGAACTGCGCTCCAGGGCCACCTCGTCGATCGAAGGGCGGCGGAACGTGATGGCGAGGAAGACGGCGAGCTGCAGTTCGCTGAGATTTTCGTCGGCGGCTCGCTGGAGCGCAGCGAGCGGCCCGGCCCACGCGGCATCCTCGTCGGGTCGCAGGCCCAGAACTCGCGGCAGCTGCTCCCAGCCTTCCTGGTCTGCCGGTATCGCTGCGGCGGACCAGACGTGCCGGGCGATCTTCGCCGAGACCTCCGTGACGGCGAACTTCCTGACCCAGGCCGTGAATGAATCGGGCCGCGGGCGATCGTCGAGATGCGCGGCGATCGCGGCCAGCGCCCCGTCGGCGGCCTGGCGGGTGAGCTCGTCGGCCTCGGGACCGTCCAGCGTCGGCGCCGCGCATCTGCGGTCAACCTCGAAGCGCGCGGTGCGCAGGAGCAGGTCACGTAGGGCTGCGGCGGTTCTCCCGTGCATCGTCCCGCCGCGCCGGAGGGTTTCGATCAGCGCATGACGTTCGGGCGAATCCCCGGTCCTCGTCCTGGTTTCCAGGATGCCCACCTCTCGGGGTCGGCGGCGAAAAAGCGCCACAACGGCCTTTTTGCATGCTTGCCGATCCCCGTGCCACTTGCATGCCGGTTCTACGGATTACTGGACGTGTCGTGGCTCACAACGCCCAGCGCGATCAGGGCATGGCCGCAGACTGTCAGAGCCGGGCCGTAGCGTGACAGGGTCGGGCTGGCAACGGCCGGGCTGGCAACGGCCGGGCTCCTGGCCAAGCCGACTCCTCGATCCGGCCGCGGGCCGGCGGAACAGTCGCGACGATGACAGCAGGAGGTACGGCGATGACGGCAGGCGAGACCACCATGACCGGCGAGCGGGCCGACCTCGCGCAGGCACTGGCCAAGCAGAGGTATTTCCTGCGGTACACCGTCCGTGACCTGACCGACGACCAGGCGGCCCGGCTGACGACGGCGAGCGAGCTGTGCCTCGGCGGCCTGATCAAGCACGTCACGGCCACTGAGCGCCAGTGGGTCAGGTTCATCCTCGAGGGCCCGTCGGCGATGGCTTCCGGCTGGGCAGACGAGGATGCCGTGGCCAGCTATCTCGACGGCTTCCGCATGCTCGCGTGGGACACGCTGGCCGGCGTGCTGGCGGCATACGAGGAGGTGGCCCGCCAGACCGCCGACCTGGTGGCGACGCTGCCCGATCTGGACAGTTCTCAGCCGCTGCCCGAGGCGCCCTGGTTCGAGGCGGGCGCGCGCTGGTCGGCCCGCCGCGTGCTGCTGCACCTGATCGCCGAGACCGCCCAGCATGCCGGGCACGCCGACATCATCCGCGAGTCCCTGGACGGCGCCAAGTCCATGGGGTAGCGGCCGCCTGGGCCGCGCCGCCTGGGCCGCGCCGCTTACCGCCTGCGGCGGTGGCCTAGCGGGGCCAGTGCGGGGGTAGTGACCAGACGTGACCGACGCGGGGAACTGGGGGAACGGAGGGCTGCCGGCCGGGCTGCGGCCCATGCTTGCGACCGCGGGCCAGCTGCCGCCCGATGACGCCGGCTGGGCCTACGAGATGAAGTGGGATGGCCTGCGGGCGCTCAGCTATGTCGAGGCTGGCGCGGTCCGGCTGGTCTCGCGAACCGGCCGGGACATCACCCATGCCTACCCCGAGCTGCAGGGCCTGGTCGAGGCGCTGCGCGAGGCGGGCGCGTCCAGTGCCGTCCTTGACGGCGAGATCGTGGCCTTTGGGGGCGAGCAGTGGCCCAGCTTCGAGGCGCTGCAGCAGCGGATGAACATCAGCTCCACCTCTGACGTGCGAGCCCTGGCGGTCCAGGTGCCGGTCAGCTACCTCGCCTTCGACCTGCTGGCGCTGAACGAGCACCCCCTCCTCGACCTGCCCTACCGGGACCGCCGGGCCCTGCTGGACGAGCTGAGCCTGCATGATCGGAGCTGGCAGACCCCGCCCGCCTTCACCCGCGAGTCCGGCGCCGCCGTCCAGGCGGTGTCCCGGCAGCAGGGCCTGGAAGGCGTGCTGGCCAAGCGGCTGGTGTCGCGCTACGAGCCCGGCAGGCGGTCGGCCAGCTGGATCAAGGTGAAGAACGTGCGCCGCCAGGAAGCCGTGGTGGGCGGCTGGAAGCCAGGCGAGCGCGGACGCGCGGGCCAGATCGGGTCGCTGCTGATCGGCGTCTACGGCCCGGACGGTCTCGCCTACGCCGGCCACGTCGGAACCGGCTTTACCCAGCAGACGCTGCGCATGCTCGCGGGCCGGCTGGCACCGCTGAGCCGTGACACCTCGCCGTTCAGCACGGAGGTTCCCGCCGAGCACGCCCGTTTCGCCCGCTGGGCCGAGCCGCAACTGGTGGTTGAGGTCGCCTTCACCGAGTGGACGAAGGCCGGACGGCTGCGCGCGCCGTCCTACAAGGGGCTGCGCGACGACAAGGATCCGGCGGAGGTAGTCCGGGAGCCGGAGAGCGGCTAGGACGGACCGTCGGCGGGAGGCGCCGGCCGTCCGACCGGGTCGCGGCGCACCCAGCGACCCTGGCCCGGCTGGACCGTGGGGCGGCCGTCGGTCAGGACGACCTGGCCGCGACGCAGGACGAACTGCGGCCAGCCCTGCACGTCCCAGCCGTCGTATACCGAATAACCGGCACGGGAATGCATGCTCGCCCCGTCGATCGTGGCGTGCCGCTGCGGATCCCAGAGCGCCAGGTCGGCGTCGGAGCCGTCGGCGATCGCGCCCTTGCGCGGATAAAGGCCGAACAGCCTCGCGGCGTTGGCCGAGGTCAGCTCGACGAACCTGTCCAGCGAGATCCGCCCGGTCGCCACGCCCTCGGAAAAGAGCATCGGCATGAGCGTCTCGAGGTCGGCGACGCCCTGCCGCGCGGTCACCACGTCCAGGGCCGGGTCCAGCTTGGCGCTCAGCGTCCACGGCGCGTGGTCGCTGCAGACGGTATCGATCTCGCCCGTCGCCAGCCCGCGCCAGAGCGCATCCCGGTCGGACTGATCCCGCAGCGGCGGGGCGCCCACGTACTTGGCGGCGTCGGGCTCGCTGAAGCGATCCTTGGTCAGGTGCAGGTACAGGGGCCTGGTTTCCACGTAGACCGGCAGCCCCTGGGCGCGGGCCCGGCGGCACCGGTCCAGCGCGGCCGCGGAGGACAGATGCACGACGTAGACGGGCGCGCCGGTCGCGGCGGCCAGCTCGATGGCCTGGTCGACGGCCTCGACCTCGGCGCTGACCGGCCGCGCATCGGGGAAGTACCGCACCGCGCCGCGGCCGGAGGCGATCAGCTCGCGCCCAGTCCGCCCGAGGATCTCGGCGTCCTCGCAGTGCACGAGAGTCATCGCGCCCGCGCGCCCGGCGACCGCGATGGCGTCGGCCAGGCCCGGTGTCCCGGCCACGTACCGCGGATCGGTCAGGAACACCTTGAGGCTGGCGTGGCCGTCCGCGGCCAGCCCCGCGATCTCGGCCGCCCGCGCATCGCCGAGGTCGCCGGTGAGCACCGGATGCAGGAACCAGTCCGCCGCCGCCTCGGCGCTGGCGCCCGCCATGTCCCGGCCGATCGCCGCGGACATGGACTCGCCCGGCATCGGGAATGTCATGTTCCCGATGGTCGTGATGCCCCCGGCGATGGCGGCGAGCGAGCCGGTCCAGAAGTCGTCCACCCAGGTCGGCTCCTGCTGGCCGAACTCGGCGGCCATAGCGTCCGACAATGCGCCGCAGACCAGGTGGACGTGCGCGTCGATGCCGCCGGGGATGACCAGCAGCCCGCTCGCGTCGAGCTCTTCCTGGCCGGTCATGGCGCCGCCCAGCTGGGCTATCCGCCCGTCGCGCACGCCAAGGTCGGCGATCTCGCGGTGCCCGGGGCTGACGATCGTCCCGCTGCGGACGACGAGGTCATGCTGGGGGACAGCCATCACCGCATCCTGTCACGGCTACCAGCGGCCGGCCGAGATCATCGAGACCCCGGCGGGCGCCTCGATGTCGTACCGGTCGGCGGCGCTCGCCCAGCCCGGCGCGGTCAGCACCGTGCCGCCCGCGATGCCGGTGTAGGTCCGGCCGCCGAGCGTGGCGGTGGCGGCCCCGCCGTCCAGCCGCAGCCGGGCGGGCACCCCGGCCGGGGCCGCCAGGCTGACCTGGCTCGCACCGCCGGCCAGCACGATGGTCACGGTTCCGCGCGGGCGCGGCAGCCGCATCGTGATCCGGCTCGATCCAGCCGCCAGGCGACGCGCCGGCCAGGGCGAGCCTGCCAGCCGATAGGGTGGCCGCGCCTGACGCGGCTGCACAGGTGGGCATGGGCCGCCAGGTTCCCAGCGGGGCGGCATTTACACAGCGCCATGGCGGCGGCGCGGCCCCGGCGCGGTGCTCCTACCGCCGGGTTTGCGGTTCGTCGCCTTGGGCAATTGCGGCCCGTGCAATTGAGCGACCAGCGCAATCGAGGCAGCAGGGGTGCCGCGCGGCTCTACCGTTAAGTGATGGGCACCGGCGCCCAACAGGGATAACCGGACGCGCGAACCGGAGCGGGTGGGATAGGACTGTGCGGGTGCGACGCGAGAACAGGACGGGATAGGAAACCTTGCCAGAACAGACATCGGCGTGGCCGGGCGTAGCCCATCCGCTCGGAGCGACCTACGACGGGGTCGGAACGAATTTCGCGCTGTTCTCCGAGATCGCCGAGCGAGTCGAGCTGTGCCTGTTCGACGGCAATGGGGGTGCCAGCGCCAGCAACAACAGTGGCGGCGAGACCCGGATCGAGTTGCGCGAGGTCGACGGGTTCGTCTGGCATGGATACCTGCCGGGAGTCGGCCCCGGGCAGCGCTACGGCTACCGCGTGCACGGAACTTATGACCCCGCGGCCGGGCAGCGCTGTGACCCGGCCAAGCTGCTCCTCGACCCCTACGCCAAGGCCGTCGAGGGGGGCGTCAGCTGGGATCCGGCCGTGTTTTCTTACCTGTTCGACGAGCCCGGCCAGCGCAATGAGGCCGACTCGGCGCCGTTTGTGCCGCGCTCGGTGGTGGTCAACCCGTTCTTCGACTGGGCCAGCGACCGGCCGCCGCGGGTTCCCTATCACGACAGTGTCATCTACGAGGCCCACGTCAAGGGCCTGACCCGCCTGCACCCGGCGGTGCCCGAGGCCGAGCGCGGTACCTACCGCGGGCTAGCGCATCCCGCCATCATCGATCATCTGCAGGGCCTCGGCGTCACCGCGATCGAGCTGATGCCGGTGCACCAGTTCATCAATGACGGCGTGCTGGCCGAGCGCGGCCTGTCCAACTACTGGGGCTATAACACGATCGGCTTCTTCGCCCCGCACAACGCCTATTCGGCGGCCGGGCAGCGCGGCGAGCAGGTGCAGGAGTTCAAGGCGATGGTCCGGGCGCTGCACGAGGCGGGGATCGAGGTCATCCTCGACGTGGTCTACAACCACACCGCCGAGGGCAACCAGCTGGGCCCCACGCTGTCTTTCCGCGGCATCGACAACACCGCCTACTACCGGCTGATGGACGACGACAAGCGCTACTACATGGACACCACGGGCACCGGCAACAGCCTGCTCATGCGCAACCCCCAGGTGCTCCAGCTGATCATGGACTCGCTGCGGTACTGGGTGACCGAGATGCACGTGGACGGCTTCCGGTTCGACCTTGCCGCCGCGCTGGCTCGGCAGTTCCACGAGGTCGACCGGCTGTCCTCCTTCTTCGACGTGGTCCAGCAGGACCCGGTCGTCTCCCAGGTCAAGCTCATCGCCGAGCCCTGGGACGTCGGCGACGGCGGCTATCAGGTCGGCAACTTCCCGCCGCTGTGGAGCGAGTGGAACGGCAAGTACCGCGACACCGTCCGGGACTTCTGGCGCGGCCAGCACGCCACGCTGCCCGAGTTCGCCTCCCGGCTGACCGGCTCCAGCGACCTTTACCAGAGCGACGGCCGCCGCCCGGTGGCGTCGGTCAACTTCGTCACCGCCCACGACGGCTTCACCCTGGCCGACCTGGTCTCCTACGACCACAAGCACAACGAGGCCAACGGCGAGGACAACCGCGACGGCAGCGACGACAACCGGTCCTGGAACTGCGGGGTCGAGGGGCCCACCGACGACCCCCGCATCCGCGCGCTGCGGGCCCGCCAGCAGCGCAACTTCCTGGTCACCCTCCTGCTGTCGCAAGGGGTGCCGATGCTGGTGGCCGGCGACGAGATGGGCCGCAGCCAGCAGGGCAACAACAATGCCTACTGCCAGGACAACGAGATTTCCTGGGTTGCCTGGCCGGAGGACGCCGACGCCCGGCCGCGCGATACCGAGCCGTTCGAAGGCCGGAGCCCCGATCAGCAGGACCACGACCGGGAAATAACGGATCGCAGCCTCCTCGACTTCACCCGGGCACTCATCCGGCTCCGCGCCAGTCACCCTGTGTTCCGCCGCCGGCGGTTCTTCCAGGGGGAGCCGATCTCCGGACCGCACGGCCAGGTGGGCGACATCGCCTGGTTCACCCCCGGCGCCGAGGAGATGACCGACGAGGACTGGGCGGCCGGCTTCGCCAAGTCGCTGACGGTCTTCCTGAACGGCGAGGGCATCAGCGAGCCCGATCCGCGCGGCGAGCGGGTCCGTGACGACTCGTTCCTGATGCTGTTCAACGCCAGCGAGAACGACCTCAAGTTCGCCATCCCGCCCGCCCGGTACGGCGAGCAGTGGACGCGAGTGTTCGACACCTCGGCGGCCGCGGAGTCCGGCACCGACGCCGCCGCCAGACCGGGCGACACGATTGAGGTGCGCAGCCGCTCCGTGCAGGTACTGCGCCGTGCCTGAACCGCCCGTGCCTGAACCGACGGGGGCTCCTGCGGCTCCCGTCTCGACCTACCGGCTGCAACTGCACCGGGAGTTCGGTTTCGCCGCCGCGGCCGACCTGGCCGGCTACCTGGCCGCGCTCGGGGTCAGCCACGTGTACCTGTCGCCGATCCTGCAGGCCGCACCCGGCTCGATGCACGGCTACGACGTGGTCGATCATTCGCGGGTCTCGGCGGATCTGGGCGGCGAGGACGGGTTCCGGGCGATGGTGGCGGCCTTCCGCGAGCACGGCCTGGGCATCGTGGTGGACATCGTGCCCAACCACATGGGCATCGGCGCGCCCGAGTCGCTGAATCGTCAGTTCTGGTCCGTACTGGCCGGGGGCGCCGGCTCGACGCGCGCGCACTGGTTCGACATCGACTGGGCCGCCCGCGGGGGCCGGCTGCTGCTCCCGATCCTGGCCGGGCCGGTCAGTGACTGCGCCGCCGACCTCAAGGTGGACCGCGACGGCGCCGCCGGCGCCCGTGGTGACTCGGCTGACCGTGGTGACTCGGCTGACCGTGGTGACTCGGCTGACCGTGGCGAGCCGGTCCTCCGGTACTTCGAGCACGTGCTGCCGCTGCGGCCTGGGACGGCGGACCTGCCCCTGGACGAGCTCCTCAAGGCCCAGCACTACGAACTGGCCGACTGGCGCACCGCCGCGAACGACCTGAACTGGCGGCGGTTCTTCGACATCACCACGCTGATCGGCGTCCAGGTCCAGGAGGCCGATGTCTTCGCTGCTACCCATAGCCTGCTGCTGGGCCTGTTCGCCGAGGGCCTCATCGATGGCCTGCGCGTCGATCACCCCGACGGCCTGGCCGATCCGCGCGGCTACCTGCGGCGGCTGGCCACCGCCACGAGCGGATCCTGGGTCGTCACTGAGAAGATCCTGACCGGCGACGAGCATCTCCCGGCCGACTGGGACTGCGCGGGCACCACCGGGTACGACGCCCTGGCGATGACGGGCGGCCTGTTCACCGACGCCGCCGGCGCGCCGGCGCTCACGGCCGCGTACGTGCGCTTCGCCGACGGCTCCGACTCGTTCGAGCCGGTCGCGCAGGCGGCCAAGCGGGAGATCGCGGCGGGTTCCCTGGCAGCCGAGGCGTGGCGGCTGGTCCGCGTGGCCAAGCTGGCGGCCGAGGTCGGCGAGCAGGCGCTGGCCGGCGTCGGCGCGGAGGATCTGCGCACCACGGTGACCGAGCTGCTCACCGCGATCAGCGTCTACCGTGCCTACGTCGTTCCCGGCGAGGCGCCACCGCAGGAATCGGTCGCCGTGATGACGGCGGCCGCGCGGGACGCGCGGGAACGCCTGCCCGGCCGACTCCACGCTGCCCTCGATGCCATCGCCGCCCTGGCCCTGAATCCGGCGGCCAGGGGCGGCGGCATCGTCCGCGCCGAACTGACCGTGCGGTTCCAGCAGACCTGCGGCCCGGTCATGGCCAAGGGCGTCGAGGACACCGCGTTCTACCGGTGGTCGCGGCTGACCGCGCTGAACGAGGTCGGCGGTGAGCCGGAGCGGCTGGGGATCAGCCCGGCGCGGTTCCACGCCTTCGCGGCGCGGCTGGCTCGCGACTGGCCGGCCACCATGACGACGCTCTCTACCCACGACACCAAGCGCGGCGAGGACATGCGCGCCCGGCTGGCCGTCCTCGCCGAGCGGCCGGACGAGTGGGCAGCGGAGGTCACCCGCTGGCACGAGCTGGCCGTCGGGTTCGGGGTCGGCCAGGCGCCCGAGCCCGACACCGAGTACCTGTTGTGGCAGACCCTGGCCGGGGCCTGGCCAGTCGGGCCGGACCGGCTCACGCAGTACCTGCGCAAGGCCATCCGCGAGGCAAAGACCCGCACGTCCTGGACGCACCCGGACGACGGCTACGAGGCGGCGGTGCTGGCCCTAGCCAAGGCCGTACTCGCCGACACGGGACTGGCTGGCACGGGGCTGGCTGGCACGGGGCTGGCCGACACGGGGCTGGCCGACACGGGGCTGGCCGACACGGGCACGGCTGGCGCGGGGCTGGCTGGCACGGGGTCGGCTGAGACGGGGCCTGCCAACACCGGGCTGGCCGGGCGGATCGCCGCGTTCGTGGCCCGGATCGAGCCGGACGCGCGGGTCAACTCGCTCGGCGCCAAGCTGGTGCAGCTCACCATGCCCGGCGTGCCCGACGTGTACCAGGGCTGTGAGCTGGGCAGTTTCTCGCTGGTCGACCCCGACAACCGGCGCCCGGTGGACTTCGAGCGCCGCCGGGAGCTGCTGGCGATCCTCGACAGCCGCGAACTCGAGGGCGCAGCCCTCGACCAGACCGGCCTGGACTGGCAGAAGCTGCTGGTCACCTCGCGGGCGTTGCGGTTGCGCCGCGAGCACCCGGGCTGGTTTTCCGGTAGCTACGAGCCGCTGGCGGCCAGCGGCCCGGCCGCCGAGCATGCCGTCGCCTTCGCCCGCGGCGGCCATGCCGTCACCGTCGCCACCCGGCTGCCCGCCGGGCTGGCGCGCCGCGGCGGCTGGGCCGACACCGTGCTGCCGCTGCCCCTGCCGTCGGCTGGCTCCGGCGGGCCGGCTCGTGCGTGGCGGGACGTGCTGACCGACACCGTGCACGCCGGTCCCGAGCTGCACCTGGGCCGGCTCACCGAGCAACTCCCGGTCGCGCTGCTGGTGCCCGACCCGGTCGCCAGGCGGCCCGATCACGTCTTCTAGGGTGCCAGGTGAGGAGCAGGTGAGCGGAGCGTGAGCGGGTGTGAGCTGGTGTGAGCTGGGTGTCCAGGTGAGCGAGTTTAGGGTGTGGGCCCCGGCCGCAGACAGCGTCGAGCTGCACGTGGCGGGCCGCGCGCACCCCATGGCGCCCGACGACGGCGACTGGTGGACGGCCGACCTGCCGGACGCCGGATCCGGGACAGACTACTGGTTCCAGCTCAATGGCGGTGACCTGCTGCCGGACCCGCGCTCGCTGTGGCAGCCGGCCGGGGCTCGCGGCCCGAGCCGCCGCTACGACCACAGCGCGTTCGGCTGGACCGACGCGGGCTGGCGCGGCATTCCGCTGGCCGGCTCGGTGATCTACGAGCTGCATGTGGGCACATTCACCCCGCAGGGCACATTCGACGCCGCGATCGAGCGGCTCGGCCACCTCGCCGACCTCGGCGTCGATGCCGTGGAGCTGATGCCCGTGGCCGCGTTCCCCGGCCAGCACGGCTGGGGCTACGACGGCCTCGCGCTGTGGGCGGTGCACGAGCCCTACGGCGGGCCGGACGGACTCAAGCGGCTGGTCGACGCCTGCCACGCCCGCGGCCTGGCCGTCCTGCTCGACGTGGTCTACAACCACGTCGGGATCGGCAACCGGCTGGCGGATTTCGGCCCGTATTTCGCCGACGCCCACACCACCCCGTGGGGTCCGGCGGTCAACCTGGACCAGCCCGGCTCGGATGAGGTGCGCGCCTTCGTTATAAATAACGCGCTGATGTGGCTGCGCGACTATCACCTCGATGGGCTGCGCCTGGATGCGGTGCACGCCATGGAGGATCATCGGGCGCTGCACGCGCTAGAGGAGTTGTCCGGACGGGTCGACGCGCTGGCCGCGCAGCTGGGCCGGGAGCTCGTGCTGATCGGCGAATCCGATCTCAACGACCCGCGGCTGGTGACCGCGCGCGAGGCCGGCGGCTACGGCCTGGGCGGCCAGTGGAGCGACGACTTCCATCACGCCCTGCACTCGGCCATCACCGGCGAGCGGCAGGGCTACTACGCCGACTTCGGCTCGATGGCGGCCCTGGCCAAGACCCTGAGCCGGGTGTTCTTCCATGACGGCACCTGGTCGTCCTTGCGCGGGCGCTCCCACGGCCGGCCCGTCGACCGGCTGCGCATCCCGGCGCAGCGGTTCCTGGGCTACCTGCAGGACCATGACCAGATCGGGAACCGGGCGGTCGGGGACCGGATCGCCAACCTGGTGCCGCCCGGCCTGCTCAAGGTGGGCGCCGGGCTGGTGCTCACCGCCCCGTTCACGCCGATGCTGTTCATGGGCGAGGAGTGGGGCGCCGACACGCCCTGGCAGTACTTCACCGACCACGAGGAAGCCTGGCTGGCCGAGGCCGTCGCGCAGGGTCGGCGCAGCGAGTTCGCCGCGCACGGCT
>Ga0208220_1000929_pt1 | contig 12348 bp, 7 predicted proteins | sample NGESurdeep092012_9_FD_184484 | JGI IMG/M metagenome (GOLD analysis project Ga0208220, IMG submission 184484) | Arctic peat soil microbial communities from Barrow, Alaska - NGEE Surface sample F53-1 deep-092012 (SPAdes) | ecosystem: Environmental > Terrestrial > Soil > Wetlands > Peat ... | reverse complement strand
GGCGGGGGTGATCGTGGTGGGCAGCAGAAAGAAAGGCTGGTGTCCAGGCCCGCTTGGACGCACGACAACGGGAGGTCACAGATGACAACGGGAACCGAACCAGCCAGGGGCGCAGGCAGGCGGCACGTGGAAGGCCAGGGCTATGGCCTGGTCTTGTTCGCATCGGTCCTGCTGATCATCGTCGGCTTCTTCAACCTGATCTACGGCATCGCCGCGATCGCCAACTCGCACGTGTTCACCGCCAACGCCCACTATGTGTTTGGCAGCCTACGGACCTGGGGCTGGATCACCCTGATCATTGGCGCCTTGCAGTTGCTGGCCTCGGGCGGAGTGCTGGCGGGCAACCAGATGGCGCGCTGGTTCGGCGTGGCCGTGCTCGGGCTCAGCGCCATCGACCAGATGTTCTTCATCCCCGCCTACCCGTTCTGGTCCCTGATGATCATCGCGGTGGACGTGGTCGCGCTGTACGGGCTGTGTGCTTACGGCAGCCGCGCGAACCTTGAAGCCGTCTAGGACTGGCGAGCCGGCAGTCCGCTGCAGCGAGACACCCGGCTCGGAGGTGCCTGGCATGAAGACGGCACGCCCGCAGGATGGGCCCGGCGCGTAACCCGCTATGGCGACACACCGACACAATCGCGGCGCCGGCAGGTGCTGACTGGAGGCAGGGAGACAATGAGCGAGCCTGACCGTACGAAGCTGCCGATACGCCGGCCGACGTTCCAGGGAGTGACCAACAGGACGCTGCAGGGATCGGAGCCCGACTGGAACCTGATCGGGCACCCTGAGCCTCCGGAGGGGTCCCCGAACGTGCTGCTGGTGCTGATCGACGATGCTGGTTTTGGTAACGCGGGCACGTTCGGCGGGCCGATCGACACCCCGAACTACTCGCGGATGGCTGACGGAGGGTTGCGTTACAACCGGTTCCATGTCACCGCGCTGTGCTCCCCGACCCGGGCGGCGCTGCTGACTGGCCGGAACAACCATGCGGTCGGCTTCGGCTCGGTGGGTGAGTTCTCGAGCGGCTTCCCTGGCTACACGGCGATGGTTCCCGGTGATTGCACGCCGTGGCCGAAGGTGTTGTCCGAGAACGGGTACAGCACGGCGGCGTTCGGCAAGTGGCATCTGACCCCCGACGGTCAGCAGGGCCCGGCCGGGCCGTTCGGGCGGTGGCCGAACGGGTGGGGCTTTGACTACTTCTACGGATTCCTGGGCGGTGACGCGGGGCAATGGGACCCGTGCCTGGCCGAGAACCAGAAGATCATCGGCACCCCAGGAGGCTTCTACGACCAGGAAAACCCGTACTACCTGCCGGATGCCATGGCCGATAAGACCATCGAGTGGCTGCACGGGGTCCGGGGGCAAGACGCCGGCAAGCCGTTTTTCGTCTACTTCTCCACCGGGTGCAGCCACGCCCCGCACCACGTGGCCCCGGAATGGGCCGATAAGTACAAGGGCCAGTTCGACCAGGGCTGGGACCGCCTGCGCGAGGAGATCTTCGCCCGGCAGAAGCACCTGGGCGTGATCCCCGCCGACGCGGAGCTGACGCCGCGGGACGACGCGTTCCCCGCCTGGGATGAGGTCCCGGACAAGCTCAAGGCCTACTACGCCCGCCAGATGGAGGTCTACGCCGGGTACTCCGAGAACGCCGACCACAACGTGGGCCGGGTCATCGACGCGATCGCCGAGCTGGGTGAGCTGGACAACACGCTGATCATCTGGATCTGGGGCGATAACGGCGCCAGCATGGAGGGCACGATCACTGGCTCGTTCAACGAGATGACAATGCAGAACGGCATCCCGCTCACCGACGAGATGCAGCTCCAGCTGGCCGAGCGTTACGGCGGCATCGGAGCCTGGGGCGGGGCGATGATGGACCCGCACTACTCCGCCGCGTGGGCGTGGGCCGGCAACACCCCGTTCCAGTGGGGCAAGCAGGTCGGCTCGCACCTGGGCGGGACACGCAACCCGATGGTCATCCACTGGCCGGCGCGCATCACCGACACTGGCGCGCTGCGCTCGCACTTCACCCACGCCATCGACGTCGGGCCGACGATCCTGGACATCCTCAAAATCCCGGCCCCCTCCCACGTCGACGGGATCGGGCAGGAGCCCTTCCACGGCGTGACCTTCGCCGACTCCCTCGCAGACGCGGGCGCGCCGGAGCGCCACACCCAGCAGTACTTCGAGACCATCGGCAACCGCGCCATGTACAAGGACGGCTGGTGGCTGGCCATGAAGACCCCGCGCATCCCGTGGGTGCTCACACCTGAGGCGCTGCGGCCCTACGCGCCCGGGGTGTGGGACCCCGACGCCGGGCCCGCCGAGCTGTACTACCTGCCCGATGACTTCACCCAGGCCAAAGACCTCGCCGCCGAGCACCCCGGCAAGGTCGCCGAGCTGCGGGAGCTATTCTGGGCCGAGGCGGAGAAGTACAAGGTGCTCCCCCTGCTCGCCACCCTGTCCGCGTTCTTTGGGATCCTCCCGCCCCGGCCGGATGCGGTCCCGGTCGAGTACCGGGGCGATGTCCAGAACGTCATGTCGGGGATGATCCCGCGGATCTACAACCACTCCTATGCGATCAGCGCCGACCTGGTCGTCCCAGCGGAGGGGGCCGAAGGCGTGATCGTGGCTGAGGCTGACCATCTGGGCGGGTTCTCGCTGTTCGTCGCCGACGGCAAGCTCACCCACACCTACTCGATGATGGGTGTGTTCATCTACCGGCAGCAGGCCGAGGAACCGCTGCCGCCCGGCGAGGTGACGGTACGCATGGAGTTCGCCGCCGATGGGGCCAAACCCGCAACCGGCGGAGAAGTGACCCTGTACATCAACGACCGGCCCGTCAGCAAAGGCCGCATGGACCACACGGTCCCGATCCGCTTCTCCGCCTACGCAGGCATGGACATCGGCCGCGACAACGGCGTCGTCGTCGACCTCAGCTACGAAGACAGGAAGCCGTTCGCGTTCACCGGCACCATTAAGAAGGTCGTGTTCGACGTCAAGCCCCATCTGTCAGCCCAGGATGAGGAAGAGCTGCACGCGGCCGCCCACCACGGCCACGCCGCGCACGGGCTCTCGCAATAAAGACAGGCCCGCCACCTGGAGGAGACAGATGAAATTCGACGACGAAACAACCGACGTGCTCATCGGCGGCTACCTGTCCAAAGACGCCGCCCAGGGGGACTACGAGGCCGTCCTGACTTGCGGTGGCTACCTGCACGGCGCGGTAGTGGTCAGCAAAGACCTCAAGGGCAATGTGTCGGTGGAGCAGACCGACCACATGGTCCGCGAGGGCGCAGCGGGCCTGGGCGCCATCGGCTTCGCGGTCGGCCTGTTCGCACCACCGCTCCTGGCCGCGACCGCGGTCGGCGCGGTAATCGGCGCCGGGGCTGGCAAGCTGCTGCACCACAGGACCGCCAGCAAGCTGGAGGAGCAGGCCGGGGCCACCATCCCGGTCGGCGGCGCGGGCCTGATCGTCGCCTACCCGCACTCCGCCGCCGACAAAGTCGTACCGGCCGTGACCCGCGCCATCAAGAAAGTCGTCGGCGAAGCGGAAGGCCACCACGTGAAGGCCCTCAAGGGCGCGATCGCCGACGCACAGCAGAAAATGGCCGAAAGCGGCACCTGACCCTGGGCGAAGGGTTCACCTGGAACTTAGCGGACAGCGCGGTCCCAACCTCAGATGAGCGCCCACCTACCTGGCACCCGAACCACAGCGCTCGCCTGAGTGCACCAGGAACATCCTGAGCTGCGCACAGCCACCGCTCCGCCGAACCGTCCGGGACCAGGCCAAGACGCTAGCGACCGAGCTATTCACCGAACGCGAGCGGGAAGTGCTGCGACACGCCTCCGACATGCTGAGCGGGGAAACGACACGGATCACCCGTGTATTAAGCGATCTGCGCTCAGCACGCGGTAAGGGCGCCCGACGCTTGCTTACCTTGCGTGACAACTCCTGGCCCGGGTCGATGGCTGCCGCGACACGTCTTGCCCAAAAATGGCTGGCTTCGCAATGCCCAGGCGGAGTGGCGGTCAACAGGCTGGCGAGCAGCGACCTGGGACATCCCGTGCGAGAACTCAACTGCTTGCCAGATCGCGGGCAGCCGGGTCGGGCTGTAGGCGCCGAGGCGGGCGGAATCACCCGACCGGTAGTGGGCGAGCAGGCCTTCGGCAAGTTCTGCCGCGTCCTGGAGGGCGAGGTTCATGCCTTCCGCCGGCGGTGGTCACGATGTGGGCGGCGTCGCCGGCCAGGAACAGCCGCCCGGCCTGCATCGGCTCGGTGACATAGACTATGCAGCCCAACCTGCGGAGCCGTTCTTCGTCCCACTGTCGTAGGCGACCAGCCCTTGCCTGGACCAAGGACTCCGACGCGGTCCTCGCTAGGATCAACCGCGCCAAGGCAAAGCAAGCACTCGTACGAACCGCTAGGACTCGTCTGTCGTGGCGGCCGCGTGGGCTTCGTCGAGAGCCTCGTCGGAGACTTCATGAGCCTCTGTGATCCCGCCCAGATCCGTGAGCTTGCTAGCCACCATGCTGGCTTCCGAGACAGGAGCCAGCACGCCGACCGCGGCTTTGCCCCCTTCCAGGTCCCTGCCTATGCGGTCGCGATCGGCCTCGCTGAGTCCCAGGTTCTTATGGTGGAGAGCGCCCAGTAGGCCACCGCCAACCAGCCCAGCGGCGAGCCCGACCGGAGTAACCAGCGCCAGTGCCACGCCGATACCGGCGCCCTTGCCCATGCTGCGCTTGCCAACCTTGCCGGTCTTGATCTCGCCCTTCTCGTCAAGGACCAGGACGCCGATGGCATCCCGCTTCGCCACGCCCGAGTCCTTCAAGGACGCGGCCGCCATGTCGGCTGATGCCTCATCGTTGAAGGTGGCCAAGACCACGGTCTTGTTCGCCATGAACATCCCCTTCTGTGTAGGCCAGGCGTGACAGCCACGCCGGGAAAGGTCCGAAGACGGGACGTACATGTCCCCTCACCGCAGAATGCGACTCAGTCTGCGGCACTGGCATCCCCCTGACCGGGTGATAGAACTCCGGCCCCTGACCCAGCCTCGGGTTCCTCCGCCGAACTCCTGTCAGACCCTCACGTCGTTCGCCCGGTCGGGCATCCGGCCGCATCTAACCGCATCTAGAGCTGCGGGCGCTCGGCGGCCATGCCTCACCGCTGCTGTACGCCTACCCGGCGTTCTTCGTCGTGATGGCACCGGGGTCCTGATCGCCGTCGCCCTCGGCACGAGAAGGGCCAGGGCGGCGGCGCTGCGCGCGGCATCTCCCGCAGCGCTGCGAGGACGACGCGGATAGCCTGATCACCGTCTCTCACGAGGCCCACGGGGCGCACGGCCACTGGGTCCTTGAGCCCCCCGGCCGCTGCTCCGACCTGAACTGCACCTGCTGCTACGGAGACCCCTGATGCTCCCCCGCTTGATCGCCGTCGTACTGCACGAGGCCGCCGGGTTCGCGACCGGGTCGCCGCCGAGTGCCGGCGACTCGACGAGCTCGACCAGGAGCGCGGCAAAATGTCATGCACGGCAGCGGACACCGACCGGGCATTAGCGTGGGATCAATGACACCCGGCCACCGGTGACCGCGACCTCATAGGCAAGAGACCGACATGACATGGGCAGAACTGGTAGATCTGTGTCCCGCGCGACACAAGTTGAGATTCGACTAAGGCATAAATAGTCAGCCTGCTGCAGCCGAGAACTCGGGGCACAACTATTTGTGATTACTGTGAGTAATCGGTAAGGTTACGTTTCTGGTCCGTGCGGCGGGCAGAGCGCAAGGCCGTACGCAGGCAAGCCAGCCGCAACCCAGGCGTTCCAGCGGGCTGATCCTGCCGTGAACTGGCGATGCCATCAGCCGCCTGCCTGGCCCGGCATCCGGGTACCTGGCCGGAATGGACCGGGGCGCGCCTGGCGCTGCACCCGCGCCGCGCCTACCTGCGCCAACGGCGCAGAACAGGCCCTGCCCGGTGACGGGCTGGCGGCGGCGCGAACTGGCGCCGTGCCTCGTGCCATGAGCTCACGCCCCCCGGGCGCGCAGGGCGGCTCACGCCGCCGGCACCCATCTCGTTCGTGAGCACAGGCGCAATCCCGGCGACGACCGACAGGACCAGCCAGGCTGACCGCCTGCATCAGCGGCAAGAGGCCGCGTGAACCGACCAATCCAGCACGCGTATACGGCCGACGACGCATGCGGCGCAGCACAAAGAGGGAAGGCTTTTCTCCTAGTCAGCGCCTTGATCGGAGAGTCCTGGTCACGGCCGTCGGTGAAGGGAGCAACCCGGTTCGAACACATGTGCGGCATCTCCGGCGATCGCCGTTGCTGTACTTTACTGCTGTACAACCGGTCCCGGCTGTTCGAATTATGTTCCTGACCTGTGGAGCTAAGGGGACTCGAGGCCAGGATCCGCGAGGGCCGGTGGACCGACCCGAACGCCGGGAAGCTCACCGTCGGCGAATGGATCGACCGGTGGCTCGCCATCCAGGATGTCGGCATCAGCACGGTGGACCACCGCGACTACCTCATCCGCCGTTTCATCCGGCCCGCCTGGGGTGCAACCCCGCTGCACTCGCTCAGCACCGAGGAGATCACCCAGTGGGAGAACGGGCTGCCCGCCCGGACCGGGGTTACTCCACGGACGGCACGAGCTGCGCGCACCCTGCTCGGCACCATCCTGGGCGACGCCGCCACCACCAGGCCGCCGCTCATCCCGTACAACCCGGCACTGCGGCCGCGTAACCGGGGCCGCCGGACCGGCCGGCGGCTCCAGCTCAGCCCGCAGCGGGCCTGGGCCACCCCGCTGGAGACCCTCTTACTGGCCGAGCGGGCCGCCCTGCTCACCGGCCGGGACGAGGACTTCACCATGATCCTCACCATCGGATACACCGGACTTCGCTGGGGCGAGGCGACCGGCCTCGAACGCGGCTACCTCCACCCCGGCGCGATCCACGTCGAGTGGCAGCTCCGCGAACTTAACGGCCGGTTCCACCGGCTCCCGCCCAAGGACGACTCCTACCGCAGCCCGGCCTGGGAGCGGTGTCTCCCGGTCGACTTGCCGCCTTTCCTGACCGGCCTGCTCACCCGCCAGATCCAGGACGATCCGCATCCACCCTGCGGCTGCGCCGCCCAGCACGGCGGCAGCGGCCGGTACGTCTTCCTCGGGCCCGACTGTGGCCACTACCGGCGCAGCAACTACGCCCGCCGGGTGTTCCGCCCGGCCTGCGACGGACGCCACGAGGCAGCCGGTGACTGGCCGGGCAAGCTCGTCATCGCCGACGCGACCACCTGGCCCGGCGTCCCCATCGCCACCTGGCCACCCGCGGGGCCGTCCGCGGACTACGCGCCGCCGCGCGGGCGGGGCATCCAGGCCGTCCCGGAAGATATGCCGCTCGCCTGCTGGCTGCCGATCAAGCCGGGCCTGACCGTGCACGGGCTCAGGCACGGGCACAAGACCTGGATGGCCGAGGATGGCATCCCCGAGATTCTGGCCGAGCAGCGCCTCGGCCACCAGGTCCCCGGCATGCGCGGCCTCTACGCCCACGCCTCCGACCGGATGCGCGACAACCTCAAGCACGCACTCCAGGCCCGGTGGGAAGACTCCCTACGCGCTCGCGCGGCCATCAACCCGCACTCGCCTCTCCCGCTGCTCGACGACCTATTGGCAGCGGAGGTGACCAACCGGAATCAGGCAACACCAGGAGACAGGGAGAAGATGATCTCCCAAATTCCTCCCAACCGCCCCAGGCGGCCCGCGCGAGCCACGCTCGCGATACGGGGAGAACCGGAATTAACAGCGTCTGACCTGGCCAGATACCAGGAATCGGGAAGTGGAGCTAAGGGGACTCGAACCCCTGACCCCCTGCTTGCAAACAACTGGCAGCACGTCCACCGACGTCCATGCCCGCAGGTCACCGTCCCCCAGAGTCCTTCCGCGTCCCTCTGGATCCACCCCTGTTGCGGTACTTCCGTGCTGTACTGCGCGTGGATCAGAAAAGCTCATTCTTGGAGCATAAAGCTGACAGTGGCACGGCCGCCTGGGTCAACTGGCGAGCGCTCGCTCGACCAGGGCGCGGTACTCGTCGACCAGGCCGGGCAGGAGCCGCAGATGCACGATCATGCCATCGCCCGCAGGCACGAGGTCCACGACCTGGCACACCGCCGCAGCTTCCTCATCACCAGCGACCACCAGAGCTCCAGGGCGGATCTGGCCAGGATCACGAGCCTCGTCGAGGAATGTCCAGACGTAGCCGGTCTCATCCTCGTCGTTCAGGTCAGCGGTGGCCGGCAGCGGGTGATCCCGGTGTCGGGCCGGTTCTTCACGGCGGTCGCTGCCTACCTGGACGCTGAACGGCCGGCTGATGCCGGCACTGATCGGGTCTTCGTGGTGCTCAAGGGCCCGCGCCGCGGGCAGCCGCTGTCGGCCAAGGGCACCGATGAGGTCCCGACCGCCGCGCGCCGCCGGGCCGGGCTGGGCCACGCGACCTGCCACGAGCTGCGGCATGCCTGCCTGACCCGGCTGCGCGAAGCCGGGATGGCGCTGGAAGCGGTGCAGGCCCAGGCTGGGCACGCCTCGATCGAGTCAAGTCAACCCGGATCTACCTCCACCTGGCCGATGACTGGCTCGCCGGCCAGTACCGCAAGGCTGCTGAGGTGATCGACGCGCAGTTCTTCGCCGGCCAGCCTGCCGCAGGCTGGAGCCAGCGGTGGGCGTCCCGCCGCGGCGGGGCGCCAACGGGATGGGCCCATTCACAGTCTGTAAACGCGCACCCGGCCCTTGACCCACGGCCGCCGCCGCATGCCGGGCTAGAATCTGTGCGTGCATGGCGAGCTGGAGTAACGGGCATCGTGCCGGACGAACCCATTCGTGTGCTGGTCTGCGATGACCAGAGTGTGGTGCGGATCGGCTTCGCCACGATCCTGTCCGCCCAGCCTGACATGGAGGTGGTCGGTGAGGCAAGCAATGGCGCGATCGCCATCCGGGAGGCACAGCGGCTCCAGCCTGACGTGGTCGTGATGGACATCCAGATGCCCGTTGTTGACGGGATCGAGGCGACGGCACGGCTGGCCGGCCCGGCGGTGGACGGCGCGAGGGCACCCAAGGTGCTCATCGTCACCACGTTCAACCTGGACGAATACGTATACCGGGCGCTCCGGGTCGGGGCGAGCGGCTTCCTGCTCAAGGATGCGCCACCCGGCGATCTGATCGGCGCGGTGCGCACGGTCGCCGCGGGAGATTCACTGCTGTCGCCCGCGGTCACCCGCCGGCTCATCGGCCGCTTCGCCGGGCGAATCCGGCCATCCGACCCGGCCGAACCGGAGGCAGGCCAGGCGCTGAGCCAGTTGACCCGCCGCGAGCGTGAGGTGCTCTCGCTGATCGCCACCGGGATGTCGAACGCGGAGATCGCCGGGGCACTGTTCATCAGCGCGGAGACGGTGAAGACCTATGTCTCGCGCATCCTGGCCAAGCTCGGGCTGCGCGACCGGGTGCAGGCGGTGGTCCTGGCCTATCAGGAGGGGCTGGTTTCGCCCCGGAACTGAGCGTGGCGCGCCGCGCGCCCGGCTCCGCAGACAGCTCCGCGCGATCGTTCCTGACCGGGGCACCCTGACTCCGCAGACAGCTAGCCGCGGTCGTTCCTGACCGGGATCACCGCACGCACCTGGAACCGGCCATCCGGCAGCTCACCGGCCGTCAGTTCGCCGCCGAGCAGTCCGACCCGCTCGCGCAGTCCGGTCAGGCCGCGCCCGCCGGACAGGGCGCGCCTCGTGCCGACCGGAAGCGGTACCGGAGCGGCAACGTTGGTCACCTCGACCTCGACGGTGTTGTCCTGGTAGCCGACCCGGACCGCGGTCGGCTGCCCGGAGGCGTACTTGGCCGCGTTGGTCAGGCCTTCCTGCACCACCCGGTGCACGGCCAGCCGCACGTCGGCGGGCAGCGCCGGCTGATCGCCGTCCTCGGTCAGCTCAGCCGGCTGGCCGCCCATCCGGGCCTGTTCCACCAGGTCCCGGATGGTCCCCAGGACGGGTGCCGTCGGCGTGGCCGACTCATCGGCCGCCTGCAGCACGTCCAGCAGGGAACGCAGCTCCGTCAGGGCCCGCCTGCCGGTCTCGCCGATGGCCGTGAGCGCGGTGGTGACGCGGTCTGGCGATTCGAGCTGGAACTGCATTGCGCCGGCCTGGATGACCATGGCGGTGACGTGGTGGGTCACCACGTCGTGCAGTTCGCGCGCGATGCGCGCCCGTTCGGCGGCGGCCGCCAGCCGCCGCCGTCCTGCCTCGTCAATGCGCCGCTGGCGGACGTAGGCACCGAGCACCCAGAACATGGCAAGGAGCAGGTAAAAGACCACGAAGTCGACCAGCGTGTCGGGTGATCCGAGCACGCTCACGACGGTTGCGAGTACGACGTAAGCGCCCGACGCCGCCACGGCCATGATGCGCCTGAACCGCCCCTGGTGGGCGGCGACCGTGTACAGGGCCAGATACACGGTCACGCTGCCGAACTGGGGCGGGTAGCCGAGCGCTTGGTAGATCATGTAGGACAGGCCGACGATGGCCAGGCATACGGCGGGCCGCCGGCTGCGCACCGCAAGCGGCAGCGTCTGCGCCAGTATGAGGACGGCCGCGAACGCGTCTGACGGGCGTCTCGGCAGGTCACCGAATTCCGAACTCAGGTGCGCCAGCACTGGCGTGAACGCCAGCCCGGTGAACGCGGCGGCGATCCAGCGATCGCGCGCCACGGTGTCGTGTTCATGCCACCAGGCCTGCAGCACCCGCAACCGGCGCAGTACCTGCAACCAGGCGCGGACACAGGTCCCCGACATAACCACAGAGCCTAGTTGTCCCCCGTGAGAGCTACCCGTGAATGTCCGCAGCGGGGTGACCCGCGGCAGGGCCGGCGAAACCTACTTTCTTGTCACGGTCAGCAACACGAACCAGCACCACGGCCGACCGCACGACGGCACCTCGGCCAGCCGCGATCGAGGTCGCGGAACCATTGGAACAGGAAGGCAACAGCCATGACAAGATCCAGCCCCCCACCCCGCGCCCGTCGCGCTCGCCTGATCAGCGCCCTGGCCCTGACCTCGGTCGCGGTGATCGCCTGCACAGCCCAGACGGCCGGCGCCAGTTCCCGTGCCACCCAGACCGGTGCCACCCAGGCGGACGTCCAGACCTCGATCGCCTGGGGAGCCTGCCCGCCGCTGCAGAAGGGTGCCACCCGCGACCCGCGGGAAAAATGCGGCACGGTGAAGGTCCCGCTGAACTACCAGAACCCAGACGGCAAGTCCATCACCATCGAGGTCTCGCAGATCGCCACCGCCAAGCCCGGCAAGAAGCGCGGTTACCTCCTGCTGAACCCGGGCGGCCCCGCGCTGGAAGGCCTGGACATGCCCAGCACGATGGCGCCCAAGCTGCCCGCCTCGGTTCTGGACGAGTACGACCTGATCGGGTTTGATCCGCGCGGCGTGGGAGCCAGCACCCCGATGAGCTGTGGGCTGCCCGAGAGCTACGGCGCGGGTTTCCCCTACCCCGCGGCCAATGGCTCGATCCAGCAGAACATCGCGGCGGCCAAGACCGTCGCCAAGGACTGCGGCAAGATCGGCGGCGAACTCAAGTACTTCACCACCGCCAACACCGCCCGCGACATGGACCGCATCCGCATCGCGCTGGGCGCCGCGAAGATCTCCTACTGGGGCCAGTCCTACGGCACCTACCTCGGCGCCGTCTACACCACGCTGTTCCCCCAGCACACCGACCGCATGGTGCTGGAGGGCAACGTTGACCCCAACGAGGTGTGGCAGCAGCAGATCGAGCTGTGGAACCAGGGCATGAACGAGCGGTTCCCTGACGCCGCCCGGATCGCCGCTGCCAACAACGCCGAGCTCGGGCTGGGCAGCACCATCCCGCAGGTCACCAGCACCTACCTCGCCGTGGCTCACCGCCTCGACCAGAAGCCTGCCGTGGTGCCGGGCGCGAACCTGTCGCTGAGCGGCGCGCTCATGCGGGAGGTCACCTACGAGCTGCTGCTGCACAACTACATGCTCAACACGCTGACCAAGTTCTGGAAGGCGGCCGCCGACCTGGCCGCGGGCAAGACCCTGACCACCGCCGACGGGGCCGCGCTGCAGCAGGCATTCGCCGACACGAACACCCCCGGCGAGGCCGGGGTGCCCGCGGACAACCAGTCCTCCATGAGCATGGCGCTGATCTGCGGCGACACCTCCTGGCCGCGCAACGTGGCCGCCTACGCCGCCAACACCGCGGCCGCCCGCGCCAAGTACCCGCTCAGCGACGGCATGCCGGACAACATCTGGCCGTGCGCGTTCTGGCAGCAGGCACCGATCGCACCGC
>Ga0208220_1000928_pt1 | contig 12349 bp, 10 predicted proteins | sample NGESurdeep092012_9_FD_184484 | JGI IMG/M metagenome (GOLD analysis project Ga0208220, IMG submission 184484) | Arctic peat soil microbial communities from Barrow, Alaska - NGEE Surface sample F53-1 deep-092012 (SPAdes) | ecosystem: Environmental > Terrestrial > Soil > Wetlands > Peat ... | reverse complement strand
TGCCTAGGCTCCCCGCTGCCGAGGCCTGACATGCCGGGTGAACCGCAGATCACCCGGTACGGGTGAAGCTCGCGCGATCGCCCCGGCCGCCTGCCCAGGGGCCGCCTGCCCAGGGGCCGCCTGCCCCGGGACCGCCTGGCCCGGCTCAGTACACGCCCGTCAGCCCCAGCGCGCCATTGACGATCAGCACGGCCCCCGCGACGCCCAGGGCGTAGCTGACGACCATCCTGCCGTGCGTGCGGAGCCAGCCGTTGAGCACCGCCAGCCTGCGCGAGGTGGCTTCGGGGGCGGCCAGGTAGCCGACCAGCGGCAGCCAGACGACCAGGGCCGTGATCGCCACCACGAGCACCAGCGCCAGCACGATTACGGGCACACTGGCGTCGCTGGTCGCGACGACCTGGACGGCCGCGATAAAGGTGGCCCCTGGCGCGAAGAGCAGCACGCCGCTCACGAAGGCGGCCCGCGGCGAAGGCCGGGCGAGCAGTCGGTCGAGGAACCCGTTGCGCTGCTGGCCGGCATCGGTCTGGGGGCGTTTGCGCAACATCATGAAGGCGGCGCCGGCCAGGGCGAGGACTCCCAGGCCGAGCCGCAACCCGTAGCGAGGATCGTGACCGCGCTGCAGGTTAAGGCCGGTGACCCTGATCACGATGAGCACCGCCACCGCCATTGCCACCGTCATGATCACGGCGCCGGTCACGTAGAGCATCGCCATCCTCCTGGGGTTGGCGGAGACCAGCCAGACCGCCATCACCAGCAGCGCCGTGGGCGAGATGGCGGCCAGCACGGCGAACCCGGCAGCCTGAAGAAGCACCATGTCATCCCCCGGACACGACAGTCATTACCGCGCTTCCGCCTCGGGACCGCCCGTCCGTCCGCCGATCAGCTCGATCAGCCCAAGCGCCAGCAGCAGCAGCACCACAATCCAGATGGCGACCGCCAGCGTCGGCTGGCCCCAGAAGACGAAGATCAGCGCGGCGAGCGCGATCACGCCGATCTGCAGCACCCGCTTGTGGGCGCCGGTCCACGCGCCCACCGGGCCGGGCTGGAGGCCGACACGCGTACCCTGGGCGCGTAGCCAGCCTGCGCCTGATTTCGCCGCCTTACGGGTCTGCACCGCGAGCCTCGACGGCCCGGTGAGGAACGCTCCGGCGGCGATGACGAGGCCGACCACGAGCAGCAGCCGCAGGCCGTCCTTCAGGAACCGGACCAGCGTGTCGAACAGGACCGCGGCCGCGTCCGGCGGGAGCGTCGACTGCGGCACGCTGTTCAGGTAGACGCCGCGGGCGATCGCCAGCGCGGCGCCGAGGACAAGCATGGACGCCGAGAGCCCGAGCGCCGCGCCGAGCAGCGCCCGCCGCCGCCCGCGGGCGATGTAGACGCCGGCCGCCAGCAGCACGATCGAGAGGAACGGGAGCACCCATCTCAGCGTGTTGACGAGGCGATAGCCGGCCTGAGCCTTGGATAGGTCTGGTGCTTCGAAGAGCGCGAAGGTGGGGTTGACCGGTGGGAGCTTGGCCGCGAGGGAGAACCCCTGGCTGACAAGTGCCTGTTCCGCCTTGGTGATGAACGGGCCGAGCGAGATCGTCACCTTGCCGTTGACAACGCCGACAGCGCCGTTGCCCTGACCGGACAACACCTTCACCAGTCCTGCATGAACCGTCTGGTTGGCTAGCACCCATACCTTGGCCATGGCCGGGCTGGCGACGACCCGGGCCACCGCGGTACCCACGGCCCCGTTCACTCCGTCGGAGATCGGTCCGGAGAAATTCTTCAGCAGAGTGGAAAGGCGCGGCACGTTGCTGTTCGAGAGCTGGGTGGCAGCCTGGTTCACCAGCGCCTGCACGTCGATCTGGCTGGTGATCACCGAGGTGATCTTGGCGCTCAGCGCGTCCTGGATCGGCGGCTGCCCGATCAGGGGCGTTACATTCGCAACGTACCGGTCGGTGTTGGAAACCTGGTTGCTGGCCCAGACGCCAAGGACCGCCAGCGGAGCGAGCACGCAGCCGAGGACGATCGCCACCGCCGACACGGGGGCGCGCCAGCGGCCCCGGCGCGGTCCCTTGTCGGCGGTGCCACCCGAGTGCGCCCCGTCTCCGTTGGCCTGTTGAGCGCGCAGGGAACTCACCTCGGCCCGCAGCCGCTCAAGTTCGGCGTGCTCGTCTTTCTCGTTCCCGGGCCCGGCCGTGGTGCCGGGCCCGGGGCTGTCGCTGGACAACGGTCGCTCCCGCTGGCGCCGGCTGGCTAGGCTTCCTGCTCGAAGGCCTCGCGGAGCTTGGCCTCCTGGTCCTGGGACAGGTTGGTGCTGATCAGCTCGGCCTCGGTGCCAGAGAACTCGCTCTTGACCTTGTCGATCACGGCGTCCGAGCTGAGCAGGAACAGGGCCGAGGTACCGGGGGTGACCTTGTCCCTGACCGTCTTGATGAACTGATCGCTGATCCCGACGTCGGCCAGCGAGCCGATCAGCGCGCCGGTGGCGGCGCCGATGGCCAGGCCGAGAATCGGGATGAAGAAGATCAGGCCGAACAGCAGGCCCCAGAAGCCGCCGCCGAGCGCGCCGCCCTTCTTGGTGTCGTGCATCTGCTCGGTCTTCGGCTTCTTGCGGCCGGCCTCCCAGCTGACCACGGCCGCGTCCTGGACCTGGATCAGTCCCTGCATCTCCAGCCCTTTGAGCTTCTGCAGCGCCGCGTCGGCGCCGAACGGTGTTTCGAACTTCCAGACGGTAAGGGATGACATCTCGGCTCCGTTTCGTTGGTCCGGCGGCCACGCCGACGGAAGGGGCTGCCGCCCGAGGGGCATGTGCCCGCTCCGCCGCCGGTCGCCCTCACCCGTCCGGGGTGAACCTGGTGGCGCCGCCTCACCCGTTTCGGGTGGGGACTGGATCAGACCAGGTGCAGACGGCGGCCGCGGGCGATGGCGGCGCGCCGGGACGTGACCCCCAACTTGCGGTAAACCGAGCGGAGGTGGGTCTTGACGGTGTTGACCGACAGGAACAGGGCGTCCGCGATCTCCTGGTTGGTCAGGTAGGAGGGCAGCAGCCGCAGCACGGCCAGCTCGCTGAGGGTGAGCGGCGGCGACTCCACGTCGGCCCGGGTGCCGCTGGCCGGCAGCTGGCAGACGAAGCGCTCACGGACCCGGGCGGCGAAGGCGACCGCCCGGCTGGCGGGCGGGATCAAGATTGCGATGGCCGAGTGGACTCCCATCCCGGCCTCGAGGAACGGCCGGTACGCGCCGTGCGGCTCCGCGATCGCGAGCGCGTGCTCGAGCAGCGCGGCCGCGTCGTCGGCGGTGCCGAGCCGCCGGCTGGCGACGGTGGCGACGAGTAGCGCCGTGATCTGGTCCCGCAGCGTGACCCCGGCCGTGTCCAGGCACTCGCTCGCCGCCTTGAGCGCGCCGGCCGGCTCGCCGTCGGCCAGCAGCAGCCGCGCGCGGGCCAGGATCTGGTCCGCGCGCTGCCGGCCGGCCGGCGCCTCGTCGGCCGCGTCGCCCGGCATCTCGTCCGCCGGGCCGGCCAGCGCCGCCGCGGCCAGCGGAACGTCGCCCGCCCGGAGCTCGATGTCGGCCTCGAGCACCCCCGCCGCGAGCGGGTCGAGGCCGCGCTCGCGCACCAGCCGGGCCAGGCTGCGGGCGGCGGTGATATCGCCCCCCGCGAGCGCCGCCCGCGCCCTGATCAGCGCCTCCACCGCCTCGATGTCCGGCTCGGCCGGCCGTCGGCGAACGGCCGCGGTGTCGGCCTGGTCGAGCAGCAGCCCGGCCGAGGTCAGGTCATCGCGGTCGAGGGCCAGCTGCGCGGCGGCCAGGGCAGCCAGGCCGGCGGCGTCAGGATCGGCCGGAACGCGCTCCTCCCCGGCGATGATCTCGGCTGCCGCCCTGAGGTCACCGTAGAGCGCCTCGGCGAGCGCCTGCCAGCCGCGCGCGCGGGCCAGCAGCCCGGCCAGCCCGGCCGCCTCCAGCTGTCGGACCGCGTGCCTGAGCTCGCGTCGCGCGTCGGCTATCTCCCAGCGGCGCAGCCGGGCGGTGCCAAGGGCGAGCCAGAGCGTCCCCAGCGCCCGGTGAGCGGGCAGCGTCCCCGCAGTCGCCTGCGCGCGTTCCGCCAGCACCCGGCCGCGGGCGAGGGTCAGCTCGTCGGCCGTGTGCATCACCCGCAGCGCCGCCAGCCAGAGCTCGACCACCGGCCGGGCGGCCGGCGCGCAGCCGCCCATCGTCTGCTGGGCGCGGTCCAGGTAGGCGACGGCGGACTCCGGGCCGCCCCGGCACAGCCGGGCCGCCCCCAACGCCGCCGCCACGGCCGGGTCGTCCGCCCGCCGCTCGGCCGGGAACCGGCCGATGACCTCCTCGAGCTCGGCCGCCCGGCCGCCGAGCGCGGCCGCTATCCCCACCTCCGCCAGCGCGCGCGACGCGAAGTCCCAGTCGCCGGCCTCGGCCGAGCACCGGACCGCCTCGACCGCCTCCCCCCGGGCGGCGTGCCAGCGCGCCGCCCGGGCTGCCAGCAGCGGCACCTCGGCCGGCAGCTGACGGCGCAGCTCCGCGGTCAGCAGGTCGCGCAGGAACGGGTGATAGCGGTACTGGCCGCCGCTGTCCCTGGCGACCAGGCTGTTCTCGCGGACAAGCCGGTCAAGCACCCGAGCGCCGCCGGAGCCGCCGGTCAGCCAGTCGGCGAAGTCGCCGGTGAGCCGCCCGGCCATGCTCGTCCTGAGCAGGAACTGCCGGATCCCGGCGGGCTGCCGGTCCAGGATCTCGTCGCGCAGGTAGTCGGCGGCGGCCGGATCGCTGCCGACGTGGCTGACGGTCCCGGAATCGCGCCGGGTCGCGAGCGCGGCCAGCCGCAGGCCCGCCATCCAGCCCTCGGTGTAGCGGAGCAGCTCGTCGCGCTCGGCCGCCGCGACCCGGAGGCCGAGCTTGGCCAGGTAGGCGTCCGCCTCGGTGGTCGCGCAGGCCAGGTCCGTCGCGTCGAGCTCGGCCAGATCGCCGCCGATCCGCATCTTCGCCAGCTGCAGCCCGGGGGCGTATCGCCCGCACAGGATGAGCCGCAGGCCGACCGGGGCGTGATGGACCAGGAAGCTGAGCTCGGGCAGCACGCTGCCGCCGGCCAGCGTGTGCACGTCATCGAGCACGAGCGTGATCACGCAGCCCGAGCCTCGGACCGCGTCGGCCAGGCTCACCGGCAGGTCGTCAGGCGCGCTGCGGCTGCGGGGCACCAGGGCCGGCTCCGGGGGCGGCGGCGCGGCCGACCCGTCGGCCAGCGCGGCGGCCACATTGGCCCAGAACCGTGACGGGTCCCGGTCGCCCTCGTCGACCGTGAGCCACGCCACCCTGGACGACCGGGCCGCCGACTGCGCCCAGATCGCGCAGGCAAGCGTCTTACCGGCGCCGGCCGGCGCCGTGATCACCGTCACCGGGTGAGCGGCGGCCCGCTCGATCAGGCCGGTGACGCGGGGACGGCTGAGCACGCCCGCGCTTAGCGGCGGGACCAGCAGCTTGTCACCCCGAAGCCCGGAATTCATCCTGGTATCACCTAGAACGGCGGCCGCACGCGCCATTTATCCCCCTGCATCCTCTGCATCCACTTCCGCATCGGCTCCCGTGAACGGATCGGTACCCGTAGCTGACGCCGGCCAACCGGCCTACACCCACGCAGGGTGATATCTCATCTACTTACAGTGAGTAAATTGCGATGCGAGGCGCGTGATCGCCCAGGGCGTAGCCGATGGCCGCCGGGGGAGGAAGAGGCAGGTACGGCGCCGTGTTTACCCGGTGTTGGGTAAAAGTGGCCGCTAGGGAAATAGCCAAGCACTGGGACACCGCCGGTCGCGGATGCACGTCGGCCGGCCAGAAGGGTACGTCCGATGAGCAAGCAAGCCTCGACCCCGCCGCCCGGCGATAAGCCGACGCCGGGGAAACCGCCGCCGCCGCCGCCGGCCTGGCGGCACTCGCTGCTGCCGTTGGCGATCATCGTCGCCTTCTTCTTGTGGATCTTCCTGTCGCCGTTGCACGGGACGTCGTCGACGAACCTCACCTTCACGCAGTTCCAGAACGACCTGACCGCCAAGACCGTGAAGACGGTGAACATCCCGCAGGGCACCGGCACGGCGACCGGCACGCTGAAGAACGGGACCAACTTCACCGTGACCCTCCCGTCGCCGCAGCCCGACCCGCTCGCGACCGAGTTGACGGCGTCCGGGGCGCAGCAGACCTTCACCGCCCCGTCGTCTGGATTCGGGTCCGAGCTCTTGTCGTGGCTGATCCTGCTCGCGGTCCTGGCGCTGCCCCTGTTCTTCTGGCTGCGGCTCTCGCGCGGCGCGGCCGGCGGCGGGGCGATGGGCGGCATCCTGGGGGTCGGCAAGTCCCGGGCGAAGGTGTTCGACGAGGAACGGCCCTCGACCACGTTCGCCGACGTGGCCGGCTACGACGGCGCTAAGGCCGAGATCAGCGAGGTCGTCGACTTCCTGCGCAGGCCCGAGCGGTTCGCCCGGGCCGGAGCCGTCGTCCCCCGGGGCGTGCTGATGGTCGGCCCGCCCGGAACCGGCAAGACCCTGCTCGCCCGGGCCGTGGCGGGCGAGGCGGACGTGCCGTTCTTCTCCGTCTCGGGTTCCGGCTTCGTCGAGCTGTTCGTCGGCGTGGGCGCCGCCCGGGTCCGTGACCTGTTCGCCGAGGCCCGCAAGCGGGCGCCGTCGATCATCTTCATCGACGAGATCGACGCGATCGGCCAGCGCCGGGCCGGGTCGGGCGCGGTGGTGTCCAACGACGAGCGGGAGCAGACCCTCAACCAGCTGCTGGCGGAGATGGACGGCTTCGACCCGGCGGCCGGGGTCGTGGTCCTCGGCGCGACCAACCGGCCCGAGGTCCTCGACCCGGCGCTGCTGCGCCCGGGCCGGTTCGACCGCCAGGTCACGATCCCGCTGCCCAACGTCGGCGAGCGGGCCGCGATCCTCAAGGTCCACGTCCGGGGCAAGAAGATCGCGCCTAACGTCGACCTCACCGTGGTCGCCCGGGGCACCCCCGGGTTCTCCGGCGCCGACCTGGCCAACCTCGCCAACGAGGCCGCGATCTTCGCGGTCCGCGACAACCGCCATGTGATCACCGCCGACGACTTCTTCGCCGCCCGCGACCGGATCATCCTCGGCCGCCGGGAGGGTTCGAACGTGCTGCTGCCGGAGGAGAAGCACGCGGTCGCGGTCCACGAGTCCGGCCACGCCCTGGTCGCGGCGCTGGCCGAGCACGCCGACCCGGTGGCCAAGGTGACGATCCTGCCCGCCGGGCAGGCGCTCGGCGTTACCGAGCAGCTGCCGCTGGTCGAACGGCACATGTACGGCGAGGACTACCTCTACGACTCGCTGGCCGTCCGGCTCGGCGGCCGGGCGGCGGAGCTCGTCGTCCTCGGCCAGGGCTCGACCGGGGCGGGCAACGACCTGGCCGGGGCGACCGACCTGGCGACCAAGATGGTCCGCGAGTTCGGCATGTCCTCGGTGCTCGGCCCGGTCGGCTATCCCGAGGGCGGCTCGGTCTTCCTCGGCGGTGGCGGCCCTGGCATGTCCAGCCGTCCGTACGCGGAGGCGACCCAGGCCGCGATCGACGGCGAGGTCTCCAAGCTGCTGCGCCAGGCCGAGGCCCGCGCCGTGGAGGAGCTCACCAACCACCGGGCCGAACTCGACGCCCTGGTCAGCCTGCTGCAGGAGAAGGAGACGGTCGACGGCAAGGACGTCTACCGGCTGGCGGGCCGACCCGACAAGTCGGCCGGGCTGGCCGCCCCGCCGATGGTGGTCGCCCCGCACCCGGCGGACGCGCAGTCGGCCGGAACCGGGATCGCCAGCGCCGACGGTTCGACGTCTGAGTCGTAGCCGGCCGTTCGCCGGGGCGCTGGCGGTTCCGCCGACCAGCGCCCCGGCGGACCCCGGTGCCGGATAGTCTCGCAGGCATGGCCCATGGCATTGCCGCGCTCCCGGAGTTCATCCCCAGCCCGCCGATTAACGCATTCCATATCGGCCCGCTGGAGATTCACTTTTACGCCCTTGGCTACATCATCGGGATCACGCTGGCGATCCTGATCACCAGGCGGCGCTGGCGGGCCCTCGGCGGCGACCCGGACCTGGTCAACGACATCGCGCTCTGGGTCGTGCCCGCGGGCATCATCGGCGGCCGCATTTACTTCGACATCACCACGCCCAGCGACATCCCGCACGTCTGGTACGGGGCGTTCGCCGTCTGGACCGGCGGCCTCGGCATCTGGGGCGGCGTCGCCCTCGCGGCCGCAGTCGGCGCCTGGCGGCTGCACAGGCTTGGCATCACCGTGGGCCCGTGGGCGAACGCCGCCGCCCCCGGGCTGCTCGTCGCCCAGGCGGTCGGCCGGATCGGCAACTATTTCAACAAGGAGCTCTTCGGCAAGCCGACAACGCTGCCATGGGGCCTTGAGATCCCGTACCCCTACCGGGTGGCAGGCGGTATTCCGGCCCAGGACCTGCACTTCGCGACCTTCCAGCCGTCATTCCTCTATGAGTTGATCTGGGACCTGGCCTTGGCGGCATTCCTCGTCTGGCTCGGGCACCACGCCAGAATGAAGCCGTGGAGCCTGTTCGCGCTGTATGTCGCCGGGTACTCCGGGTACCGCATTTTCGAGGAGACGATCAGGGTCGACTCCTCCGAGCACTTCCTGGGCCTGCGCCTAAACTTGTTTGTCGCGATCGCCTTGACGGTGGCAGGGCTGGTCTGGTTCGCGCTGGCGCAGCGCCGTCCCGAGCGGCCCTTCACCGTGCTCCCGGCGAGCGCGGCCGGATCGGTTGAAGACGTCAAACCGGACGAGGCGGCCGCGGTCACGGCCGCCCCGGAGGACGCCGCCGACCCCGAGGACGACGCGCCCGCCGACGATGCCGGCGCCGAGGGAGATCAGGGCGGCGCCGGGGACCGGCCCGCCCCGGGACCGGCCGGAGCCGACGACGCCACTGTAGCGACGGTCCGTTCGGAGGAATGATTTTAAGCCGCCGCGATCCCGGCGACCCTCGCCCCCGTCGCCTTGAGCAGGTCGGCGGGGGCGATCTCCATCTGCAGGCCGCGCCGGCCCGCGCAGCAGAACATCGCGGTGAGCTCGAGCGCGGAGGCGTCGACGACGATGGGGAGGCGCCTTTTCTGCCCGACCGGGGAGATGCCGCCGACCACGTAGCCGGTCGCGCGCTCGGCGTCGGCGGCGTCGGCCATGACCGCCTTCTTACCGCCGACGGCGGCGGCGAGCGCCTTGAGGTCGAGATGACGGCTGACCGGCACCACGCCGACCGCCAGCGGGCCGCCGTCCACGGTCGCCACCAGCGTCTTGAACAGCAACTCGGGCGCTATCCCGAGGGCGGCGCTGGCCTCAAGGCCGAACGAGTCGGCCCGGGGGTCATGCGTGTACTCGTGCAAGACGAACGGGATCTTCGCCCGCTCAAGGGCGATCGTCGCCGTGGTGCCTCGGGTAGCCACGAACGGCCACAGTACCCGGCGAGCGGAGACCGCGCCGAACTCGGTAACCTTTCCGGTCATGAGCGATGTGCTTGCCGCGGACCGAGTACTGATGGCGCTGGCGCTTGAGCAGGCGCGGGCGAGCCTCGACGCGGGCGGGGTGCCGGTCGGGGCGGTGCTCGCTGCGGGCGGCGAGGTGCTCGCGGCCGGGCACAACGAGCGGGTGCAGCAGGGCGACCCGGTGGCGCACGGCGAGATCGCCTGCCTGCGCAACGCCGGCCGTCGGCCCTCCTACTCCGACACCACGCTGTACACCACGCTGTCGCCGTGCCAGATGTGCACCGGCGCGATCCTGCTGTTCCAGATCCCCCGGGTGGTGGTCGGCGAGGCGCGCACGTTCGAGGGCGACCTGGGGTTCCTGCGCGACCGCGGGGTCGAGATCGCGCTGCTCGACGACCCCGCCTGCATCGCCGCCATGGAGGAGTTCCAGACCCGCTATCCGCAGGTCTGGAGCGAGGACATCGGCGGCCGCTAACCCGGCCGACCGTCAGCCCCACGAGTCGGCCAGCGTCACCGCTGCCGTGTGGGAGCGGCCCGACCGGTTGTAGGTCAGATAGAGCTGCATGCCCGGCGCGAGGGCGGCCAGCAGCGCCGCGAGCTGGGCATTGCTGCGGATCGGGCACCCTTCAACCTCGGTGATCACGTCCCCCTGGCGGAGCCCGGCCGTGTCGGCCGGGCCGCCGGCCGACACGGCCGCGATCATCACCCCATTCGCCTGGCCGGACGACGTAGCGACGGTGCGGGGGGAGATGCCGATCGTGGCCCGGCCCGGCTCGGTTACCCGGCCGGCCGCGATGAGCTGGTCGGCGATGCTGGTCACGGTGTCGGACGGGATGGCGAAGCCGATGCCGGTCGAGTTGCCGTACCCGGCCGCGCCCGCGGTCGCGGTGGGAATGCCGATCACCTGACCGGAGAGGCTGGCCAGCGCGCCGCCGCTGTTGCCGCTGTTGATCGCCGCGCTGGTCTGCAGCACATCGGCGATCGTGGTGGTCTTGGCAGCGCCGGCGCCGGTCGGGATGGTCTCGATCAGCGTCCGGCCGGTCGCGGAGACGATGCCCTGGGCCGCGCTGCCGGTCAGGCCGAGGGGGCTGCCGAGGGCGAGCACTATCTGCCCGGCCTGCACATCCCCCGACTGGCCGAACTTCGCCGGCTGCAGAGACCCGGCCCCGGACGTGACTCTGATCACGGCTAGGTCGTCGGGCGCGAACACGCCGAGCACCTTCGCGGTCAGCGTAGCCCCGCCGACGTCCGTCAGCACCTGCACGGTCGAGGCGGTCCCGACGACGTGCGCGTTGGTGACGATGTCTCCCTGGTCGTCGTAGATCACACCCGACCCCTGCGTGTCTGGTGTGCTGATCTGCACGACGGAAGGCAGCACCGCCTTAATCACGTCCTGGTACTGCCGCTGCAGCGCGCTAGCCGGGCCGGAGCCGAGCGCCGCCGGGGCGGCGGCAGCCGCCGGGCTGGTGCCCGGGCCGTCCGGGGCGCGGCTCTCGCCGCACCCCGCTAGCGCCGCCGACGCGAGCATTACGACCGCGGCGATGGCGGCCGCGCCACTGACCATGATCACCTACCACCTCCGGGTGGTGATCTTATGACATAACGTGACTTAGAAACGGTCAAACGGGATGAAAATGGACAGACGGTCGGGATGGGCCGGCTGATCCAGATGCATGTCGCACGACCCCCACGAGATAAGCTCTCACGTTGTGAGCAGCGTTGTCTCGGCCGAGGTTGGCGAACGGTTCCCTGACGTGCCCGCGCTGACGGCGGCGCTCGACAAGACCGGCTACATGGCCGGTGACCAGCTCGCGGCGGCGCTGTTCCTGGCGGTGCGGATGGGGCAGCCGATCCTGCTGGAGGGCGAGCCCGGGGTCGGGAAGACCCAGGCCGCCAAGGCCATCGCCGAGGCGCTGGACACCGTGCTCGTACGGCTGCAGTGCTACGAGGGCATCGCGTCGGCCGAGGCGCTCTACGAGTGGAACTACCCCAAGCAGCTGCTGGCGATCAGGCTGGCCGAGGCGACGCACGAGCAGATGCGGGAGACCGACCTGTTCCGCGAGGAGTTCCTGCTCTCACGGCCGCTGCTGACCGCGCTCGACCACCCCGGACCACGGCCCGCCGTGCTGCTGATCGACGAGGTCGACCGGGCCGACGACGAGTTCGAGGCGTTCCTGTTCGAGATGCTGGCTGAGTCCTCGGTGACGATTCCCGAGCTGGGGACGCGGCACGCGGTGGTGCCGCCGCTCGTCATCCTGACCTCGAACAGGACCAGGGACCTGCACGACGCGCTGAAGCGGCGCTGCCTGTACCACTGGATCGGCTTCCCCGACGCGGCCCGGGTGGCCGCGATCATCAGGCGGCGGGTGCCGGGCGCCACCGAGGCGCTCGCGGGGGAGGTGGCCGCCGCCGTGGCCCGGCTCCGGGCCCTCGAGCTGACCAAGTCGCCGGGCATCTCCGAGGCCATCACCTGGGCGGGGGCGCTGACCGTGCTCGGCGCCCCGACCCTGTCGGCCGAGGCGGCCGAGGCCACCATGAGCGTCGTGGTCAAGTACCCGGAGGACGAGCAGGCGGTGCGGGAGGCCGGGCTGGCGTCTGTCATCCGGCATGGCTGACGGACCGCCGAAGGCAGATTACGCGGCGCTGGCCGCTGTCCTGGCGGTGGCGCTGCGGTCGGCCGGGCTGCCCGCCGGGCCGGACCGCAGCGAGCGGCTGGCGGGCGCGCTGACCGTGATGCGGGCGACGACGCTGACGGAGCTGCACGCCTGCGCGCTCGCCAGCATGGTGTCGGGGCCGGCGCAGGTTGACGTGTTCGAGCGCGTGTTCAACGAGCTGTTCGGAGCCGACGTGCCGGGCGGGCCTC
>Ga0208220_1000926_pt1 | contig 12354 bp, 13 predicted proteins | sample NGESurdeep092012_9_FD_184484 | JGI IMG/M metagenome (GOLD analysis project Ga0208220, IMG submission 184484) | Arctic peat soil microbial communities from Barrow, Alaska - NGEE Surface sample F53-1 deep-092012 (SPAdes) | ecosystem: Environmental > Terrestrial > Soil > Wetlands > Peat ... | reverse complement strand
CAACTTCACCCGCAGCCCGGTGCCACCGAGCTTGATGAACATATTCAACCGCAGCGTCTGGTCGCTGAAAGTCGGCACGAATTGCGGTGTCCCGTTGACTGTGGTGGGCAAATAACTGACGGCCCAGGCATCCACCCACTTGTGGTCGGCACCCTGTCCCGGCGCGTTCGCCGCCAGCATCACCACGCTGCCCGCCGCCAGCAAACCAAGAATTGTAATCAGGCCGAAGTGCCGCATGAGTTTCTTCGGTAAATGTTTTTTGCCGCGATGATTGTGCTCAACGGAAAAGCCGCTGTGCGAACAAATACAAATTGTTGTTCCAAGTGGTGAAGTCGTGGGTGCCAGGAACCTGGTCCACGTTATAGACGTGCGGAACGTTGTGCTCCTTCAGATAGGCATGGGTGCGCTGGCTGAAGGTAAGCAACCCATCACGGACGCCGCCGGAAATCCACAGCAGCTTCAGCATCTTGGCGGCTTTTTCGGGATCGGGAACCAGCATCTCGGGCGTTCGCGTGTTGGGAGCACAAGAGAAGCTGCCGACATAAGCGAACGTTTCGAGGTGGGTCAGGCCGAAATCAAGCGACTGCCCGCCACCCATTGAGAAATCCGCAAACGCCCGATGTTCGCGGTCGGCATACACGGAATAGTTCGACTCCATGAACGGGATCATGTCTTTTAACAAATCGTTCTCGAAATTCTTTCCCCAACCGTCGCCGCTCACCCGCGACAACTATAATGCTCGGCGTCAAACATTGTCAAGAAACAACCCTTCTCTAAAAGCGGACTCCAAGCGTGAACGGCTGGCGTGAATTTCCCCCTGCCGGTGGCACACGGCGGGGACGGGTCGCCCGCAAAAAAAGAAATATTGCCCACCGCAAATCCAATCTGCTGCCGCTCACCCCCACCGCCGCCCGCTCATTTTGCGGCAGCTTCCGTGACAACTTGTGACATGGCCGGTTTTAGGCGATTTGTTCTGACTTTCTGTTATGACCCGCCTGTTTTAGAAGCCTAAAAACTCACAATCTCCTTTGTTTATAGGGATTGGAGCGGGTGAAGGGAATCGAACCCTCGTTACCACCGTAGTGGTTTCGTGTGGCTAGGAATGGCCTACTTCATTGGGCAATTCAATTGAAGGGCAGGATGTTTCCTGCACTACTTGCACTCAAACAAAATGAATGCAATATGGCCTATCTATACCGCAAAAACCGCTCGCCCTATTGGTATATCCAATACCTCGATTCGGAAAGCATAAAACACGACAAATCCACCGGCCTTCGCGCCGACGATCCCAACGACACCGCAAAGGCAAAAGCGATGCGGGCCGAATTGGAGGCAAACGAACACAGAAAAATTCCGCTGGTCAACGATGCGGCCTGGGACAATTGGGTTCTTAAATACTTTGAACGCCACTGCCAAAGCCCGCGCACGTTGCAACGCTACACTGGCAATTGGAAATGGCTCGCGCTCTGGCTGCAATTGAGGCGGCTGCACTCGCCGCGCGCCATCACTTACCGCAACGCGCTGGATTACCTCGACTGGCGCACGACCTTCAAAAAGAAAACCGGCAAAATTGTCGGTCGCAATACGGCCATCATGGAAATGAAGTTATTGGCGATGGTCATGGGCGAAGCCGTCCGGCTCGGCTTTGCGGACGCAAACCCGCTGGTGAGCCTGAAACTGAAACGCGACAAGGCGAAGAAAAAACCGGAACTGACCGACAACGAAATCATCCTGATTCAAGAGGGATTGAAGGAAGAGCCGGAGTGGATGCAGGTATCCTTTGAAATCGCCCTTCACACGGGCTGTCGGCTGCGCGAAACACAAATTCCACTTTCCTGTCTGGCCTTTGACGAAACCAAAATCACGTTTCCAAGTCCCAAAGGCGGAGAGGACAAGGCGTTCTCAATCCCGATGCCAACAGTCTTGATGCCATTATTGAAAAAATTGAAAGCCGAAAGAAAATCAAACACACTGGATTTTCCGTTTCAACCATCACGCCGCTGGCAGCAGTTTTTCATCAAACTAAAGTTGACCCACCTTTGCTTTCATTGCCTGCGCGTCACCTATATCAACCGGCTGCGTCGTGCGGGCGTGCCGCGCGAGGCGGCAATGCGTTTGGTCAACCATGCCTCGGCTTTGGTGCATGAGGTTTATCAGCGTGAAAAAGTTGACGACGTGATGCAATGGCGTGATGCGGTAAAATTTCCGACTCCAAAAACTGTTAGCGTGCATGGCTGAATCGTTCGTGACATTCAGCGATTCAATAATCCACTGTGCGGCTAAATGAATCTGTGCGGTTCATATTCATTTTTCTTTCAAGACAAGCATGACAAATCGTATGGTTGCGCATTCATTAAGAGAAAAAAATGCTACATTTTATTACTATGAAACAACAATGTCCCGACATCACGACCGAAGATCATATCAAGATTTTGGTGGATTCATTTTACCAGAAGGTCAATGCCGACGTGCTGCTTTCGCCCATCTTCAATAATGTTGCTCACGTTGACTGGCAGAAGCATCTGCCGCTCTTGTATCAATTTTGGAGCACGCTTCTGTTTCGCACAAATACCTATCAAGGACGGCCTTGGCCCAAGCACGCATTGCTGCCGGTTAGTGTTGAACATTTTGACCGCTGGGTTTTCTTGTTCAAAGCGACGGTGGATGAACATTTTTCTGGCCCGAAGGCGATTGAAGCAAAAAACACCGCTGCCAGCATTGCCGACACCTTTCAAAACCGTCTTCATTTGGTCAGACCGTAATCTGTGTCAAACATCAGGCCGGATTTATGACGACGGATTTTCGTGCGCGCAAATAATCGCTGAAAGTGAGAAGCGGGCCGGTCATGCAAGTGGTAACCAAGGCCATGATCACCAGCATGGCGAAAATGCGCGGAGAAAGAATTCCCAGATCATATCCGATATTCAACGCGATCAACTCCACCAGTCCGCGCGTGTTCATCAATGCGCCCAATGCAAACGAATCAATCCAGTTCACGCCGGTCAGCCGCGCCGTGAACATCGCGCCACCGAGCTTGCCCACGGTTGCGATGACAATGAGTCCCGCGCAAATCAGCCAGCCACTTGTGTCATTCAACAAGCCAACCTGCGTGCGTAATCCGACGAAGGCGAAAAACAATGGGAGCAAAAAAGCTGAACTGAAATGTTCCAGCCGCAGGCGTAGAAATTCACGAAATTCGTGGCGCGCTGGCATTACGACTCCGGCCAGAAACGAACCGAATAATGCGTGAATTCCCATCACGTCCGTCGCCAGCGCGGAGGCAAACACAAACGCGATCACGCCGGTCATCACGCCTTTTCCAAGCTTGCCATCGTCGCCCGTCGCGCGGTTGAGCAGACGCGGCAAGTGTGGTTTGATCCAGAACAGCATCACCAAAACAAAGAACACCACCAGCCCGATGCTGAAGCCCGCTGAAGTCATGCTTTTGGCTTTGGCAACGGCGACTACCAAAGCGAGGATGCACCAGGCCGTTACGTCGTTCATCGCCGCGCAGATCAGGGCGGTGATACCCAAAGGCGATTTCGTCAGCCCGCGTTCTTCCAAAATCCGGGCCAGCACTGGGAAAGCGGTGATGCTCATTGAAATTCCGATGAACAACGCGAACACCGTGAACGTCGTCCCGGAACCTGCGAACGTGGAAAAAAGAAATAGCGCGCTCATCACTCCCAGCAGATATGGAAACAGGATGCTCACCTGACTGACCAGCACCGCCGTCCGTGCCTGTTGTTTCAACTGGCTCACGTCCAGTTCCATCCCCACCACGAACATAAACAAACAAACACCAATTTGGCTGAATAACCGCAGTGATCCGAGCGAGGATGTTGGAAATGCAAAATGGAAAAAGTCCGGCCACAACCAGCCGAGCAGCGATGGCCCCAGCAAAATACCCGCGATCATTTCGCCAACCACGGCAGGCTGGCGAACCGCCGTCGCCAGCGTGCCACATAACCGTGCCGCCACTATTATCAAAATTAACTGGATGAAAAGTCGCGTGAGCGGGTCTTCCAGATTTTCTCGCAGATTTTCCACAAGCGAAGCGGACGGTTCCACGCCCGCGACACCGTCCGCATTGGCAACAGATAATGACTGGATGGGAGCAGCGGAGAGAGATGGTTGCAGCTTCTGCCCTTGTTCCAAGATCAGTAAAATGCCCAAACCAAAAACCAGCAGGGCCAAACCATAAAAAAGAAATTGTTTCATCGCCATTTTTCAGCCAGTGATCCGCATTCATTCAACCTTGAAAATTTTCGTGAGCTGATCGGTTTCTGTGTCATATCAAAATCACGATAAAATAATTAGTTTGTTTCGTAAACATTCCAAATCATTTGTCTCAAACACAAGGAAGTCTGGAAAACTCTTGGTCAAAGAATTTTATGGAATTACCGCTTTCGCCACCAGCCGCTGTGAAGCAATCCCCATTCACTTTCGATGCGGCGATGCAACGTGAAGCCGGCTTTCTCTAAAAGCGAATCAGGTTTGATCAGTTTGTGTGCTGCCAATCGGGTCGTCATGCGGAAGAAAACATATAACATCCAAATAATTAGCCGGCTGCGAATGCGTCGCCACCCTGCGGGTGGTATTTGAAAATCAGCAATCAGCCAATTTGCATCTGGAGCCGAGATGTCAGCGATTCTGGGAACCATTTGCTCCAGTTGTTCAGGACGAAAACAATCGAGAAAAAAGTTTGTGACAATCAGGTCGTAAGTTTTACTGGAAGGCAACCAATTCAAAATATCAGCTTGGATAAATTCCACACGGCTGGCTTTCAGATTGTGACGCGCCAATTGCCGACGCGCCTGGGCAAGCATACGTTCACTCGCATCCACATAGGTGATTTGTGCATCCGCAAACCGGCGGCAATACTCGACCAGACCGCGACCATGACCTTCACCCAGCAATAGAATGTTTTTTGGTCGCGGGATTTGATCAAGGAAGGCAATGCGGCAGCGTTGCAATTTTCCGCCAGCAAGGATGAATTCCATCCAGCGGTAATACGGTGCTAGTGTATCAAAGCTCATCTGGTTGCCGGACGATAAGATTGTGATTTATGATGCCACCAAAACCACGCCACCATTCCGCCGCCCCAGTAGCAGAGCACATCCCACGGATCGGGCGTGGCGTGTGACCAGATTTTGGGGCCAATCCATTTGAACAACAGCGACCAGAAAATGAGGTGCGGCACAATTTCAGAAATCTCCGGTGGATTATCGTGCAAGCGCAGGCCAAATCGCCGATGCAACCAAAGGACGAGCGGCAACGCGCAGGGAATCAACCAGCAATCATTAAAATGATCATGAAAAAATCCTGTGTGGACGTGTGATTTGACGAGCCAACGATTGATGGCATAAGCGGTGCAGCCAACCAGAAAGAGCGGGTCACGGTAATAGCGGAAGTGTGGCATGGTCAGAGTGCGTAAAGAATGATTGCGCCCGAAAGCGTGGCGATAATGAGTTTCCACAAGGCAATGTTGATCATAAATTACGCGGGTTTCGGTTTGATGACATTTTGATAAGCCCAGCCTTTCTGACGGATATTTTCCTCTTCATGAATTTTCATCCGTGCTGAAAGAATTGATGCACGCCCCAAGTAGCCAACTATCTTTGTCTGATTTTTTCTTTCTACCACCGGCAATCGGCCTACGTTCCGGTTAAGCATTTTCGTGAGTGCTGTGTGCAATGGCTCGTCGGGAAATGCAACCGTAAGATTCGTGCTGCCAGCTTCCGCCACGGTCATTTCTTCCGTGTCATTTAACCGCAAGGCACGCACAATGTCGCCGCGCGTGATGATGCCGACAAGCTGGTTTTGCTCATTCACAATCAAAGTTCCCTGACGCCGGTTGAGATTGGCATCACCAGCGGCAATCCGATCCGAAAGTTCTGCAAGTTTCATGTTGGCGGGAATCGTCGGCACATCTTTGTCCATCACATCGCGCACGCGTGCAAATTCAAATGGATCAATGCTGTATTCGCGCGTGATATGATGTCCGCGCCGCGCAAGTTTTTCCGTGAGAATGGAGCGGCGCATCAGTAAAACAGTCACGCCGAGCGCGGCCACGGAACCGACGAGCAACGCTGGAAAAAGATTGAAGTCGCGGGTCAATTCGACGGCGAAAACCATTGCCGTGAGTGGTGAGCGCATTGTGCCGCCCATCATCGCCGCCATGCCGATCAAAGCCCACAGTCCGACGTCGCCCACCGGAATCCACGAGCCAACCAATGCACCGAGCGCACCGCCCATGATGAGCAATGGAGCCAGCACGCCGCCGGAAGTTCCCGAACCCAAAGCAATTGACCAAACGAGCGCCTTCGCCACCAGCAAACCAATGATGGCCGCACCGACAAGTTCGCCGCGCAGCAAACTGTGAATCGTGTCGTAACCGACGCCGAGCACGCGCGGTTCAATAACTCCGCCAACACCAACGAACACTGCGCCAATCGCCGGCCACCACATCCAGTGTAACGGCAATTTTTGAAAAAGGTCTTCAAACGCATAAACCAGCATCGTGAGCAAGCCAGAGGCGAAACCGGCCAGAATGCCGAGGCCAGCGGCAATTGCTAATTCCGTTCCCGAAACTGGTGCGTGTGGAATCACCAGAAAAATTGGCCCCGCGCCGAGCAGTGGCACGCGCAATACCGAAGCAATAATTGATGCCACGGCCACGGGAATAAAACTACGCGGTTTCCATTCAAACAAGAGTAATTCCACCGCCAGTAAAACTGCCGCTACGGGTGTCGCAAATACGGCGGACATTCCCGCCGCCGCTCCAGCTACGAGCAGTGTTTTACGTTCCGCCGCGCTCAAATGGAATTGTTGCGCGAAGATCGAACCAAACGCGCCTCCAGTCATGATGATTGGACCTTCTGCGCCGAATGGGCCGCCGGTGCCGATGGAAATGGCGGACGAAAGCGGTTTGAGAATCGCCACCTTGGGTGAAATGCGGCTGCGACCGAGCAGAATGGCTTCGAGGGCTTCGGGAATGCCGTGACCGCGAATTTTTTCCGAACCAAACCGCGCCATCAATCCGATGATGAGAGCACCAACCACCGGCACGAGCACCACCCAATATCCCAAATGATGTCCCTGCGGTGTAACCGGGGCGGCGGAAAAACGGTGGTAGAAAGCCAGGTTGGTGATTGCGGCAATCAACCAAATCAAAGCATAAGCGACCAGGGCGCTGAATGCTCCAATAGCCAGTGCCATGGCGGATAATAGCAACACACGGCGGTTGGTGGTGAAATCCGCCAATTCATCTTCAGCGGTTGGCTGGCTATTTGTGACCGGGAAAACTACTGATTCAATTTGCATTTTTCAGGGGTATAGTTTATATCGTAATGCGATATTGTCAAACAAATGTGGCGGACGGAGTGTCCTAATTTGACTTTGCGACAGATTTTTTACATTGATTTCCGTAAATGAATGCGATTCAAAAAGAAATTTGCGAAAAATGTGTTAGAACTGGCGAACACACTTTGACGGAAAAACGCTTCAAATTATCCTTTCCAGAAGGGCAGTTAGCGGTTGATGCTTTTCTGTTGGAATGTATGCGGAGACCACAGGGAATCAGTTTGAGCTTTAAGAAACCGAGAACTTTTAGGATTTCAAATTAGAACACTATCATGGCGGCAGGCGCAAAACTTGTATAAACTCACCCGTGATGGCAAGACCTGAAAAACTTCGCAAGACGCAGTATGAAACGCTCGCCGCGTTTCGTTACGCACTCCGGCGATTCATCCATTTCAGCGAAACGGCAGCGCAGACCGCCAATGTCACGCCACAACAACATCAGGCGTTGCTGGCCATCAAGGGTTTTCCCGGACGCGACTGCGTCACCGTCGGCGAGTTGGCCGAACGGTTGCAGCTTCGTCATCACAGCGCAGTCGGGTTGATCAACCGGTTGGTGCTGGAGAAACTGGTGGCGCGCACGCCGTCAAATGAAGACCGGCGGCGGGTGCTTATTCAACTTACCAGCCGAGGTGAAAAAACTCTGGAAAAACTTTCCGCCCTGCACCACGAACAACTCAAGCGAATCGGCCCTGAACTCAGTCAGTTGCTCGAACGGCTTAATTGCACCAAGAAATAGGCAGTGAAATTCATTCCGAACCGGACATGCGGTGGTTTTTGGTCGCTTAAATCATCACCATGCATACTTGAAATTCTATAATGCCGAAAAGAACCTCCGCGCGCCCTCGGAAATAATCACAACTGCGTCGGCATTCGAAATATGATCGGTGTTGATCGCCAAGTCGTATAATAATTCGTTGTCAAGGCGAGTGTGAAAGTGTGCTTTTAGATATTTTTCACGGTTACGGTCTTCTTTCCTGACGAATTTAGCGGCAGCCTCCGGCGTCAGGTTCCGAGTCTTTTGCACGCGCTCAATTCGCTTGGGCAACGAACCGGTCAAACGCACATGAAACACATTTGATAATTTCGCCGTGACCACCGTTGCACCGTGTCCCACCAGAATCGTATGACCTATTACCGCCAGGCGCAAAGTGGTTTCCACCACTTGGGGCACAAGCACCCAAGAAGGCGGACGGAGGCCGAACAAATCGTCCATCAATTCATCAATAAAGAAGCGTTTTTCTTCCGTGATTTTCTCCGCCAACTCCTTCGGCCAACGTTGTTCCTCCAGTGCCTTTTCAATGAGTTGCCGGTCAAAAACCGACCAAGGGTGATCCCCTATGGATTCTGTTTTCTGAAGAACTTGAGCCAACTGCTCCGCGATTTCAGGGGCACCGGCTCCGGTTTGATGTGAGATTGTAATCGCGGGTTTTAGTAATTGCGGATGTGCAGCGGCCAGATTTTCATGTCTCTGCCGTTGGCTGATAACGTAGGCACGAGATTTATCAATTGAAGTTTGAGTATTCATAATATTTTTTAGTCAATGCATATCTAGGTGATTGGCATCGCGACATAGGTTTGACTCACGCATCTAAAGGATGAAATACCCTTATTAAGAAACTCCGTGGGGCTGCACTCTCCTCTAAAACTTGGATAATATCCTGGGCCAAGTTTGCAATAGCCCCCGGTAAAATCAATGTCGGACCAAAATTCCCAAGTGCCGGAGATAACAATGATAGAGGAGATCATGTCGCTCCAATGATCGCCAACATATGAACATGAAAGATTCGTCCTCCAAGATTCTCCTTCGAAACTCTTGTTCGAGTATACAACCACCTCTGGAAATTGTTGATCCGGGCATATCTTAAACGAAGGCATTTGATGTTTTGGAGGTTTCATATCTTCTTTTCAAGACACGGCGCTAGGCGCTGTATTCCAATGATTCATCTTCAATGTTTTGCTGGCGATTTATAATTGAGCAAATTGCTGATTTGCGCTTCATTTATGACCACACTCAATTTATATCGCACTGCGATATAGTCAAGCAAATGATGCGCGGCAGATACGAACCTCGCTGTAAATTCACTCCCGATCCAAAAAACTTCACGAGTTTATTCAACTCACAAGTCACGGCGAAAAAACCTTGGAACGACTCTCCGCCTTGCATGGCGAACAGCTCAAACGAACAGCCCTGAATTCGGTCGCTTGCTCGACGGCTTAATGACATTGAGGATTAGCCACACGCATTCAATCAAATCGCCTGCTCGATGAATTCTTGAATGATGCCAATTACACCGCATTGTCATCTCGTTCACCGGTGCGAATGCGGTAGGCTTCGGCAATCGGCCAAACAAACACTTTGCCATCGCCGATTTTACCGGTCCTTGCGGCCTTGATGATGGCTTGGACAGCCTGATCCACCTGACTGTCCGGCAACACAGTTTCGATTTTGACTTTCGGCAAAAAATCCACGGTGTATTCGCTGCCGCGATAAATTTCGGTGTGGCCTTTCTGTCGTCCGAAACCTTTGACTTCAGTGACGGTCATGCCGTGGATGCCGAGTTCGCTCAAGGCGTCTTTGACTTCTTCGAGTTTGAACGGTTTGATGATGGCTTCGATTTTTTTCATAATTCAAAAATAATTATTCGCTGTAGGCGCGTTCGCCGTGCTGGGTCAGGTCCAAGCCGGTGCTTTCGTCTTCAATGTCCACACGCAATCCGACAATTGCATCAACGATTTTGATCAAAATGAATGTGGCAACGGCGGCAAAAACTGTCGTGAACAATACGGCGATGGCTTGATTGCCGAACTGATGAATGCCGCCGGCCAGCGAAACTGTAATGCCGTTGACCTGAAAAGTGGATGCGATGGCGGGATTTACCGTCGCGCTGGCTAGAAAACCAAGCATTAACATTCCGGCCATGCTGCCGATGCCGTGAACGCCGAAAACGTCCAGTGAATCATCATAATGAAAATGCGCTTTTAATTTCGTCACGGCAAAATAGCAGACCACGCCCGCAACCAGCCCGATGCAAAACGCCGATGGCACGGTGACAAATCCTGACGCGGGCGTAATGGTAGCCAATCCCGCGACCATGCCCGCCGCCGCACCGAGCACACTGGGCTTGCCTTTGTGCCACCATTCCACAATTGCCCAACTCAATGCACCACCAGCCGCAGAAAAATGTGTCGCCGCAAACGCGCTCGTGGCGAGTGTTCCGGCGTTGAGCGCGCTGCCCGCGTTGAAACCAAACCAGCCAACCCAAAGCAAACCGGTGCCGATAAGTGAAAGCACGACATTATGCGGCATCATCGGCTCGCGCAAATATCCCGCACGCTTTCCCAAAACGAGCGCGCATACCAACGCCGAGACGCCCGAACTGATATGCACCACCGTGCCGCCCGCGAAATCCAGCACGGGGATTTTTCCGCCAAGCGCCCAGTTGAAAAAACCGCCCTTGCCCCAGACCATGTGACACAACGGAAAATAAACCAGCGTCACCCACAACATCACAAAAATGACAAATGCCTTGAATTTGATGCGTTCTGCCACCGCGCCGCTGATGAGCGCGGGAGTGATGATGGCAAACATCATTTGAAAAAGCATGAACGATTGCTGCGGCACTGTGTCGGAGTAATCAGGATTCGGCGCGCCACCCACGCCGTTCAACATGAAATAAGTGAGTGGGTTTCCGACAAACGCATTGCCCGGCGCGAACGCCATGCTGTAACCAAAAATCATCCACAACATCGAGACGAGCGCCATGAGAAACAGGCAGTGCATCATGGTCGCCAGCACGTTTTTGCTGCGCACCAGGCCGCCGTAAAAAAGAATCAGCCCCGGCGCGGTCATCATCAGCACCAGCGCCGAACTCATGAGCATCCATGCATTATCGCCGGAATTGATGTTTGACTTGGCAGCCTGATTTATTACCGCCAGTTGTTCCAGCCGGGTGATGCGTTGCTCATAGGAAGTGCCGGTGGATGCTTTTAATGTCGTCGCTCCCGACCCGATCAAAACAAAAGCAACCAGCCCGACAAAAATGGACATGGCAAAACGGTGAGATAATTTCATGCGAGGCGATAAGTGAACAAACCTGACGGATTGCGTCAACTACTACGTTCTCTTTTTCGTAGCGTCTCGCAATTCCCAAAGATGCTAAACTTATTTTTGCAGTCCGTTCTAATTCTCAAACGACGGATTTGCCCCCAATTGTTCCAGACCAATAATCCACGGTAGGGTTACACCCCATAGGATTAGTTCGGCCTATTGCGTAAAGTGACATGAGGAAATGAGGCAAAAGAAGAATTGCCGTCAAAATTAAAAGGCCGAAGTCAGGCCACGCGGTTGAACACTCAACACCAAAATCACGAAATTTTATGCCAGCACTCGAAGTCAAAGGCGACCATCACATCATAAAGGGCAAGTTGAAACAGAAACGCGCCAAGCTCACGGGCGACGGCCTTCAATACGTCGAAGGCAAGTCGGAGGAATTGCTGGGACAACTTCAGAAGCACACCGGCGAAATCCGCGAAGTAATCAAAGAGTCCGCCGCCGGGCGCTGCGAATAACGGATGTTTTAGGCTGTGAATGCGCGAATCTAAAAACCGCACATGAAAACCCCCGTCTATAAACTCGTCGAACTCACCGGCACTTCCACCAATTCCATCGAGGACGCCGTTGAAAAGGCCATTAAGCGGGCGCACAAAACCATCAAGAACTTGTGCTGGTTTCAGGTGATCGAAACACGCGGCAACATTGAAAAGGGAAAAGTGCATCACTGGCAGGTGACCATCAAGGTCGGTTTTGCCGTGAATGACTGAACGCAATTTTTATGACTAAAGAAAAAAACACCGTCGCAGCGAACATCTCGCGCGAGCAGATGATTGAATTGTTGAACGAGGATTTGGCCGGGGAATATCAGGCGATCATCGCTTACACGGTTTATAGTCAGGTATTGAAAGGCGCGGCTTACACGGACGTTGCGCGGG
>Ga0208220_1000925_pt1 | contig 12361 bp, 11 predicted proteins | sample NGESurdeep092012_9_FD_184484 | JGI IMG/M metagenome (GOLD analysis project Ga0208220, IMG submission 184484) | Arctic peat soil microbial communities from Barrow, Alaska - NGEE Surface sample F53-1 deep-092012 (SPAdes) | ecosystem: Environmental > Terrestrial > Soil > Wetlands > Peat ... | reverse complement strand
AAATGCCGGTTATCCGACATGCAGGGGCGCCTCGAGCGACTGCAGGACCGGGCCGCCAAACGCCGGCAGATCGTCCGCGACGTCATGGTCGAGCTTGATCTGAAAAAACTCAACGCACCTGATTTCAGCGCTTCGATCCGGGTAGGTAGCCCCGCCCTCCTGGTGCTCAATGAGGATGCCGTCCCCAGTATCTATTGGCAGCCGGGCGAGCCGCGTCTCAAGCGCCAGGTGCTGGCCGATGAGCTTAAGCACGGCTCGGAAGTCCCCGGCGTCGCCCTGTCAAACCCCGAACCAATCTTGAGCGTGAGGGTGCGATAATGGGCTTCTCAGCAAAGCAGGTGCAGGCGCTCAAGCGTGATCTTGACCGTCGGCACATCCGGACGCGGCAGGCGAATGGCCGTGAACTTTCTTATATCGAAGGCTGGCACGCGGTCTCAGAGGCTAACCGAATCTTCGGTTTCGGCAGATGGAGCCGGGAAACCATCGACTCCAAATGTGTGCTAACGCGGGAAAACCGCGGCAGCTTCCTTGCCGTCTATGTCGCCAAGGTGCGCATTACCGTGCATGCGGGGCGATCGACGACCGTCCGAGAGGGCCATGGAACGGGTGAGGGACGAGGGCTCTCTCCCGGCGAGGTCCACGACATCGCGGTTAAGTCAGCCGAAACCGATGCCACCAAACGGGCCCTGGCGACATTCGGGCGACCATTTGGTCTTGAGCTTTACCGCAACGGAAGAAGCGCGCCGTCACGCGTGCAGACAGGATCGCAAGACTCCCCGCTGGTTCCCCAGTCGTCGTCGGACGGCCGTTTCAAACCTCAGTTCGGCTTTCATCCAGACGATACAACACCGATCCCGCGCCCATCCCGTTACTATGGCCGGCGCGATCACTCCCCATTGAAAGAACAAACTCACGAAGCCCACCCCGAACAAGTGTCTGCGCCGCAAGGGGCGCCACCTTTGGCGCCTGCTTCACCGGACGTCGCTCCAGGCCGCATCGACAAAAGCCAACTCACCATCAGCGAACCGAAAAGACTGCGGGACAAAGCGCATCTAAAGTTTGTTGCGACACAGCCATGTCTGATCTGCGGGCGCCAGCCGTCCGACCCGCATCATCTGCGTTTTGCCCAACCCAGAGCCATCGGCCTAAAGGTAAGCGACGAGTTCACGGTCCCTCTCTGTCGTGGCCACCACAAGCAACTGCATCAAGCCGTAAACGAACTCGCCTGGTGGGCCAATCTGCGTGTAACGCCGCTCGAAATAGCAAAGAGGCTTTGGGACGAAAGCCACGCGACAAAGACGTTCACTATCGATGCGAGGACGACCGAGGCTAGCAATAGCGAAAGCACCACCGATAGTCCGCAGGCTAAGAGCTGACCGCAGATGGCTTCGGACCGACAGATTGCCGCCAACCGGTTAAACTCAAAGAAAAGCACCGGCCCGAAAACAGACCAGGGCAAACGGTCCTCACGGCGAAACGCAATCCGTCACGGTTTGATTGCGGAAACGACCATCGACGTAATCGAAGACCCAGCGGACTATGAGGCTTTTGAAGAGGCCATCAAGCGTGGCTACAATCCTCGAACAGGCGTGGAATACGAACTCTTGGCTCGAATCGCATCCCTGCTGTGGCGCCTCCGGCGTGCAACTGCAATTGAGAGTGGGTTGCTGCGAACCCACGCTCATGATGCGCGCGACCGGAACATTCAGCCGCACAGCCTGGCGGTATTGGACCCTGAAAAATTGCGCGTGTTTTATGATTTGATGCCACCAGTCGACGTTTCTAAGCCGCCACGGATGGCGGCCGCGAACAAGCAAGGTTATGATTATCGACCGCATGCATCGAAGTTAAATGGGCGCCCGAGCGAACGATCGCGATTGGCGATAATTCGCTCATTCCAACGGCTCGCCAGTCTCGACAATGGCGTGTTCGACCGACTGGGCCGTTATGAGACGAGCCTTTGGCGACAAACAGCAAAGACGATTGTTGTGCTCGATATGTTGAAGGGCCGAGCTAAGAATACCCGGGGTTATAGAACCTGCCGGTTCCGACGGGTGGGAGCGCAGCGGCAGCCATTCTTTCCCAGGCATTTTTACAAGTAGTGGCCCGAGTGCTAGGACAACATGCTCCAAACGTCGCGGGCGGAAATTATATTTAAGACAGCTACAACTCTGCTGGTTGACAAGATGATGAAAACGAAACTCATTCGTTTTGTGAAAGCCGTTTTTTTTGCAACGCCTCTGTGGCGCTACTTTCTGCCCGTAACGAAGATGGATATGTCCATCGCACAGTTGCATTTCATAACTACGTCACTTGAAGCAATTCCAGAGCCTGGCTCAGTCCTTGAGGTCGGGGTGGGCGGTGGATGGACATCCATCTTTGTAAATAACTTCATGTCGATGCGAGGAATTGAGCGCCAATATTGCGCGGTTGACACGTTCTCGGGCTTCACAAGGGAGGATGCCGAGTACGAACGAGCGGCCCGTGGAAAAACATCCGACTACTCGGGCTATCGATCGAACCGAAAGGATTGGTACGAAAAGACACTGGCGGCGCACGGTTATGAAGCGTCTGTCTTTCAAGCAGACGCAAAAAAATTTGATTATTCCCACGTCGGTCCGGTGGCGCTCGCGATACTAGACGTCGATCTCTATAGCCCGGTCGCCGACGCACTCCCAAAAATCTACGATCAACTCGTGCCCAGTGGAATGATTCTCGTTCATGACTGCGAACCTTATCCTCAAGGGTCGATTTTCGACGGGGGTTGTGAAGCATATAGAGAGTTTTGCCGGGACAAGGGGATGGAGTCCAAAGTGTTTCACGGGTTCGGCGTGGTTAGAAAATCGCTGTTGGCCGAGGAGCGGGCTCGGTGAACACCAATTGCGTCGCGGCTAGCGCCGATTAAATTTATTGAGGAGCGTGCCGACAAGCGCGCTGCCGACTGCCAATGTTACGAATTGAAGGGCGATTGATGCGATCGCGAAAGTTATAACCGCGAGCCCGACAAGCATAATGTTGACCACAAACACGCTCAAAATAATTTGTTTAACACTAAGACCGCCATCCATCGCACGCTGATAAAAATGACTTCGGTGCGCTTTCGTGATTTGCTCGCCGTTCACCAGCCGGCGCAATATCGTTATCGCTGTGTCTGCCAAATAATAAAGCGGCAACAGTACGGCCGCGATGAGATGACCGCGACCTGCGAGCTCGGTCAGCAACCAGCCTATTAGCAACCCAATCGGCAAGCTTCCGACATCTCCCAGAAATAACCGCGCAACAGGTCTATTGAACGGAGCAAATCCGATCATCGCGCCGCACAGGGCCAGCGACACGACAGTTGCATTCGGGGGCAGTGCGCCCGTCAGGCCAAATAACGCAAGACTGGCCGTCAGCGGTACGACTTCAGCAACCGTCATCCAGTCGATCCCGTCCATGAAGTTGACGACGTTGACGAACCAGACGCCACCGATCACCAACAGCAGCCGCTCAATCGACCAAGGCAGAAAAGACACCACATGTAGTTCAGTCGGCAGACTGGCAACGACAATAATAACGGCGATGGTTTGCGCGAGAAGGCGAGGGACAACCTCAATAATACGCACATCATCAATCGCGCCGACGATGGCAAGGAGGATTACGGCAGCTATGACCAATACGAGATGGAGTGCGTTGCCATAGACTGAAGGCATCAGCATTGTCACCAACATTGCGACAATAACGACGACAATAACCACAATACCTCCGCCTTGCGGCGTCGGTGCCGCGTGCGACGAGCGCAGGTTCGGCTTGGCCAAAGCGTAATGCCGCCAAAAGGGTCGCAGGAGTCCGATTAGCCCGCTGCACCCGACCACGGAGGCTACGAAAATGAGGGTAAGCTGGGCGAAATTGGGCACGGCAAGCGTCGTCACGGGCTGGCCTCGATCACGACCGCACTCCGAAAATCAGATCTTATCCGGGCGATCAACCGGTGCGATAACGGCGAAACGGTTCATCGTTGCAGCAGTCGCTTATAAAGATCAACAATCTCGCGACCGACACGTTTTTGCGAAAATTCGCTTTCCACCAGGGTACGGCCGGCCACGGCAAAGCGTCGCCGAACGCCAGCGTCTGCGGCGAGGCGTTCAATCGCATCGGCGAGAGCAACCGGATCCTGGGGCGGCACCAACAAGGCATTGATGCCTGGGCGCGCAATTTCACGGCAGCCCGGAACGTCGGTGGCGACAATCGGTCTGCCGCAGGCCGCGGCTTCGAGCAGGCTGAGCGGGAGGCCTTCGCGCAATGACGGCAGTGCCGCGATATGCACCTTGGCCCAGACCGTGCGCACGTCCTCGACCTGACCGAGCAAAGTGATGTTGGGGTGCGTCGTCCATTCGGCCAGCAATTTGTCGGGGATCGAAGCCGGATTAGCCGGATCGGCTTCGCCGGCAATCAAGAGAGCGACGCGTTTACCGCGATTTGCAAGCAGGGCGTGCGCGGCGACCAGATCGCGTATTCCCTTGTCGGTGAGTAGCCGCCCGACGAAACCGACGGCCACTGGTGGCGGCGGCTCCGGCAGCGGCAATAGCATTTCGGTATCGACGCCTGAGCCGGCGATCAGGTCAATCTTGTCGGCGCGCACGCCAAGCGATAGGATAACGGCCTGGTCATCGACATTTTGTACCAACACGAAGGCACGGTCGCGGCCGAGCAGCCAGCGCAACAGCCGTTCGAGCACAAATCGGACGGCGCGAGCCTTAAATGTGACCGAGGCGAAGGCATAGCCAAATCCGGCGAGCGCGTTGAGACATATGATTGGCTGACCGAGTGCGGCGAGGGATCCGGCCAGTGCCGGAAGCAGAGCCACATGGTGCGCGAGGGTGGGCTGGACCTGCCGATAAATTCCGCGAACCTCGCGCGCCGCGAACAGTAGATGAAGTGGACTGAGATTGCCGCGCCGCCAAGTGAGTGGATGCAGTATGAACCCTTCGCGCTCGATCGCCGCAGCATGGTCGACGACCCGCGTCGCCACATGGACCTCGAAACCAGCGTCTCTTGCCGCCCGGGCCATCGGCAGGCGATGCGAGATGAAATACCAGTCTTCGGAAACGAGATAGAGTAGCTTGACCGCTCTCGATCGGGCGTCTGCGCCGCGGGTTGGTTCGGGTTTTTGGGTTGTCATTGTTCGGTTGAACCTTACGCGGCCGGAGATCCCAGCGATGGTCGCGCGCCCGAACGAACTCATATCAGGAATCACCTCTCGGGGGTCGAAGCGACGGCCTTCGGTGACGAAGCGATGGCGTCCCATAGCGGCGACGCTTGTTGGATGAGCATTACCACAAGATATTGATATAACTAGAGAAAGCGCATTAACGTCCTTGGCGAGCCTTGTTCACAGTATGAACGAATGGCTTGACGTTCATCTTGTGAACGCCGTAAAAGTCTCTCCACCGTTGAGGTATTTTCATGCGCCGCATTGCTGAGGACAGTCCTGAGGCGTCCCGCATCATACTGGGATTGCTCGATGCCGTCGAGCAGGACCGTGCTCATTCGCAGCGGCACCTGGCTTCCGAACTCGGCATCGCGCTCGGCCTCGTCAACGCTTACTTGAAACGCTGCGTGAAAAAGGGCCTTGTGAAAGTTCGCCAGGCACCAGCGCGTCGTTACGCTTACTACCTTACGCCGCACGGCTTCACTGAGAAGTCACGCCTTACCGTTGAATATCTGTCCTATTCGTTTGGATTTTTCCGCCAAGCCAAGACAGACTGTTCCGAACTATTTCGGAGGGCAAAGGCGAGTGGGGTGGCAAGCGTTTTATTAGTGGGCCAATCCGACCTTGCCGAAATCGCGGCGCTCTGCGCGATGGAGCAAGCCATTAATATCATCGGTCTGGTGCAAAGCGACGCAAAGCAGGCGCGATTTATTGGCCTGCCGGTTTTTCCCGGTTTTGACGCGGTGGCCGAATCTTTCGATTCGATTCTGATCACCGATCAGAATAATTCGCGCGCAACCTGCGAGGCGGCCGTTGCCCGCTTTGGCGCCGAGCGCGTGTTGGTTCCCGAACTTCTGCGCGTGCGAATTCGACAGCAAGGCGGAGCCGCCGAATGACGGACGCGGGGCGCTGGTATGTCGTACAATCCCAACCGAATGCGGAGCACAAAGCGGTTGCGCATCTCGAACGGCAGGGTTTTGGTACGTACCTGCCGCGGTATTTGAAGCGCCGCCGGCATGCACGGCGTGTCGAGGTCGTCCCGGCGCCGCTTTATCCGCGTTACCTGTTCGTAGCCATCGATCTTGCGACTCAGCGCTGGCGTTCGATTTTCTCGACAGTGGGCGTGTCGCGTCTAGTCTGCAACGGCGATACGCCGGTAGCGATCGCGACCCCGGTTCTCGATGACCTAAGAGCGCGCGAGGGCACTAATGGATTCATTTGTCTTGAGCGCCGACCGAGTTTTCGGCCAGGCGACAATATTAGAATACTCGACGGTGCCTTTACCGACTGCCTAGGCCTCTATGAAGGCATGAAGGATAATGATCGCGTGGCCATTTTGCTTGATCTTCTTGGCCGCAAGGTGCGCGTCATAGTGGATGCAGAGAGTCTAGCCGTGGCCTAGTTGGGTTGCGCCGGCTGGACGGCTTTGGTGGTCTGGTGTGCGTTTCACCCGGACTGCGGTAGCGCGCCAAAACCGAGAGTTGTGGACTTCGGTTATTCTGTTAGTCGGACACTGATTGCTGCGATCCATAGCGGCATTTTCAGGGTCGTGGGTCGAACGTGCGGTTGTAAAATGAGGCAGCCGTTTGAGAGGATGGGCAAAGCCCTCCTACCCGAAGTGCGGTAGCTTGAACAGTCGAATTACACAGAAACGGGAGCGGACGCGCGGCAGCGTGGCGGCGCTGCTTTGGCATTTTTGCAAAATTTATCCATTTCGCTCGGCTACGGTCGTGGCGCTATTGACGGTTGCCGGCCTTACCGAGGGGGTCAGCATCTTGAGTTTATTGCCTCTCATCGATCTCTCCATGTTGAAAGGCGGAGAGTCCCCGAGTCGCGCGGGGCAATGGCTTTCGCAGGCTATCGGGGCTGTTGGGCTGAAACCTTCTCTCGGAACATGGCTTTTTGTCATCGTTGCCGGGATCGCGCTCAAGGCCGGCATCACTCTTGTTGCGATGAAGGAAGTGGGATTCGCGGTTGGTCGGCTGATGACCGATCTACGGCGGCGACTTGTAATGGCGTTGATGGAGGCACGCTGGAGTTACTATGTATCTCAGCCGCTCGGCGTCTTCGCCAACACCCTTGGCGCGGAGACAATGCGGGCCGGGGCGACATATCAGCAAGCGGCGCGTCTGGCATCTGCGTTCACCCAGGGCATGATGTACACCGTGCTGACTTTTCTCGTCTCCTGGCGAACCGCGCTGTTGGCGCTGCTGGCGGGGGCGGCGGCTGTCGTCATATTTCGTAAGGTCGTCACTGGTGCGCAAGTTGCGGGGAGTCATCAGACTGAATTAATGCGCTCACTTTCCGTGCGAGTCACGGATACTTTACAGGGGATCAAGGCGGTCAAGGCTATGGCAGCCGAGGAATTGGCTCTGCCATTGATCGATCGCGAGATCAGCAACCTCGACGCCAACCAAAAACAACAGGTCTGGCTCATTGAGTTGCTGCGCGCCGGCCAAGAGCCGATTCTCGTTACAGCTTTGGCGATTGGCCTATACGGTGCTCTCCAGGTGGGCGGTGTCTCCCTGTCGGAATTGATGGTCGTCGCAGTGTTGTTCTATCGCTTGCTGAATCGGTTCCAAGCGGTGCAGGAAATTTATCAAGCGATGGCATTAAGCGAAAGCGCATACTGGTCAATGTACGAGATGGTCAACAACCTGATTTCTGTGAGTGAGGATATTATGAGTGGCGGGGTTCAGGCACCCTCGACGCCACCGCGTTTGACATTGCAGTCGGTGGGTTATGCTTACGGCGAAAAGCAGGTTTTGTGTGAAGCCTCGCTCGACATCTCGGCGGGAGAGTTCGTCGTGCTCTTAGGCTCTTCGGGTGCGGGTAAGACGACATTGCTTGATCTAATGGGGGGGCTGTTGCAACCGTCTAGCGGGGGCATCAAGGTCGACGGCATCGACTTGAGTTCACTCGACCTTAGATCGTGGCGTCGAAGGATTGGTTATGTGCCGCAGGAAATGTTGTTGTTGCATGACTCGGTCTACCGAAATGTGAGTCTCGGTGATCAAACTATTACACGTAGCGACGTTGAACAGGCCCTGCAGGCCGCCGGCGTTTGGTCGGAAGTAGCGGCCTTGCCAAAGGGGATCGATGCGCCAATGGGAGAGCGCGGCGCACATTTCTCGGGTGGCCAGCGTCAGCGTATTTCACTCGCTCGCGCACTCGTTCGACAGCCGAGCATTCTCTTGCTGGACGAAATCACCGCTGCACTCGATGAGCAGGCGGAGCGGGGCGTTTGCGAGACGCTGCGCACGCTTGCCGGTAAGATGACCATAGTCGCCGTATCGCATCAGAGAATTATGGCCCGCGTCGCGGATCGATGTGTTCAACTTGAAGACGGACGCCTTACCGTGGCGGTCCGATCAGTCGACTTGGTGGTCGCTAATGCGAGTTGACCGAAAGCAGATCTAAGTTGTGGCCGTCGAGTTCACAGGTCCTTGTCGGGTAGGTTGCCTTCGTAAAGAAAAATTTTTCCATACGCCGCGAATACAAGTGGGAACCCAGAATGAAACGTGTCTTCATTATAGCGGAAGCCGGCGTCAATCATAACGGCTCGCAAGATCTCGCGCTGAAATTAGTCGATGCTGCGGCGAACGCTAAAGCCGATGCAGTTAAATTTCAGACATTCAAATCGGAGGCGGTAATCAGTCGCTATGCGGCGAAGGCTGAGTACCAGAAAGCGACTACTGGCACGTCCGAAAGTCAGCTTGATATGGTCAGAAAGCTTGAACTTTCGCAGGATGCCCACCGAGCCATCCTCGATCGGTGCCGAGAACGGGCAATTGGTTTTATTTCCACACCGTTTGATTTCGATAGCGCAAATTTTCTTGTGCACGGTATGAACGTCAGTGTGGTGAAGGTTCCGTCTGGCGAGATTACGAATGCGCCATTTCTTCTTCACATTGCGCGGTTGAATAAGCCGATCATACTTTCGACTGGTATGAGTACGATTGGCGAAATCGAGATGGCGCTCGGGGTTTTCGCCTTTGGCTATCTTGGCAACCGCGAGCGGCCGTCAGAAGCAGCCTTCCGCGATGCCTTCGCGAGCGATGCAGGACAGAGTACGTTGCGAGACCGCGTCAGTCTTTTGCATTGTACAACTGAATATCCGGCTCCATTTGATCAGGTGAATCTGCGCGCAATGGATACCTTAGCCGCAACATTTGGTCTGCCGGTAGGCTTGTCTGACCATACCTCAGGTTTCGCAGTAGCCATCGCCGCGGTGGCACGGGGAGGGACGATCATCGAGAAACATTTTACCTTGGACCGCAACATGCATGGGCCGGATCACAAGGCGTCGCTTGAGCCTAGCGAGCTTGTGCAAATGGTGAGTGGCATCCGAGAGGTTGAGTTGGCGTTGGGATCGCCATTGAAGCGGCCGAGCGCGGTCGAATGGGCCAATCGAGCCATCGCGCGCCGAAGTTTGGTTGCCGCAAACGATGTTGCAGCAGGTTCAATTTGGACAGCTGAGACCATTTCAGCCAAACGCCCGGGCACTGGCGTCTCGCCAATGCGTTATTGGGAAATTATCGGCACGACTGCTAAAAGCGGCTATCATGCCGATGAGTTGATCGACTGAGTTTATTCAGTGCGATCGCCAAGAGGGTCGTCAATGGGCCAGCGCACGGGCAGCCGGGAGTCGGCATCGGAGAATGATCACCGTATTTCCAGCTCACGCGCATTGGTAGAGACACGGGCGACTTGAGGCGATTGCAGTAAGAGATATTCGGTTGTTCGTAACAGTTGGTATCGAGGAAGCCGAAGCGCTATTCGAGCAGCTCCAGCCGGCGCAGCGCCTCTTCTCTTTGTCGCCTGGCTATGCCGCGGTTGACGCTGTTCGCGACAGCTCCTTACAACAAATCTGTATGGTCTACAGGGAAGGCGAAGTTTTTTGGCTCCACTGCGCACACCGCGGCAGTGTTCTGAATACTGAATTTCGCGATCTGCAATCGCCGTACGGCTATGGCGGGCCCTTGGCGAGTACGAACGATACGGCCTTTCTGGCTCGCGCCTGGGCGGCGTACTCCGAATGGTGCAAAAGAGCTGGGATCGTGGCAGAATTTGTCAGATTTCATCCCCTAGCTCGGAACTGGCATTTCTATGGGGGCGAGGTTCGCGACAATAGAGATACAGTGGCAGTACCGCTCCGAGCTGATCGGTCACCGCTGGCAGGTTATCAGACACGCTGCCGCACGGCGGTCCGTAAGGCTACTTCTGCCGGCGTCATTCCGGTCTGGCTCGACCTAGCCGCTAATATCTCGCGCTTTGGTGATTTCTACCGCACCGGGATGGCATTCATCGGTGCCGAGGCGTTTTATTCGTTCAGCGATGATTACTTCACTGCGCTAGCGGCGCTGAATGGCGTCAGGCTTCTGGCTTGCTGCCGCGATGGCGAATGGCTTTCGGCAGGTATTTTTCTAAGTGGGGCTGATTGCTTAGAATATCACCTCTCAGCTGCATCGCAGTGTGGGCGCGAGCTTGGCGCGACCAATCTTCTCGTGCATGCTGCAGCAGAACGCGCACGCGAGGACGGGCTTACTTGGCTTTACCTCGGCGGCGGCACCGATAGTCGTAACGACAATTCCTTGCTGTTCTTTAAGGCGGGATTTTCAAACAGCCGATCTCCCTTTCGCATCGGCTTTGCCATTCATGACTCCGAAACATATGCCAGATTGAAACAGTACACTTCGGGTAGAGCCGCTTCGTCAAACATCCTCTTCTATCGGTCGTGAATTGCATGGACAGGGTATAGTTCAACAAAGGGTAAGTCTAACCAGAGGCATTTCTGGGACGGCCTCCCGCGAGATTAAGTTGATTTGGATTATAGCTTGGTCTTGCAATCCTTTGCGGAGTGGCCATCCCCAATAGATCGCCACGCACGGCGACCAATCCTGCCAAATCTAAAGTGAATCAAAAAGCCACGGCATTCAGCATGCAAGTCATATTGCCCGACGTTCAATTGAAGAACGTCGAGAATACAATCGTAATTACCGGAGCACCGCGATCCGGGACAAGCTTACTCGGGCAATTGCTCAGCACTTTGGAGTCTGTAGAGTATCACTTTGAGCCATCAATGATGTGGATGTTGTCAAGCTTGTTGTCGATGAAGGTGTTGGACTCTTTGGCTGCGAAATACCTGTTGTTATCGTATTTGCACGATGAATTGCTGTGCGAATCCGCATGTGGACGGCGCATTAATTTTCGTCCGGACGACGACAGCTTGACCCTCAACTCGATAAGCTGGGGAGAAATTCTTCATCGTTGGGTCAGTACGCGACGTCGCAGCGACACGCTGCGATACATCGCAGAAAGAAAACTGCGCCTGGCGATCAAGATGCCTAGCATCTTAGATATGGTGCCATTCGTCGCGGCGACTCTACCAAAAGCTCAGTTCATCATCATAATCAGACGCGGATCGGATGTCGTTCGTTCGATTGCAGGTAGAGGCTGGTTGTCCGACATAGGACTGAAAGATAATTACTACCCATATAAGATTGTAAATGGGGCGAAGCTGCCGCATCTGGTTGAAGATAGCTTGGCGGAAGACTGGGGCCACTGGAATGCCGAAACCCGTGCTTGCTATTTGTGGAGACGCGACGCGGAATTAATTCGTGGCATTTTGGGTACTGAATTCAAAAGCCGAGTACACCTCATCCACTATGAAGCCCTCGTCTCCCAACCGGAGCAAGTTGTCGATGACATCGCGTCCTTCTTGTCGACTCGCACCACGGATATGACTAGAGCGAGTTTGATGTCGGTGCTTTCGCCAAATAAGGATCGCCCAGCAGCGGCAGCGAATTTGAATATCACCGATGCGGTACAGCGGCATCTGTTTGATGAGGCGAACGCTTATTTCGGCTATGCGGATTAGCAGAACGTACTCTTGCGATTATTATGACCGCAAAAGTCCTCTATATCGCCTTCGCTCCGCTAACAGCCAGGATTAGTCACGAATGGTATATAGATTTGCTAACAGAGAGAGGAATTACAGTCGAATACTGGAACCTCTCGACTCTTGTCGATGGTCTTGAAGAGGGGCATGATTCCAAGGTTCTCGAGTGCGTTCGAACGTTCGCCTCGCTTGCGGAGTTTGAAGCTGCGCTTGCATTGCCAGAAAACCGAGCGGCCGTATGCATTATGTTAATGGGATATGGCGGGCGC
>Ga0208220_1000924_pt1 | contig 12368 bp, 10 predicted proteins | sample NGESurdeep092012_9_FD_184484 | JGI IMG/M metagenome (GOLD analysis project Ga0208220, IMG submission 184484) | Arctic peat soil microbial communities from Barrow, Alaska - NGEE Surface sample F53-1 deep-092012 (SPAdes) | ecosystem: Environmental > Terrestrial > Soil > Wetlands > Peat ... | reverse complement strand
CTGGGTCATCATCATCGTCTTCGTCCTGCTGGCGCTGCTCTACGGCGCCCACAACTCGCCGCACACCAACGTCACCCACTGACGTTCCGCCGGGGCCGGCCCGCCGGGCCTGGCCGTTCTAGCCGTCCTTGGCGTCGAGCGGCAGCTCGAACCAGACCGCCTTGCCCTCCGGGGTCGGCCGCGAGCCCCAGCGGGTGGCCAGCTGCTCGACCAGGTACAGCCCCCGGCCGCCCTCGTCGGTCGCGCGGGCGGTGCGCAGCCTCGGCAGCCGCAGATCGGGGTCGAATGCCTCGACCCAGACCGACTCCGCGCCGCGCCGCAGCCGGAGCGTGAACTCGCGGGGCCGGTACGCCCGCGGCGGGTGCGCGGCGGCCACCGGGAAGCCGCCGGCCGGGGTGGCGGTCCCGACGCCGGGGCTGCCGGACGGCGCGGGCTGGTCAAGCTCCAGGTCGAACCTGCGCCCGGACGGGCTCGGCGTCACCGAGGCGTGCAGCACCGCGTTGGTGACCACCTCCGAGACCAGCAGCAGGCCGAGATCAGCCTGGTCCGGGTGCATGTCCCAGGACGCGAAAGTGGCCTGGGCGAGCCTGCGCGCATCCGAGACCATGATCGGCTCGGCCGGGAACGAGCGTTCGACCGAGGCGAGGTCATCGGGCGAGCAGCGGAAGACCAGGATCGCCATGTCATCGTCGATGTCCCCCGGGACCGCGTTCTCGGCGGCGGTGGCGAGGGCGCCCGCGCTGGCGGGGGCCGCCCGCAGCGCGTCGCAGAGCATGGTCATCGCCTCGGCCTCGGTGTAGTGCCCGGAGCCGTCGGACCGGGACCGCCGGTCGGTGAGCCCGTCGGTGTAGAGCACCAGGGAGGTGCCCGGGGCCAGGGTGACGGTCTGCTCCCGGTAGGTCGGCAGCCCCCCGATGCCCCGCCCGCGCACCCCAAGCAGCACCCCCTTGTGCCTGACCTCAAGCGGCTTGACGGTCCCGCCGGAGGCCATCAGGGGAGCCGCGTGGCCCGCGTTGGCGAACGTCAGCTCGCGCGACCAGGCGTCGTAGATCAGGTAGATGCAGCTGACCGTGGGCGGGTCGCCGCCCGCCCCGGGCGGGGCGGTGGAGCGGACCCACTCGTCCAGTTTGCGCATGATGTCGGCCGGGGACTTCTCATCCTGCGCGTAGGCCCGCAGCACCGCCCGGAGCTGGCCCATGGTGGCCGCCGCGCGGGCGCCGCGGCCCTCCACGTCGCCGATCACCATGCCCACCCGGCCCGCCGCCAGCGGGATGATGTCGTACCAGTCCCCGCCCACCTGGGTCTGGATGCCCTGCCCGACCGCCGCCAGCGGCTTGGCGGGGACGTACCGGAACGCGACCTCGAGGCCGTCGAGCACGGGCACCGACTGCGGCAGCAGGGACTGCTGGAAGGCGAGGGCCGTCCGGCGCTCGGTCTCGAACAGCATCGCGTTGTCGAGCGCCACCGCCACCCGGCCGGCGATCGCCCCGATCAGGTCGCCGTCGGACAGGTCGTAGTGCGGGTCGGGGCGATCGGTGATCCGCGACAGCGCCATCGAGATCACGCCCAGCAGCTCACCCCGCGCGTACAGCGGCGACGCCAGCACCGAGGTCAGGCCGGCCTGGTCGGCGGCGGACATCGACTCCTCGCTCGGCGCCGGGTAGAAGTCGGCCTGCAGGTCGGGGACGACGATCGTCTCCCGCCGGGACATGGCCTGCTCGGCGAAGTGGCCGGGCGGGTAGCTGATGGGCTCGCCGATCTGCGCCCAGGTGCCCGGCGGCGGCTCCCAGCCGCCCGCGTGCGCCGCCGCCCGCCTGATCAGCTTCTCCCCGCTGAACAGGTCGATGAAGCAGTGGTCGGCGAACCGGGGGACGAGGATCTGGGCGACCTGGCGGAGGGTCGCGTCGAACTCGAGCGAGCCGGCCAGCCGCTCGCTGATCCGCTCGAGCAGGCGGAGCCGGTCCGGCTCGCGCTGGGCGTCCCGGCGTCCGGCCTCGCTGACCAGCACCACCATGCCGTCGATGTCGCCCGAGGGGCCGCGCAGCGGCACCGCGAACTCGCGCAGGAAGACCCGGGTGCCGTCGCCGCGGCGAGCCGCCAGCGTGTCCTCCCACGTCATCCCGGACAGTACCTGGCGCGAGAGCTCGTCGCCCTTGCCCTGCTCGGCGTCCGGGACAAGCCCGACCGCGTCGAGTGTCCGGCCCGCCAGCGCCGAGGCCTCCCCGGTCTGCCGGAGCAATCTGGCTGCGTGTTCGTTTGCGAACTGTACGTTGCCGTCTCGGTCCGCGACGATGATGCCGATCTCCGCCCGGCTCAAAACGAGGTCAGCCGGCAGATACCTGGCGGGGGAACCTTCGTTCCAGCGCGTCATCGCCACGCTCCGGTCAAAGCACAGGTCTCCTGGTCACTCCCTGGACACGAACACGTGTGAGGCGATCTCGTCGGTCAGGTCGGCGGCCGCCATCGGGTCCGTGCCGTCCTCGCCGCGAACCCGAACTCCACCCTCAACCACCCCGAGCAACACCTCGCGTCCGGGTTGTATCCCGGCGCGCTTCAGTTTAAGCATCAGGACCATATCGCTTTGGAGTTGCTCGGTGATCCGCGTAACGGTGGCCCGCACAGACCCGTCTGCATCACGCATAACATCGGCCATCGTCTCATCAGCGGTAACCGGGCTCCCGGCGGGCAGATAGCCCGGTTCGGGCAGCACCGCCAGCCACGACGGCTCCGGCTCGGGCGGGGCCAGCGGGCCCTCCGCGACCAGTTCGGCCAGACCCGGGATCGGGTTGCCGTGCGGGCACCGCTCCGGGTGGCCGAGCAGTTCGTAGAGCCGCCGCTCGACGCTCTCGGAGATCACGTGCTCCCAGCGGCACGCCTCGACGTGCACCTCTTCCCAGGGCATCTGGATGACCGAGACGAGCAGACATTCTGCAAGCCGGTGCTTGCGCATCACCCGCGTCGCCAGCATCCGGCCCGCATCGGTCAGCGCGAGCTGCCGGTCGCCCGCCACGTGCAGCAGGCCGTCGCGCTCCATCCTGGCCACCGTCTGGCTGACCGTCGGTCCTGACTGGGAGAGCCGCTCCGCGATCCGCGCACGCAGCGGGACGATGCCCTCCTCCTCGAGTTCGAACACGGTACGGAGGTACATCTCCGTCGTGTCGATAAGTCCATGGGCAGTCACTGAAACTTCCTCCTACTGTGATGCTACGCGGTCACGCGAACACAGCAGAAAGGCTCAGGGCGACAGCCGCTCGATTGACCAGCCGTCAGCCGATCTCCGGTACTTGAGCCGGTCGTGCAGCCGGTTCGGACGCGACTGCCAGAACTCCACCGCGTCGGGGACGATCAGGTACCCGCCCCAGAAGTCGGGCATCGGCACCTCGGTCCCCTCGGGCCAGCGGGCGGAGAGCTCCGCGACCCGGTCGTCGAGGTCCGCCCGCGACTCGAGCACCCGCGACTGGCGCGAGGCCCAGGCGCCGATCTGCGACAGCCACGCCCGCGAGCGGAAGTACGGCTCGCTCTCCTCCTGCGAGAGCGGCGAGGCCACGCCCTCGATGATCACCTGCCGCCCGAGCGCGTACCAGGGGAAGACCGCGCAGCAGCTCGGGTTGCCCGCCAGATCCTGGCCCTTGCGGGAGGTCCTGTTGGAGTAGAACGTGAACCCGGCCGCGTCGTGGGCCTTCAGCAGCACCGTCCGCGCGTGCGGCCGGTCTCCGACGGTGGTCAGCACCATCGCGTTGGGCTCGGGAAGCCCGGCGTCGGCGGCCTCGGAGAACCAGCGGCCAAACTGCGTCATCGGCGAACTGTCAAGCATGTCCAATGTCAACGTCCTGTCCATAAGTGAAGATCTTTACATGTCGGCGGCCTATCGCCGCCCGCAGCGTCGGGCGTTGAATCGAAAGGCGGGCTGAGAGAGGGCGGGCGGCGTGGGAGAAGAGAAAAAGGAGAGCCTGATGTCGGACTTCAAGCCTGGTCTCGAGGGCGTGGTGGCGTTCGAGACCGAGATCGCCGAGCCCGACAAGGAAGGCGGTTCGCTCCGCTACCGGGGCGTGGACATCGAGGAGCTCGTCGGCCAGGTGTCATTCGGGCAGATCTGGGGGCTGCTGGTCGACAACGCCTTCAATCCCGGCCTTCCCCCGGCCGGGCCCGAGCTGCTGCCGGTCCGCACCGGTGACGTGCGGGTGGACGTGCAGAGCGGCACCGCCGCCCTCGCCGCCGCCTGGGGGCTGCGGCCGCTCTTCGACATCGACCCCGCGCAGGCCCGGGCGGACGTCGGCCGGGTCTGCGCGGCGATGCTCTCGTTCATCGCCCAGTCCGCCCGCGGCAGCGACCGGCCGGCCGTGCCGCAGCGCCTGGTCGACGAGGCGCCGACCGCGGCCGAGGCCTTCCTCGTCCGCTGGCGCGGCGAGCCCGACCCGCTGCACGTGCGGGCGCTCGACGCCTACTGGGCGAGCGCGGCCGAGCACGGCATGAACGCCTCCACCTTCACCGCCCGGGTGATCGCGTCCACCGGCGCCGACGTCGCCGCGGCGATGTCGGGCGCGGTCGGCGCCCTGTCGGGGCCGCTGCACGGCGGCGCCCCGGCCCGGGTGCTGCACATGCTCGAGGAGGTGGAGCGGAGCGGCGACGCCGAGGGGTACGTGAAATCGACCCTCGACCGCCATGACCGGCTGATGGGGTTCGGGCACCGCGTCTACCGGGCCGAGGACCCTCGGGCCCGGGTGCTCCGCCGCACCGCCAAGGAACTCGGGGCGCCCAGGTACGAGGCGGCGCTGGCGCTGGAGAACGCGGCCCTGGCGGAGCTGAGGGCGCGGCGGCCGGACCGGGTGCTCGAGACCAACGTGGAATTCTGGGCGGCGATCGTGCTCGACTTCGCGCAGATCCCGGCCGAGATCACGCCCTCGATGTTCACCTGCGCGCGGACGGCGGGCTGGGCCGCGCACGTCATGGAGCAGAAGCTGACCGGCCGCCTCATCCGCCCCTCGGCCCGGTACGTCGGCCCCGCCCCGCGTCCGGTCGGGGAAATCTCAGGCGCGCCCGAGATCGGTCGCGACTAGTCTGGTTAGGTGACCAGCATTCTGATACCCGACGAGCTCAAGCCGGGCGACGGCAGGTTCGGCAGCGGCCCCACCAAGGTCCGCGCGGAGCAGGTCGCCGCCCTCGCGGCGGCGGCCGAGCTAGGAACGTCGCACCGGCAGCCGCCGGTGCGGGAGGTCGTGCGGCGAATCCGGGCCGGCCTGGCTGAGCTTTTCGGCCTTCCGAACGGGTCCGTGGTGGCACTGGGCAACGGCGGTACCACCGCGTTCTGGGACGCGGCCGCGTTCGGGCTGATCCGCGAGCGGTCGCAGCACCTGTCGTTCGGCGAGTTCTCGGCCAAGTTCGCGACCGTCACCACCCGCGCCCCGTGGCTGAAGGACCCGTCGGTGATCGAGTCCGCCCCCGGAACGCACCCCTGGCCGCGGGCCGAGGCCGGGGTGGACGCCTACGCCCTCACCCACAACGAGACCTCGACCGGGGTCTGCATGCCGGTCCGCCGCCCGGCCGGCGCCGACGCCGGGTCGCTGGTGCTGGTGGACGCGACCAGCGCGGCCGGGGCGCTGCCGGTCGACCCCGGTGAGTTCGACGCCTATTACTTCGCGCCGCAGAAGGTGTTCGGCGCCGACGGCGGGCTCTGGCTGGCGCTGCTGTCACCGGCCGCGCTGGACCGGATCGACCAGATCGCGGCCAGCGGCCGCTACATCCCCGAGTTCCTGTCCCTGCGGGTCGCGGTGGAGAACTCGGTCAAGGACCAGACCTACAACACGCCCGCGCTGTCGACCCTGGTGCTGCTGGCCAGCCAGGTCGAGTGGCTGCTGGAGAACGGCGGCCTGGCCTGGTCGACCCGGCGAACGGGGCGCTCGGCCGAGATTCTCTACTCGTGGGCCGAGCGGTCGGACTTCGCGACGCCGTTCGTGACCGACCCGGCGATGCGATCGACCGTGGTCGGCACCATCGATTTCGCCGACGCGGTCTCAGCCGACGCGATCGCCGGGGTGCTGCGCGAGAACGGCATCGTCGACACCGAGTCGTACCGCAAGCTCGGCCGTAATCAGCTGCGGATCGGCCTGTTCCCCGCGATCGAGCCGGACGACGTGGCCGCGCTGACCGGGTGCGTCGACTACGTGGCGGCGCGGCTCGGCTTAGCGCACGACGGCGCCGACCACCACGACGAGCACCAGCAGCACGAGCACCGACGGCAGCAGCCAGCGCGGGACCCTGTTCACGTGATCAGCGTACGTGCTGGAGGCGAGGGGTGAGACTGTTCGTCGGGCTCGTGCCGCCGGCGGCCGCCCTTGATGACCTCGACGCGACCTGCGCCCCGTTCCGGCTCGCCCGCGATGACCTGCGCTGGACCGGCCGGGAGCTCTGGCATCTCACGCTCTCCTTCCTGGGCGAGGTAAGCGAGGAAAACCTGGTCCGCCTGGTGCCGTGGCTGGAGCTCGCGGCCGGCCGGAACCGCGCGTTCACCCTCAGCGTGGCGGGCGGGGGCGCGTTCTCGAACCCGGCGCGGGCCAACGTGCTCTGGGGCGGCATGTCCGGCGACCGCCGCGCGCTGGCCGAGCTCGCGGCGACCGTGGCCGCCGCCGCGCGCGGGGCCGGCATCGTGCCGCCCGACGCCTACCGCGGGTTCACCCCGCACCTGACCCTCGCCCGCTGCCGCGCGCCGGTCGACGTGCGCGAGATCGTCGCCCGCCTCGACCGCTACCAGGGGCCGGGCTGGACGGTGGGGGAGATCTACCTGATCCGCAGCACGCTCGACGGGCGGCCGCGGTACGAGACGCTCGCGACCTGGAAGCTGCGCCCCGCCGCGTAACCGCGTAACGACTGGCTGAGCTTCTCCAGGATGGGCGCCGCCGCCAGCAGGGTGGCGCGCTCGGCCGGGGTGAGTTCCTGCATCCGTTGGGCCAGCCACGCCTCGCGGCGGCGGCGGACCAGCTGCACCAGGTCCCTGCCCTGCTGGGTCACGGTGAGGATGACCTGCCTGCGGTCGGTCGGGTGGGCCGCCCGGCGGACCAGCCCGCGCTCCTCGAGGACCGCGATGACCCGGGTCATCGACGGCGGCTGGACCTTCTCGTGCTCGGCCAGCTCGCCCGGCGTCATCGCGCCGTGCCGCTCAAGCGCCGCCAGCGCGGCGAGCTGGATGTCGGACAAGATGGCCTCGGACCCGCCGAGACCCAGCCGCTCCACCCGCAGCCGTCGAGCGAGCCTGGTGATCGAAATCCGCATCGCGGTCGCCAGACCCGCATCCGTTTGCATACCCGCCTCAGGCATCCACCAAGTACACCATGCCTGGCCGCCCTGCATAAGCATCAGAGCGCGCCGAGTACGCGACGTCGTCGATCGGGTCGGAGATCGAGACTGGCGCCGGCGATCTGCCCATTTCAGACATTCCCGATGCAGTATAAAGGTTTTGCGCGGACGGTATCGCGACGGCGCCCGGGCCCATTTCCGGGATCACTCGAAACGATAGGACTCAAGGTGCGCGTGCTGTCTAGGCCATGGACCTGGGGACCCCAGGTGCCCCCGTCCCCGGAGTCGGCTGGTGGCCTGGAGACCGACGAGACCGCACCGACCGGGCGGCCGTACGCCTGGCTGGCCGGCACCGTGGCCGCGGTGCCGCTGGTCGCCTGGGGCGCGTCGGTCAACCTTGCCCATACGAGCAGCGTCATCCAAGGGGTCGCGACCGCGGGGCTTTTCTCCGGCTCCTGCATACTCGCCCTGACCCCGGGTGTCGCGCTGCTCAGCGTGGTGGCGCGCCGCCTGCGGCTCGGCCCGGCGAGCGGCCTCGGGCTGCTCTTCGCGGGGGCGGGCGCCGCGGCGATGGCGGGGCTCTGGGCCTGGTTCGCCAGCCCGCTGGCCGGCCGCGTATTCGCCGTGGTCCTCCTGGTGGTATCCATCGCGGCGATCTTCGTGTTCGGCCACCGTGGCGAGCTGCGCCGCCTCGACCTCTCGACCCCGCTGGCGTTGGCGCTCGCCGTCGGGCTGGCGTTCACCGGGCTGGCGTTCCTGCAGGGCGGCATCGGCTCGGTCCACCCGGCGGAGGCCATCGAGACCCGCTTCTGGGCCAAGAGCGACAACGTCCTTCCGCTCGACTTCGGCATCCATCTAGCCGCGCACCTACCGCTGTCCGGTTATATGGAAGGGGGGTGGCTGTTCAGCGACCGTCCGCCGCTGGAGATCGGGTTCGCGCTGCTGCAGTGGCCGCTGTGGGGCGGGCACCAGCAGCTTGGGTATCAGCTGCTATCGACCGGCCTGCAGGTTTCCTGGCTGCCGGCGCTGTGGACGGTGCTCCGCGTGCGCGGCCTGGGGACCGGGCGAGTCAGCGCGGTCGTGCTGATGACGGCGGCCACGGGCGCCGTGTTCTTCAACACCATCTACGTTTGGCCGAAGATGCTCGCAGGGGCGCTCGCGCTGGCCGCACTCGCTGTCCTCGTCAGCCGTGACGAGGACGATCGGTGGGCTGGCGCCGGGATTCTGGTGGCAGTCCTGGCGACGCTCAGCCTGCTGGCGCACGGCGGCACGGCGTTCGCGCTGCTCGCACTCGCGCCGTTCGCGTACCGGCTGCGACGCGGGATCACGGCGCGGGCTGTAGTCGCGTGCGCCGCCGCGGCAGCGGTCCTGTACCTGCCGTGGACGCTGTTCCAGCATTTCGTGGACCCACCGGGCAGTCGGCTCATCAAATGGCAGCTGGGGGGCGTCGTCCCGGTGACCCGGGAGGGCGTGCTGCAAACGATCGTGCACCAGTACCTGTCGCTGTCGCTGACCCAACTACTGGTGAACAAGTGGGACAACGTGGCCGCCCTGGCGGCAGTCCCCGGCCTGTGGCGCTCGCAGACGTCCGACCCGGTCTGGACCAGCGGGTTCCTGGGGCTTGCCCGGGTAGCGCAGCTGTACGACGTGCTGCCCGCAGCCGGGCTGCTGCTACTCGGTCTCCTCGCGCTGCTGTTCCCGTCCGGGCGGCGCGTCCTGGCGGCGGTGCGGCCGCTGGCCGTCTTCACCGGGCTGGCTGTCCTCGTCTGGCTCATTCTGGAGTGGGGCGGCTCGGTGCAAGCGATCCTTCACGCGGGGCCTTACGCGGTCGTGATCTTGATTGTCGGCCTGTGCGCGCTGGCGGTGACCGCCCTGCCGTGGCCGCTGGCGTCCGCCGTCGCGACGGCGAGCGTCAGTTGGTTCGCCATCAGCTGGATCCCCGGCCTGGGGTTCCACCCGGGCAGCAACAAGCCGGGGTCAACCGTGCCGCTCGATCACGCGATGCTCATGGTCTGTCTCGGCGGGCTCGTCCTGGCCGCGCTGTGCGTGGCTGACGACTACCGGCACCGCCACGGTATCCCGATAACCCACGTGATCAGGCGAGAGCGAGATCCGGTCAGCTGACGAAGGCAGTCAGGTGCTCCAGGCAGCACGCAGCCATCGAACCGCTAGGCAGGGCCTACGCGGTGAGCGGACGGACGTGACGCCTTCCTACGCCAGTTAGCCTAGTGGTGTGAGCCAGAGTCGGCAGGGCGGACCCGGCGCGCGACGCCCGGCGCCGCCGCCCAAGGAGGCGGACGACCGCCTGGTTACTGCGGTCATCACGGTCGGCTGGGCGATCGCGTTCGCGGTCCTGCTCGCCGTCCGCCACTCGCTGCCTGCCGGCGCCCGCTGGTGGGTGTGGACGTGCGCTTTCGGTCTCGCGATGGGCTTGTTCGGCCTCTGGTACGTGCCCTTCCTCAAGCGCCACCGGGCCCGTCTGGCGGCCCGCCGGGGTCAGCTCTCCGAGGTCTCGGGCCCCGATCCCTCAGCCTCGGAGGCCTCGGTCTCAGAAGCAGCCTCGACGCCGGCGACCGGTCCGGACTCCGGATACGTCTTCCGGGAGAGCGGCTCGAACACGGTCTCCTCGACCGAGACGCCCGGCAGGTCAACCAAGTCGTAGCCGACCTCGTCGATCACCGGGACGCCCACCTGCGCCGCGGCGACGGTCAGCACCGCCTCGGAGTGCGCGCCGCAGCCATGGTCGGCCGATACCACCCGGCCGTCGTCCGGCGCGTAGGCGTTGCCGCAGGCGCCGAACAGCCGCCCGAGGCTGCCGCTCAGCAACACGAAGAACCCGCAGCTGACGCAGTTCGCCGGAGCAGCCTCCGAGAGCGGCGTGTGCGGCCCGTGATCGCCTTCGTGCCAGCGCTCGGCCGTGTCGTCGCGGCCGTAGGCGGACAGCACCCGGGACCGTCCGGGTACCTCGATCTCGGCCGTCGTCCGCGGACCCGCGTCCGCGTCCTGCGAGTCGGGCCGGGGCAGGAACCAGTCCGTCACCGCGTCGTCGCCGTCGAGCACGACGAACGGCACCAGCCGCTCGTCGTCGGCGCTGGCCGGCAGCAGGTCGCCAATGCCGACGTCACCGGGGCGCAGCCGGTCCTGCCACGGCACCCAGGCTGGCGCAAGCAGCGAGTCCGCCCCCGGCACGAGGACGCTCTCGTCGACCGTCACGACCTTGGACCTCGGCGCCCGGGTCACCGTGACCGCCCAGCGCCACCCCGTGTAGCCGGGATCGGCGCTAGCGAAAAAGTGCGTGACGACGCGATCGGCGGTGGCCTCGGCGCCCAGGTAGTCGCCGATCGTGTCGGCGCTCACCTGGGCATCTTCGACAAGCGAACGCCTGGCCAGGTCAAAGGCGTCCGCGCAGGCCTGGTCAGGTTCCTTCGCGCGGCTTCTGATAGTGCTCACGAGTGCCAATTCTCGCTCCAGGGGCGGCGCACCGCGAGGGCCGACCCGCTAGGACATCCCCCATAGGGCTCGTCGCAGTGGCGCGGACCAAGAATACTGGGTACATGCGGATGTCCGATGCGCTTAACCGGGTTGGCGGTGCGGCCAGGTCGACCGGGCGCGCCTTCAGGTCGGGCGGCCGGGCGGGCGGGCGGGCCTCCCGCCGCACGGCGGCCCTGGTGCACCGCGTCACCGGCGCCAAGGGCGCCGACCGGACCGGCCTCGGCACGCTCATCGAAATGACCGCCGCCAGCGGGGCGGCCGACGCGTTCGTCACCGTCGCGCTGGCCGGCACGATCTTCTTCAGCACGTCGGTCGACCAGGCCCGCGGCAAAGTGGTGCTGTTCCTGATCATCACGATGGCGCCGTTCGCGGTGCTGGCGCCGTTCATCGGTCCCGCCCTCGACCGGATCCAGCAGGGCCGCCGGTTCGTGCTGGCCGGCACGATGCTGACCCGCGGGCTGCTCTGCTACGCGATGTCGGCGAACGTCAAGGACTCGGTGACGCTGCTGCCGGCCGCGTTCGGCATCCTCGTGCTGCAGAAGGCGGGCGGCGTGGTGAAGGCGTCGGTCACCCCGCGTCTGCTCCCGGCCGGCCTCACGCTGGTGACCGCCAACGCGCGGGCCGGGCTGATCTCGATCATCACCTCGACCGCCGCGGCCGGCCTGGCGGCCGGCATCCAGTACACGACCGACGCGGCCTGGACGCTGCGGGCCGGCACGGTGATCTACCTGGCCGCGATGGTCATCGCGCTGCGGTTGCCTGAGCAGATCGACCTGCCCGCCCACGAGCCGGCCGCGTCCCCGGCGCCAGACGGCGGGCAGCCCACCCGCCCGGACATGCCCCGCCCGGGGGCGGCGGGGCCGGCCGACCCGCTGCGCACGCTGCCGCTGGCGCCAGGCGACCTGCCAGACGGTGGTGAAGCGGGCAAGGGGCGCCGCAGGCACTGGCGCAGGCTGGTCGACGTCGGGCCGGTGGTGGCCGAGGCGATGGCGGTCAACGCGGTGCTGCGCGCCTTCTCCGGCTACATCCTGTTCCTGCTCGCGTTCCTGCTCCGCAGCGTGGACCTGGGCACGGTGTTCCACCACCCGGTGTCGCACAACTTCGCCCTCGGCGCGCTCGCGCTCGGCCTGTCGGCCGGCAGCCTGGCCTCGATGGTGCTCGGCTCCTTTTTCCGCAGCCGGGCCCCGCAGCGGATCATGTTCACGGTGCTGATCATCGCGCCGGTGGTGACCGCGGCGTGCGCCTGGGGGTTCGGCCTGTGGGCGGCGGTCGTGGTCGAGTTCACCGCCATCTTCTGCGCCAGCCTGGCCAAGCTCGGCCAGGACTCGATCGTCGGCCGCGAGATCGGCGACGAGATCAGATCGTCGACGTTCTCCGTCTCGGAGACGATCAACCAGGTCGCCAACGTGGCGGGCGGGCTCGCCGGGGTGGTCGTGTCCATTCTCGACAACGGTCAGGCGGGCCTGGCGATCGCGGCCGGAGGCCTCGTCGTCGCCGTGGTCCTGCTGATCGTGCGGCGCAGGCAGCGGGTCCGGCTGACCGGGCGGAGCTTCCCGCCCTCGGCGAACCGGCCCCCGGAGTCCGCC
>Ga0208220_1000923_pt1 | contig 12368 bp, 11 predicted proteins | sample NGESurdeep092012_9_FD_184484 | JGI IMG/M metagenome (GOLD analysis project Ga0208220, IMG submission 184484) | Arctic peat soil microbial communities from Barrow, Alaska - NGEE Surface sample F53-1 deep-092012 (SPAdes) | ecosystem: Environmental > Terrestrial > Soil > Wetlands > Peat ... | reverse complement strand
CGCCGCGCAGCCGTATTTCGTTTCCGAAGAGCGACGGACTGCTCAATTGTCAGGTGGCACATCCGTGAAAATGGAGGTGGGGAACATTTCCTCGATGCTGCGGATTGGATGCAGCGGCATCAGCAGATATTTCGGGATGTCATGCACAGGCTCGCTTTTGGGATGTTCCAGCGTGCCGGTGACGTGATATTCAAACAGCCTTGTGAACGGCGTGAGAATCCAACTGACCGCCTGGCCGACCACCGGCGTGTTGCGCAACAGCAGCGCGGTGACGTTCATATCCACATTTCCGGCCATGTCCACATTTCCGGCATATTGCAATTGCGCCAGCATCGTGTGAATTTCCAGCGAGCTGGTGTAAATCACGCCGTTGGTCGTAGTAAAATCTGCCAAGGCTTCCGTCGCGCGGCTGCTTCCAAGGCCCGGCGAAAACGTGTTCAACACCGGCGACAAAATCCCGAATATCGGCTCGTCCCAGATCAATCCGTCGCGCAAAGCGGCATGGCCGTGGCCGTTCCACGTCCGCCAGTCCCGCGTGTCGGCGCGCGTCACGACCAGCCGCCCGGCCAGCGTGCCTTCGAGGGAATTGGTTGAAGAGGACAAATTAGCGGCCAGCAAATGCAAGTCCACGTTCGTCAGGTTGACGGTGAAATTGTAATCCGCGCCTTCATGCGGCACTCGGAAATCAAAATCGGCAAAGCCGTTTGCGCTGCCGCCGTAAAACGCCGCCGCCATGTTCGTCACCTCAAGCCACTGCCCCTGCCAGCGGATGGTGCCGGTGATGTTTGTCGTCCTGAATTTCATCCATTGAAACGGCACGCCCTTGACGATGTCGAACCTCATGTCCACTTTTGCCATTTCCGGCCCGCCGGTCATGTCACCCAGCGGAATCTGGCCGTTCACACGTCCTGTCGGCGGCTTCAGGAAATGATACGGCTCCATGATTTCCGCCGTTTTCGGGCCGATGGCGCGCACGATGGATTGCGGGTCGGCGGTGCTGAACCCGTTCGTGAAATAAATCATCCACTTGTTGAAATCCAGGGTCACGCTGTCCGCCGTCATCATCTGTGAGCCGGTGTGGGTCAGCGGCTTCAAACATTCCAGCACCCGGTTCTGATAATACAACACCGTCGTCAGGTCGCCAAACGTCTCATCACGAACCATGAAATTGGTCAGCGCCACCCGCGCCGCCACAGCGATGCTGTCCGGGTCGCCGAAACGACCGCGTCCGGTTGCATCCAAAAAAACCGGCCGGGTCGGTTTGAAAATCTCCATGCCGTGCAAGACGTCGTCCGGCAAATACGGGCGGACGGATTCCATGTCAAACGCGCCGGCGACGTGCCAGTGGTATTTTTCCACCGCGTCATCCACGCCACCATCCAGCGCGAGCTGCGTCCGCCCTTGCGCGACTGCGATCTGGACGTTGACGGAATGGATTGCACGCGCGTCGCCGTTGACGGAAAGGATCAATTGCGGCGAGCCTTCAAAATGGATCCGGGCGAGCGCATCCAAAAATTTCTGCAATTGCGCGGGGTTGTTGGTGGATTTCTGTCCCTGGAAAACTTTCCAGTTGGGGATTTCCGGCGCGTGCGCGATTTCGCCGGAAAGGTTGAGCCGCGCGCCGGCGAACCCGGCGGTGAAATTGTCGAGCGACCAAGTGTTGTTTGTTTGAAACCGCAGGTTGGACTGGATGTCGTAGAACGTCAGCACGTTTGTCGGCGAAACCGGCCAGAGAAGATTGCCCTGTCGCAAAATCAGGCCGTCCACCTCGAATTGCCGGTGCAGCAACGCGCGGTAGTTCAGGCGCAATTCCATTTCCGCCAGCGTCAGCGCCGGACTGCCGATGTTTCTGGCATCGCCGATGCGGACATTTTCGACGACAATGCCGCGCTCGACCCGCAGGCGCATCCGCGAAAATTCCAGTTTGATTCCGCGCGAATGGAGCGCCTCGACAAGCCGCGTTTTCAGAAAATCCGGCAGGCCGACTCGGTTGAACCAGACAAAGGAGAACACCGCCGCCAGCACCAGCAGCAGCACGCTGATGCGGAACCAGCGGAAGCACAGGCGGCATTTGCGCCAAAAACCGGGTCGCATATCACGGGACGTTCGCCGGAATGACGGGATAATTCAAGGCGAACATTTCAGATTGCCGCGCAGGCGATGGATTTGAAACGGTCTTGCCTTGATTCGGCGGACAAGTAAAGTCTCCCGCAGGAAGAATATGCCGGGCAGATTGAACATTTTTCAGAGAACCATGCTCCAGTGGAACGATCTGCATTCCTACAACGCGGTCAATGTGGTTCGGATTCCCGGCACGCCGGATTTGGAGCGATTGCAAAAGGCAATCAACGGCACTTTGGAAGCCTGGGGACTCACCGGCCTGGCGCTGAACCGCAGGAATGGAAAATTTCATTATCGTGGCGGCGCGGTTCAATGCGACATCAAGATTGTCGCCGCCGGGGAAAATTCGCTTTCTGGTGAAATTCAACGGCAGATCAACACGGCGTTCTCCGCAGAAGAAAATTTCAACCCGTTCAGGTTCTTCGTCGCGCCGGGGGAAAATTCCTTCGCGCTCAGCTTCGTTTATTTTCACGCGATCGCCGACGACGGCGCGGCCATGATTTTGCTCAAGGATATTGTTGACGTTTTTTTTGGTAAAAATTCGTCCGCGCCTGTCGAACTGTATCCTCCGCGCCACGACCGTTTGTTGTGCAATAACCCCGGATTGCTGGCGCAAAAAATCGCCGCGATTCCGTCACTCGTCGGCGACATGAAAAATTCCAGCCGTCCGCCCTGCCGAGATCCGCAGAACTTGGAAAACGGCTTCGATTTCTTTTCGCTCAAGCCGGAGACGTTGAAATCGCTTTTGAAAACCGCCAAATCCTGGGACGTCAAACTTAACGATTTGTTCCTCGCCATTTTGCTGAAATGTTTTTCGCCGCTGGCCGAGGCGCAATCCGCGCGTCGCAAAATATCCGTCGGCTGCGTCGTCAATGTCAGAAACGAAATCGGGATGCGCGACAGCCGGACGTTCGGATTGTTCCTCGGCTCGTTCACTGTTAGTCACGAAGTTCCGAGCGGAATCAGCCTGAAAAATCTCGCGACCGAAATTCACAGGCAAACTCTTGCAATCAAGCGAAAGCAACTTTACCTCGGCACGCCGCTGGAAATGGCTTTTGCACGGCTGCTGCTGCCGTGGCTTTCGCCTGCGCGGCAGGAAAAATTGTTCCGGCAAAATTTCCCGTTGTGGGGCGGCATCACGAACATGAACCTCAATTCGCTCTGGCTGCCCGGCGAAAAAAGCCCGCTGGAATATTTCCGCGCCGTTTCCACCGGGCCGGCGGTTCCGCTGGTTTTGTCCGTCACCACGTTCAATGACTTTGTGAACATCGCCATCACTTTTCGAAAATCCATTTATTCAGCGGAGCAAATTAAGCGGATCAAAAACGATTTCATCGAAATGACGGCGCGTCCGGCTGGCGCGTGATCTTTGCGGCAAAGATTGATTTTTCGCGTGCAACCGCACAAACTTGCCGGAAATAAATGGCAGGCACACTTTCAGGAAAAATTGCATTTGTCACGGGCGGCGCGCGCGGCATCGGTCGCGCCACCGCGCTCAAGCTCGCGCACGCGGGTTGCGACGTCGCCATCGCCTACCACAACAGCCACGAGGAAGCCGAGTCGGTTTGCAAAACAATTCAAGGCCTCGGCCGCAAAGCACTCGCGGTTCAAGCCGATGTCGCCGATTCTGAAAGCCTCAAGGAAGCGTTTGAAATTTTCCGCAAGGAATTCAGCCGTGTGGACATCGTTGTCAGCAATGCAGCCATCGGAGTTCTCAAGCCTGCGATGGAACTTTCGCTCAAGCATTTCCGCCGTTGCATGGAAACGAACGCGCTCGCGCTCAATTCTCTCGCGCAAAACGCCGTGCCGATGATGCCTGAAGGCGGCTGCATCATCGGGCTTTCGAGCCTCGGCTCGGTGCGCGCGATTCCGCATTACGCTTTTATCGGCGCGTCGAAGGCCGCGCTTGAATCGCTCGCTCGCGGTCTGGCGCAGGAACTCGGCCACGCAAAAAAAATCCGCGTCAACATCGTCAGCGCCGGGGTCGTGGACACCGACGCGCTGAAACATTTCCCGAACCGCGAACAATTGCTCGCCGAATACGCCAAGCGCACGCCCATCGGCCCAACGCTCACGACGGAGCAGGTCGCCGACGCGGTCTATTTGCTTTGCCTGCCGGAAGCGGCGATGATCACCGGCCACACGCTCGTCGTGGACGGCGGCTACTGCATTTCAGGATGAACGAACCGAAAATTACCGACGCCGGATTGTCCGGCGGAATCGCCATCGTCACCGGCGGCAGCCGTGGAATCGGTCGCGCCATAGTCGAAATCCTTGCCGCGTCGGGAATGGAAGTTATTTTCACCTATCGCGACAACGCGGCGGCGGCAAATGAAGTCATCGCCGCAAATCCCGGCAAAAAAATTTCCGCCGAAAAAGTGGACGCGCGCGATTCCGCCGCCTGCGCTGCGTTCGCGGAGAGAATTGTTGATCGCACGGAGAAAATTGATTTGCTCGTCAACAACGCCGGAGTCATCCGCGACAATCTGCTGGCGATGCTTGGCGACGACGACATCAGGGACGTTCTCGACACCAACGTGACCGGCACTTTCAACATGACGCGCGCCGTCGCGCCGTATATGATTTCCAAACGTCGCGGCAAAATCGTGAACATCAGTTCCGTCTCCGGCGAAAAGGGCGGGCGCGGCCAGACGAATTACGCCGCGAGCAAGGGCGCGATCAACGCGTTCACGAAATCGCTCGCCGTGGAACTCGCACCGCGCGGCATCACGGTCAACGCCGTCGCGCCGGGCGTGATCGAGACGGAAATGTCAAAAACCGTGCGCGAACTGGCGGGCGACCAGATTTTGTCGCGGATTTTGCTGAAGCGGATTGGCAAGCCGGAGGACATTGCAAACGCGGTCTGGTTTTTAAGTTCCAAATTCGCGGATTACATCACGGGCGAAATTTTGCACGTGGACGGCGGATTCAAGATGGAGTGAGGAAGACCTGAACTATAATTATGAAAGCAGGAAAGCAGGAAAACAGCGGCGCGCGGGCCGTTTTAATCTTGAAAAAACAATTCCTTCGTTCCTGCTTTCCTTATAAAGTCCAAACTTAAATGAGCAACGAAAACATCACCAAAGAAGAAGCGGCGGCCATTTTTCCGAAAGTGGCCGAAACGATGGCCGACGCGCTCGGCTGCGACGTCGAGAAAGTAAAGCTCGACGCCTCGCTGATCGGCGACCTAGGCGCGGAGTCCATTGATTTCCTCGACATCATCTTCCGGCTCGAGCGCGCGTTCAAAGTGAAAATTCCGCGCGGCAAAATCGTCGAGGACGCACGCGGCGACCTTTCCGAATCCGCATTTGAACAAAGCGGAATTGTTTCCGACGCGGGCGTTGTGCGATTAAAATCATTTTTGAGCGAAGTTCCCGCCGACCGTTTCAAAACACCGTTGAAGTCGGCTGAAATCCCGAAGCTGTTCACCGTCGAGACTTTTTGCAAAATGGTGATCCGCCAACAGCGCGCGACGGCGGCGGCGGGCGGCGCGAAGCCGGCTTGAGCGGGCAGACCGGCATGGACGGACATTTTCAGGCATTCACTTTTGTGAACCGCATCACCGCGATCCAGCCGGGAACTCCGGTTCGCGGCAATTATCTGATTCCGCCGGGCATCGCCGATTTTCCGCAATCGCTCGTCGGCGAGGCGGTCGGCCAGCTCGCCGCGTGGGCGGCGATGTCGGCGGTGGATTTCAAATGCCGCCCGGTTGCCGGACTCGCCGGGATGATTGAACTTCTCTCGCCAGTTCGTCCGGGACAAATGCTCGAACTCTCCGCCGAACTTGAAAGCGTGGACATTGAGGCCGTCTCATATCGCGGCGAAGCGAGCGCGGATGGAATTCCCGTGATCCGCCTGCAAAACTGCGTCGGCCCGATGATGCCGCTGGAAGAATTCGACGACCCGCAATCGCTGCGCGAACATTTTGCCGTGCTTTGCGGAAATGGCTTGACGCTCGGCGGCTTCGGCGGAATTCCGCCGCTCGCATTTTCGCGCAACGGCGGCGAGCTTGGAAAATCCGCGCGCGCCACGCTGCAAGTTCCGGCGTCCGCGCCGTTTTTCGCCGACCATTTTCCGCGACGCCCGGTTTTTCCGGGAACGCTATTGATGAATTTGAATCTGCAACTCGCCGCCGCGCTCGCCGCAGAAATGCCCGGACACTGGGAATTGTGGACGGTTTCCGACGTGAAATTGCGCTCGTTCATTCCGCCCGGCGAGCAATTGGAACTCGAAGCAAAGCTCGGCTCGCGCACGGAAAATTCCATCACTGTGATTGTTGAAACGCGCAAAGAAAAGAAACTTGTCGGCGGCGCGCGTGTGTCGTTCGCGCCCGGAGGAAATTCATGACGACGCGCCGCAGAATCGCCATCACGGGAATCGGCATGGTCACGCCGGTCGGCAACGACGTGCCCACGACTTGGGCGAACCTACAGGCCGGACGCAGCGGTCTGGCGACAATCCGGCATTTTGACGCGAGCGGTTTTCCCGTCCGCATCGGCGCGGAGGTGAAGAATTTCGACGCCGCAGCCGTCATAAACAATTCAAAACTGCTCAAACATTCCACGCGTTCGCATCGCTTCGCTCTCGCCGCAGCGGAAGAGGCGCTGACGGACGCGGGAATCCGTCCGACGGTTTCCGATGGCCATCGCTGGGGATTTTGCGTTGGCGCTGGAATGATGGGTGTTGATTACCGCGAGCTGGAAATCGTCCAAAAATTTTGCGCACCCGACGGCAAGTTTCAGCCCGACGGATTTCTCGCGGAAAATTTTCCCGCCGATCCCGTCGCGTTCTGCCGCAGCCAGACCAATTCCGGCCTCGCGCTGCTCACGCGGCATTTCGGGATTCGCGGCTACGCCACCGCCGTTCACACCGCGTGCGCTTCCGGCGGACAAGCTCTCGGCACGGCGTTGAAGGCGATGCGGCGCGGCCATGCCGATTTCATGCTGGCTGGCGGGTTTGATTCAATGCTCAACCCGATTGGGCTTTCGGCGTTTTGCCTGCTCGGCGCGCTGTCCACCGACAACGACGCGCCGGAACGCGCGAGCCGTCCGTTTGATTTGACCCGCAACGGATTTGTCCTCGGCGAAGGCGCGGCGTTTTTGGTTTTGGAAAATTGGGATTCCGCCCGGAAACGCGGCGCGAAAATTTACGCGGAACTTGCCGGCGACGGAAATTCCTTGAGTTGCTACCGCATCACCGATTCGCCGCCGGACGGCGACGGCCCGATCCAGGCAATCCGGCAGGCGCTGGCGGACGCGGGAAGTTCTGCGGACGAAATTGATTACGTCAACGCGCACGGCACTTCGACGCAGATGAACGACAAAAGCGAATGCGCCGCGTTGCGCTCGGTTTTTGTAAATCAAATTTCGCGCGTCGCCGTCAGCTCCACAAAAAGCTGCATGGGACATTTGATCGCTGCGGCGGGCGCGGTCGAGGCCGCAGTCTGTGCGCTGGCGATCCGCGACGGCATTGCGCCGGTGAACGCGAATTATTCGCAGCCCGACCCTGACTGCGACGTGAACATCGTGCGCGCAAAATCGCAGCCGGGAAAAATCCGCGCCGCGATGTCCAACTCGCTCGGCTTCGGCGGGTCGAACAGCTCGCTCGTCTTTCGCAATCCAAGCGAGGTGGACGCATGAACTCTCCGCGCAAAATTGCCATCACCGGACTCGGCGTGGTTTGCGGCGCGGGCAGGACCGTCGAGGAAATTTTTGAAGCGATCGTCAGCGGGCGTTCCGCCATCGCGCCCATCACGCAGTTTGACGCGAGCCGCTGGCCGGTGCGCGTCGCCGCCGAGTGCAACGTGGAAAATAAAATCCTCGTGACCGACCGCAAGCTGCACAAAAGCATTTCGCGCACGGACATTTTCGGGATTTACACGGCGGAATCGGCCATCCAGCAATCGGGGTTGCTTGCACATCGCGAAGGTCTCGATGACGCCGCGACGATTCAATTCAACGACCGCAGCGGAATTTTCGCCGGGTCGGGCGGCGGAAACTACGGTTGCAATTATGATTTTTTCCAGGCGATGGCGGAGTCGGCTGGCGACCTGAAAAAATTTGGAGAGCAGTTCGCCGAATCAGTCAATCCGATGTGGCTCTTGCGGAATCTGCCGAACAATGTGTTGTGCCACGTCGGCATACGCAATCATTTCAAAGGCACAAACGCGTGCATCACCAACCATTGCGTCGGCGGCGCAATGGCGGTGGCGGAAGCTGCGGCTGCGGTTCGCGCGGGCGAGGCGGATCGTGCCGTCGCTGTCGGGCATGATGCGCCATTTGAGCCGGAGACAGTTTTTCACTATCACCGCCTTGGATTGTTGTCGCCGGAAATGGTGCGCCCATTTGATCGCGACCGGAGCGGAACCGTTTTTGGTGAAGGCGCGGCTTCTGTGATGCTTGAAACGGCGGAAGACGCGGAGACGCGAGGCGCAAAAATTCTCGGCGAATTTCTCGGCTCCGGCTGCTTGACCGAGGCGACGGGCGTTCTCGACATCCGCCCGGACGGCGACGGCTTGAGCCGCGCGATTCAAATGGCGCTCGCAGACGCGGAAATATCCGCCGAAGCAGTCGGCATGATTGTCGCGCACGGCAACGGCACTCACGCATCCGATGCGTCCGAGGCCATTGCCATCCGCCGCGTGTTCGGCGAAAACCCGCCGCCGGTCACTGGCTTCAAATGGGCTTACGGCCATCTCATTGCGGCGTCGGGAATTTTGGACTTGGTTTTTGCGCTGACGGCGTTGCGTCGGAAAATTGTTCCGGGTATTGCCACGCTGAATCTGACCGACCCGGAATTCGCGCCGTTTCCTGTTTCCAAAACCGCGCAACAACCGCGCAGCGCCATCGCGCTCGTTCTCTGCCGTGGATTTGGCGGCATGAACGTCGCGCTGCTCGTGCGCGCCAATTTGTGATGCCCGACGCCCCGCCCAACTCGCGCTGCGGGATTGACACGGTGGAAATTTCCCGCGTCGAAAAACTGCTTGCCGACACGCCGCCGGAAGATTTGCGGAAATTATTTTTGGAACAGGAATTGCAGGACGCTGGAAACGGTTCTGGCCGCGTCGCAAGTCTGGCCGCGCGTTTTGCCGCTAAGGAGGCGTGCTGCAAATTGTTTCCGCGCGAAACGACGCTTGGCTTGATCGAGCCTTCCGACTTCAGCGTGCGCCGCGACAATTACGGCGCGCCGCAAATTGTCGCGAGTCCGCAGGCGCAATCCGTTCTCGACCGTCATCGCATCGGCGCGATCCGCGTTTCGCTCACGCACACGGACGCGAGCGCTTCCGCCGTCGCGATGGCCGAGCCGTGCAAGACCGAAGTGCCGTGGTTCGGAAAATTATTTTATCATTTGCTTCCATATCGCCGCGCGCTCGTGCTGGGAAATTTCCGCCGCGTCTTCGGCGACACCCTGCCGGAGGACGAAATTCTCCGGCTCGCGCAGGCGTATTACGCGCATTACATCCGTTTCCTCGTCGAATTCATCCGGCTGCCGTTCATGTCGGCGGAAAAAAAGAAGTCCTATATCCGCGTCGAAAACATGGAATCGCCGCTGCGCGCGCACGAAAAAGGAAAGGGGCTTATTTTTCTGACCGGGCATTTTGGAAATTGGGAAGTGTCCACGGTGGCGGGCATCACGCAGTTTCCGCAGTTCAAAGGCCTGCTCCATTTCGTGCGGCGACCGCTCAATCCCGAATGGCTCAACCAGTTCATCACGCGCCGGTTTCGCCGCGCCGGATTCGGAACCATTGCCAAGCGCGGCTCGCTCGATACCATTCTCAACCTGCTGGAGAGCGGCGCGGTCGTCGTCTATGTTTTTGACCAGCACGCCGCGAAGGGCGACGGCATCGCGGTTGATTTTTTCGGCCATCCGGCGGGCACGTTCAAAAGCCCCGCGCTGCTCGCCATGAGCACCGGCGCGCCCGTCATCCCGGCCTCAAGCTGGCGCGAACCCGACGGCACGCACGTCCTTCGCTTCGAGGAGCCGCTGCCGCTCATCGAGCACGAAAACGTGGGCGAAGCCATCCGCCAGAACACCCGCGCCTACAACGCCTCGCTCGAACGGATGCTGCTCCGCCATCCCGAACAATGGATTTGGATGCACCGGCGGTGGAAATAATTTCTCCGGAAAATTGTCAAAGGAAGAACGCGCCGGACTGAAATGATGGACAAACTAATCCTGCCGCAACGCATTCGGAAAGTTAAAGGCTGCTACCAACGGTGTCAAAAAGTTTTAAGAACGTGCAACGGCTTCCCGCCGAGCCTTTTGTTTCCGGGGAATAATCTTCGGCGCGCGGACAGTTTCTCGCTGTGGAGTTTCAAGCGTCCGCTTGATGCGACACTGTCCGAGTTCTTACGCTATTGGCCTTTTCAAGATTTTTTCAAAATTTCGCTTCCGTCAAGCCCCACAACTTTCAAACCTTCTTTAATCTTTTCTGCGAGAATAGATTTCAGCTTGCCGTCTTTATCAAGCTCTTCGGCGTTTGGGATTGGAAAATGAAGCCGGAAGCCAGGGCAAATGTTCAGACTCGGCATCTTGGTGCTGTAAAACTTTTCCTTCAGCTTTTGCTCCGCCTCTTTGGTCATAGACAATATATTTTGATCCGCCAGCGACTTCAAAAATTTCGGGACTTCAGCTCGCTTTTGCTGGCGAATTATTTCAACATTGTCTTTCCAAAACTGCAAATAATGTTCGCTGTTTTCTGATTCAAATCCCATCAAGCCGGACGATCTATAAGCAACGTGGAAATTGGGGGCGGCATCCCATTTGGTGCCCTGGAGGTGGCTTATGTTTGGATTGGATTTGTAAAAAGCAATTGCTGCTCGTTGCGTGTCTCCAAAATTCAGGCCCAAAGTCAGCACCAGATCGTTCTCTTGTTCATCGTAAGACAAGCAAATCCTTCCAATTTGAGGATATGGCGTTTGGATGAAGTAACCTCCCGCTCGGTGGTAACCAATTTTGCTTTCGTCCCTTTCGTCCTGCAAAAGCGACTTCAGCAAATTGTTAATCCGCCGGTCTAACAGTTCTGGATTCCTTTTGCATTGGTGCAGGCTGTCAAACGGGTTCAGGAATGGGAAGCTGTCGTCCACGAACGAGAGGAAATCCTCAATCATTATTTTCTCGTAGCCGGAAATCGTCGGAAGATGCAACAAGTGATTCAATTGCTTGATGATTTCTTTCCACTCTAAAACTATCGGCTGGCGATAGACAGCCGTGTCGTCCGCGAGATTTTGCCTTGACGGATTCAACTGGCCGAACCAGACATTGCTTGAACGAGGTTTGTTTTCGACGATTATCGTCAAACTCTTGCCGAAGGTAATCACTCCGTCATATCTTGCGTTTCGTTCACTTGATTTAACATTCGAGTCGGCCGTTTTTAGCTGTTCGTCTGTAATCAGGACAGAGAGCAAATAATTTGTGTCAATTACAGGATTTCCTTTTTGCGTTTCAAAATCCCAGTCTTGATCTAATAACTCAACTATTGAAATCGGTTTTTCGTCACCGGATGTTTTGTGGTTGCACCGGGCATAATCAATGAAAGTGAAGAAGGCGTGGCCGGAATGTTTCAGCAAGACGAGATACGCCCTTGTCAGTTGGTCTTCGTGAGAACCAGCTTTTGAATCATAGGGGTTAAAATAGTTTAGGCGGTTCATGTTATTTTTCCTCGACGCGCTGAATCCGCGCGCCGAGCTTCCGCAATTTCACGTTCATCTTTTCGTAGCCGCGATCCAGATGATAAATGCGGTTCATCATCTCCGCAACATTCCCGGCAGGCCGCCGCCCATCTTGGCCATCATCTTCGACATCTTGCCCATTTTTTTCATCATTGTCTGCATCTGAAAAAATTTGTTCAGCATCGTGTTCAATTCCGTCACGCTCACGCCGCTGCCCTTGGCGATGCGGATGCGGCGCTTGGCGTTGAGGAGTTCCGGGCTGCGCCGCTCTTTCGTTGTCATGCTGCAAATCATCGCCTCCATGCGCTTGAATTCCTTTTCCTGCTTGCCGATGTCCATTTGTTTCAACGCCTCGCCGCCGCCGGGCAGCATCTTCACGACGCTTTCGAGCGAGCCGAGCTTTTTCATTCCGCGCAACTGCTCCAGAAAATCTTCGAGCGTGAACTGGCCTTTGCGCATTTTTTCTTCCATGCGCTTGGCGTCGTCCTCGGTGACGGCTTCGGCGGCGCGCTCGACGAGGCTGACGACGTCGCCCATGCCGAGAATTCGCGACGCCATGCGTTCGGGATGAAACGG
>Ga0208220_1000922_pt1 | contig 12372 bp, 9 predicted proteins | sample NGESurdeep092012_9_FD_184484 | JGI IMG/M metagenome (GOLD analysis project Ga0208220, IMG submission 184484) | Arctic peat soil microbial communities from Barrow, Alaska - NGEE Surface sample F53-1 deep-092012 (SPAdes) | ecosystem: Environmental > Terrestrial > Soil > Wetlands > Peat ... | reverse complement strand
CGCGCCGGCGGCGACTATACGCAGGCGCAAAAAGGAGAACGGCAAAGCAGCTTGACCGGACAGATCGTGTGTGAATAAAAGCGGACAACTTGACTTGTTAACAACAGTGGCTTCTTCGGTGGCCGGATTGATTGCTGGCGTACGAATTGTGGCTAAATGGAATCCTTACCGGTATCGTTTTCAAACGTTTGGATCATTAGGACCGCCCGACACAGTTGATGTAGCTTGCAAGCGCATATACGATTTGCAATAATATTGAACTGGTAACGCTTCCAGTCCGAGCTCGTCCTCAATCTGAATGTCTCAACACACCGCAACCATCAAAGATATTGCGTGGAAAGCTAAAGTAGACGTCTCGATCGTTCCGCGCGTCGTCAATCCCCACCCTGAGGTGAGTCCTGAGATACAAGAACGTATGCTGCGCTTCATCAAGCAGCTCGACTTTTGGCGTCTAGCGATGGCCGACAGCATGTCGGAGAGGGGATCGGAGACCATCTGTTTCGTCGTGAGCGATCGCACTGCGACGAGTCCGTTCCATTCTCATATTTTTATGGGCTCTGAGCAATACGCACGCAGTCCATCAAAGGCGCTCAAGAGACACGGCCAGACTTACCTAGCCCACGCTGTAAAGATCTGGAGAATGCGTCTAACGCTCTGAACGCCTGTCCTTCGGAGGTAACGCGATTGCGAAGCGGCGCTTTCTTTAGCGGTCTTCCCGGAGCGCTCCCAGGAGGAAGCAGAATTCGTTGCAAAAGGCGAGCCTCCAGAAACAGACTGGCAGCTAATCTCATAATTCTTGGAGGCACATTGAGAGTAGGACTGATTGGAACCGGCGCTGTCGCCCAAAAACACGCTCAAGCGTATCAGAATATCGGATTCGAACTGACGGTCTGCACAAACACGAACGAAGAGCGTGGTCGGGCTTTTGCACAGCAGTATGGAGCTACCTTCGTTCGGAATTATCAAGACGTCTGCAGCCATCGGAATGTGGATTATGTGGATGTCTGCACTTTTCCAGATTTTCGGTTACCGCCGGTCGAACTTTGTGCGAAATACGGTAAACACATCCAAGTACAAAAGCCGATCTCGACCAACCTCGAAACGGCTAGGCAGATGATCGAAATTGCAAATCAGGCCAACATTCAGTTGGGGGTTGTAAGCCAGCACCGGTTCGATGAATCAAGCCGTTTTCTAATCGAGGCATTGCGCTTGCAGCGTCTCGGGAAATTACTTCAGTGTGATTGTTATGTCAAGTGGTATCGCACGCCGGAGTATTATGCCCGACCTATTAAGGGCAGTTGGCGAGTAGAAGGGGGTGGCGTCCTGATCAACCAAGCAATTCATCAAGTTGACTTGTTGCGATGGTTGGCCGGCCCAGTCCGCGAGATCTTCGGGATTTGGCAGCTCGGCGCATTGCACAAAATCGAATCGGAAGACGTAGTCTCAGCCGTGTTGCGATATGCGAATGGCGCAACTGGCGTCATACAGGCATCTACTGCTTTTTCGCCGGGCTTTAGCGAACGGCTTGAGTTTCATGGCACAAAAGGAACCGCCATCGTCTCCGGAGATAGGCTAACCACCTGGGATGTAGAAGGCGACTCCGGCACTCCTCCGCCGCTTGCCCACGAAATATCTACTGGCGCATCGGATCCATTAGCACTCTCACTTGAATCGTTCGAGAGGCAGTTCCTCGATTTCGGCGAAGCAATTACGAGGGGGCGTAAGCCGCTGGTCAATGGTGAGGAAGGCTACCGCAGCCTTGAAGTAGTCGATGCTATTTATCGTTCCTGCCAAATGAGTGAAAGAGTTATATTGGCTTAATGACTCGCTGCGATTACGGCCGCTTCGGATCCCACGCATCAACTATAAAATAGGGTGTTCGAACCAGAAAGTCTGGGAAATTAACGGCGTTGCCATCGCGGTCTGCCGCTGTAAAGTAGTAGAGAATCCCCTCCGACGTGAGTGGTACTTCCGCTAGATATAACCCATCCTGCTCAGGCTTCATCTCGATCGACAGCCAGTCATAATACGCGGGCATCCTTTTGTAATAGATTTGGACGGATTCGAGCGTAGCTTTACCTTGTACACGGACCGTCAATTTCACACGAGTGTCATGCACCGCCTTCGGAGGGATATGGGAAATCACAGGAGCAGAGTCATTCTGATTGATCCTCACAAGATAGGGATGACCATCTTTCAAGGTGCTGCCGTAGGAACCGCTGATGCCCTCGTAGGATTCAAAATAGTACTGTAGCTGTCCGGTATGCATCTCCCTCGCCGGTATTTCAGTTGTCCACGTTCGTTCAAATTCGTTCAGTGGGTGCATGGCAATTTCGGTGTAAGGTGTATCCGGAGAGGTCCTGTATAGGAGATGCATGCGCGCATCCACCGGGCCCGAAGCTTGTGTTGCAACTATAGTGAGAGGTTCGCCTGGATTGGCCTTATAGGGAGGTACATGTCCGATTACAGTCGCGCGCCGGTTCGGCATTTGCTGAAATTCACCTTCTAGGCGATTGAGATCTTCTAAATCGAGCCCAAGACTCCTGCCTTCATTACGCCACCGAAATTTGTAGGTGCGCATTCGAATCAGTTCCGGGACATAGCCGAAATGCCGATCAGTGACATCGGAGAGTTCATCCCAATCTTGCACAGCTTTCTGCATGTACTCCCAGGCCAGCGTGAGCTCGGGATGATGAAAGGTGCGCTTATAGAACTGGAGGTGCGTTGCGGATACGATCCGGTCCGCGTAGTATCGGCCGAGCGCAGCCACCGCATTCACATCCATTTGCATGCACGCGAACTCTTTGGGCGATTCAGGATGCGAAGCTGCCGCCTGTGAAATTTCGCGCTGGCTTGCCCCAGAGACATTTTCCAGATATGCGGCAGCCGCGAACGGACCCATACCCCCGTCTGCTTTGGCGTTGAGTTTTTCGTCGACATAGCGCACGGGAGATGTCATTGCTGTGCGGTCCAGTGTGCCGATATTAAGAAAGTCATCGTATGAGCCGCCGTACGGGACGAGACGGCTGCCTTGCCAAATAGTGCTTCGCGCAAATAAAGAATGATCGCCCGTTTCATATTCGGGTGCCATATGTTGATGGTCCAAGCCCTGGTTATGGTAGGAGTAAACGAATGGTACGATTTTGCTGCTTTCCACTACAGCATTAAACACGTGCGGCCCGGCGATGTTTCCGAAACGGCGGTTGAACTCATCCCGCCAAATGCGATCGGGCACATCCGGGTCATACGCAGTTCGGCCCCACACCATATACCAGAACCACTGCTGTTCAAACATCCACCGATAGAAATCATGCTTGGTGTCCGGGTTATTGTGAAGGTAATCCGTCTGCGGGTAATAAGCATTCATCGGTTCCATAGAGAAGCCAATACCGCCTGCAAACTTACAGCTCCGCATGGTGCGGCGCGCAAATTCGGGCCAACCCCAATGAAATATACGATGAGTTCCGTTGGCTCGGATTTGCCAGATGATCTTGTAATTTCGTGGATAGTTGCTGTAGTCTTCCCATGATCCGCTAGGTGGGTAGTATCGGCCGCCGGTTACAGCTTGGTAGGGAAGACCAAGTTGTTCGCCGTTATATTTAGGTTCGATATAAAATTCGTGTTCTGTGAGATCCGCGATCTCGCGGACACGTTTAGGGTCGGCAATCCACGTTCGGGCATAAACTTTGAGGGCTGGGTTGCTGTTTTTTACGGCCTCAACATAGGTCTGCTTATAAAAATCTTCAGGTTGCCCGGATTCTCCTATGCGAAACCCGAACATCCAGAGTTCCGGAAGCTGCTGGAGAAGGGTGGCTGCCGCTTTTCGGGTATATTCCACGAGGCGGCTTGCGGGAAGGTACTGTTCCGGGCGAGGTACATAGCGCTCATCGATCCCAAAGCGGCCAGTTTTCCAGGGACCGATCGTAGCAGCAGCAGTGTAGTTCATATAACCGACTTTGATCGCACGGTCGGTTGCCATGCGAATCACCTTCCTAAATTGCGCCAAGTTCCGCGCCGCTCGCTCCCGTCCAACGCCGACTTCCGCGTATTCGGGCAAATAGACCAAGTACGGCAAGCCGTTTGGAAAGTCAACTGTCAGATCGAAGGGCCCGTGTAAATCGAGGAAATTATAGCGGTCACGCGCCATCATATCCAGGAAACTATTCCAGAAATCGTCCGACCAGAACCAGGAATTCGGTTCATCGAAGCCCTGCGAGGTGAGAAACATATTGATTCCCCGCACGGCAAGAAATGGCGACTTGCTGTTGGGCTCGATCCGTCCACTTTGGTTTAACTGCTCCGCAGCCGCCAATGCTCCATACATAGCTCCAGCCGCATCCCGACCCTCGATCACGACCAAATCTCCCCTGGTTGTAATTCCATACGATTCCGCGGCGGCCGGGACTGCCATGCGCTTAATCGTGATACCCTTCAGAATTTGATCGCCTGTCTGGCCCAGAATAAGGTGCAGGTGAACCGAGCTATGTCCGAGTGCTGCCTTAATCACCTTTGCCCCAAATACGATTGGAGGCGCAGCATCTGAAGAGGTGGTAACGTTAGACTCTCCTGGCAGACACGCGGCAGGGAAACCGACAATACTCAAAACAAGAAAACAGATAGTCTTCATTCAATCCTCTCGACGCGATTTCGAATTACAAGCTGGTATCGGACTAAGTCGAGTCGTGGGCTTCGACAATCAAGTAGTACGACTTATGGTTTGAACGGGTTGGTGCAATAAATGGTTCGCAACCTTGCCGATTCCAAAGGCAATTTCGTCGATGTCTTGCTCGCTGTAATGTTCAAACAATCCCATCGTGATCCACTGGTCGAATGCTGATTCTGCTATTGGACAATCGCCGGCTGAATACTTGCGATCAAAGGGATAGTGAGTACCGGGAAAAGCCGAACGTTTTTGAAAGATATCATAAAGGTAGACAGGCCGGCCGCCGGTTATTAAGTGAGCGGAATTCGGCACTCCCTCGGCGTTCAAAGCCGCCGAAAATTCCTCCGCGGTGCAACCAAGCTTTCTCAGATCGAGACGGAAAAGGAACATGAAATAGGAGTGATGGCAACCGTCGGGAATGGTTTGAGGCTCAATCCCCGGAAGCTTACACAACAATTCCGTCAATCGGGTGCCGAGTTGGTTTCGCCTCGTCACAATATTCTCTACGCGTTCGAGTTGGGCGAGCGCCACGGCTCCCTGCAATTCAGTCATTTGGTAGTTCGGGGCCAGAAAAAAAGGATTGCGTATCCCCTCCTCCCGCTGATAACACTTGTCGAGATAGAGTGAGGTCAGATAGCGTAGCTGCTCATCGTTCGTCAGAAGCATCCCCCCCGAACCGCAGGTGATGTGTTTGAAGTGATTCAGCGAGAAGCAACTGATGGCTCCCATCGTTCCGGCTAGCCGACCTTTGTATTCGCAATAGAACGCCTGTGCGCAGTCCTCGATAATGGGGATATTGAACTCGCGGCTGAGTTCAAGGTAAGAGTCCATATCTGCCGCCAGCCCACTGTGATGGACAACCAGAATTGCACCCGTGCGGGAGGTAATAGCGCGACGTGCCGAAGCCGGGTCCATATTTAAGGTCCGAGGATCGACATCAGCGAAAACCGGTACCAGCCCCTGGTAAAGAAGACCAGTGAGGCTGCCCATGTCCGTGATCGCCGACGTAATCACTTCCGTGCCGGGCGGCAGTTCCAGTGCGGCTAGCGCGATGTGGACGGCGGCTGTCCCGCTGGAGCATGCCACACAGTGCCGCTTGGAATACATTTCGGCGAAACGCTTTTCGAAACTGAATACTTTAGAACCTAAATAGTAGAAGAGAACGTCCGAGTCGATCACTTCGTTGAGATATCGTTTTTCTGTATCGCCATGTCGTTTTCTCACGCCGAATGGAGTTCGTTTGGCTTTCGGTCCACCTTCCGCAGCCAAACGCTCTGAATATTCAACTTCCATGAAAATTTTCCTCCCTGAATTAAGTCTTGCGAAGTTTGGTGGCCACAGCACATCTCATGCCACCGCGTTGAACCTATTCGAACCTATTCACGGCGGACAGCCCGAAATAGATCGACCCGTGGCACAATTGATAAGCGATCAGGCACCCCCAAAAGCTGGAAAATCTTTTCAGCATTCGCATACTGAGCATCAATCCGATTCACAAGTGCGTTGTGTATGTCGACTGCGGAACTGATAATCACAGGGCGGGGTGCAATGGCCGCTAGCATTTCCGGAACATCCAGATACTTCAATACTCCCGGAATATAAAAATCGAAATCAGGCAATCCGTTTTCGTCTACGATGTTCTGATACGTCACCAGACTGTGGGATGCGACCACAGCCTGTACTTGCGTATCGAGTGCGGCCAAGTACAATGCAGTGAGTCCTTCGCGCGGTCCTTCGCCCCAAAGGATAAGCCGCTCACCTTTATACTCCGGTTGCGCCTTCAAAAAATCGATCGCGGCCCGGAGGTCATTCATTCTAGTGGCAAACAGATCCTTGCCCAGCGCCATGGTGTATAGCTCGACACTCGACATTTCATCCACTTGCGTGGGGCCTGTGCCTCGAACCTGCGGTACCGCTACATCGAATCCTTGCTTGGTCAATGCGGTCACCGCCTGACTGGAACGGAGATCGGCCATAGGGTATCGGTCCGCCATCGTGAAATAAAGAATCAGCCGATTCAAGCGGGGCCCTGTGGCATGGTAAATTGCCAGTGGAATTGGCAAATACTGATCGACGATCAAAGTGACGTGCCGAATACTGCCGGCACCGTGCGCTCTATCATCAGCAGTAACCCGTGGGGGCTCTGATTCGTCGTTCGATCCCATCAGCTCGTGCATGCAGTGAAGGATATTTTCCTGAAATGGCTTCACCCGTGCTGCTATAGAAGGCCAAATGTACTTAACTTTGTTCTTGGCCAAGTATCGTCGCTCTAAATCAATGACACTTACCCCCCGCTCGCCATCGGGAAGGACTTTCAAAATCTCCGATTCTCGGCTGACCAGTATGTCCTCTGGATCGTGAGGCTCCGCGGCAAGACCAGGATTGTCAAGTCCTTTCAAGTATTTGTTAAAAAATCGATACATGGCCAGGCGCATCGGCTTGGAGTAGGTATGGCCCGCGTTGGGATCCATGTAGTACTGAACACTCTCCTCGGCTCCGTAGAGTTGATAAACCTTTTTTGCTCGCTGATATACGTCGAGTAGGCGATCGCTCAATATATCCATGTATCCGCCGAGGATAAGCAGCTTGCGTGGCGCGATAAGGCTATAGATATCCGAGATTTCGGCGTATTGAGCCAAATTCGGCAGGTACGAACAACAACCGGCGCTCGCACGCTTAATCAAGGCTTCGAGCGTCGTCGCGTATCCATCTGGTGCGGCTGCTTTAACCCGGTCGTCAAGTACCGCCGTATACAGTGTGTTAAAGCCTCCACCGGATACGCCAGTCACGCCTATTTTCTGCGGATCGACTTCTGGTCTTGAACTTAGGTAATCAATCGCGCGCATCGAGTCCCAGAACATCAGGCCAGAAACTTCCATCCCTGACAAAATGATTTTTCGCCTCAGTGTGTCGTGATTTCCATTTCCGAGCCATGTCCGCTCGCCCTGTCCAATGGGGTCATAGGTCAGGACAACGTATCCCTTCCGTGCCAAACCGATATCACGTGCCTGCTCGGACCAGATAAAGAAATCGTTTTGTGCGTAATGCCCAATTGTGCTCAGAATGCCGGGAACGGGAAACTTAACTTTCTTCGGGATATACAAGAGCGCGTCCACCAAAAAGCCGGGCTGGCTTTCAAAAACGACCTTTTCGATCTTGAAATCACCGCGATCCACTGTCCCAGTGATGCGTGCATTCAGCGGCGTCCGCTCCGGCCATGGGTCCAGCCCCACGGAGCGCCGCAAATCGAGTAGGATCTTTTTGCGACGCGACTCAAAATCCTGCACCGACCTGTAATCGCCTTGGTATCGCTTCAACAAGGCCGAACCCTGGGCGTCTAAGTATTTCCAGAGTGGCTGATTGGCTACCTTATTCGGAAGCTTGTAATTGCAATGAAACGCATAGATTTCAAACTGTGATTGCGTATTGCCGCGCAGCGAAAGGTCGGCATAGGCGATCTTCCCATTGCTCACGCCGAGTCCGACCCGGCCTTCTGGAATTTTCACATCATCAAATTGCAGGGTAATCGGTTTGTTATCCCGTAGCGCGATGAAGGCCGTCAGCTTCTTTTCTACAGCGATGACATGAAAACTTGCACCGTTTTTAGAACGCGGCAACGGCGCTCCGACGACTTCGTGAGAAGTGCCATAGTGGTTTTCTTGCAAGGAAACTCGCGACAGCCCCCAATCGAAAATCAGATAGTAGCCTTCGGAATCCCCGGCAAAGCGCATGATGATAGCTTCCCGTGTAGGATTTCCGCTGGCGCTAATACGTCCTGAAAAATCGAAGGCTCCGTACCAGTCTTTGCTTAGCAGGCGGGCCCAATCGCTGTTCTCGCTCCGGCCGGTCTGAGCTGTCGTATTCCATGAGCCGCTGACTGTTTGCCAATCGCGTCCAGTCGCAATTGCGGTAACGATAAGAAATAGAATTGAGGTCCGCATGGCCATTAAGCGAACTGTCTATGCTTCGAGATCCAAAACCCGCAACATGTTTTCTCCGGCGATCTTTCGCTTTTGATCATCTGTCAAATTTGCGTATAAGAGCCGGCCAAGCTGATATGGGAGATCATGTAAAGGGAAATCGGACCCCCACAAGATCTGTTCCGCTCCAATCATGCCGATCAATCGTTCGAGTGCGTTGTAGTAGATATTCGAATACACGAGATCGACGAACACATTCTGTCTTTGCCGGAGTACTTCACGATAGGCAAAATCATCTCGTCCATTCCAGAACCCTACATGGGCAATAATGAACCGGACAACCGGGAACTCAGCACTCAGATCCCAAAGAAACTGCGGAGTTCCCCACTCGTGGCTCAGAATCGGCAGCTTTCTTGCGGCTGCAAACTCAAATACCTGCCGATACGCTGACCCAGAGATTGGGTACTGGTGAAACGCGGGGTGTATCTTAATCGCGCTCATTCCCAGTTCGTCAAAGCAGCGCTTTAACTCGCCGTTTATCTCCTGTGGACGATTCGGATTCACCACCCCGTAACCAATGAACCGGTTCGGATACTTCCGTACGGCCGACGCGACCATGTCGTTACCTGTTTTGCACTCGGGACCGATACTGAGAAAACTGCTGACACATAACTTTTCGACACCCGCTCGATCCATAGCGGATATCATCGTCTCTGCATCGCGTTGAAGAACTAGAGTTCTGCTGAACTCACCAAAATGCGCGTGACAATCAATGATTCTCATTTCACTTCCGCCAGTAGCTCACGTAAGTTGTCGCCCGCGATCCTGCAACATTCCTCCTCGGATATTTCTGAGTATTGAAGCATCGCGATAGCTGGACCGCCCGCATACTCCGACATTCCGGTACCGAACAGCAATCGACGCGCCCCAAACTTTCGGCAGATATCTGCCAGGCCCCCCGATGCTTGATAGTAGGAAATCTCTAAGTGTAAATTGCTAAATCGACCAAGAAGGGGATATAGAAATCTTGTCGAACCGATCCCCTCGCGAACGAGGATAACGGGAACATCAGGAAACGTGCGGCAGAGCCGCGCCACCTGATCGTAGTCCGTCACGTTCTCGGCCCAGTGCGCGCGATTAAAGTCCAAAAATACCGGAATCCGATGTAGGTTAAATTCACCAAATAGGCCATCAATGCTCCAGTCGGCGAGGGAATAGCGGTGTACAGTTGGCCAAAGACGCACCGCTCGCACGGACGAAACAAGCATGGTTTCAACGAATTCCTTCGGTGAATCAATCTCTTGCGTGTGATGCGGCATAGCTGCCCAGCATCCATGCAGGCGACTGTGGCCATCCAGCTCTTCTAAAAGCATCCGGTTGCCCAACATTGGCGAATAGCCACTCGCCCAAGCGTGATGTACGAGTGCCTCGTAGATTCCGAGGCGGTCCATCTCGGCGATCAATTCTGTTCCTGTGGTTGGTGCGCCTGAAATACTAAATTCAGAGTTGCCGAGACGGCAATTGGCATCGAACAACGATCCATGTGGCATCTGCTTTGGAGAACCTTTGAATTCAAGTAATCCGGTTTTTCGCGTCATACGCATCTTTTAGCTTGTGCCGACTCCGCCTGAACAACCCACGAGAGGGGTCCGATTCGGCCAATGAGCAAAATCAGCGCGATGGCCGCAATGGTTGGGAGCACCCCGGCAGCCACAAAAATCGGCACATAAGAAACTTTGTCCACTACAATTCCGGTTATCAGAGTGAACAGCATTCCGCCAAACCCCGCCGCGGTGCCGGCAATGCCGTATACGGACGCAACCACCTCTTTCGGAAAGATGTCAATTGGCAGCGCGATGAAAACCGCTGCCCAACTCGCATAGGCGAACGTTGCGACGCTGATGAACGCTAAGGAGATCGATGCGTTTGGAGTGAGCACAGCGGGAATGCCCGCGACCATTACAGACGCACTGGCGAGCAACACCGATTTCCGTGCCGCACCTAAGCTCCACCCCCGCCGTATCAGATAACTTGACATCGCTCCTCCAGCAAAGCTACCTACGCCCGCCGTAAAGAATGGGATCCAGGCAAACGTTCCAATCATTGCCATGCTGAAATCCCTTTGCCTTTTGAGGTATTCCGGCAGCCAGAAGACATAAAACCACCAGACCGGGTCCGAAAGGAGTCGGCCCACGATCAACGCCCACATCTGGCGGTATCGGAATAGATCGATCCAGCGTATGTTTCCGGAGCCGAGATGACCCGGCTCATTGACTCCGATGATCTGCTTCCGCTCTTCCGCTGTCAGCTTTGGATGTTCCTCAGGTCTGTAAGAGATCCTCAGCCATGCGACTAACCAAAAGAAGCCGAGGAGACCGGTCAACGCGAAGGCCGGCCTCCATCCGAATTGGAGGACTATCCAGGAGATCAACGGCGGCGCGACGACTGCACCCAAGCTAGATCCACTGTTGAAGTAGCCAGCGGCCATGGCCCGCTCTTTGGGGGGAAACCATTCGGCAATGGTTTTCACCGATCCCGGCCAGTTACCGGCCTCGCCCATGCCGAGCAGAAATCGTAGGACGCCGAACCCGAACGTGCTACTCGCAAGGACGTGCAGTACGGCAGCCGCCGACCACCAGGAAATACAAATCGACATTCCGCGGCGTGTACCGAGGCGATCGATAATCTTGCCCGCCGCTACCTGCATGATCGTGTAGGCCAGCAAGAAAGCAAAAAGGATTCGTGAATAGTCCACATTGCTCAATCCGAACCGATCACGAATCACTGGTATCGCAATTGAAAGCGTCTGGCGGTCCACATAGTTGATCGCCGTCGCCAGAAACAAGAGGGTCGCGATGCACCAGCGTAAAGGGAATGCCTTCCTCATCTAGGCTCGTCCTGAATGTCGCACTCCTCCGCCAAGCGGCATATGGGTCGAGTCCTGCATGCGTAAAATCTCCATCGATTGCAAACGCTACCGGAATCGTTTCCTAAAAACACGTTTCAGAATACTTCCGAGCTGTCTCAAATGTCAATTTAAATTGATTGCCAAAAGCACAGTGACGATTTGATCGTTGGGGTTGTTTGACATCGCCTGCTGAATTGCGGTAACGTTTCCAGTATCGTCCGCAAGGACCTTTTGAAAATTGCTGCCGTCGCTGTCTTTCCACCGGAGGACAGCCGGGCGAAGCCACCGCGCTACCCTGCCCGAATAGGCGAGGACCGGAATGCGTGCATATGGGTCTGGACGGAGGCCGTCTGGAGGCGGGAAAAGGCCTTTGGTCGCGATGGGAATACTTTACCCGGCTGATATCCGCGGGGTGTCGTTGATGCAGTTAGAGACTTCTATGGTCCGACCATCTCCAAGTTCCGATCACTGCCGGAGCTGACTATATGTATGTCAGCTGGACGGACGGTTGGTCCAAAGAACGAGAATGTAAGAGCAGCGGCCCTTGACGGCCGCCGGACCGTCTGATCAAAGGCGCTCACGTCTTCGTTCAGGGCGAGCTCAGAACCCGTGAGTTCGACCGCACCATCACGGGTAAATCCGTTGAACATGTGATTCAGCAACTCATCATCGAATTGAGAGCTGAAACCATCCGGATTCTGGATTGTTCCTTCTTCGGCAGCGAGCACAATAACGCGACCAAAGCCGCCAGCGCCGAAGACATTTCTGCTTAAGGGCAAATGCCGTACTGTGTATAAAATCGGACGAGTCACGTATTCGTAGCATTCTGGTTAGGCGGCTCTGGCGTAGAACTTTAGCATTCCGCCGAGACGCTCTCGACA
>Ga0208220_1000921_pt1 | contig 12375 bp, 7 predicted proteins | sample NGESurdeep092012_9_FD_184484 | JGI IMG/M metagenome (GOLD analysis project Ga0208220, IMG submission 184484) | Arctic peat soil microbial communities from Barrow, Alaska - NGEE Surface sample F53-1 deep-092012 (SPAdes) | ecosystem: Environmental > Terrestrial > Soil > Wetlands > Peat ... | reverse complement strand
GACTTCTACTAAGCATCTTCAGCGTTGCCGTCACCACAAGTGGTCTCGTCACCGTGCTCATCATTCATGCGGCTGGGTCGAACTGGTCACTCGGCCCGCAAGTCATGCGAGTGACCAGCATCATCTCGGTCATGCTGATCGCGCTTGCCGCGGTGAACGCCATCTTCATCGCGTGGACGACGGCGCTTGATGCACGACACTCGGCAGCGCTTGCCCGTGCGCTAGGAGCTACTTCGCAGCAGATCACCACCGGCTTGACGACCGCGCAGCTACTCCCCGCACTGGTCGGAGTACTTCTCGGTATCCCTGGTGGTATTGCCATTTACAACAATCCGAACCACACCGGGGCGACGGCGCTGCCCCCTGCGTTCTGGACTGTCGCGACGATCGTCCTCACGCTGCTCGCCATCGGTGCGCTCACCGCCGTCCCGACTCGCATTGGTGCGCGCCGCGCCGTCGCCGACGTACTACAAGCGGAAGCCGCATAACCTGCCGTTGGGCTAGGACAAACCGAGCGCTGTTGCGACCGACGCGATGTAGTCGATGTGGGCGTCGATGGAGTCCAAGCCCAGGCCCATGGTGACGACCGACAGGTGAGTACCTCCTGCGTCACGCCAACTGTCGACCTCTGCTCGAAGACTGCCGACACCGTCACGCGGGCGAACCACGCACTCTGCTCCGAAGTCTTCGACAGACCGGCCGTGGTCGTGCAGGCGACCGCGCAGCCACGTCCAGTTGTCGAGGACGCGGTCGACACCTCCGCCGCCGAAGAAGATGAAGCCGTCGCCGTAGCGGGCGGCACGGTCGAAGGCCGCTTCGCCGTACCCACCGAGCCAGATCGGGATCGAGCGCGTGGGTTTCGGTACGAGGACAGCTCGATCGATCCGGTCGAAGCGGCCCTCGAAGTCAACGACTGGCTCGGTGAAGAGTCGGCGGAGCAGTTGGATCTGCTCTTCTTGTCGTGCACCGCGGGTGTGGAAGTCCTGCCCGAGCGCCTCGTACTCGACCGGGTTCCAACCGATGCCCACACCAAGGCGCAACCGGCCACCAGAGAGCAGATCAACGTCAGCCGCTTGGCGTGCCACAAGCGCCGTCTGACGTTGCGGCAGGATCAAGATTCCGGTGGTGAACTCAATGCGCTCGGTGATGCCGGCTAGATAGGCGAACATCACGAGCGGGTCGTGGAACGGGTCGTGCTCGGTATAAGGGCCTGTCAGCGGCGGTGTTCGGTCGGCGTGCACCGCGCCGAGCACGTGGTCATAGGCCAACAGGTAGTCGAAGCCCAAGTCTTCGACCGCTTTCCCAATCCGCCGAACAGCGACGGGATCGCCACGAAGCTCAGTCTGGGGATAAACAACACCGATCTGCATAGGCACCAGCCTTCCATGGACGGATGCCTTCGTGCTCTCGGCCCCTGAACCGACCGAGTGACCGCCGTCTAAACGATGTCGCGGCGGCGGAGGACGAACGTTGCGAGCGCATGGATACCGACCACGCCGACGAGCAGCAGCAGTCCAGCGGTGGCGATCGTGTGGCCGGGCCCCACTCCCCCCGGACCGTTGCTCGCGTTCGCACTGGCCGCGACCCAAGACAGCGAGTCGTTGAGCAGAAGCCATCTGCCGACGTCGGGGGCCACGGCGACGACGGCGCGCTCGATGACCACCAGGTACACCAGTGCGCCGATAAGGGCGGCCGTTGTGCTGCGTCCGATGGCGGCGCAGGACACGCCGATCGCGCAGGCAGCAGCTGCGAGCAATGCTGATCGCATGGCGAGAGCGATCACCGAGGCGTAGGCGGTGCTGTGACCCGTTGCGTGGGCAAAGGCCGCCGGCAGCAGCGCCAGCACCAAAAGGGCCATGGCGGCCAGTGATGCGCAGAACGCGAAGCCCGCACAAGTGGCCGCGCGTGAGAAGAGCACTCGAGCGCGGCGTGGCTCCCACGTAAGCAGGGTGGTCAGGGAACGGCTGGTGTAGTCGGCACCGAGCAACGATGCACCGAAGATGAATCCCGCGAGGACCAGAGGCCCGCTGAAAGTCGCGAATGCGTTCGGTATACCAGTGCGCACGTTGAACGGGTGCTTCGCGGTGTGCTGGAAGTCGACGATGCCAACTGCGACGATGACGACGACAGTGACGATGGCAAGAACAACGGTCATGGACCGCCACCTGATTCGGCGCAGATCGGCTGCGAATAGATCGATCATCGATCGACGTCCGGTGACGTGAGACCGAAGAAGACAGCCTCTAACGTCGGCCTCTCGTGACGAATCTCGTTCACGTACAGCCCTTTGGCGGCAAGGATTTCGGTCACCCGCGCAGCGTCGGCCGGATCGTGGGTCACCCGCAGACTGCCATCAACAACGGCCGCCTCGATTCCCGCCTCGGCGAGTGCGTTTTGGGCAGCATGCAGGTCCGCGACGCCGACGATGAGCGTGCCGACGCCCGCGGTGGCCAGGACGTCACGAATCGGGCCAGAGGCGACGCACCTGCCGGCATCGATCACGGCGACACGATCACACGTCTTCTCGACCTCATCGAGCAGGTGACTGGAGACGATGACCGTGCGTCCCTCGGCCGCCAACCCGAGCAGCAGTTGGCGGATACCCGCGATGCCAGCTGGGTCGAGTCCGTTTGACGGCTCGTCCAGCACGACAACCTCAGGATCCCGCAGTAGCGCTGCGGCGATGCCGAGTCGCTGACGCATACCGAGCGAGTAGGTGTTGACGGGATCGTCGGCGCGATCGGCCAAGCCGGCAGCGAGAAGGGCACGGCCAACACCGGCTGGCCCGATCTTGTCGAGGCGTGCAAGCAGCGCAAGGTTGCGGCGACCGGACATGGTTCCGGTTACCCCTGGCGTCTCGATGAGTGCGCCGACGCGGCCAATGACTCGATGGAGATCACGCCCGCTGTCGGCACCTAGAACCCGGCACACACCAGAGGTCGGACGAACAAGACCGAGCATGCAACGCAACGCCGTCGTCTTGCCTGCGCCGTTCTCACCGAGCAATCCAAAGACGCCGCCTGCGGGAACTGCGAGATCGAGCCCGTCCAAGGCGAGCCGCCGCCCGTAGCCCTTGGTTACCCCGATCAGTTCGATGACGGCGCCGACTACCGGCGGCCCGACCATCACCGCAGGGCGACGAGTGACGAGTGCCAGGCCCTCAGGGCTTCTCTCAGCCGAGCGGTGTCTCCGTCGCTGGCTGAGCGGACGGCCAACGAACCACCACACCGCAACGACGAGCAGCACCGGAACAAAAAGGATCACGAGGGAGGACGACCGCCTACGGGCACGATACTAACTCTACATAGGTAGAGTAGGGGAACGCAAGGTGCGGCCCCCATGAGCTCTGGCGCAACGCATCGGCGTGAGCGGCAACGCCTGCAGTTCCGACGCAAACACATTGCGGTCGAAGAACGAGACCTGTGACGCTCGCGTCGTGGACATGCATTCCGGCCAACTGACCGTGACAGTGGCGACCGTGCGCGAGTTGGTGGACGAGCAGTTTCCGGCGTGGCAGCGCCTACCGATTCAAGCGGTCGACTCGCAGGGCACGGTGAATGCAATCTTTCGGATCGGCAACGAGTTGGCGGCTCGGTTCCCGCTTCAAGGGTCGGACGGCGGGGCGGTGCTGCAGTCGCTGGCGTCGGAAGCGGACGCCGCACGCGAACTGCTGGGTCGCACACCGTTTGCGACACCTAAGCCAATCGCGCTTGGTGCGCCCGGAGCGGGTTACCCACTTCCGTGGTCTGTGCAGACGTGGCTGCCTGGCGTTGTCGCGACGGACGACGACCCCGGTGAATCTGTCGCGTTCGCGCACGACCTGGCTGAGTTCGTAAAAGGTGTCCACGCAATTGACACTCGGGGCAGGTCGTTTCGTGGGACGGGTCGCGGCGGCGACCTGCAGGCTCATGACGCGTGGGTGGAGACGTGTTTTCGCGAGAGCGAGCAGATTCTCGATGTTCCGCGACTGCGCGACATGTGGGAGGCGATGCGGCAGCTACCGCGTCGGTCCGCTGATGTGATGACACATGGCGACCTGATTCCCGGAAACCTGCTAGTGGCCGACGGGCAGCTGGTCGGGATCATCGACGTCGGGAGCCTGGGACCCGCTGACCCAGCACTTGACCTCGTCGGCGCGTGGCACGTGCTCGAGGCCGGCCCACGACAAGCGTTTCGTGATGACCTCGGATGCGGCGATCTCGAATGGGAGCGCGGCAAGGCGTGGGCCTTCGAGCAATCGATCGGTGCAGTTTGGTACTACCTTGAGAGCAACCAGGCCATGAGTCGGATGGGCCAACGCACGCTGGATCGCATCTCGGTGGACGACTCCTCAGGCCTCGTCTGAGGCGGCAACGTAGCTCCGATACACGCTAAGCAGCGCGCGCTTTTGGGCCTCACTGAGACGACGGTCGCTACGGATCGCGGCCTCGGTGGTCTCCAAGACCTGCTCGTCGCCGTCCGCGCCCTCGTTCACAAGACCCGCCTGCTTGAGCAAGGTCTCGGCCGAGACGTTCAACGCCTCGGCGATCGACTTGAGCACTCGCATCGAAGGCTCATGCAGACCGCGTTCGATCTGGCTGAGGTAGGGATTGGACACCTCGGTCAGCGCGGACAACTGGCGCAGCGACAGATTTGCCATCTGTCGTTGCGCTCTGATGAAGCTACCGAGAATGTTCGGCTCGTCATCCGGCTTCGCGGACACCGCTGCTCTCCTTCGATGGCTCTGCCGATGCGGCCTTCCCTTCAACGCGCGGCCTCACATATAGAGCCCGCCGTTCACACCAAAGACCTGCCCTGTGATGTAGCTGGACTCGGGATCCGCGAGGAACTCCACCATCCTCGCGATCTCCCCCGGTTCGCCAAAGCGGCCGAGCGGGATCGTGGCGGCGATCTTGTCATGAAGTTCGGGAGTCAGCGCGGAGGTCATGTCGGTCGTGACGAAGCCGGGAGTGACCGAGTTCACGGTGATGCCCTTGCGGGCCGTCTCCAGCGCCAGGCTCATCGTGAGGCCGAAGAGGCCGGACTTCGCAGCCGCGTAGTTAGCCTGGCCTATGTTGCCGGACGAGCCGATGACAGAACTGATATTGATAATCCGCCCGTATCCCCTGTCCAGCATGTGCTGAAGGACTGCGTGGCATAGGTAGAACGCGCCGGACAGGTTGACGGTGACAACGCGGTCCCAGTCCTGCGGCGTCATCTTGCGCACGGTCTTGTCAATGTTGATACCGGCGTTGTTGACCAGGACGTCGAGCCTGCCGTGCCAGTCGATGACCTCGCTGATCACCCTTGCGCAGTCCTCGCTGAAGCCGATGTTGCCCTGGTGGATGCTCGCGCCGGGATGCTTGTCGAGGAATTCCTGTGCGGCGTCCTTGCCTCGGGAGTAGCCGACCGCGACGGTGACCCCGCGATCGGCAAGCCGCTCGCTGATGGCGAGCCCGATGCCCCGCCCTCCTCCTGTGACGAAGGCGACCTGCCCTGACATGTCGGCCATACGGGCCTCCTCGATGCATTGCACCGGGCGATCGGCGGACGTCGGTCCCCTAAAAGCAACGTAGTCGTGCCCAGTGTGCGATGTCGATGAAGAGGCCCCTCGAAAGCCACGTCCGCAGGCTTTCGTCAGCCAAAAGCGACGTGCACGTCGTCGGATGCCCACGGCCGATCCGCCGGTTCCGCGAAGTCCGCGCGCCCGCCCGCAACGTTCGTCGCCGGCGTCTGCAGATCGACTACGGCTGGATCCAGCCGCATGACCACGTACCCGGCCACCGCGCCGGCACCGAATCCCGGTGCGAAGATGCGCGCGGGCTGGGTGATGACACCGTCACGAACAGCGTCATGCATGGCGAGCGGGATACTCGCGGACGAGGTGTTGCCGACCCGCTCGATGTTGAAGTAAAGACTGTCCGCGCTAAGCCCGGCCTGTTGCGCGAGCTGTGTCACCATCGTCTTGTTGGCCTGGTGCGGAACAATGAGGTCGATGCTCTCGAGCAGCGACGCCTTGACACCGTCCGGGTCGGGCAGCGCAGTAATCTCCTCCATCATCTGGTTCAGGTAGCGACCCGCCAGTGCCTTCACCTCCGGCCCGTAGACCGTGATGTTGTTGTCGAAGACGGGGTTGGGCCAGATGATCGAATTGACCTCGGACGCCGGGCCGCTCGCGTACGTCTGCAGGTAGTCGATGTCGGGCGGCTCGCCGGCCGGGGCTGGTCCGATGACGAGCGCTCCCGCGCCGTCCCCGAAGATCATGCGTGATGGCCGCACATTGCCGATCTTGTCGGAGAATTTCTCCACGCACACGAGCAAGACAGGCCGCTCAACCTCCTGCAGCAGCCTGGTCGCCTCGGCGAGGCCGTACGGCAGGCCTGCGCAGGCCGCGACAATGTCGCACGACGCGTGCGTCTGGTAGATCCCGAGTTGCCCGGAGATGTAGGTCGCGACGGAAGGTATCAGTCGCGAGCTGGTGCAGGTGCACACCAGCACGGCGCCGATCTCCTCGGGCCCGCGCTGGGCTTTGGCCAGCGCCGCCTGCGCGGCCCGCAGCGCCAGTTCCTCCATGGTCAACGAGGTGTAACGACGCTGCTCGATCCCCGTCTTGGCGCGGATCTCGTCGGCACCCATCGGCGACCAGTTGTAGGCAGCATTGCGAATCAAGTCCTCGTTGCTGCAGATCTGATCGCCGTGCACGACGGCCAATGCCTCGATCCTGGGCATGACCATGAACTGCCGGCGGATGTCGATCGCGGCGTAAGGCCGCACGGGTCGCTTCGCCTCCGCCGCCTCCGTCGCGGGGGTCGCAGGCGTCGCCGGTCTGGTCGCGACGCGTTCCAGACGACGCAGAAAGCCCCTGACTTCCTTGTCACGCGGGTAGAACAGCACCACGTAGTCGTCGTCCTTGAGCTGCCCGACCTCAGCGAGTTCGACCTGCGCGCGATCCCATGGGTACTGGTTGTGCAAGACCATGGCCCAGCGATGCAAAGCCTGCAGCTCGGGTACGTCCTCGTAGCAGTCGACGATGTCGGAGAACTCGTAGACGGGGTAGTCAGGATCGTACTTCGGCAACCGGAACGTCAGAGTGCTGGGATTGGCCAGGCACTCGACGACCGTCGGCTTGATTGCGGGCAGCGTGGTCCCGTGGTGCTTGCGATGTCCGTAGACGTCGAACAGGACGTCGAAAATGCGGTCCTCGACGGCGACATCCCAGCGCGCGGGAAGCATCGGGTACCCAGCTCGGACCGCGGCCACCTTTCTGTCGCCGTCCTCCCACGGCGTGAGCGCCGGCAAGAATACGTCCGATCGCGTCCGGGGCACGTCGCCCCACCGCGTCGGGCGCTTGTCGTACATGGTCATCGCGAAACGGTTCACCCAGAACAGGTTGAGGGCGATATCGCGCAGTAGTGCGTAGCGACTTTCGTAGGTCCCGTTCTCGAGGTGGTTCATGATGTCGGTGCCCGTGGGCGCCTTTGTCTCGAAGTCGCGGCGGACCACGCGGTCGAGTTGCTCGAGGCTCTCCAACGCCGAGAAGTCGAGCTCTGGCATCAGGTTGGACGGAAACACCATTTGCCCGTGGCGGTTGAGAACAAAGGCTTGCATGCAGATTCCTCCCAGAATTCCTTTGGGCCGGACGTATTTGAGCTAGCAGCGCTACCGGCCCACGGAACGTTCCATCCCTCTCTCGACCGCATCGATGAGGTGCGGTCGAAGCCGGCGGGCCGCGATGATGGCGTGCACGGAACCCACCTGCAGCGCCCGTTCGATGTTGTGCACGTGCTCGAACTCGGCCGCGACTTCGCCGAGCTTTTCCGAGCGAACCGTGGTCCTCGCAGCAGCAAGTTCACCGAGCAGACGGCGCCGCTCCCCGTCGTCCGCCGTCGTTAGCGCAGTCTCGGGATCGCACACGCGCGGGTCGGCAGCCGTGCGCCTATTGACCTCGCTGGAGAACACCACCGCAGCGGCCGGCGCGCCACCGATCACCGAGGCGAACGAGCCCTCGATTGCGATCACCTCGATGTTGTCGTTGAGAACTCCGGAGAAGACGACGAACGCTCCGCCGTGGTAGCGCGAGATGACGCAAAAGACCACCGGGCCAACGAAATTCACCATGGCCCGACCGATTTCGGCCCCGTACTCGAGCTGCATGTTGGCAAGGGATTCGGGCGAGCCGTCGAAGCCGGAGAGATTGGCCAGCACCACGAGCGGCCGGTTGCCGCTGCAGGCGTTGATAGCGCGCGCGGTCTTCTTCGACGAACGCGGGAACAACGTGCCGGCAGTCCAGTGGTCAGGACCGTCGCTCCGATAGCTCCCGCTTCGCTGAATCGGCCGAGACTCGATGCCCAGCACCGTGACGGGGTGACCACCGAGATGTGCGTCGTACACGACGACGGTCTCGGCGTCCTGCATACCTGCCCACCGCTCCAGCACCGGGTGATCCTGATCGACGACGGCGTGCATGACCGTGCGGATGTCGAACGGCTTCTTGCGTTCGGGATTCATCACCGGCGAGAAGATGTCGCCGACGGTCGTGAAGTCGCTCGACGGATGCGTATGCGGGAAGCTGCACACGTCACGCTCGCGAGGGTCGTTCGTGTCGGCCGCCCTCCCCCAGCGTTCGCCGGGCGCGACGTACGTGTGCTCGTAGTGAGCGAACAGCAGATCGCAGGCGGCCGTGAGATTGGGCGCCCAGTACTGGGCTTGGCCGTTGGGCCCCATGACCCGGTCGTAGCCGCCAATCCCGAAGTTGTCCTCCGCGGACACTCCGCCTGAGTAGTCGAGTGAGTGCTTCCCGGTGAGCACCATTGCGCCGTCTGGCGTCATGACGAGGATGCCTTTGGTGTGCATCAGCATGGTGGCCTCTGCATTCCAGTACGGCTGCGCACCCACATTGATGCCGGCGACGATGACGTTGACCTCGCCGCCGCCCTGCGTGAACGTGATCAGCCGCCGCAGCGCGCGCGCCACCCAGTCCATGTTCTCGGTACCGCTGTCCATCGAGATCCTGGCCCCCGACGAGAGCGCGAACCACTCGACGGGGACACCGCGCTGCTCCGCGAGGTCGAGGGCGGCGACGACGAGCGCACACTCGGGCTCGGCGACCGTACCGAGGGCCTTGGTCGGATCGCCGAAGAGAGCCACTCTGGTCATGCCCTCCGGATAACGCGCCGTCGGCGTGCTCACCACGCCGGTCACGATCCCCGCACGGTTGCGACCCGGCGGTCGCTCGACAGGCACGAGGCGCCCGGCGTCGTCCAGGTCGTGCTCGACGAACGTGCCGTCGGGGCCTGTGAGAAGCGGCACCAACTCGTACGGATAGACCGTGCCGCGGGCGCGCGAACGCAGCACCTTCAAGGTGTAGTCGTCGAGCGGGCGGAGGGGCTGCGTCGGGCGGTCGGTCACTGTCACGCCCACTCCCGCACCCGGCCGGTAGGAAAACCGCAGAGCGACATCGCGGGGCTCGACCCCAGGCTCTTCCTGCAACCGCGACAACAACGCGATCTCTTCGAGGCCGGCGCCGAACGTGAGCGGCGTGGTCGCATGCACCACGCTTACGACCTTTGACAGCGGAAGCTCCATCAAAGGCCACGCATAGAGGACGATCCGATTGTGATCGAGCCGCCGCCCCGTGCCGCGCTGTGACTGCGCGCGCCTGATCCCGTCGAGGCAGGCGGTGACCACCCGCTCGATGGCAGGGAACCCGATGATCTCGCCGGCGGCGTCGCGCAGCGGCGTCATGTCACGAACCTCCGCCAGCGCGATCAGGCGCTCGTCGTCCTTGTTCTCCTTCGCGACCACGTGGAACAGGTAGGTGTCCTCGGCCGACGGGAGCCGCACTCCGTCGAAATTCTTCAGCCTCCACAAGTCAAGTCGCTGCGCGATCAGCGGATGGAGTCCGCGGATGACTCGCTCCTCCGTCAGGCCGCCCGGCGAACGACGGAAGGTCAGGTGCTCAACGTCGCCGTCCTGCGTGCACACCGTCACGGTGACGCGGCGTCCGGCCCGCAAGGGTGAGGCCGCGAGGATCTCGTGTAGCTGCTCCCCCACCGCGTCAGTGTCGTGCGGACGACTCGGCCAGGAAAGGTAGAGGTCGATCACCACGTTCGCTGGCTGGGCGACACCTTCGGCGAGCACGGCGATCGCGGCCAGCGCCCGCGTCAGTTCGTCGATTCCGGCCATGAGTGACACGAGGAACAGCTGCTCACCGCTCAGCCAGTAATTGCCTGTGACGAAAGGCAACCCGTCGAGTCGAAACGACCGGACGTCCTCAAGTGTGCGCTCCCTGTAGTAGCGACGGGTAAGGACCTCGAGAGCAGGCTCGGGGCCAGAGGCTGGAGACCCGAACCGCTGGGTCAGTAAGTGGATCAGGGGCTGCGGGCTCGCGACTAGTGCTTCGATACGCGCGGCGTGATCGGGTGCCTCCGGGTGCTCGGACAACTCGGCAAGCAGCAGTTCGGCTTTGACGATCACCTCCGCCTTCGCCCGCACGAGCAAGGGCTGGTCGAAGTGGCGGAATCGCACTGCGCGAGCAAGGTCCCCTAAGGCTGGGTACCTGAGTTGGGCGGCTATCACGAGCCGGTCGAGTACCTCTCGCACACGCGACGGTTCGGCCGGCAACTCGCTCGCAGCAAGCCACCTATCAAGCAAAGCCGTGATGGCGGGAAGCTGGTCGGCGACGTGCTGCTGCGCCAGGAAGATGCGGTAAACAGCCTCCTGGACAAGCGGGCCCGGCTCGAGGTCGGTGACGCCGTAGTGCTGCAACGCGCGGGAAAGCCGCATCCTGAAGCTCTCGGGAAGCCCTTCCCGCCGCGTGTCGAGCGATCGCAGGAACGAATGGAAATACTCGCGCGGGCTGTGGACCTGCTCGTCGAGATCCTCCTCCGCGGTCGTGGGCCGGTTGCGCGAGAGCTCGCAAAGATCGGCGAACACGCCGAGTACGGTGAGCTCTCCCGCCATGATTTCCGCGTCGTGGACGGCGTGTTGCCGGCATGCCTCGCCATACTCGGCGAGCAGCCCGCGGACCCGCTCAACGCTGATGTCGTAGCCGGTGATCAGTGCCCGCAGGAGACCGAGGAGCGAAAGAACTGTCTCGCGCGCGCCGCCGATTCCGCCGCCACCGGCCGGTGGGAACGTCACTCGTGCGCTCTCGACCGCGTCGACCTCGAGGTCGGCTCGGTCCACCCGGACCAGGGCCGCGCCGGCGTCGACGTGCGAGTTGACGGTGACCAGGACGTCGCGAACCTTTCCCGCGTACGGCGACCGCACCGGCGTCTCCATCTTCATGCTCTCGAGCACCGCAACAATCCCGCCCACCTCGACCCGCTGCCCGACCTCGACATGGACGGCGACGACGACCGCGCTGGCCGGCGCTCGCAGCACGCCCGCCTCGTGCCTCGTGATGCTGTGGGAGGCGCCGTTTACTTCGACCACATGGGACGTCGACTCGTGCACCGCGACGACGTGGAAACGATCCGCTCCGACGGTCACCCTGCTCTCTAGCTGGCTCAGCCGGTCGACGTCGACGTCGATGGCGCGACCGTCAAGCACCACGTGGTACTCATCGGTGCCGACTCGGGCGACAGCCACGCGGTAGACCTGTCCACGGTAGGCGAGTTCGACCGTGCGGCCGACCTCCTGGCTGGCGCGCGCCCGTCCGCCTCTGGCCGACTCAAGAAACGCGTCACGTTCAATGGCGTGCATTTCGTCGGATGCGTGGATCGCGACGTCGGCCAGCGCTACGAAGGCAGCAGGGGTTGGCTCAGCAGTGACCGCCGGGCCAATCCGGTCGAGCCAGCCGATGTCCGCGATGCCCGTGACGACTTCCGGCCGGTCGAGCAGGTCGAGCAGGAAGGCCCGCGTCGTCGTCCCACCGCGAACGACGACGGTGGTCTCGCGCAACGCACACCGCATTCTGGCGAGCGCTTCAGGGCGGTCGCGCCCCCAAGCGATGATCTTCGCGATCATCGAGTCGTCGTCTGACGAGATCACCTCACCGACGGCGATGCCTGTGTCGATGCGCAGGCCCGGGCCCGACGGCAGTCGCAACAACTCGACGATGCCCGGTGCAGGCGCGAAGTCGTGGTCGGCGTCCTCGGCAGTGAGCCTCGCCTCCACCGCGTGACCGAATTCGGGTGTCGGGTCGCCGACCAGCCGACCGCCGGCCGCAATGTCGATCTGCAGCTTGACGAGGTCGAGCCCGGTCGTCGCCTCAGTGACCGGATGCTCGACCTGCAACGCGGTGTTGAAAGCGAAGAACGTGAAGACCTTGTCGGCCGGCTGGTACAGGAATTCAACGGTGCCAACGCCGACGTATCCTGCGGCCTTGGCCAGCGCGACGGCAGCGGCGCGCAGCTCACTGTCCTGATAGGGAGACAGCGCGGGCGAACTCGA
>Ga0208220_1000920_pt1 | contig 12389 bp, 16 predicted proteins | sample NGESurdeep092012_9_FD_184484 | JGI IMG/M metagenome (GOLD analysis project Ga0208220, IMG submission 184484) | Arctic peat soil microbial communities from Barrow, Alaska - NGEE Surface sample F53-1 deep-092012 (SPAdes) | ecosystem: Environmental > Terrestrial > Soil > Wetlands > Peat ... | reverse complement strand
GGGTGAACCCGGACGACCGGGTGCTCGGTCTCGAACTCCAGGTGCGCGAACTCCCGGCGGTAATCGCGCTCCTTGACGTCGATGCCCCCGAGCTGCGGACGATCGGCGGCGTAGTCATACAGGTTGTTATGCACCGCGCGCAGCCGCGCGACCAGCGCCTGGAGGGCCGGGTGCAGCCGCCGGTAGGCCTGCGCGGTGTTCGCCCAGGCCGTCGTCCCGCCGTAGGGCGGCAGCGTGATGGCGCGCAGGATGCTGATCGCCGGGACCCGGTCCACGAAGGTCACGTCGGTGTGCCAGCTGTTGGCCCGGCCCTGCTCGGAGTCGATCGGCAGGACGGCATTCCCGTCTCCGGCGACCGTCGGATGGGGCCTGGTGACGGCCCCCAGCAACTGCGCGAAGGCGAGCTGATCGGAGTCGCTGGCGTGCTGCTGGTCGCGCAGGAACACGACCTTGTGGCGCAGCAGCGCGGCCCGCAGCTCGGCGAGAGCGTGCGGCCGGACGTCGCCGCCGATCCTTACGCCGCCGATCGCGCCGCCCACCTGGGTCACCTCGATCTGCCGGTCCTGAAGCTGGGTCATGCGATGGCACCTTTCGGACGGTGTGTGTCCCCGCCAACCTCCGGCAGCCGTCACCTAAAGTCAAGTATTACGACAGATTAACTATGGAATGGGCTGACCCAAATTCCGCTGGGCCCGGCGGGGGCGCCGCGGCTAGGGTCGCGGGATGACTCACTCAGCCGTCGCTACGGTCCAGGCCGCCCTGCGGGCGGCCGGCATCGATACCGAGTTGCGGCCCTTGTCCGAGCCCGTCCCGACCGCCGCCGCGGCCGCGGCTGTCCTGGGCTGCGAGGTCGGCGCGATCGCCAACAGCCTGGTGTTCCGCGAGGCCGACGAGCCCCTGCTGGTCCTGGCCAGCGGGGCGCACCGCGTCGATACCGCCGGGCTGGCGCGGCGGCTGGGCACCGGCAAGATTCGCCGGGCCACGCCCGACTTCGTCTTCGAGCACACCGGCCAGCGGGTCGGGGGAGTGGCGCCGGTCGGGCACCCCCGGCGCGTGCGGACCATAATCGACACCGCGCTGGCGGCATTCGGTGAGGTCTGGGCCGGCGGCGGCGACGAGTTCACCATGTTCGCCACGAGCTTCGGCCAGCTTCTCGCGGTGACGGGCGGGACGGCCGTCGAGGTCGCGTAGGCCGGCGGCGCGCCGCCGGCCTCTCATCCCCAGCACCTGTTCTAGCAGGTCTGAGCCTTTTCACAGATGCGTCGGATGTACTAAGTTGACCCGCGCATGACCTGCGCATGACCGGAGCTCCGGCGGGCAGGTAGGAACGCCCCCGACGAGAGGAGAGTCCATGTCGTTCGGTGTCCGTGGCTTCTGACGTCGGCGCGGCGCCTCAGCCCAGGTCCGCCAGCCGACTCGTCGTCCTGGACGGATTGCGGCTCCTGGCTGCCACGATGGTGGTGTTCTACCACTACGTCGGGGTGCCGAACGCCGATATCGGTCATCAGGGAAAGACCAAGGTCCTGGCGTGGGGGACTTCGGCCACCAACGTCTTCCCGCATCTCCTGCAGCAGACGGCGACCTACGGCTGGACCGGAGTCGAGCTGTTCTTCATGATCAGCGGCTTCGTGATCTGCATGAGCGGCTGGGGCCGCAAGCCCGCCGATTTCTTTGTCTCCCGGGTCGTCCGGATCGTCCCGGCGTACTGGACGGCGACCGTGCTCACCGCGACCGTGCTGATCGTGTTTCCCCGGCTGACGTCCGGGGTCAAGCCCAGCATGGTGCTCACGAACCTCACCATGGTCCAGTCCGCGTACGGCGTACCGAATCTGGTCCCGGCCTACTGGACGCTGTTCGTCGAGCTAGCGTTTTATCTCCTGTTCGGGCTGGTAGCCATCGGCGGCGTCACCTACCGGCGCATGGTCACCTTCTGCGTGCTGTGGTCCGTCGCGTCGATAGCGACGGCCGGCGCCCACGACCCGGTGCTCAAGATGATCGTCAACGCGCCGTACTCGCCGTACTTCGTCGCCGGCATCGCCTTCTTCCTGATCCATAAGTTCGGCAGCAACCTGCTGCTGTGGGCGATCGTGGCCTACTCCTGGCTGATCGCGGTGAACCAGCCGCACACGAACCCGCCGTGGCAGATCGTGGTCCTGATCAGCTCGTTCTTCGTCATCATGGCCCTGGTGGCCACGCACTGGCTGGACGCGATCCGCTGGCGCTGGCTGACGGTGGCCGGCGCGCTGACCTACCCGCTTTACCTGATCCACCAGGACATCGGGTTCACCGTCTTCGCCTACCTGCGCAGCTACGTGCCCGCCTCGGCGCTCGTGGTCTTGACCTACGCCGCTATGCTCGCGCTGGCGTGGCTGATCCACTGCGCCGTGGAACGACCGATCGCGCCGGTCCTGCGGGCGAAACTCACCGACGCGGTGGCCCGGGTCCGCGTGAGCCCGCTAAGCGGGCCCCTGACCGCTGGTGGTGACGGTGGCGCCCGCTGGCAGCCCGATCCCCGCGGCGACAAAGTCGACGCACCGCATGCTGAACCCGTTAACGGTCAGGCGCGCGGAAGCGACCTGGTCTCCGGCGAAGTCGGCGACCAGCGAGAATCCCCGGAGAAACGCTACCCAGCGCGCCTGGGTGTAGAAGCCGAGGATCTGGTTTCGGGCCGCGGCTCCCGCCGTTCCTAGCTCAGGCCGGCCGCCGTCATCGCTGCTTAGTTTTCGGGCAGCGGGCCGCCCTTGGTGATCGCGTCGATCTCGTCCGGCGTCAGTTCCAGCGACGCGGCCGAGACGTTCGCCTCGACATGCTCGGGCGATCCCGAGCCGGGGATCGGCAGGATCTGCGGCGACCGGGCCAGCAGCCAGGCCAGGACGATCTGCCGGACGGACACGCCGAGGCGCTTGGCGGCCACTTCGGCCCCGACATTGCGCTCGGTGTCCTGAATCGGCGCCCAGGGGATGAAGACGAGCTGTTCCTGCTCGCACAGGTCGACCATGGAGTCCGAGGAACGGTCGCCGACGTTGTAGCGGTTCTGCACCGACACGACCGGGGTGATCGCCGCCGCCTCGCGCAGCTGCACCTCGGAGAAGTTCGATACCCCGATGTGCCGGATCTTCCCCTCGTTCTTCAGCTCCAGCAGGGCGCCGATGGACTCGGCGATCGGCACCTTCGGGTCGGGCCGGTGGAACTGGTAAAGGGGAATCCGGTCCAGCCGCAGGCGGCGCAGGCTGCCCTCGCAGGCCTCCCGCAGGTGCTCGGGGCGGCCGTCCGCATCCCACCGGCCCGGGCCCGGCCGCACCAGGCCGCCCTTGCTCGCGATGACCAGGTCGTCGGGGTAGGGGTACAGGGCCTCGGCGATCAGGGTCTCGCTCACCTCGGGGCCGTAGGAGTCCGCCGTGTCGATGAAGTTGACCTCCAGTTCGACCGCACGGCGGACGGCGGCCTTCGCCAGGTCCCGGTCCGGTGGCTCTCCCCAGATGCCCTGGCCGGTGATGCGCATCGCGCCGTAACCCAGCCGGTTGACGGTCAGATCCCCGCCGATGTCGATGGTTCCGGCCGCCGCGGCTGTCGGTTGGCTGCTCATGGGAAACCTCCTCTTGGTCGGTTCTAGCTTCCCAGCCCGCCCGCGCGCCGCACGCACCAGGGTTGCCGCCCGGCGCGGTAACTTAACTACCCTCCATGACCAGGCAGTTACTGCTGGCCGTCGCGACCAGTCGCCCGGCTCCGTCGTGCACCTCGGCGCTGGCCTGGGCCACGCGCCGTCCCGGCTTGACGACCCGGCCGGTGGCCACCAGGCCGCCGCTGTCCAGCGTCACGGGCCGCAGGTAGTTCACCGTGATATCGATCGAGGTATACCCCACGCCCGCCGCCAGGGTGGTGTGCACCGCACAGCCGATCGCCGAGTCGGTCAGCGTGCACACCAGGCCGCCGTGCACGACGCCGATCGGGTTGTAGACCGACTCGTCCGGCTTGCAGTCGAAGACCACCAGGCCCCGCTCCACCTGTCGCAGCGTCATGTTGAGCAGCAGCGCGATCGGCGGGGGCGCCAGCCGGCCGTCCCGGAGGGCCTGCATGAACTCCAGGCCGGACAGGCCGGCCCCGCCCGCCAGGGTCGCCGCCGGGTCGTACCAGGTGACGGACTTGGAGCGGGGCTCGCCCCAGCCGGGGCCAGGTACGTGGCCGGCTTCGGCCGGGGTCTGGGCCTGAGTCACGGGGCCTCCTCGATGGCCGGCGTGCGGGGACCGGCGGGTGATTGCGTTATTTCCCTGGGTTGCGGCCTGGCCGGGGGCGGGCTCGTGGCCAGGTGCGGGCGGCCGGTCAGCAGGCCGGCGGCCACGACGCCGGCGGCGGCGAAGAACGCGATGATCAGCACGGTGCCGTCGCGATAGGTGACGATCGGATCGGCCGAGCCGATGCGGGCCAGGATCGCGACCAGGCCGGCCACGCCCAGGACGGTGCCGACCTGGCGGGCCATGTTCAGCACGCCGCTGCCGGTGCCGAACCGGGCTGGCGGGAGCGACGCGCTGCCTGCGCTCAGCAGCGACGGGATCGTCAGGCCGACTCCCGCGCCGCCGATCAGCTGAACCGGGAGCAGGCGGGTCAGGTAGGCCGGATCCGCCTGGATCTGGGCGAGCCACAGCAGCTGAGCGCCGACATTGACCGCGCAGCCGATCACCGCGACCCGGCCGGCGCCACCGATCCGGCCCGCCAGGCGGGGCGCGACTAGCCGCGCGAACGGCAGCACCATGAGCGGCCCCGGCCCGATCGCGAGGCCGGCCCGCACCGCGGAGTAATGCCATTCTCCGGTCAGGAACTCCACTGAATTCAGGACGAACGCGCCGAAGCCCGCGTAGTACAGGACGGAGGCGGCGAACGTCCCGCTGAACGTCCGCGAGCGGAGCAGGCTCAGCTCGATCACCGGTGAGTGGTGCCGCCGGGACCGGGCCACCATGGCGGCCCCGCAGGCCACCGCGGCGACCAGCAGGCCGGCGAACCGGGCCGAGCCCCATCCCCAGCTCGGGGCCTCGACCAGGGCCAGGGCGGTCAGGCCGACGGCGGCGGCCAGCAAAGCGGCCCCCAGCAGGTCCGGCCGGCCCCGGACGTGCTCGTCCTTGCTTTCCGGTACTACCCGGCGGGCAAGCAGGACGGCCGCCAGCCCGACCGGCAGGTTGATCCAGAACACCCATCGCCAGCTGATCTGCACGAGGCTGCCGCCGATCACCGGGCCGAGCGCCGCGCCCAGGGCGCCGAGGGCCGACCAGGTGCCGATGGCGCGTGCCCGGGCCGCGGCCGGCACCGCGGCCAGCAGCAGCGACAGCGACGCCGGGACCATCAGGCCGGCGCCGCCCGCCTGGATGACCCGGGCGCCGATCAGCTCGGGCACGCCGGGGGCCAGGCCGCACAGCAGCGAGCCGAAGCTAAACGCGACCAGGCCGGCCACAAACAGGCGGCGGCGGCCCGCCCGGTCGGCCCACCGGCCGGCGGGCACGAGAACGGCGGCGAACACGATGGTGTAGCCGTTGAGCACCCACGACAGCGAGCTGAGGCTGGTCCCGGTGTACTCCCGGCCGATGTAGGGGAACGCCAGGTTGACGATGAACAGGTCCAGGCTCGACATGAACACGGCCAGCGACAGGACGCCGACCACGGCGGTGATCTGGCGGCCGCTGAGGGCGGCGGGCGGGCCGGGCGGCGCGGTGGCCGGCGCGGTGGCGGTGGCCGGGGCGGCGATCGTGGAACGGCGCGAGCTCACGGGCATCCTTCGTGTTGTCCGGTGTCAGTCCGGAATCTGGACTCACCCTATCCGGCTCCGCTTCGTCCGTCCAGAAACTGGACTCACCGAGTAGCATGGCGCCATGACGTCCGCCGCTGCGCCCCGAGTGTGCTCCGTGGCCCGCACCCTCGAGATCGTCGGCGAGAAGTGGGCCCTGCTCGCCGTGCGGGAGGTTTTCCTCGGTAATCGCCGTTTCGACGAGATGGTCCGCCGGACCGGCGCGCCCCGGGACACCCTTGCGGCCCGTCTGCGCACCCTGACCGGGGCGGGAATCCTCGACCGGCGGCAGTACTCCGAGCACCCGGCGCGCTTCGAGTACCGCCTGACCAAGGCCGGCCGGGACCTGTACCCGGTCATCCTGACCCTGATGAGCTGGGGCGACCGGCACCTGGCCGGCGCCGACGGGCCGCCGCAGGTGCTGGAGCACCACGGCGATCACCGGCTGGTACCCCAGGTGGTGTGCGCCGACTGCGGGGAGAGCGTCGAGGGCCGGGACGTCCGGCCCCAGCCGGTTCCCGCGCCGGCGGCGGCGCCGGTTCCCGCGCCGGTGGCGGCGTCCTGAATCAGCCCGCTGACGGCCGGGACGCGATGAAGTCGGCGATCAGTGCCGCGCGCTGGGCGACTCCGGCGGCCGGGACGCTGACGATCCCGAATCCATGCTCGCGGTAGACCGCCTCGTGCAGCCTCTCAAACGCCACGGATTCCGGGTAGCTAATCCGCCGCGCCGGCGTCCGCTCGACGAACCCGATCGGCCGGACCAGGAACACCGCTGTCTGAAAGGTCTGCTGCCGGATGACCCGCATGACCTCCGCGGCTAGCAGGGGCGTGACCGGCCGGTCCAGGAATCGCGCGAGGGCCAGGGTGCACAGCGCCGAGCGTTTGTAGATGCTTTTACATACACGTTTCCGCAGTTCAGAGACAGTATTCTCAATACCGCCCGAGGAACTTGACCAGCGCCGATAGCAGTCCGCCCGGGCTGCTGCGGAAGGCCCGGACGGCAGTAGCTGCATGCACGCGGCTCTGGCTGTCACCGGTCTGCTTCACAACCCGCCTGCAGAACACGAGGAAGGCTATCCAGCAGGCAGTGAAGGCGACAGCCAGTATGGCTGTCAGTACGACGCCGGTCACGGGCGCACTCCAGTAGCTCAGTGCGTCGGCCCGGCCCGTCGCACGACCACAGAGGCTGGCTGGGAACCCGATCTCGAACCTGGTCGGCATCTCGCTGCTCGTCAAGAGTCGCGATGAGCGGTGATGATGCGGGCTCTCTGGTCCGCTGGACATCCGGTCCGCCCCGCGCAGCCTTGTAACCTGTCAGTGTCTGGGGTCACGGGCTGCATCCGTGCACGGGTCAGCAGAGATCTCCAGTACGGCGGTTTACAGATGGTGACTGCTTGAGTTGAGCCGCCTGCGTGGCCTGGGAAGAATCAGAATCCTATGTAGTTGGCCAGTATTCACTTGTCGGAAGCGGCGTCGGTAGGGACGGTTGCGGATGGACGGGGCTGAGCGGCGGCGCAGGGAGTTCATCCGAGTGAATCATCCTGACCGCGGCGGTGATCCGGATGTTTTCATCGCGGTGATGCGCTCTTTCGACGCTGAGGCAAGGTCACCGGGCCCGCAACCGCTGCCTAGGGTGGTTGTTGTGAGTCACCGGTCGTGGCTGACCCGGCTAGCGATTGCGGTGGCCCAGCGGCTGCGCCATGGCAAGAGGGCACCGCGGGTGCGCTGAGAAACCGTTTCATCGGTATCCCCCGCTCCCCGGCCATTAGTCGTCGGTGAGGATGTCGTCGACGATAACGTTGACGGTGACGGTGTGAAGCCCGATGTTGTCGCGCAGTGTGGCGATGACGTGCCGCTGGATGTCCCTGGCTACCTCGTGGACAGGATCTCCGTACGTGACCGCCACGGCAAGGTCGACGACGGCAGTGCGGCCCAAGACGCCGATCGCTGCGTTGGGATGGCGGTGCCGCCGGGTGGCGCGCTCGGCGAGGGCGGCGACTTTGCTGTGGGTGCTGCGCCCGAGGGCGACGCGGACGCCGGGGACCATGCGGGCGCTGTCGCGGGCTAGGGCCGCCACGATGCGGGCTGCGATGCGGATGGCGCCAAGATCGGTGGTCTGCAGGGTGTACCACACGTCGCGGACCAGGACCCGGATCTGGCTCATGACCGCTGCGGTCAGGCCAGGGGGGGGTGGCACGTGGCTGGCTGCAAGCTCGGTGACCGGGCTCCATACAGCGGTGAACTCTGCGATCGCCGCCCGGCAGTGCACGCATTCGCGCTGGTGAGCGTCCAGGTCTGTCGCGTGGCCGTCGGCGACCTGTTCGAGCAGCAGGTCGACATCAGCTCCGCACGGCAGCGTGGCGGAACTCAGCAGCTGCCGGGCTGCCTGCCCGTGCGAAGGCGGTTCGTTCACGGACCCGGTCACCTCCACTCCTCCAGCTTCGTTCCCAGTGTGCGCCGTGCCCGGAACAAATGGCTACGAACCGCCGGGACGGTGCTGCGGGTCACGCCCGCGACCTCGGCGTACGACAGCCCCTCGAAGTGGTGCAGGACGATCACGGCCCGCTGGGCGAACGGCAACGCGGCCAGGGCGTCGGTGACCGCGTCGACGGCGAGGTTGCGCTCGGTCTGCGCTGCGGGCTCCGCGCCGGGATCGGCCACATCCGCGAGGAGATCCAGGGAGTCGGCACCGTGGCGGCGGGTCACCTTGTTGAGCGCCCGGCGGGTCACGATCTGACACAGCCAAGTCGAGAACGGCGACTCAGCCCGGAACAGGTCCAGGTTTTCCCACGCCGCTATCAGCGCCTCCTGAGCGATGTCCTGCGCGTCGTGGTGATTACCACACAGCCGCAGGGCGGCCCGGTAGGCCATCGCGGAATGCCGCTGCACGAGAAGCTCGTAGGCGTCGAGGTAGCCTTCCCGGGCACGAGTGACGAGATAGGCGTCCCCCACCTCGGACCTCGGCTGCATCTACGCCCTGCCATCGACTCGCGCCCCTAGTGCCGTGTCAGCATGCCACAGCCCGGAAGAGGAGAAGCCGTGCGGGGCCAACACGCTGCCCGAGGGCCACCAGGATCCCTCAAGCGGACCGCCACACAGATGAACGAAGAAAGTTTGCGACGATTCCCCGCGAGCCGTGTCTAACTTATGACAGTACCCGAACCTATAGGGAGGCTGTTCGCAGTTTCCTTCACCGCAAACCGATGTTCCAAGGAAGCGTGTCAGATGAGCCAGCCCGCAGCATCCAAAACCGGCGAGCAGACCCCGGCCACCACGACCACCACCGCCGCCCCGGCGACACGAGACCGGCTGTCTACCGGCGACGGTCAGATATCCGTCGCCGAGGGCGTTGTGCAGAAGATCGCGGGCAAGGCCTGCCGTGAGATCGGCGGAGTGCACGCGATGGGCACCGGCGGCACCCGCGCGTTCGGCGCGATCCGCGAGCGCATCCCCGGCAGCTCAGGCCCTAACGTCTCCCAGGGCGTCGGCGTCGAGGTCGGCGAGACCGAAGCCGCGATCGACCTGGACATCGTGGTCGAGTACGGTGTCGGCATCGCCGAGCTTGGCCGTAGCATCCAGCGGAACGTCAAGCAGGCCGTCGAGCGGATGACCGGCCTTCGCGTGGTCGAGGTCAACATCGCCGTGGACGACGTCTACCTGCCCAGCGATGACGACGAGGACACGACCTCGCGCGTGTCATGATCTCTCCTCCGGGCCCCGCTGTCCCCGAGGCCTCGGTCATCGACGGTGTCAACGTCGATGCCGTCGCCATAGCAGTGCTCGGGTGCGCGGGCGTAGCCGGGCTGGACGGCGGCCGGTTCGGAGAGGTCACCTCCTACCTGCCCGGCCGTAAAGTTCCGGGCGTCGTGGTCAGCGGCGGCCGGGTGACGGTGCAGATCCGCTCCCGGTGGGCGGTGCCAGCGCCGGACCTGGCCGCCCTGGTCACCGCAGTGCTGGCACCGCTCACCGGGCGCCGCCCAGTGGACGTGGTGATCGCCGACATCGACGATCCTCCCGGCACGCCGGAACACAAAACAGCCGTCGGCAGGCCTGATCTGGCCGCGGGTCCGCGGATCTGAACGGCCGGGGGATTCCCGTCTTCTTTCCAGTCTGGATGTGAGTCATGAACCGCACCGCTCTTGCTACCGTGACCGGCCTGATTCTGGGTTTGGCGCTGGTGTTCGGGAGTTTCGGCGACATGCTGATCGTGGCCTTGCTCGGCGCGATTGGATACGTCATCGCGAAGGTCCTCGACGGTGACCTGGACGTGGCCGGATGGCTGTCGCGCGGCCGCAGCCGATGAGCACCGGGACAGAAGTCGAACCGGCAGCGCGGGCCGGCCGTAATGAGCTGGGAACGATCAGCATCGCGGACGGGGTCGTGTCTAAGATCGCCGCCCGGGCCGCCGCCGAGAACCCCGACGCCGGAGCTGCGGCGGCCCGCATGCTGGGCCGCGTCGTCCCCGGCGCAGGTCACCTCGGCGTGCGCGGCACCGACCTGCAAACACTGCCGAAGACATCCGTGGACGTCGATGGCTCCAAGGCTTTCGTGACCCTGGAAATCAGCGTCCGTTGGCCCGCATCCGTTCCCGACGTCACCGCGCAGGTCCGCAGCCACGTCCGCGACCGGGTCAAGGAGCTGGCCGGGCTGGACGTCGAGGAAGTCCACATCGTCATCGCTGACCTGGCCACCGATATCGCCCCACCGCCGCGAGTCCGGTAAGGAGGAACCGCAGATGCGCCTGCTCAACCGACCGCTTGCCCTCATCCTCGCCCTGGTCCTGGCCGGTGCCAGCATCATCCTCATTATCGAGGTCATCGCGTTTGCCGTCCACGCCAGCCCCGTCGTCGTGCACTGGACCACCTGGTATCACTGGGCCGGGAAAACCCGCTGGAATGCCCTGGTGATCCGGGTCTGGTCGGCCATCCTCATCGTCGTCGGCGCGCTCATCCTCGCGATCGAGCTCAAGCCCCGCCGCGTCACCCGCCTGCGGCTGCACACCGCCGACGATGCCACCGACGCGGCACTAACCCGCAGCGGCCTGGCCGGAACACTGCGCGCAGCAGCGACCGGAATCGACGGAATCACCGGCGCGGCCGTCACCGTCCGCCGACGGCGTGCCCGCGTCGCGGCAAAGTCCGCCGCGCGCGGGCGCGCCGCCGCTGATGCGCTCAAGCAGCCAGTCACCCAGGCGCTCCACGGCCGTCTCAATGACCTGGATCTGTACCATCCCCCGCGCCTCAAAGTGCGAGTCACATCACGGAGCCGCTGATGCACGCCGACCGCACCAACCGCCTCGCCCTGACCCTGTTCGGCTTGCTGATCCTGCTCGCAGGCGCCGCTGGCATGACCGCATCCCTTGGCGGGTTCGGCACTACCTTTTCCTCGCGCGCCCTGTTCGCCAACCGCGTCAGCACCTATATCGGCCAGCACGGAACATGGCTCTGGGCCGCCGCCGCGTTCGTGTGCCTGCTGATCACCGTCGCCGCGCTGCGCTGGATCCTGGCCCTGCTGGTCTCCACCGACCGGGCCGGTGACATCGCCATTCCCGGCAGCAAAGAACTAGGCACCACCTGGCTGCATCCCGCTGCCCTGACCGGTGCCCTCACCAGGGAAATCGAGACCTACCATGGAGTTCAGGCCGTCAAAGGCCGGATAATCGGCGACGCCAGCGACCCAGAGATCGTGGTCACCGTCACTGCCAGGCAGACAGCGGACCTGCCCGCGCTGCACCGCCGCGTCGAATCCGAAGCCCTCGCTCACGCCAGGCAGGCACTCGGCAATGCTGACTTGCCCATCCAGCTAGACCTTGAAGTCAGCCGCCGTCCTGCCTAGCGGACAAGTGGTAACGAACAGCCAGACTTGCGTCTGCAAGCCAGCCTGACAACCCGGCGTCCCGGTAGTGGAACAGCAGACGCAACTTTGCGGGCAGGCCAGCGTAGGGCTCCGCCCTGGCTATGGACCACACCGGGATTGGTGCACACTTAGATTTGTGTGACCAGAGAGGTCTTGTGCCTGCTCTAGCCCTATTTTACCTGGTTTTCTGGTTAGCCGGCAGCGGCGCGGGGGTAGCGGGATGCGCGAGCCGGGCTTGACACGGGGCGGGGGGCCGTAGCCTTGCGCGGCGCGCGGGCGGGGTTTCCCCTGCCCGGCCCTTGGCCCGGTGGCGGCCCCCCCGCGAGGGTCCCGTGTCAAGCCCGGCGGCCCCCGGCCGCCGGGCTAGCCCTGGCCTGCCCGGTACGCGGCCTCGGCTTCGGCCGGGGGACGTCCGCCGAGGCGGTGCATCAGCCGTTCAGTGTTGTACCAGTGGACCCACTGGCTGGTGATCTTCTCCACGTCGGCGAGGGTCCTCAGCGGGCCGTCCCGGAACGGTGACCCGTCCCGGACGCATTCGCATTTGTACAGCCCGATTGTCGTCTCAGCGAGCGCATTGTCGTAAGCGTCGCCCGCCGTGCCGACGGACCCGGTGAGCCCGGCCAGGCAGAGGGTCTCGGCGAGCCGGACCGAGGTGTACTGGGCGGATTCAACCGGTCGTCGCAACACCGGTGCTTGCCGCCAAGAGTAGTTCGTTCATCGCTTCGGCGGATGTCTTGTATCCGAGTGTCTTGCGGGGTCG
>Ga0208220_1000919_pt1 | contig 12389 bp, 10 predicted proteins | sample NGESurdeep092012_9_FD_184484 | JGI IMG/M metagenome (GOLD analysis project Ga0208220, IMG submission 184484) | Arctic peat soil microbial communities from Barrow, Alaska - NGEE Surface sample F53-1 deep-092012 (SPAdes) | ecosystem: Environmental > Terrestrial > Soil > Wetlands > Peat ... | reverse complement strand
AGTTGCGCGGCCGGCGGTTGTGGTCGAGAAGAATTTCCTGGTAGAGCGCGGACGTATCGGCCATGCGAGCCCCGGGGCCCGGGTAAACTTCTACAGCTGCGTGCTCGCTCCGGTGAAGCGGTGCAGCGTGGCTCCCTCGAGCTCCTCGCGAACGGCCTCGATCTCGATCGTCTCGAGCACATCGGCCGCGAAGGCATAAGTCAGCAGGCGTCGCGCCGAATCCTCCGGCACCCCTCGGCTCTTCATGTAGAACAGCGCCATCTCGTCGAGTCGGCCCACCGTAGCGCCGTGCGTGCACCGAACATCATCGGCAAAAATCTCGAGCTGCGGCTTCGTGTCGATCCTCGCGCGCTCGGAGAGGAGCAGATTGTTGTTCGTCTGCTTGCCGTCCGTTTTCTGCGCGATCGGATACACGTACACCTTGCCGTTGAACACCCCGTGCGCCGACCCGCTCAGGATCCCCTTGTAGAGCTCGCGGCTGAACGTGTTGGGCTGCGCGTGGACGATGTTCGTCTGGTGGTCCATGTGCTGCTCGTCGTCGCCCATGTACAGGCCGTTGAGCGTCGCGCCGCACCCCTCGCCATCGAGCAGCGTGTAAATGTTCGTACGCGACAGCTCGGCGCCCGTCGCGAACGCGAACGACACATAGTGGCTGTCGCGCGCCTGCTTCGTGTCGATCGTGTGTACGTGAAACGCCCGCTGGCTCTCCCGTTGAATCTTGTAGTGCGCGAGCGTCGCCCCCGCCTCCACCGCCACCTCGGTGACCGCGTTCGTGAAATATCCGGCGTCGCCGATCGACACGTAGCTCTCGATCACCGTCGCCCTCGAATTCTTCCCGGCGACGATGAGATTTCGCGGGTACGTGACCCCCTTCGCGGCATTCGCGTTGGACACGAAAATAAGGTGCAGCGGCAGCCTCACCACACACTCGGCCGCGATGTGCACCACCGCGCCGTCCGCCATGAACGCCGTATTCAGCGCGGTAAACGAGCGGTCGCCCGCAGGCGAGATCTTCCCGAGCCACGGCTCGATGAGCGCGGGCTCCTCGCGCAGCGCCGTCGCGAGGTCGATCGCGCGCACGCCCGGATCGAGCGCCACACCCGTCGAAAGCGACTTGTCGTAGCGACCATTGACGAACACCAGCGACGGCCACTCCGCGTGCCCGAAGGTGAACTGCGCGAGCGCCTCGCGGGTGACCTGCCCCGATGAGGTGCGCAACGGGCTGAACGTCGCCTCCGCGATGCGCGCGACACTCGTGAAGTGCCAGTCCTCGTTGCGCGGCGTCGGGAAGCCGAGCTTCTCGAAGCGCTCGATCCCCTCGCGCCGCGCCGCGCGCAGCCACGACGGCTCCGCGCGGCCGCCGTTGTTCGCGATCGTCGCAAAGTCCGTGATGTACGGGGTGGTCACGCCACCGCTCCCTGGGGCTCGACGAGCCAGTCGTAGCCCTTTGCTTCCAGCTCGAGCGCGAGACTCTTGTCGCCGGACTTCACGATGCGCCCGTGCGCGAGCACGTGCACGTAGTCGGGGACGATATAGTTGAGCAGCCGCTGATAGTGCGTCACGACGATCGTCGCGTTGTCAGGGCGCTTGAGCGCGTTCACGCCGTTCGCGACGATGCGGAGCGCGTCGATGTCGAGCCCCGAGTCCGTTTCATCCAGCAGCGCCAACTTCGGCTCAAGCACCGCCATCTGCAGAATCTCGTTGCGCTTCTTCTCGCCGCCGGAGAATCCCATGTTAACGGAGCGGCTCAGCATCTCGACGTCCATGTCCACGAGCTCGAGCTTCTTTTCCATGTAGTCCAGGAACTCGATCGGATCCACTTCTTCCTGGCCGCGCGACTGGCGGATGGCGTTGAATGCCGTGCGCAGGAAGTACGCGTTCGACACGCCAGGAATCTCGATTGGATACTGGAACGCGAGGAAGACGCCGGCTTGCGCGCGCTCCTCGGGCGGAAGCGCGAGCAGATCCTTTCCCTCGTAGATCGCCGAGCCCCCGGTGACCTCATACGCCGGATTTCCGGCGAGCACCTGCGCGAGTGTGCTCTTTCCGGATCCGTTGGGACCCATGATCGCGTGTACTTCGCCCGGCTCGACCGTGAGCGTGATGCCGCGAAGAATTTCGCGGTTGCCGGCCTTGGCCTGCAGATCCGTTATCTCGAGCACGAAACCATAATCCTGTTGAAGTCGAAGCGCGTACGGTTCAACCGACGCTGCCTTCGAGCGTGATGCCGAGGAGCTGCTGCGCTTCGAGCGCGAACTCCATCGGAAGCTCCTTGAACACATCCTTGCAAAAGCCGGCGACGATCATCGACACGGCGTTCTCGCGCGAGATGCCGCGCTGCGTGAGATAGAAGATCTGGTCCTCGCCGATCTTCGACGTCGACGCCTCGTGCTCCAGCGTCGCCGTGGGATTCTGAACCTCGATGTACGGGAACGTGTGCGCGCCGCAGCGATTGCCGATGAGCATCGAGTCGCATTGCGTGTAGTTCCGCGCGTTCGCGGCCTTGGGCATCATCTTCACCTGGCCGCGATAGCTGTTGTTCCCCTGGCCAGCCGAAATTCCCTTGGAGACGATCGTGCTGCGCGTATTGCGCCCGATGTGCGTCATCTTGGTGCCCGTATCCGCTTGCTGGTGGTTGTTCACCACCGCCACCGAATAGAACTCGCCCACCGAGTTGTCGCCCTGCAGAATCACGCTCGGGTACTTCCACGTGATAGCGGAACCGGTCTCCACCTGCGTCCACGAAATCTTCGAGTTCTCGCCAGCGCACTTGCCGCGCTTGGTGACGAAGTTGAAGATCCCGCCCTCGCCGTTCTCATCGCCCGCGAACCAGTTCTGCACCGTCGAATACTTGATCGTCGCATCCTTGAGCGCGATCAGCTCCACCACTGCCGCGTGCAGCTGGTTCGTATCGCGCTTGGGCGCCGTGCACCCCTCGAGGTAGCTCACGTACGAGCCCTCGTCCGCAATGATGAGCGTCCGCTCAAACTGCCCCGTGCCCTCGGCGTTGATGCGGAAGTACGTGGAAAGCTCCATCGGGCAGCGCACGCCCTTGGGTACGTAGCAGAACGAGCCGTCGCTGAACACGGCGGAGTTGAGCGCTGCGAAGAAGTTGTCGGAGTGCGGTACCACGGAGCCCAGATACTTCCGCACGAGATCGGGGTGCTCGCGCACCGCCTCGCCGAACGAGCAGAAGATGATCCCGAGCTTGTTGAGCTCCGCCTTGAAGCTCGTGCCCACGGACACCGAGTCCATCACGACGTCCACCGCGACGTTGTTCAGCCGCTTCTGCTCGTTGAGCGAGATGCCGAGCTTGCCGTACATCTCGCGGAGCTTGGGGTCGACGTCATCGAGGCTGCCGACCTTCTTCGCGGTTTTGGGCGCGGAGAAATAGATGACGTTCTGATAGTCGATGGGCTCGTACTTGACGTTGGACCAGTGCGGCTCCTTCATCGTGGTCCAGCGGGCAAAGGCCTTGAGGCGCCAGTCGAGCAGCCATTGGGGCTCGCTTTTCTTGGCGGAGATCAGGCGGATGGTTTGCTCGTCGAGGCCGCGCGGGATGGTTTCCGCTTCGATGTCCGTGACGAATCCGTACTGATATTCCCTGTTGACCAGGGTCTCGATGCTTCCGCCCATGTGCGCTCCCGTCCAGCCATTGCGCGCGCGATTGCGCGTCTTCAATCCTAATAGAATCTATCGGGATTGGCAATGAACGGCGGGGCCACGTCGAGGCTATTTAAGCTTTTGCCCGATAACGACTTGCGGGCTCGGGGGGCCATGCGGGCACCAACAATTGGATACGGACACAAACGGACACCAACGCACAAAAACCGAAGGGTCCTTTAGAGGGACGAGCGGCGACTAGTGGTGCCGGAACACGAAATAGAGGATGAGGGCGATCACCACGACTGCGGCGCCGATTAGAATCGGGACCAACGGGAGCTGTTTCCGGTTCCCGCGGGCGAATTTCCCATGTTCCTGGGTGATGACGCGTTGCGCGAGTTGGGTGTTCTTGCGGCTGAACGCGTCGTCCTCGTGATCCTCGAACTGCACCGGGCGGATACCCGGAGGCATCGGGTTCGCGGTGAAGGTGAAGGTCGTGTCGCCCATGATGATCTGGTCACCCTCGCGAAGGAGTCGCGGCGCGACCGTCGCCTCGCCGTTCACCTTCGTCCCCGACGCTCCCATGGCATACAGCACGAACTGTCCGCCCTCGGCGCGCACGTCCGCGTGGAAGCGGGAGACGGTTGGGTCTTTCAGGACGATCGAGCAGCCGATCTCGCGGCCGATCTGCACGACGCGGCGGCGCAGTGTGTAACCCTTCTTGGCGTTGGCGTCGATGAGGTGAGCGTCGGGCGCGGATGTGACGGGCGCCGGACGCTTGGAGTCTGCGCGATCGAGGAAGATGAAGCGCGCCTGGCCCGCTGCGAGGACGTCGCCGTTGGCTAGCTTCGAGCCGTCGGTGGGAACCTGCTCGCCATTGAGGACGACGATGTTTTGCGGCGATGCGGGACTGACCTGCGCGGAGCCGTTGTTGAGGGCGATACGGAAGTGACGCGCGGCGAGATCGTTCCCCGAGAGGCGCCAAGTGGCCTGCGAGCCACTGCCGACGATGACATCGCCGACGAGCTCGCGCGGATTGTTTTCGAGCTCCGGCTTTCCTTCCAACTCGAGAAAAGGCATCAATCGTTCTCCAACTTCATTTCGACTCGCCCGGGGGAATGGGCGAGATAATTGTCGTTCGTACTACTACTCATAAAACGCCCGCCCGGCGGTGCTGGCAACATCGCATTGATGCCGGGCGGTCGATCGCCACGCAAGATGTGGACGCGCTTGAGGATAACGGGCGCGACAGGCAACTTGCAGGGCGAGCGAAGCATACTCACTTCAGTCTTCCGGGATGTCATTGTCATCACGCGTACGAGCGGGCCGCCATGGCGTTGTTACCTTTGTCGCGTTGTGGATGGCAGTTGGGGCCGTCGCCTGTTCACACGCGCCCGACAAGAGTGCGCACGATACTACCCGTGTGGCGGCGGAGAGTTCGGCGCCCGAAAAATCGCCCGATACCGCGAGCGACACCACCGACGACTCGGATTCGACGGAAACGCTCGACACATCGAAGGTAACGCACATCGATGCGTCGGCCGCGGCGAACGCGCACGCGCCAGCAGTGGAGAAATTCTCGCGGCTGTCGGCGCTCGCGGATTCTATCGCGGCAACGCTCGTGTTCGAGCTCAAGACGCAGCGGACATTTCTTGCAGCCTCGCGAGCTAAGCGCGTGCTCCTGGATCTGGGTCGAGTGGATGCGCCGCTCAAGACGCCGGTGCGATTGAAGGCGTACGAGGAGGCGGTGAAGGCGCTGTCGCCCGTGCGCATCGGTGATCGATTCCGGCTGCACGGATCGTGGGGGCAGGATGACGCGGTCGTGCAGTCGTACGATCAGTGGAACGGCCGCATCGTGGCCGTGCTCGAGGTGCCGCCCAACGTCGACTCGCTCGCGCGCGCGAAGGCGCCGCTCACCGCGCTGGCGGTGCGCGCGGACAGCGCGATGCCGGCAGTGGTGGACACGACTTGCAAGGGCGACAGTGTGAGCGCGGATCTCGCGGCGCGGCTCGTGGTGGTGCGCGACTCTCTGCTCACGGTGCTGCAGAACGACACCGTGAAGATGGCGCCGCGGCTGATGAAGCTGTTGCACGCGCAGAAGTCGCAGGCGATCGGATGTTTCGCGAAGTGGCGCGCGATGTTGTTCGTCGCGCAATGGGCGGGTGACTACGAGTACTACCACCAGATCGCGGTGCTCGTCGACACGGCGGGGAAGGCGACGCCGATGCGCGTGAACGATCTGCGCTTCAAGGTGCACGATGTGTTGGGCGTGCTCGACGTTGATGGCGACAGCGTGGACGACGTCGCGCTGCGGGGGCGCGGGCCGAGGATTGGGGGGACGGTGATATTGAGGTTGAACCCGGAGAAGAAGCGACTCGAGTACGTCGCGGGAGGGTTTGCGTGGGAGAGTTTCTGAGGCCGTGACTCGCCGACGCGAACCGTGACTCCCATATTGGGGCACGCCAACGTCGGGCCTTCTCGCACATGTCGAGACGATGATGAGATTCAGTCGCGAGGATTGGGCAGCACTTAGCCAGTTGCTGGATGAGGCGCTCGAAGTACCCGAAGTAGATCGCGCGGCGTGGATCGCCGCCAATCGGGCCGCGAATCCCGCGCTGGCAGCCGAGCTCGAGGCGATGCTGAACATCGAGCCCTCGATCGACGAAAAGGGCTTTCTGAGCGAACGGCAGTCTACCGAGCTTCCCCGATGGTCCACGCTCGCAGGACAAACGTTCGGCGCCTACGTCATCGAGAGGCCACTCGGCCAGGGCGGCATGGGCTCCGTGTGGCTGGCGCGTCGCAACGACGGACGATTCGAGGGCGTCGCGGCGATCAAGTTCCTCAGCCTCGCGCTGGCCGGTACCGCTGGCGAAGAGCGATTCCGGCGCGAGGGAAACGCACTCGCACGGCTCACGCACCCGAACATCGCGCGTCTGCTCGACGCTGGACTGAGTCAGATCGGACTCCCATACCTCGTGCTGGAGTACGTCGAGGGCCAGCCGATCGACGAGTGGTGCGATGCGCGCGCGCTGTCGGTCGAGGGACGGCTGCGTCTTTTCCAGCAGGTGCTCGCAGCCGTGGCGGACGCGCACGCGCACTTCATCGTGCATCGCGATCTCAAGCCGGCCAACATCCTGGTGACGGATGACGGCACGGTGAAGCTGCTCGACTTCGGCATCGCGAAACTGGTGGAGGACGGGGGCGACACTTCGAACGCGCTAACCGGCACGCACGAGGGCGTGTTCACCTACAAGTACGCGGCGCCGGAACAAATCAGGAACGAGCCGATCACCACCGCCACCGACGTCTATAGTCTCGGCGTGGTACTATATGAGCTGCTCGCGGGGCGGCATCCCACCAGCAGCGAGGCGCACACGCCGGCCGAGCACGTGGTGGCCATTCTGGACACCGAATCGGGCCCGCTCTCTCGCGCCATGACGCCCACCGGCTCGCACTCACGCGAGGAGGTCGAACGGCTGGCGGCGGCGCGCGATGCGTCGCCCGAGCGGCTGCGCCGCGTGTTCGCGGGCGATCTCGACAACATCGTGGCCAAGTCGCTCAAGAAGAAGGCATCCGAGCGGTATCCGACCGTGGGCGCGATGGCGGACGATGTGCGGCACTACCTCGGCCACGAGCCTGTAAGCGCGCGCGCGGATTCGTTCGGCTACCGCGCCGGGAAGTTCGTGCGGCGGCATCGCGTGACGGTGGGCGCGGCGGTGCTCATCGCGGGCGCGCTCGTGGGTGCTGCCTTGCGCGAGGCGCGCCTGCGAAGTCGCGCTGAGTCGGAGACGCGGAAGGCGGTGGCGGTGGAGGAGTATCTCGTGAGCATCTTCGGCGCCGCGGACCCGTTCGCACCAACGGCCGACAAACCGAGTGAGGTGACGGCGCGCGCGCTGCTGGACCGCGGCGCCGAGCGGATCGACACGTCGCTCGCCAATCAACCGGACGTTCGCGCCGAATTGCGAGGCGCGCTCGGCGGCGTGTACATGAATCTCGGTGTGTACGACAAGGCGACGAAGGAGCTCCGGCAATCGCTCGCGGAGCGACGCGCGCTGTATGGTCGCGACAACGCGTCCGTAGCCCAGGCGATGGACCAGTTGGGCGACGTGCTGACGAAGGTGGACAGTTTCACGGAGGCCGATACGCTTCTGCGAGGCGCACTCGCGATTCGCCGAAAGCTGTTTGGGGAGAACAGCGACGCGACGGCGCAGAGCCTGGATCATCTCGCGGAGCTGCTCGATGAGAAGGACGACTTTCCCGCGGCAGAGCCGCTCTACCGTTCGGCGCTTCGCATACGTCGCGAGCTCCACGGCGACAGCGATCTGACGGTTGCCACGAGCCGCGTTTCTCTGGGTGAGCTGCTCCTGATGAGGAGCGAGAACACGGAGGCCATCGGGGAATTCCGGCAGGCGCTCGCCATCCGTGAGCGCCGGCTTGGTCCGAATCATCCGGCCACTGCCGAGGCGATTCGGCGCGAGGCAAAGGCTGAAGAAAGGTTGGGTCGCTATGCGGATGCCGAGCAGCACTATCGGCAGGCGCTGGCGATCGACCGCAAGGCGCTGGGGAACGACCATCATAGCGTTACGTCGATCTACAACGATCTCGGTCAGATGCTCTTCAAGATGGGCCGCCTGGACGAGGCGGACTCGCTACTGCGCGAGGCGCTGGCCATCAATCGAAAGCTCTTCGGAGAGAATCACGATGCGGTGAGCGGGAACCTGAGTAATCTCGCCATCGTCGTGCGCGAGCGCGGCGACTTCGACGAGGCGGAGCGACTGCTCGAGGAGGCGCTAGCGATAGACCAAAGACTCTACGGACCCGAGCACGTCAACATCGGCTTTGACTTGAACGAAATGGCGGTGGTGCTGCGGTTGGAGGGTCGGCCCGACAGTGCAGTGAGGATGCTGCGACGGGCACTGGCCATCAATCGAAAGTTGGCAGGCGATGATGAGCTCGGGACGCTCGTGATTTCCATAAACCTCGGGCGTGCGTTGACGGAGGCGAGGCAATACGCCGAGGCGGAAAGGCTCATGCGGGGATCGCTGGCGAAGCTGGACACGACCAACATGGACGCGCAGATGGGGATCATTCCGGGTCGAACGGGCATGGGTCGCGTGCTGCTTGCCACGCATCGCGCGAAGGAAGCCGTGCCGGCCATCGAGGGTGCGGTGGAGATGAGCGAGAAAAGACTCGGCGCAGATCACTGGCGCACGGGCGAGGCGCAGCTGGTGTTGGCAGAGTGTTTGATGGCGCTAGGGGACTACACGAAGGCCGCGCAACCCTTGAGGGAGGGGAGCGATATCCTGGAAAAGAACAGAAAGTCGCATCCGGGATTGGCCAAGGAGGCGGAGGGAGCGAACATGACGTTCGCGCGGCTGCGAACGCGATAGCCGGCGGAGCAGCGCCGCGCCCGGCGCTTGACGCCAAAGTGATATGCTCTTATATATCACCTAATGCACCTCCTGATAAACCCCGGGGACGATCTCCCCATCTATCGCCAGATCATGCGTCAGGTCATGGACGCGATTGCGGGCGGGCGACTCACCGCCGGCGAGCGGCTGGCGTCGCATCGCGAGCTGAGCGAGCAGCTCGTCATCGCCCCACTCACCGTCAAGAAGGCGTACGACGAGTTGGAGGCGCTCGGCTACATCGAGTCGCAGCGGGGGCGCGGCACGTTCGTGAACGCCCGGCTCCCCAAGGTGTCGCGGGCGGTACGGGACTCTCAGCTCCTCGACGCCGCGCGCTCGCTTCTCTCGCAGGCCTATCTCGCCGGTCTGCGCTACGCGGACGTGCTGAAGGTATTGGCCGACGCGAATCACGATCTCACCGATGAACCGACGCGCACGCGTCGGAAGGAAAGCTGATGCCCACGACTCCCGTACTCGAGTTTCGCGACATCGCACGCTCCTTCAGGCGTGGCGAGCCCGTGTTGTCAAATGTCTCATTCTCGCTCGCCCGCGAAGAAGTCGTCGCGCTGCTCGGCCGCAACGGATCGGGAAAGACGACGCTCATTCAAATCGCGATGGGCATGCTCTTTCCGCATGCCGGCACAGTGCGCGTGTTCGGCATGTCGCCCACCGACGAGCCGGTGGCGGTGAAGAAGCGAATCGGCTACGTGGCGGAACAGCAGATCCTTCCGTCGAGATCGACAATTCCCGATCTGATGGCGTTTCACCGCTATCTGTTTCCCACGTGGGACGTCGCGCTCGAGAGATCGCTACTATCGCGATTCGGTCTGAGCGGAAACAGCTCGAGGATGTCGCATCTCAGCAAGGGACAGGCGCGTCAGGTCGCGCTCATCTGCGCGGTGGCGCATCGTCCGGAGCTACTCATCCTCGACGAGCCCGCGGGCGGCCTCGACCCCGCGGCGCGCAGAGAGTTTCTCGAGACGTCCATCCAGCTGCTGAATCGCGAGGGCACCGCGATTCTGTTTTCGTCGCATCACATGAGCGACGTCGAGCGGCTCGGCGGGCGAGTAGTTCTGCTCGACGAGGGGAAGGTGCGCATCGACGACGATCTCGATGCACTTCGCGAGTCGTATTGCATCGCGGTCATTCCGCGCTACGCCGCGCATGCGATCACGACGATCGAGCAGCTGCCGGAGTGCCTGAAGGTCCATCAGCAGTATACTGACTGGCACGCGGTCTTTCGCGGCACGCCGCAAAGCGTTCAGGCGTTGTTGCACGACACGTTTGGACTGAAACACCTGCAATGCGCGACTGTACCGCTCGAGGAGCTGTTCATCGAGCTCGTTGGTGGGGAACGTACCGCAGAGGCGTTGTGATCCTCTACCTCATGCGGCGCAATCTGCCGTCGTTCATCGCAGTGCTCTTCTCGATCTTTGGCGCACTAAGCCTGGTCGTGGTGCCCCGCCTCGCCGCGGAGCAGGCGCTTCTCTTCTTCATCGTCATTTACGGAGCGATACCGCGCCGCGGAAGCATCTTCGAAGCATCGCTCCCAATTCGTGGCCGAGAGATCGTTGCTGCTCGAGTACTCTGGATCCTCGCGCTGGTGTGGCTCCCAATTGTCGCCTGGCTGATAGCGACAGTTGGCAGCGAACTGCGCGCACTTCCGGTGGCCATGGTACTCGACGCTGGGGCTGTGCTCACCCTCGCGGTTCTGCTGCCGTGCGCCATTCGACCCGAACAGGTCGACGAGCCTCCCGTGTGGCTCACCGCGCTGCTGTGGATCGCGTTGGCAGCGCCCAGTGTTGCCGTGGCGCGGTTCCTTCCCCCGGTGGTGTCGATGGCGACATTCGCGGTCGCGATTGTCGTCACGGCGCGCTGGATCTGGATCAGAGTTCCAGGATCGCTGGAGGTAGCGCCGAGGAAGACGTTGAAGGAAAAGCCGTCCAACCTCGCGAGGTCTCTCTCGACAATCGAGCCTGCGGCATCGGGTCGTGCATGGAAGCCGCTACTGCTCGCGCTTTTCCAGGGAGGGAAGAACGCAAGCGGAAATCAAAGCTATTCTATCCTTATCTGGTACGCTCTGTTTCTTATACTCGGCTTGACGAACGAAAATAGCTTCGTCGCGCTGATCTACCTGATGCTGCCTCTGTCCATGGCGCGTCAAGGCACGCGATGGCTCACCGCCTTTCCCATCTCCAATCGCGCTCGGCTCTGGTGCGTTCTGGTGCCGGGAGTCTTCATCGCGCTAGGCTGTGTCGGCCTCGGGGGTCTCGTGTCTTCGACGTTCTTTCGAAACCGAATGTCGATGAGCGCGAACGCCCCGGAGGGTTCTCATTACCGCGATGACCTCACGAGAGTCCCCCTTGAATTCTGGCATCGCGCGACCGGTGAACCGGTCATCAGGGCGCCGTGGGGAGAGACCGCAATGGCGGACACACTCTCGGTACTACGCGTGGAACTTCAGAATCCATACACGACGAACGTCGGCAACAGTCCGCGCTTCGTAGAGTGGCAGCTCCATCGTGCGACGACCGCCGTGTATGGTCTCCCGATGACGATCGCGGTCTATCGGAGCCGCAAAGCCGCGAGCACGCTACCGCCGAAGGCGATCAGCTCGCAGCGAATGCAGATATTGAACGTGATGACGCTCATCGGGATTGCTCTGCTTCTCGCTTTCCTGGTGGAGCTCTCCCAGCGATATTGGTTTGAAGGAAATCGCCTGAGCAACTACATCGTGCAATCTTTTTTCGCGCTCTTTCTGCTTTCGCCGATCGCCGTCGACTGGATTTACGCAAAGTATCCAATGTCGAGCGTGACGCGGTCGATCGTGGAAGCTGCACTTCTACGCGTGTCCGCCTTCCTCCCCGCCAGTCTCCTGGCGCTCACGATCATCTCCGCGCTTCCCGCGATCGCGATCTACGCGATGCTCCAGTGGCAGTTCGATAGAGCCGACTCGGTTGAGCCGAGGAGATCCGAATCCAGAGTTGGGCGATTCCTTGCGCGGCCGGCTCCGTTTTTCCGTACCTCGTGACGTTTGCCGTAGCCGCAACTCGCGTTGACTCCCCATCCGCCAGGCACGCAGATCACGTCCGTCGGAGCCGCGTTGGCGAACGTGGCATCGGGAACGATCGTAAGTCCAAATTCGGTGCGCACGGGTGTGAGTGTGGCCGCGATCAGCGTTACGTGCGTGCGCGGCATGCGCGCGAGTATCTCGTATGGTCCGGTGAGATCGAGCTGCGTCACGCCATCGAAGAGAATCATCCCGATCGATAGCGGCGAATCCTGCGTCATGTCGAAGCTCCGGTCGAGAGGCAAAAAAAGAGTCACGCCGAGTTGACGTGACTCCAGACTACGTGCCCGTGAGCGGGCGGGATTGAA